>Ga0310810_10006550_pt1 | contig 13167 bp, 16 predicted proteins | sample NCmetagenome_FD_207641 | JGI IMG/M metagenome (GOLD analysis project Ga0310810, IMG submission 207641) | Soil microbial communities from experimental microcosm in Duke University, North Carolina, United States - NC | ecosystem: Engineered > Artificial ecosystem > Soil microcosm > Unclassified ... | reverse complement strand
AAAAAAGTCATCAAACTTTTGATGACTTAATGTTCCAGAGGTCCCTAGCGGATTCGAACCGCTGTACGATCCGCCATTTGGCGGAAGAACTCTGCCTATCCCGCCTCAGGCGAGACAAAGAACCATTCATTTTTTCCAACATAAAAAAAGTCATCAAACTTTTGATGACTTAATGTTCCAGAGGTCCCTAGCGGATTCGAACCGCTGTACGAGCTTTTGCAGAGCTCTGCCTAGCCACTCGGCCAAAGGACCCTATGTATATGCGGCAGGGCTGCTCTGCCTATCCGCCAATTGGCGGACAAAGGACCATTTTTTCTGCCAATTTTGTTGCTTCCAGAACGGCAAAACGAATACTTTATTACACAAGATCTTATCGTTTTGAAGCTATCAACCTTATTGCTAACGACCGTTTTTTGAAGCGCTGCGAAAATAGGATATTTTTGATAATTGCCTGAACCGGCAGGGTTAAAACTACGTATGAGCCGAATTGCTGAATCGGAACTAATCATTAATTCCCGCGGAGCTGTTTACCACCTGGATCTCAGGCCCGAAGAACTGGCCGGCACTGTCATTACCGTAGGCGATCCTGACCGGGTAAAAGAAGTGAGCAAACATTTCGATTCTATTGAATTTAAAACGCATCACCGGGAATTCATCGCGCACACCGGCTGGGTTGGGAAAAAGAGATTGACCGTTATTTCATCAGGCATTGGACCAGACAACATTGATATCGTAATCAATGAGCTCGATGCGATCGTTAATATTGACTTTGAAACCCGCCAGCCCAAAAACAAACTGTCTTCATTAAATGTTATAAGAATTGGAACGTCAGGTTCGCTGCAAGCGGATATCCCGGTAGACGGGTTTGTGGCTTCGACGCATGGGCTTGGAATAGATAATCTATTGAATTTTTACCGCCATGAACAAAATGATGAAGAGCAACAATTGATTCAATCGTTCGTTACTCATACGCAGATGCATGGCCAAATGAGCTATCCCTACATCAGTAGTGCCGCTGCGTCCCTGCTCAAGAATTTTGTAACAGGCTTTCATCGCGGTATTACTGTTACCTGTCCCGGGTTTTATGGACCACAGGGACGAGTACTCCGATTAGGCGTCCGCAATCCCGGTCTTATAAACCGCTTGACTGACTTTCGCTTTGGCCAGCACCGGATCACTAATTTTGAAATGGAAACATCGGCAATTTATGGACTGGGCAAACTGCTAGGTCATAATTGCCTTGCCATAAATGCAATTGTAGCTAATAGGGTGGTGAAGGAGTTTTCCAAGGACGGAAAAGCAGTTGTTGAAAAATTGATTATTAAATTCATGGAAATATTTTCTGATAGCATTTAGCCACCTATGACAATACAATTCTACAAATACCAGGGCACGGGCAACGACTTCATAGTTGTCGATAACCGCGACAGCAAATATTCTTCAATACGCGAATACCAGGTGCGGGCATTCTGTGACCGACGGATGGGAATCGGGGCAGATGGATTTATGATGCTGAACGCAAAACCCGGTTACGACTTTGAAATGAAATATTTCAATTCGGATGGGCGTGAAAGCAGCATGTGCGGCAATGGCGGCAGGTGCATTGTCAAATTTGCTTATCACCTGGGTATCCATAAGAATGAGTACAAATTCTGGGCGGTAGACGGTGAACACGAAGCAGAGATTGATACCGACGGAACTGTTTCTCTTAAAATGAAAGATGTTGAAAAGGTTAAGAAAGTTCATGGCGACTTTATCCTGGATACCGGGTCTCCGCATTACATTAAACTGGTAAATGACGTCATGAATATAGATGTATACAAAAAAGGACGCGATATACGATACAGCAAGGATTTCGAGCAGGAAGGTATCAATGTAAATTTTGTGGAACAGGCGGATGACGACAAAATAATTGTACGCACCTATGAACGCGGCGTGGAAGATGAAACGTATTCCTGCGGAACGGGTGTAACAGCGGCAGCGTTGGTTTGTTATCACAACGAAAATGGTTTTAACGATGTAGAGGTTAAAACGCTTGGAGGAAGCCTTAATATTGAATTTGACCGCAACGATGAAGACAAGTATTCCAATATCTGGTTATGCGGTCCTGCGGAAAAAGTTTACCAGGGAATCATTGAAATAAAATAACGTTGTCAAAAGAAGAAATAATAAAAGAGCTGGATGCTGCCTGCTTAAAATTGATTGAATTTTGTTCTGATATTGACATCCGGACATTCTACTTTCAACCACCAGACAAATGGTCCATTGCACAAAATGTAGAACACCTTACTATTTCAGGCAACACAACGAGGCTGGCCTTTTCTCTCCCCAAATTCATAGTTAAAATATATGCCGGAAAACCAAATCGTGACTCCCGCACTTATGACGAGATAGTGAATAAATACAAACTGAAGTTGCAACAGGGCGGTAAAGCCAGCGGACGTTTTGTACCGCAAAAAATCGTGGGCGAGGACAAAAACGTGATGCTTTCAAGGTTTAAGAAGGCGATGAATAAATTGACGGACGCCATTAAAAATAAATGGGATGATAGTAACCTGGATGAATACATTGCACCTCATCCCCTGCTCGGTAAAATAACCTTGAGAGAATTGTGCTATTTTACCCTTTACCATACCTATCATCACCTTAATATTATCAAAGAACGGGTGTCTCCAATCAACATTTAATAGGAACTACATTAAAAACATCTGTGCTTCTTTGTGTTATTCTATGTGCCTATGATCCTATGTGGTTCTACTACCCAAATTTAAGGGAACCACAGTAGGAACATAGATACATAGGGATTCACATAGGATAAGAATTGCCTCCCTTATATTTACCTTTGCACGGATTTTATAGCGACACTTCCTAAAATATCTTTCATTATTTATGCCTCAGTTCACTCTTCGCGTTTACGGTATTTTGATAAATGAAAATAAACAGGTGCTTGTCAGCGATGAATACATCCGGGGAAATTATTACACCAAATTTCCTGGAGGTGGGTTGGAATTCGGCGAGGGTACACGCGATTGCCTGAAACGAGAATTCAGGGAAGAAATGGACCTTGATGTCGAGGTAGGAGAACATCTATATACAACCGATTACTTCCAGATGTCGGCGTTCAACCCCGCGCACCAAATCATTTCCATCTATTATATGGTCAAAGCATTGGAACCGATAAAAGTTCCATTACGGGATAAAACCTTTGATTTCGATGACAAACAGATGGCGGTCTATAACGCAACCGGCGAGACAGAAACCTTTCGTTTCATTGAATGGACTGATTTTTCGACCGAAAGCGTAACGCTTCCCATTGATAAAATTGCTGTCCAATTGATAAAAGAAAAATTTGAATCTGACCTAATTTATCAATAATGGTCAGCGGTTGATGGTGACTCTTCCTTTTTCCTTAACCGACCGGTAAATTGCTTCAACGACCAGGATATCTTTCCACCCTTCCTCACCGGGCACTAAAACAGGCGTATTGTTGATGATCGATAACGCGTCCTCATCCATTTGTTTTGCCTGCTGATTGGGTATAGTTGCATTGAGTTTAATGCCATCAGTGGTTATTCCGTTTATCCCGCTGTACTGTTGAAAAGGCTCAAGTTTGTACCCCCCATTATTGCACTTTACATTCAGTGTGTTCATGTCTTTTCCAAAACTCGTTTCACAATCCGCAATAATTCCCCCCGGAAATTCAAGCCGGAACTGCATAGTTTCGTCTACTTCCTTATAGATTTCCGGCCGGGTTGTACTTTGCTGCGCCGTGACCGCTATCGGCTCTTCACCGGTCACGTATCGTGTGGCATTTAGCGGGTACACACCCATGTCGTACATGGAACCGCCGCCCATCGCTTTTTTTTGTTTCCAGTGATCAGTGCGTGAATCGAAATAACCCGCGGCTGCCGACACGTTCAAAATATCGCCATATTTTCTTTCCTTCCTGAATTGTATGATACGCTGTGTATTTGGTTCATGATGCATGCGGTAGCCAATACTAAGTTTCACCTTGCTTTTCGCGCATGCATCTATCATTGATTTACACTCAGCGGCTGTTACCGCCATGGGCTTTTCGCACCAAACGTGCTTGCCGGCATTTGCCGCTTTGATAACATAATCCGAATGCATAGACGGAGGCAGTACTATATAGATAACATCGATATCAGGATTATTGGCTATGCTATCAAAACTCTTATAGTCGTAGCAATTTTTTTCCGGGATTTTATATTGCTGTTGCCACCGTTTTACTTTGTCCGGCGATCCGCTCACTACTCCCGCGAGCGAACAATGCTGTGTCAGTTGCAAAGCCGGCGCTAACAAATCTGTGCTGTAATAACCAAGACCGACCAATGCTACTCCCAGCTTTTCTTTTTTTTTGGTTCTTAAAATTGAGGGAAATTCTGAACCGGCGACAGATAACGCACCCAGGGTGCCCAAGGTATTTTTTATGAAAATGCGACGTGTTTTCATTTACTTTTTTTTGAGATTAAACCGGAGTTTGGCCAGACAGACCATCAATGATTCATTCTTTCATAGAGGCTTAGCCTTCCTTTTAGTTCGGAAAGTTGTTTTTGCATTGTTTTCATTTGTTGCAACAAGTGGTAAATTGTTTCAATTCCTTCAAGGTTGATGTCCATGTCGTAATGAAACCGCACAAGCTTGTCCAGTTCAGGCAGTTGCTCATCGCTAATAAACGCGGTTTCTTCGATCGTGATCGTTTCCAGTATTCCCGACTCGGACAATGAATTCACAAAAGAAATCTCCACGTTCCGCGAAGCACAAAATTCATGGACGGCTATTAGTTCTTCGTTTACCATAACATCAATTTTTTGGCGATAATTTGGATAATTCGGTAAACAGTTCTTTTTGCTTTTCAGTAAGGTCTTTTGGAATTTTTACGTGGAAGGTGACATAGAGATCACCAAACTGCCCTTCCTTTTTATAAACAGGAAACCCTTTCCCTTTTAATCGCACTTTAGTTCCATTCTGCGTACCTGGTGCGACTTTTAATTTCAGTTTTCCGCCAAACGTATCAAGGATCGCTTCGCCGCCTAATACCGCTGCGTACAGGTCAACGTCAGCGGAAGTATAAAGATCGTTCCCGGAACGTTTAAAAATTGAATCATCCTGTATGTCAAACCTTATATAGAGATCACCTGCGGGACCACCATTGCTTCCGGGCGCACCATATCCCTTCAACCTGATTACTTGCCCATCTTCAGCTCCCGCTGGAATCGTGATACGTAAGTTCTTTCCATTGAAATTGAATGTTTGCTGGTGCGTAGTGTACACATCTCTTAATTGAAGCTGCAGGCTGGCCTGGTGATCCTTGCCTTTGAATTGCGTTTGCCTGCGCTCACCGCCCCTGGAGCGACCCCCACCAAATAGTGATTCAAAAAATTCGGAAAAACCACCTTCATCAAAATCTTCACCCGTAAAAGATCTGCCGCCTGTTGACCACGATCCCTGTTGCGATTGTTTTGCCTGCTCAAATTGTTCGGCATGCTTCCAATCCTTACCATACTGATCATATTTTTTCCGCTTTTCGGGATCACTCAACACTTCGTTTGCTTCATTTATTTGCTGAAACTTTTTGTGCGCCTCCTTATCATTTGGATTAAGGTCAGGATGCATCCTACGGGCAAGCTTGCGATAGGCTTTCTTTATCTCGTCCTGAGTTGCGGTATTCGGTATACCTAATATTTTGTAATAATCAACAAAGTCCATTTCAACTTTTTTACAAGCAAATAGTATTCCCGATCTGTGCCATGACTATGATGCGGTCATTAAGACGACCTTATATATTCTCACTACAATTCTTTCACTTTTATATCCTTCCATCTCACTTTAATCCCACCTCCATCATGAATTTGAAGGGCAATAAATCCATTTCCCTGTCCTATTTTTTCATCCTTCAATTGAACCATTTGGTGTCCATTGAGCCAACTAGTCACTTCGTCATTAACCACCCTAATCTTCATGTCGTTCCATTCGCCTGCCTTGAGGTATTGCTCATCTTCAGGTTTGGGTTGTATCAGCCAGCCGCGACCGTAGGATTCGTATATGCCACCCGTATGTTGTCCGGCCGGAGCTACTTCGACCTGCCAACCGCTGATCTTTACTCCTTCAATTGACGAGCGGATAAATACACCGCTGTTTCCGTTAGCTTCCTGTTTGAATTTCAGCGTCAGTTCAAAATTCTTATACGGTTTGTCGGTAGACAAATAACCATACGCCTTGTCAGGGCCACTCTCACAAACCAGTTCCTTACCATCTACATACCATTTTTCTGTGCCGTGAATTGTCCACCCGGAAAGATCTTTTCCATTGAAGATTTTGGTTTGTGCACAGCTGCTGATTGTAACAATTAAACTTGAGATCAATAAAAGCTTTTTCACGCGTGATATTTTTTAGTTAAGAAGCAAATATAAATTGATATTAACCAGGTTACTCATGAAACACAACTGTAATTATTAGCCTATCACTTCTCCTTCCAGGTCATAGTCATAAGCCTTGGTCATTCTGACATTGTAAAATTCCCCGATACTGAGTTTTTTTTCTGAATGAATTACTACTTCATTATCCACTTCCACGCTATCAAATTCGGTGCGCCCCAGGTACCGGCCGGCTTCCTTTTTATCAATGAGTGTCCTGAACACTTTGCCAATCTTCCCCTGGTTTAATTCATAAGAAATTTCCTGCTGCGTTTCCATAATATCCTGCGCCCTTCTCTCCTTTTCCTCCTGCGGAACATTATCATCCAGTCCAAAAGCAGATGTTCCCTCCTCATGCGAATATGTGAATATGCCGACACGATCAAATCGCTGCCTGCCGAGAAATCCTTTTAATTCTTCTACATCTTCCAATGTTTCACCAGGAAAGCCAGCGATAAGTGTGGTACGAAGACATATTCCCGGCACTTTTTCACGAATTGCAAGGACCAATTCTTCCATCTCTTGCCTGGTGATCTGCCGTTTCATTGCCTGGAGCATATTATTGGAAGCGTGCTGCAAAGGCATATCGAGGTAATTGCAAATATTTTCCCTTTCCTTCATCACGTCTAATATCTCCAAGGGAAATTTCGACGGATAAGCATAATGAAGACGAATCCATTCCAATCCCTTTACATCCGACAATCGCTTCAACAGGTCAGGTAGCATTCTTTTCTTATAGATATCGAGCCCGTAATAGGTCAATTCCTGGGCAATCAGCATTACTTCCTTCACGCCTTTTTTTACCAATCCTTCTGCCTCCTTTACCAATTCCTCCATTGGCTTGCTTAAGTGTTGTCCCCGCATTAAAGGAATGGCGCAAAATGCACAGGTACGGTTGCAACCTTCCGATATTTTCATGTAGGCATAATGCCGCGGCGTTGCCAGCAACCGCTCACCTACCAGCTCCGTTTTGTAATCGGCTTCAAATTGTTTTAAGATCAGCGGAAGCTCCATAGTTCCGAAATATGCGTCGACTTCAGGTATCTCTGTTTCGAGATTGCTTTTATAGCGTTCGCTCAGGCAGCCCGTTACATATACTTTATCAAGTTTTCCTCTTCTTTTTAATTCAACCTGTCCCAAAATTGTATTGATGCTTTCCTCTTTGGCCTTATCAATAAAACCGCAGGTATTTACAACGACAATGTTATGGTCGGTCTTTTTGTTTTCATGCACTACATCAATATCATTGGCCTTAAGCTGGCCGCTCAGCACTTCACTGTCCACCATATTTTTGCTGCAACCCAGTGTAATGATATTTACCTTGTCCTTCTTTAGCGTCTTCGTTTTCATGCCGCGCAAAGTTAACGCAATAAATAGAGGGAAATTGAAGGAAAATAATACGATAACAGATGGTTTTCCGGGTTGATTTACAGGAGAAAAGTTTACAAATCATTAACCTTTGGCCTGGTTGACCGGTCTTGTTGCGCACCGGTTTGTATGGCATCAATTTTTTGAAAATCGTCTTTCAATTTTCCATACAAATGTTCGAATATCTCGTAGTTCGCTGAATACTGTTTGTGTAATACCGGATCCGGCTCGAATTTTTCATCAACTTCAATAAAAGATTTTACATCGCGCCATTCTTTCAATAAACCCAAATATTTCATTGCAATGAAGATTGCTCCCATTGCTGATGCATCAGCGGCATGAGAAACAACGATCTTCTTATTCAACACGTCAGCCAGGATCTTTACCCACAAAGAAGATTGAATAAATCCGCCATTTGCAAAAATGGTGTGTACCGGTTCACCCGTTTCCTCCAGTGATTTTATGATTTGCAAAAATGAAAATGAAATGCCTTCAAGCACAGCCCGCATAAAATGTTCCTTTTTATGTATCGAGCTAACGCCTATAAAAACTCCTTTTGCCGATGCATCCCAAACCGGGGCCCTCTCTCCATATATATAAGGTAAGAAAATCAATCCTTCGGCACCTGCCGGCACTTCGGCCGCCTGATCCAGGATACTTTTCATTCTTTCTTCATGGGAAAGATCAGTATCCATAAAAACATCGAGAAACCATTTTATAACAATGCCACCATTATTGATAGCGCCCCCCGTTAGAAAAGTATTCTCGTCCAATATATAGTTGAATAACCGCTGCTCATGATCAGGAACGATATGGTCACCAAGTTTTCTTGCCGCTCCACTTGTGCCAATTGTCAGAGCCAGCTCTCCCGGCATTACTGCGCCTGCGCCGATATTTGCAAGACCACCGTCACTGGCCCCGATAATAAACGGGATCGCGGCCGGAAGTTTTAAAAGATGCTGATAATTCTCTTTTAAATTTGAAAATACCTGGGTCGTTGAAACCGCTTTTGATAATTGTTCTTTGGTAATGCCTGCAAACTTCAACGACTCATCGCACCATTTTAATTGGCGAATGTCGAATAAGCCTGTAGCTGATGCGATGGAATGATCCACTACAAACTCGCCAAATAACTGGTAAAAAATATATTCTTTGACCGAGATAAATTTGAAAGCCTTGTCAAATTCTTCCGGCAATTCATTTTTTATCCATGCAATTTTGCATAAAGGCGACATGGGATGGACCGGCGTTCCTGTTAACTCGTAGATGATTTTTGCTTGCTCCGAGCCCTTTAGCTGTTGGGCGTACTTGTTACTCCTGGTGTCTGCCCATGTGATCAACTGCGTCAAAGGTTTGCCGTTTTCGTCAACCGCTATAACACTATGCATCGCCGCACTAAACGAAACACAGGCAATGGTGGATTTATCGGCTATAAATTCAACAGATTCCTGAATCACCTTTAAGAATGCCCGAAATACCTCGTCAGGGTTTTGTTCCTGACATCCCAGTGAGGGATTAAATGTAGGATAACCGGCTTTTGCTTCAAATAATATTTTTCCGTTCGCTGAAGCAACTACGGCCTTAACGTGTGTGGTCCCAATATCGATACCGACAATATGCTGCATGCCTGCTGGTCAAAACCGAATTTAAACAATGCAGGGAGAATTTGTTCAAAATTGTACTATCCTTTGAGGTTAGGATTCGGTTTTCTCCAAACTAAACAAGCTATCTACAAATTCATGCTTATTAAATATGAGAAGGTCTTCCATCTTTTCACCAACACCAATGAATTTCACGGGGATGTTAAATTGATTAGCTATTGCCAGTACCACCCCACCCTTGGCGGTTCCATCCAGCTTAGTGACGGCCATTGCCGATACATCAGTGGTTGCCGTGAAATGTTTTGCCTGTTCCAACGCATTCTGACCCGTACTTCCGTCCAAGACCAGTAACACTTCATGAGGTGCTCCCGGAATAACTTTTTGAATCACTCTTTTGATTTTACTCAGCTCTTCCATCAGGTGCGCCTTATTATGCAACCGGCCTGCCGTATCGATTAACACGACATCCACCTTTTTAGCAACGGCGCTCTGCACGGTATCAAAAGCGACAGCGGCGGGATCACTTCCCATATCTTGTTTGACTATGGGAACTCCCGCTCTTTCGCTCCAGATGGTTAGCTGTTCGACGGCCGCCGCACGAAAAGTATCAGCAGCGCCGAGCAATACACTCTTGCCTGCGTTTTTAAAATTATATGCGAGCTTGCCGATGGTAGTAGTTTTTCCAACTCCATTGACGCCCACAACTAAGATGATATATGGCTGTGTCGGCAGGTCCGAATCAAATGCATAGGTGTTGGCATGGGGCGCATCGACTAATATTGCTTCTATCTCTTCCTGAAGCATTTTATTAAGTTCCCCGCTATTGAGATATTTATCCTTCGAAACCCGTTTTTCAATCCGTTCAATAATTCTTACGGTTGTTTCAATCCCCACGTCCGCGCCAACCAACGCCTCTTCCAGGTTGTCCAGCAATTCTTCGTCGACGGTGCTTTTACCGGCTATTGCCCTGCTGATCTTTGAAAAGAAACCTTCCTTCGTTTTTTGCAAACCCTGGTCAAGTGTTTCCTTTTCTTTCTTACCAAACAATTTATTGAAAAAACCCATAGAATAATAAGTTATTGTTCGTCTTCTTTCTTTCAGCTATCTAATAAATAACTCCGGCAAATATTACAGCGACAACGATCCATCCAGGCGGTGTTATTTCGAAAGAAATTAATTCCATATTCCGAACCAAAAAGAAAAGCTATCACGCCATAGGTCATGATAGCTGTATTTCATTACTCCCACCACGAGGGAAGTCGCAAATTATTTTTGAGCCAGGAAATCCTTCACCTTATCCTTGTGCACAATCTGCTCTTTAAAGGTATAGGCTCCCGTTTTCGGGCTGCGAACGGCCTTAATCACTTTAGTATAATTCTTTGATTCCGCTGCAAGCTTCGGGTCTTTCTTCTGTGCGGTCTTTGCTGCTTTTGCCATTTTATTAATTTGATAATTTGCTAATGTGCTAATCTGCTAATTTGCACATTACTTAATCTCTTTGTGAACCGTCATCTTTTTAAGGATTGGATTATATTTTTTCAGCTCCAATCTTTCCGGGTTGTTCTTTTTATTCTTGACGGTGATATAACGGCTGGTGCCAGGCATTCCACTGTTCTTATGTTCAGTGCATTCCATAATTACCTGTACCCGGTTTCCTTTCTTTGCCATTGTCGTTTATTTAAAATTTAAATATGCTGTCCTTCCGCTCTCAACTCTTTTACCACCGTATAAAGTCCCCTTTTGTTAATGGTGCGAATTGCATCCGTCGTGAGTTTAAGGGTAATCCATTTGTCTTCTTCGGCAAGGTAAAACCTCTTTTTTTGCAGGTTCGGCAAAAAACGGCGTTTGGTCTTAATATTCGAGTGGGAAACCTTATTACCACCTACTGGTGTTTTACCCGTTACCTGACATACTCTAGCCATGGGATTCCTAAATTTTAGTCCCGAAAAATTCGGGAGGCAAAGGTAGGGGAATCAACCATAATTACCGAATTCACGGCTACCGTTTTTGCAAAAACCCATGCACCCTTCGGGCAAACTGGCGTGAAAACCAGGCTATGCTCCGACGTTCCCCAACAATGATCAAATTTCTGAAACTGACAACCGATCCTTTGGCAATTCCATCTAAATATCTTTTTGCTACAGGTTGACATTCTGATCTGCTGTTATAATTTTGACCCATATTATTTCCGTTTATATGAAATTTTTTTATTCGTTCATTCTCCTATTGTTGAGTATCAGTGCATTAAGTCAGACACGAATTAAAATCCTTACTTACAACATTTACCATGGAGAACTGGCTACGAGTGCCGGAAAACCTAGCCTGGACAGTATTGCAAAATTAATCAACCAGGTTCAGCCGGATTTTGTTGCCTTGCAGGAGGTCGATAGCATGACCGGCCGGTCCGAACGACTATATGGAAAAAGAACCGACCAGGTGAAAGAATTGGCTGCAAAAACAAAGATGAACGGTTATTTCGGAAAGGCCCTGGAATTTGAGGGTGGCAGTTATGGCGAGGCCATTTTATCCAAAACGCCTTTGAAAGTAAGCACACTCAGCCTTCCCATACCCGTCGGCGGAGAACCACGGACCTTGATCTATACGAATACCCGCCTTTCAAATGGACAGAATATCATCTTCGGCGGAACTCACCTTTGTCATCAATCCGATACTAACAGATTGGCACAGGTGGAAGCAATAGATCAGCATTACCGAAGTCTCCTTGTTCCTTCAATTGTGTGCGGCGATTTTAATTTTGAAAATACCGAAGCCTCTTACAAGAAGATGATGAATTATTGGAGGGATGCTGCGGAAATAAGAAATATACCTCCCAACACGTATAGCTCCGAGAATCCAACCAAACGGATCGATTATTTATTTGTCACAAAACGGGGAAACTGGAAGTTTATAAATGCTGAAGCGCTTCCGGTCAAATACTCCGATCATTTGCCGGTGTTGTACACGCTGGAACTTACACTCGCCGAGTGAACAAGGGGCAACACTAATTGTTGTTAACGTGGCGGATTATCAAATTATCCGTAGTTAGTGTAAGGGAGTTACGAATCCGGCAAATTATTAAGCCATTAACTTCACAGATTTTTATAACGCCATGATGTCAAAGCTATGTTTTTGACCAATTGCACCTTTTCAAGTAGTTTCGTCACTCTTTTATATATCAAAAAATTAACCTATCAATCAATTCATCGACTATGGCATACGATGTAGTGGTAATCGGTAGCGGCCCGGGCGGATATGTGGCCGCCATCCGATCAGCTCAACTAGGATTTAAAACAGCGATCATTGAAAAAGAAAGCCTTGGAGGTATTTGCCTTAACTGGGGTTGTATTCCCACCAAAGCACTACTGAAGACCGCCCAGGTATACGATGACATCAAGCATGCAAAAGATTTTGGCATCGAAGCTAGTGGGACTATAAATTTTGGGGCGGTGATTAAGCGCAGCCGCACTGTAGCAGATAAGATGAGCAAAGGAGTACAGTTCCTGATGAAGAAAAATAAGATTGACGTGGTAATGGGATTCGGTAAAATAGTTTCAAGAGGAAAAATAGAAGTGACGGCCGATGACGGAAGCAAAAAAACAGTGGAAGGAAAGCATATTATTATTGCGACCGGTGGCAGGAGTCGGGAATTACCCACGCTGAAACAGGACGGTAAGAAAATTATTGGGTACCGTGAAGCGATGAATCTTCCTCAGCAGCCAAAATCAATCATTGTGGTGGGCAGCGGAGCAATCGGTGTCGAG
>Ga0310810_10006549_pt1 | contig 13168 bp, 11 predicted proteins | sample NCmetagenome_FD_207641 | JGI IMG/M metagenome (GOLD analysis project Ga0310810, IMG submission 207641) | Soil microbial communities from experimental microcosm in Duke University, North Carolina, United States - NC | ecosystem: Engineered > Artificial ecosystem > Soil microcosm > Unclassified ... | reverse complement strand
GCGATCGCGCGCGACGACCGCGGCGACGGCCTCGCCCGCGAAGCGCGCCTCCGGCCACGCCAGGATCGGCTGGCCGGTCATCACGTAGCCGGGCAGCGCCGAGCGAGCCTCGATGCGATGCGGGGCCCAGTCCGCGTCGGCGCCGGTGGCCACCGCGGCCACGCCGTCCACGGCCCGGGCCGCGGTGGTGTCGATGCTCCGGATCCGCGCGTGCGCGTGGGGGCTGCGCACGAACGCGACGTGGAGCATGCGCGGCAGCTCGACGTCGGTCACGTACCGCCCGCGCCCGGCCAGGAGCCGCGCGTCCTCCTTCCGGGGCGCCGGCGCCCCGAACGCGCTCGACGGGCCGGGGCCGCTCAGCGGGAAGCGCCGGTCAGGCCGAAGGCGGCCCAGGCGAAGGGATGGGGAAACGCGCGCTGCGTCTCGATCTGGGCCTGGCGGAGCGCGGCCACCGGCCCCGCGGTCTCGAGGCGATCGTAGAAGGCGCGAACCAGCTCGAAGCTCGCGCGGTCGTCGACCTTCCAGAGGGTGGTCACGACCGCGGGGGAGCCCGCGTACAGGAACGCGCGCTGGAGACCCACCAGCTCGTCGCCGCGGGAGAGCTGGCCGAGCCCGGTCTCGCAGGCGGAGAGGACGACCAGGCGTGCGTGGAGGTCGAGCCCGAACACCTCGCGGACCTCGAGGCGGCCGTCCTCGCCGTCGCCCGGCGCGAGCAGGATCGCGGACGAGAGCGGGTCGGACTCGCGAAGCTCCCCGTGGGTGGCAAGGTGCACGAGGCCCACCGCGCCCAGCAGGGTCTTGACCTGCCCTTCGGTCGCGTCGGCGCGGGTCAGCACCGTGGCCCCGCGCTCGTGCTGGCCGACCATGCGGGCCTCGCGCTCGGCCCACGGCAGCGCGAGCCCCGCCCCCAGGTCGGGGTTGCCGACCACGAGGGCGCGCGCGGGGGCGTCCGCGCCCTTGTCGACCAGGTAGCGGAGCACGCTCGCGCTCGGCAGCGTGCTCAGGGCGAAGTCCTCCACGAGCCATCGGCCCTCCGGCGAGCGGAGCGCGGCGAACGGCAGGTAGTGCAGGATCGCGTGCGGCACGATCACGATCCGGTCGCGGCGAATCTCGCGCCGCGCGGGCGCAAGCAGCCGCTGGTAGAGGGCCTCGGCCTGGGGCAGGACGTCGGCCAGCGGCGCCTGCCCCGCGATCGCGGTGCGGAACCGCCACACCTGCGCGAGGAGCGACTGGCGATTGCCGGGCAGCCGCACCATCGAGAAGCGCTCCCGGTCCAGGACCCACACCACCACGCCGCCCTCGCCCACCTGGTACTCGAGCAGGGTCGTGCCGGCGGGCAGCAGGCGCTGGATCTCGGGCCGCGTCACCGGCTCCACCGCCATCAGCGAGGCCTGCTCCAGGCTCTCCTTGCGCACGCGATCGAGGAAGGCGCGGTAGTCGCGCTCGAGCGTCTCGGCCGCCGCGTGGGCCGTGTCCGCGTCCGTCGAGCCGTCCGCGTCCTCGGCGTCCGCGCGGGCCTGGGCCAGGCGCGCCCGCAGCCGGACCTCCTCGTCGACCAGGGCGCGGGTACGGCCCTTCGAGAGCGTGGTCTGGCTGCCGAGCAGATCGAGGAAGGTGCGGGAGCGGCTCTGCTCGGCGAGGGTGAAGGCGTCCTCGGGATGACCCGCCTGGAGCGCCGTCGGCACCGCGAGCTGGTAGATGCCCTGCTTGTCCTCGAAGAAGCCGGTGCGGAGGGTCGAGTCACCCAGGTCCGCGCGCAGCTCCTCGATCTGCCGCACCGCCTCGCGCGAGGCCGCGAAGGCCTCTTCGGTCCGGCCGAGGCCGGCCAGCGCGCGGGCCTGCCCCTGGTACAGCCCGGGCAGGCGGCCGAGGCGCTTGACCTGGCTCGCGAGCGCGATCGCCCGCTCGAAGATGCCGAGGGCCCGGGCCCAGTCCTGCTGCGCGAGGGCCAGGCCGCCTTGCCCCGCGAGCATGTCGGCCTCGACGTCGTGGAGCCCGCTCAGGCGCGCGTAGCGGAGGCCGCGGTCGAACGCCCGGTCGGCCTCGTCGAGATGGCCGAGCGCGAGCTGGGCGCGCCCGACCACCGAGAGCGACGCGGCGTTCCAGCGGCGCAGCTTGGTGCGGAGACGCTCCGACGCCTTCGCGGGTGGCCGGTTCTCGACGGCCTCGAAGAACTGCGCGGCTTGGGTGCCGCGCGCCAGCGCGGTCGGGTAGTCACGCTGGGCGAACGCCACCTGGGCCAGGCCGTTGAGCAGATATCCCTCGGCCTGATCCTCCCGCCGTCCGCTCATCCGGGTCCGGACCAGCTCGACGCCCTCCTCGAGCGTCTCGCGGGCCCGGGGCAGGTCGCGCACCGCCCGGTACGCCGACCCGAGCTGGGCGTGCACCGACGCCCACGAGCCGAGGTCGCGCGGGGTCAGCCCGCTCGCAGCCTTGAAGCTGTCGATCGAGCGACCGCCGTCCTGGATGGCCTTCTGGAAGCGGCCGAGCCTCAGCGCGGTCACCGTTGCGGCATGCCAGGCCCGCGCGGCGCGCACGCGATTGCCGTCCGCGGTGGCGGCCAGGCCGACGCGCTCGTAGTAGGCGAGCGCCGGCGGGTCCTCGCCGCGGTTGAGCGCCTCGATCGCCGCGGCCCCGTCGAGCGCGTACTCGCCCGGCCCCGGCTCCTCCTGGCTGCTCGCGCGATCCTGCCCCTGGCCCCGGTGGCGACCCTTGCCCCCGCCCGGGCGCTGCGCCTCCGCGAGCGGCGTCAGCGCAGCGATCAGCAGCGCGCCGACCAGGAGAGCGGGCCCGAGCCGCCGGGTGCGCATGGACGCGCGACGCGATCAGACCGCCAACGCGATGCCGTCGTGGCCGGGGTCCGCGCCCCCGTCCAGCCCGTCGGGATGCACCCGGATCGCGTGCACCGCGGCGAAGCCGTAGGTGTTGGGGCTGCGCACCACCTCGTAGCCCTGGCCCTCGAGCTCGCGCTGCACCCCGCGCGGGATGCGGTTGGAGACGTCGATGGCGTCGCTGGTGGCCGAGAAGCGGGGTGCGCTGACCGCCTCCACCATGGTCATGTCGAAGTCGATGGCGTTCAGCAGCACCTGGAGCACCCCCATCGCGATCTGGGTCGCGCCGGGCGCGCCGATGACGATGTGCGGGCGCTCGCCCTCGAACACGATGGACGGGACCACCGAGCTGAAGCGCGCCTTACCCGGAGCCAGGCTCCCCGCGTGGCCCGGCCGGGGGTCGAAGACGCCCATGCAGCCGTTGTACATGAAGCCGAGCCCGTCGGTGATCACCCCGGAGGGCATCCCGAGCGAGTGGGTCATGCTCACGCAGCCGCCGTCGGCGTCGATCACCGAGACGTGGGTGGTGTCCGGCCGCGGGGCGCCCGAGTTGAGCCGCGGCACCCGCGCCTTCTTCCCAGTGCGGATCTCCTCCGCGAGACCGGCCGCGTACTCCTTGCCGGTGAGGCGCTCCACCGGCACGTCGACGAATCGCGGATCGCCCACGTGGCGGTCCTTGTCGATGGTCGCGCGCTTCATCGCCTCGGCCACGACCCGGAGGTACTCGCCGGAGTTGTGCTCGAGCCGGCCCAGGGCGAAGCGCTCCAGGATGTTCAGCATCTCGAGCAGCATCACCCCGCCCCCGGGCGGCCGGTTGGTCGAGACGCGGTAGTCGCGGTAGGTGCCCCAGAGGGGCGCGTTGCGGACGGTGCGCCAGCCCGAGAGGTCCGCCGCCCCGAGCAGCCCGTCGTGCCGCCGCATGTCCTCGACGATGGCCTGCGCGATCTCGCCCTCGTAGAAGATCTCGTCCCCGTGCTTGGCCACCAAGCGCAGGGTCTGGCCCAGGTCGCGGTTGACCACGCGATCCCCCACCCGCTTGGGGGTGCCGTCGGGGCGGCAGTAGAGCGCGCGGGAGGCTGGGGTGAAGGCCAGCCGCTCGTGGTTCGCGGCCCGGCCCATCTGCCCGTCCTCCGCCCACCACGAGCCCACGTGCGGCCGCACCGTCCATCCTCCCTCGGCCCAGCCGATCGCGGGCTCCACGATCTGCTCCCACGGCAGCCGGCCGTGCTCCCGGTGGGCGTCGCGATACGCCCGCAGGCTCGCCGGCACGCAGATCGACTGGTAGCCGATGTCGTTGACCCGGCCGCGCAGGATGAAGCCGTAGCCGTCGCGGGCCTCCGACTCGATGCGGTCGGCCCACATCTCGGGGCGGACCGCGAGCGGCGCGGGGGCGTGGAAGTCGACGTAGCCGTGAAAGCCGGTCGCCGGCATCACGATGCCGCAGCTGCCGAAGCCGGCCAGCCCGCACATCATCGGATCCACCACGCCCTGCACCAGCGCGCAGGCCATCGCGGCGTCCACCGCGTTGCCGCCCGCTCTCAGGATGTCGGCCCCGGCCTCGGTGGCTTCCGGCTGCGCGGCCACGATCATCGCTCCCTTGCGGTATCGCATGCGGGTCCTCTCCTTCCGGGCGTCCCGGCGTCAGCCGGCTACCGACTCGATCGTCTCCACCTCGTCGGCGGAGAGGGTCAGCCCCGCGCTCGCCAGGTCCTGCGTCATGTGCTCGCGATCCGAGGTGCCGGTGAGCGGCAGCATCCCGACCGCGAGGGCGAAGCGGAATACCACCTGCGCGGGCGTGGCCCGCTCCCGGGCCGCGATGCGGGTGATCAGCGAGTGACCGAGCACCTCCGGGTTGGCGGTCAGGAGCGAGAACCCCTGGTAGACGATGCCACGCTCGCGGCAGAACGAGCGCACGTCGCGGTCCCAGCCCCGACGGGCGAAGCAGCGGTTCTGCACGAAGGCCGGCATCGGGGCGCCGGTGGCGGCCAGCTGCCGGAGGTGGAGCGGCGAGACGTTGCTCACCCCGAGCCGTCGCGTGCGGCCCGCGTCGCGCTCGGCCACCATCGCGCTCCACACCTCGACGTCGTAGTCGCTCCAGCCGTAGCCGGAGGCCGGGCCGTGCAGGACGTAGCTGTCCACGTGGTCGGTCCCCAGGTGCTCGAGCGAGCTGGCCATCGACTGGGCGACCTGGGTGGAGAGCTCGGCGGCCGGGTCGTAGGGCAGCCGGTGGTCCTGGCCCGGCTGGTACGTGAACTTCGTCTGCAGGAAGAGATCCGCCCGCGTGACCACCCCCGCCCGGTAGGCCGCGGCCAGTCCCTGCCCGACGCCGGCTTCGAAGTAGTGCCGCCGCTGGTTCGCGGTGTCGATGCCCCGGAACCCGGTCCGGACGGCCAGCTCGACGAGGGCCGGAGTCCGGTCCTCCTTCCAGGCGGTCCCGTAGAGGAAGGTGGGTGGGGACGGGCTCGGGTCGGCTGGCATCGCGCCATTCTGCCACGTGAGGCGCCTCCCGGTCTTGTATCACGCGCCGGTCGCGACTAAGCTCGGCGGCAGGGAGGACCCACATGGCCGACCGTGGCATCGACGTCGTGCGCGCGCACCTGGCGAAGCTTCCCCCGTCCGACTCGCTGACCGTGGCGGAGCGACGCGCGCAGTACGAGCGCGCCGAGAAGGTCTTCCCGACCCCGCCCGAGGTCAAGGTCGAGCGCGTGAGCGCCCCGGTCGCGCCCGCGGAGTGGCTGCGGCCGCCCGGCGCGGTGGCCGGGCGCGTGGTGCTCTACCTCCACGGTGGCGGCTACGTGATCGGCTCGCCGCGGTCCCACCGCCACCTGGCCGCGGCCATCGCGGTGGCCGGCCAGGCCAGCGCGCTGCTCCTCGACTACCGCCTCGCGCCGGAGCACCCCTACCCGGCCGCGATCGAGGACGCGACCGCGGCCTACCGCTGGCTCGTCGACCAGGGCATCGCCCCGGGTCGCATCGTCATCGCGGGCGACTCCGCCGGCGGCGGGCTCACGGTGGCCACCCTGCTGGCCCTGCGCGACGCCCGCCTGCCGCGGCCCGCGGGAGGCGTGTGCATCTCGCCGTGGGTGGACCTGACGTTCAGCGGCGCGAGCTACCGGACCCGGGCGGCGGCCGATCCCATCGTGACGCGGCCCGCGATCGACGAGATGGCGCGGGCCTATCTCGGTGCCACCGCGGCGCGAGCCCCGCTCGCCTCGCCGCTCTTCGCCGACCTGCGCGACCTGCCTCCGCTGCTGATGCACGTGGGTAGCGACGAGGTGCTCCTGGACGACGCGGTACAGCTCGCGGACCGGGCCAAGGTGGCGGGCGTGGACGCCACGCTCGAAGTATGGGACCGCATGATCCACGTCTGGCACTGGTTCCTGCCGATGCTCGACGAGGCCCAGAGCGCGGTCGACGGCATCGGCCGCTTCGTCCAGGCGCGCGCCGCCTAGCCACCGAGCCGGCCGCGCTACATCTGGCTGTTGGGCTCGCAGTAGCCCTCTCCGAGCGCGTCCGGGTGCCACCACCCGCCCCCGCGCTCGCACCGCGCCCGTAGCTCGGCCGGGGTGTAGGTCGGGGGCACCGGCGGGCCCGACACCGCGCAGCCCGTCAGCCCGGCCAGGGCCAGGCCGAGGACGGTGATCGGGATCGGTCGCGCCACGCCACCCACAGCCGGAACACTACACCCCGCCCACGCACCTTGCGATTTCCCGGCGCTTCTGGGACGATCCGGCCATGCGGGAGCAGCCCTTCCCGATCATCCGGCACCCGGTCGCGGGCGCCCGCACCCCGATCCTGGTGAGCGTCCCGCACTACGGCACGCAGCCCCTGCCGCACATCACGCGCGACGACTACTCGGAGCCCTGGTTCGAGACCTTCGCCTACGGCTTCGCCGACACCTTCGCGAGCGATCTCTACCACGACCTGCACGAGCACGGGGCCACCGTGCTGGCCACCCCGTTCTCCCGCATGTTCGTGGACGTCAATCGCCGCCGCGACGACTTCGAGCATCACGACGGCGAGGTGCGCTCCCGCCGCGGGGTGGTGCGCACGCACACGATGCGCGAGGTGCCCATCTTCACCCGCCCCCTCGCCCCGGCCGATCTGGAAGAGCGACTGCGCGCACTCTACGATCCGTACTACACCGCGTGCGAAGCGCTCCTCGGCCACCTTTGCGACGCCTACGGCTATGCCCTCCTGCTCGACGCCCACACCGGCAGCCCCCGCCGCATGAAGGACCACCAGGTCATCATCGGCACCCGCCACGGGGCCACCTGCGCCCCCGCCCTCGCGGAGACGGTCGCCGCGATCTTCACGCGCCACGGCTTCGAGGTGCACGAGAACGTCATTGGCTACACCGGCGGCAACATCGTGGCCACCTTCGGCCGGCCCGACGCGCGCCGCGTCCACGCGATCCAGCTCGAGATCAACGCCTCGCTGCTGATGGCGACCAGCCGGGAGGAGTTCATCGCCCTCATCTCCCGCGGCGGGGTGCCCGAGAAGGCGGACGGCAACATCGCCCGGGCCCGGGACTGCCTCCGGGAGGTGGTGGCGGCCCTGCCCGCGGCGCTGGCGACCCTGCACGACCGGGCCGACTGACCCGCTGCGGCGGGGGGCCCGGACCGGTTAAGATCGTCCCCATGCCCGACCACACCGACCGCAAGCTCGAGATCGTCACCGAGGTCCCCGAATCCGCGATGGTCGTCTTCGCCCACCCCGACGACGCCGAGATCGGCTCCGGCGGGGTCGTCGCCCGCTGGGTCGCCGCCGGCTGCGACGTCACCTACGTGCTGTGCACCAACGGCGACGCGGGCACCGCCGACCGCAACCTGACCCCGGCCGAGCTCGCGCACAAGCGGGCGCACGAGCAGCGGGCCGCCGCCGACTTCATGGGGGTGCGTCACCTGGAGATGCTCGGGTATCCCGACGGCTTCCTCGAGGACACCCGGGAGGTGCTGGGCGACGTGGTGCGGGCGATCCGCCGCCATCGCCCGCACACCGTGTTCGTCCACGACCCGTACCGGATCAAGGGCTTCCAGCACCGCGACCACCGCAAGGCGGGCATCGTGACCACCGACGCGGTCTATCCCTACGCGCGCGACCACCTGCACTTCCCGGAGCAGATCAGCCGCGAGGGACTCGAGCCCCACAAGGTGCGCGAGCTCTGGTACTGGGGCGCCGACGAGCCGGACATCATCGTCGACGTCACCCCCGGGATCGAGCGGCAGATCGCGGCCCTCGTGCGTCACCAGAGCCAGGTGCCCGGCTTCAATGTTCCGGAGGGCGCGACCATCGGCGAGCGGGTCAAGAAGAACGCGGCCGAGCTGGCGGCCGGCTACGGCTTCGAGTACGGCGCCGTCTTTCGTCGTCTGGTCGCTCGCCGCTAGCCGGCGGCAGATAAAGGCCCATCTGCTTCGTGGGCGCCCTCGCCGGCACGCTCGACGTACAGAGAGTACGCCTCGCCTGCCGCCTTCGGGCGCCGCCTCGCAGCTGGACCTTTCTCCGCCGCGGGCGGCCGACCGCGCGCATGCTGGAATCAGTACTCCGAGAGGAGGCGGTCGACCATCGCGCGGGCCGCGGCCCAATCGTAGGCGCGGAACATGCGGCGGTTCACCACCGGCTGGGCGGCCGAGTAGAACATCTCGTACTGGAGCTGGCGGCCGCCGTACTCGGTACCGATGAAGTCCCAGATCAGCTTGAGGAGCTTCACCCGGTCGCGCGCCGGCGTCCCGATCGACTGGTAGTAGCGCTCGACGTCGGCCCGGGTCTCCGGGGAGTCGAAGCTCCGCTCGGAGGACGGCAGGTTCTGGAAGGCCCCGCCGGCCAGCTCGCGCACCGTCTTGTAGAGATCGCCGATGAGCCGCCGCTGGAGGCTCATGCCCGCGTAGACGTACTGCGGGTGTGGGCGCGCGTACCCCTCGCTCACCAGCGGGCGCCGCTCGGCCGCGATGACGAGCGCGTCGAACGCCGCGCAGAAGGTGGCGATGTCGCCGCCCAGCGTCGCCTGGGTGATCGGGTCCCCCTCCCCGTGGCCCACCTCGACCAGCTTCGTCGCGAGCCCGGCCAGCAGCTCGAGCTTCACCCCGAAGCGCACCAGCGACTGGAAGTTCGCGGTGACGTGGGCGGGCGACTCGTGGAACTGGGCGGTCACCCGCTCCACGCTCTTGTAGACGAACACGTGCTCCCACGGCACCAGCACGTCGTCGAAGACCACGGTGGTGTCCACCTCGTCGAAGCGCGAGGAGAGCGGGTAGTCGTAGACGCTGGTGGCGAGCGTGGCGTAAGGCCGTCGCGGGAGCAGCCGGAGCCCCGCGGCGCCCACCGGCACCACCAGCGAGATCGCGTAGTCCTCGTCCCCCGGGACGAGCGGGGTGATATAGCTCACGAAGAGCCAATCGGCCATCGTCACCGACGTGGCGATGGAGTGGGCGCCGCGGATCACGATGCCCGCGTCGGTCTCCCGCACCACCCCGGGGTGGAGGAACGGCTCCGGGTGCCGGTGGGCCGGCGTGACCCGGTCGATCTGAGGCGGCACGATCGCGTAGGCCACGTAGAGATCCTCGTCGCGCGCCCGGGCGTGGAAGCGGACGACGTTGTCCCCGAACTGCCGGCCCCCGCGGTCGAAGAGCTGCCGCCAGCCCGCGAAGGCGGTGAGCACCGAGGCGACGTGATCGGGGGTGCGGCCCATCAGCCCGTACGAGCCCTCGGCCCAGAAGCGGTGCACCGCGCGCCGGCGCCCCAGGTCCTCGGCCGAGCGCGGGATCAGCCACATCGCGCCGATCCGGCGGCCGCTCGCCGGATCGAGGCAGGTGGTGATCTCCGGGGCCTCGCGGGCGGCCTCGTAGCGCTCCGCGATGCGCCGGATGGACTCGGCGAAGGCCGGATGGCTGGTGACGTCGGCGACGCGCTCGCCGTCGAGGAAGACGGCGCGCCCGTCGCGCAGGCCGGCGAGGTAGTCGACCGCTCGGCGCATGGCGGCAATCTCGCACAGCCCCACGACGCGGCGCAAGCTCGGTGCTACTATGCTCGCCGGATCGCATGCCGACCCGGAGGCCGACCATGAGAACGCCCGCGCTGCTCGCCGTGTCCACCGCCCTCGCGCGGCTCACCGGGCCCGCGCGGGGCGACTGACGCCATGGCCGGGCCCCACGAGGTCGAGGTCGTCGACACGCCCTACGCCCGCCCGGGCGGGATCGAGCTGCTGGCGCGCGTCTACCGGCCCACCGGGGCGTCGACCGCGTCCCGCGCGGCGGTTGTCTACGTGCACGGTGGGGCCTGGGCGCGCCTGGATCGCACCGCCGACGCCATCCTGTGCCAGGCGCTGGCCGGCTCCGGGCGGGTCGTCGTCGCGATCGACTTCCGCCAGGCGCCCGATCATCGCTTCCCGGCCGCGAGCGCCGACGTGGCGGCCGGCGTCCGCTACGCGCGCGCCCACGCCGGCCGGCTCGGCGTGGACCCCGCGCGGATCGGGCTGCTCGGCAGCTCGAGCGGCGGGCACCTGGCCCTGCTCCACGCGGTGCGGCCCGACGCCCCCGAGGCCGCGGGCACGCCGATCGTGACGCCGGACGGCGCACCCGACGCGGGCCGGGGCGACGCGGAGGTCGCGTTCGTGGTGGCCCTCTATCCGGTCGCCGACCCGCTGGCCCGCTACCGTTACGCCCTCTCCCGCGAGCACGAGCCCCCGCCGCCCTCGGGATTCGACGCCAAGCGGCTGATCGCCTCGCACCGGGCCTTCTTCGGCGACGAGGCAGCGATGGCCGGCGCGAGCGTCACGCGGATCGTCGCCGAGGGTCGGGCCACCGCGCGGCCACCCGCGTGGATCGCCCAGCCCGACCTGGACGACAACGTGCCCGCCGCGATCACCCTGGCCTTCGTGGACGCGTACCGGCGCGCGGGCGGGAGCGTCGAGCACGTCCACTTCCCCGAGTCCCGCCACGGCTTCGCCCAGCAGGAGAGCCCGGCCACCGACAAGTGCGTCGCCCACGTGCTGGACTTCGTCGGCCGCCGGACCGCGCGCCCGGGAGGCGCTTGACCTCGGCCGCCGGGTCGCGCAGAGTGTCGGCCATGACGCAGACCACGACCGCCGGCGGCCCCAGCATCGACCTGCTCCTCGAGATCAACGCGGCCTTCAACAGCCGCGACGTGAGCCGCATCCTCGCCTTCTTCGCCGAGGACGCCACCTTCCTCATGGCCCGCGGGCCCGAGCCGTGCGGCCGGCGCGTGCACGGCAAGGCCGCCATCGGCCAGGTCCTCGCCGACCGGTTCAAGGTCATCAGCGACATGCGATGGGACCACATCGACCACTTCGTGACCGGGAACCGGGCGGTCTCGATCTGGATGGTGACCGGCACCGGCGCCGACGGGGAGCGGCTCGACTACCAGGGCTGCGACGTCTACGAGTTCCGCGGCGACAAGATCTTGAACAAGGACACCTACTGGAAGCTGGTGGAGCAGCGCGCCCGCCTCTGAGGCGGTGCCGCGGCGCCGGCCGCTACCGCACCTGCCGGAGCCAGCCGACGATCTCGCGCGCGAGCGCGGCCTCGTGACCGCGGAAGCCGTGCCGGGCCCCCGGAACCACGATCCCCGAGAACGACCGGGCCCGCGGCGCGTTGAGCGCGAAGGCGGCGACCAGCTGCGACGGGCGCCGGTCCAGGTACTCGTCGCGGCCCCCAATGATCACGGCCAGGGGCACCCGGACCTTCCCGAGCGCGGCCCAGCGCGCCGCTGGCCGGTAGTACGGAAAGACGTCCTCGGCCCCGCCCGGCCGGTACAGGCTCAGGTAGCGGCGCGCGCTCCAGAAGCCCCAGGCGCGGGGCACGAGGGTCGCGGGGTCGCGCCGGGCCAGCCGCGCGGCCGCGGCCACCCGGCGCTCGAGCTCGCGCCGGCCGATCCGGACTCGTTCCCCCGCGACGTCCGCGACGGGACCCAGCAGGATCAGGCCGGCGACCCGCCGGTCGCGGACGCGTGCCGCGTAGTGGAGCACCTTGTTGGCGCCCGTCGAGTGCCCGGCGAGGACGACGCGCCGGTACCCGCTCGCCGCCGCGAGCTCGATCATCGCCCGGATGTCCGCCACGCTCTCGCCGAAGCGCTCGAAGGCCGCGCCCGCGAGACGCCCACCGTGGCGCGCGACGGTGTCGTGGCCCCGGGTGTTGAGCTTGAGGTACCCGATGCCGGCGCGCGCGAGTCGGCCGGACAGGGCGCGGACGAGCGGCTGCCCCGAGGCAAACGTCGATCCGAGCCCGTGCACCCAGACCAGCGCGGTGCGGCGGCGGCCCCGCGGCTCGACCGCGAGGCCGTCCAGGATCACGCCGTCGCGCGTGCGGACGCTCACCAGCGCCACCCGAACCCCCGCGGGCTCGACCATGGCGAGACCATGGCCGCTCCACCCGCCGGCCGTCAAGCGGTTTGACCTGTCCGCGGCGCTCTGGCAGGATCGCCGCGATGCGACGCGTGCTGACCAACGCGACGGTGATCGACTGCGTCACGCCCCGCCCCGTTCCGGGCGCCAGCGTCGTCATCGACCGGGGCCGCATCGTGGAGGTGCTCGCGGGCGGCCGATCGCCCGACACCCGGGACGCCGAGGTCATCGATCTCGGCGGCGCCTATCTCCTGCCCGGGCTGTGGGACGTCCACATCCACCCCGACTACCTGGCGTCCACCGGGGCGTCCGTCGCCGAGCAGACCGCGATCTTCGGCCATCGCCTCATGGAGGCCCTGACCGAGAGTGGCGTGATCGGCGTGCGCTGCGCGGGAGCGGCCCACTTCATGGACGTGGCGTGGAAGCGCGCCTTCGACGCGGGGCAGTACGTGGGCCCCCGGATGTTCGCGGCGGGCTACTTCCTGACCACGACCGGCGGCCACTTCCTCACCTCCGGCCACGCGCGGGAGTGCGACGGGCCCTACGGCTTCGTGCGCGCGATCCGCGAGCAGATCAAGAACGGCGTCGATCACATCAAGCTGAACCTGACCGGCGGCATCATGGGCCCGGCGTGGGACCGCCACTCGCAGTCGTTCCTCCTCGACGAGGAGCTCGAGGCCGCCTTCGCGATCTGTCGCAAGCGTGGCTTCCGGGTCATGGCGCACGCCGCGAACCCGGAGACCGTGGTGGCCGCGGCCCGCCTGGGCGCGCACAGCGTCGAGCACGGCTACCTCATGGACGCGGCCGGCATCGAGGCGCTGCGGGCGCACGACACCTGGTACGTCCCGACGCTCGCCATCACGCACCTGACGCCGGATCAGGCCCGCGACCCGTGGGAGAAGCGCTGGGTCGAGCAGCGCAACCTCGCTCCGGATCTCTGCCGGCGCGCGGACGCCGCCGCCGAGCGGCACAGCGAGGC
>Ga0310810_10006548_pt1 | contig 13169 bp, 12 predicted proteins | sample NCmetagenome_FD_207641 | JGI IMG/M metagenome (GOLD analysis project Ga0310810, IMG submission 207641) | Soil microbial communities from experimental microcosm in Duke University, North Carolina, United States - NC | ecosystem: Engineered > Artificial ecosystem > Soil microcosm > Unclassified ... | reverse complement strand
AGGCGCCGTGGCCGGTGGAGCGCCTCCAGAACATGCCCAGGGCAAAGGTGGCAAACAGCGGCGCGTTCACAAAGGCAAACACCAGCTGGAGCAGATCCATGATGTTGTTGAACGCGCCGGCCACGTAAGCGGCGCCGAGCGCCAGCACGACGCCGCCGACGGTGGCGATCCGTCCCATCCAGAGATAGTGCGCATCCGACGCTCCTCGCCGGATGTGACTCTGGTAGATGTCGTAGGTCCACACCGTGTTGAACGCCGTGACGTTCCCCGCCATCCCCGACATGAACGATGCCAGGAGCGCGGTGACCCCGAGTCCCAGCATGCCCGACGGAAAGAGGTGGACCAGCATCATCGGTGTGGCGAGGTCGTAGTCGAGCACGGCGCGGCCGGCGCCGTCGAGCAACGGTGCGCCGTCGGCGGCGAGCTTCGCCGGAACCAGCCCCTGCCCCGACCCGCCGGCCCCGCCCAGCACGAGCGCGATCATCCCCGGCAGGATCACCAGGAACGGAAAGAGCATCTTGGGCACGGCGGCGATCAGCGGAGTGCGCCGTGCCGCCGTCATGGAATCCGCCGCCATTGCCCGTTGCACCACGAGAAAGTCGGTGCACCAATAGCCGAAGGACAGCACGAACCCGAGACCCGCCACCAGCCCAAACCACTCGACGCCGACGGGATTGTGCGCCGCGGAGTCCAGGTTGGTCCACGCATGGGTGTACGCGCTCGCCGGCAAGCCCCGCGTGGCGGCCACCTCCGAGAGTCGTGCACTGAGCCCCTGCCAACCGCCGACCGCACGCAGCCCGAGCCCCACCAGCGGCGCAAATCCGAAAACAATAAGGAAGAACTGCAGCACCTCATTGTAGATCGCGCTGGTGAGCCCCCCGAGCAGGACATACGACAGCACGATGCAGGCGGAGACCACGATGCTGACGTCGAAGCTCCAGCCGAGCAGCAGGTTCATCAGCTTCCCCATGGCGTACATCGAGACGCCCGAGGAGAAGATGGTCATCACGGCGAACGAGACCGCGTTCAGCGTCCTGGTTTTTTCGTCGAACCGCAGCCGCAGGTACTCAGGCACCGAGCGGGCTCGCGACCCGTAATAGAACGGCATCATGAACAGCCCGACGAAGACCATCGCGGGGATGGCGCCCACCCAGTAGAAATGGCTGGTCGCAATACCGTACTTGGCGCCGGACGCGCCCATTCCGATCACTTCCTGGGCGCCGAGATTGGCGGAGATGAAAGCGAGCCCGGTGATCCAGGGTGAGAGGGATCGGCCGGAGAGGAAGAAGTCGGTGCTGGTCCGCATTACCCGGCGCAGGCCCCATCCCACCCCGAGCACGGCGACGAAATAGGTCGCCATGACGGCGTAGTCGATTGGGGCCAGCTGGACGACAGGGGCAGCGGACATCGGACGGAAGCTAGTGGCGGACGATCGAAGAACCGAGCACCCGCCGCGCGTTGGTCCAGGCGCGAGCCTCCTCGGGCCCGCCGGTCGAATCGAGGGGGACGACGATATCCTGGGGGAAACGCACAAATACGGGCAGGTACCCAAACGATAGGAGTACGGCGGGCTGCCCCGGCGGGCCCGGTACCACTTCAGCCTGGAGCACAGCACCGGTGCGCGATTCGAGGTTGGGGCCGTGGGCCAGGAAGTTGCCCATCGAATATGCGATGAGCTTGCCGCGATAGACCTCGGGGCCGTTGAGCACGTGGCTGTGGGTGCCCACGACCAGATCGAACCCTGCGTCGATCAGATCGTGGCCGGCGTCCCTTTGCTCGGCCGTGGGCCGGGCGTAGTAGTCATTCCCCCAATGCACCAGGGCAACTACGAAATCCGCCCCCGCCCGATGCGCCTCGGCTACGTGGTCCTGGAACAACGCCACCCCGCGCTCCCGGTTCTGGCCCCGCCATCCGTAGAACGGGACAACGAACACGGGCAGGTCCGGCGGCGGTTCTATTCGCCTGCCCAAAGAGTCGGCCCAGACGTTCAGCACCTGGGTATAGGCCCGGAATGCGATCGTCAGCCCGTTTACACGCATGAGGAGCGGCCCCGCCCACAACGCATCACGCGAGCGCGCTGTGCCCACCGCGCGCATGCCCCGACTCTCTACAGCCTCGAGAGTGCGCACCATTCCAATGACGCCCCGATCGAAACAGTGGTTGTTGGCGGTCTGGAGAACGTCGAAGCCTGCATCGGCAATCGCATCCAGATGCCTGGTGGACCCGTTGAAGCGGTGAGTCCCAGGATCCGGACGGGGCGGGAGCGTGGAGTCTACCGGAAACTCCAAGTTGCCGATGGTGAGATCGAAGCTTCGAAGGTAGGGCGCAATGTGAGCGTAGGACTCGTGAAAGTCGTCCTGCGTCTGCTCCCTGTACTGCATGAGATCGCCCACGAATCCGAGCCGGATGGGTCGAGCGTGCGCGTCGACAGCGGGAAGGTCAGCGGTCGTGGCGGCGCGAGGGATCGAGTCCGTCCGGACAGTCGGGGCCCATCGCCGTTCTCGGCACCCGCCGGTGGAGGACGCGAGTACGATGGCCAGTGAGAGCCGCCGCCATCTGGCCGAAAGGTACCGATGGCGTGGGTTCGAGCCCGGATGTCGCATGGTGATCCGAACTTCCATTGCTCCCAGCAGCCCGCGCAAGCAAGGCGGTCACCAGGAACACGCCACGATTGCTGGTGAATGCTAGAAGCCTCTGGCGGCTGGCTCCGGAAAAGCGTCTGCGGAGTTTGAGGGCGAGTCCAGGCGGGCCGGCGCCTGAGGCATCAGTTCATCCGGATCGATCGGGGGCGGGGGATCGTCATACTGAGCAGTCAGCTCCTCGCCGGCCACGCGGGCCTGTACCCGCTGCATGACCATCTCAGCAATGCTGGCGGGCAAGCTGAATTCTCGAATGTAGCGGTCGGTGGCCATGCTCACCGGCATGATTCCCTTGAGTAGCCGGGCAAAGCCGATCGCATTTTCGACGTGGGTTGCGACCACGGCCTCGGCCGACCGCGCACCGACCATGCGGGCCAGCGCCAGCGTCCTTTCGTGATAGCGGCGGCGATACTGCAGCTGCTCGATGAGCAGATCGAGCCGGAGGCGCTGCCAGCCCGCCACCGAAGGCAGCACAGTGAGCGGGGGCAATGTCTCCACGTCGAGCGCCGTCAGCGTCCCTACCCGCACCGCTTCCTGCATGGCCTCGGGTACTGCGGTGACCCGGAAATAGAGGTCGAGCGCGCCGAGTACGGGGAGGCGCGGGGCGAACTCGCAGACGAACTGGAGGGCCTGGGTGGTGTGGGTGTCTATCAGCGCGTCCCAGCCCGCCGCATACGCGATGCGTACTCTCAGGCTCAGCGCATCGGGGATGCGACGCAGCGACATCTGGCTGGGCGCCGTCATGCAACCACTCCGGGTGCGTTTGCGGTGGTCGCGTGCGGCCGCACGCGCCGGTCGGACCTGCTGCGTCAGAGCAATATCCAGTCCCTGTCCGTCGAGCCGGTTGGGTCAACCGCCAATTCGCGAGCGGCAGTTGGGCCGGGCCTCTTACCGTATACGGCTGAATAAGTTACGCCGGGCGGAGCAGGCTGGACTCGCCGCTCGAATCAGCCGCCGGGAGCGCCCCGCTTCACGGCTGGGTCGCAATCCGCATGAGGACTGGCAGACGCCTAAGGCTGACGTCGCCAGAGCGTGATGGTTGCCGTCGCGCATGCCGCTCCCGATTGCTTAGCCTGTCACAGGCCCTATCGGAGGACGGGATGCAATTTCTCTATCACGCCGCCACCAGAACCGCCTTTGCGCAGATTCTCGGGCTCGTCGGGATCCTTCTCGTAACCGGTCACGCCGCCGCCCAGGAAAAGCAGGAGCGCCAAGCAACCAAAGCCGAATACGATGGCTGGCGCCAGTACATGGTCCACTGTGCCCGCTGCCACGGTGACGACGCAGTGGGCGGTGTGATGGCGCCCGATCTGCGCGGATCCGTGGCGAAGGGGCGGGTTGATCAGTCGTCGTTTCACGTAGTGGTGAGCAAAGGCAAGCGTGACGGTGGCATGCCAGGTTTCAAGGGAACGCTGAGCGACGATCAGATTCACAACATCTACGCCTACGTGAACGCGAGGGCGAAGGGAGAGCTGGCGGCGGGCAGACCAGGATAGATAGCTCGGCTGGCGCCCTAGCTCAGGCGATCGACTCCACCAGATCCAGGGCTTTCGTCAGCGCCGCGCCGTAGGCGAGGTGACCCGCCAGACCGCGCGCGTGGGTCTGCCAGGGGAAGTCGCCCGGACCCGGCGAGAGGCCCAGTAGCGGCGTAGCGATCTCGTCCACCAATAGCCAGAACGCCGTCCCGAAGACCAGCCCACGCCCCAGTCCCACGATCGGTGCTCGGCTCCGGACCGCGCTGTACAGAGCCCCGGTGCCGATACCCAGTACCCAGTGGATGGCGTTGCCATAACGCCCCTGCTGTTCGGGCTCGAGCCTCGCGTGCCCCACTCGGCGCGCGAGTTTCGCCGCCGCCACCTCGTATGAGGTCTTCCCCTGCCGCGCCTCGTCCTCGCGCTTTCGTGCCTCCTCAGCTTCCCGCTGATACGCGATTGTCGTCACTCGGCCCATGAGCCACGTTGCAATCGCGCCTGCCGCGGCGCCCTTCACGAGAGCGGCGCCGATGTTCTTCCGTCGCATCGATTCAGTCTCCTGCAGATGAAGCAGCCGCTCGCGCAGCCGCCCGTGTTTTCACCCTGGTCCCTTCCCTGGCCGGCTTGCGGACCTCTACGTGGCGCCTGGCCCAGCGCCGGATCTCGGTTACCGCCCACACGGCAGTCGCCAACAACAACGGTAGCAGGAAGTAGATCACGCGATACCCCGCCAGGCCCACCAGCATTGCCGGCGGCGAGATGGCCGGCGCAAGCGACCAGAGCATGACCGCTTCGAAAACGCCGAGTCCGGCGGGAACCTGGGCCACCAGAGCGGCGATCTGCCCCAGCAGAAAGACCGCGAAGAAAACGTGGAACGGCACCACCTGCGGCAGCAGGACGTAGAGCGCCGCCCCCGAGAACACCCAGTCTGCGGCGGACACTCCAAGCTGCGCCAACGCCCGTTTGAAGGTTGGCCGCGGCAACTCCCAGCGCCACAGCTTGAGCGGGCCGCCTTCGCGCATGCTCCAGAGGAGATATGCGGCAACGAAAAGGATGCAGAGAATCCCAAGCGGTCGAGCGGTGGCGAGCGGCAGGCGAAGGAAGCCCGGGACCAGAACCGGCTGCACCGCGAAAGCAATTCCGGCGGTCGCCAGCAGGCCCACCAGGTATGTGATCGTGTTCAGCGTCATGACCTGCGCAGCCTCGCCCCGGGCAATTCCCCACTGGGAATACAGCCGGTAGCGGACCGATGCCCCTGTCACCACGGACAAGGGAAGGCTGTTGGCGAATGCGTAGCCCAGAAAGGCAGCGTAGGCCGTGCGCCGAAACGGTAACCGCCGGTCGAGATAGGCCAAGGCGACGGCGTCGTAGCCCGCAAAGGCGAAGTACCCGAGGACGGTGGCTACCAGAGAGAGGCCGACCCGAAGCGGGGGGAGGCTCTTAAGCTCGCTCAGGATCTCGGCCAGGGAGTGCTGCCTGAGCTCCGCGTGCAGGACAAATACCGCCCCGCCCAGCAGCAGCAGGCCGATCAGCCCACCCGCGACCCGCTTCGAGGCAACGGACGCGGTAGAGCCAGAATGCTTAGTCACCCTTCAGGGGTAAGGCCCCTTCGGGCCGCCGGGCGGTGAGTCAGGTCACCCCTGGAAGAGACCCTAGCAGACCCGCGGACCCGCCCGTAGGTTAGCCTAGGAAGCCATCGTTCGAGCCGGTCAGGAGTCCTTACCGCTATGTCACTCCCATCGCTTTGCCCGCGAGGCAATGCCCTTACCGAATCCATGCCCTTCGCTGATCGCGAAGGAATTGCGTGGCTGGCGTACATCGAGGGAATCGCCTCCGCTGAAGGTCATCTCCCAGGCAACGGCCGGCTTCCCGGCCGCAGGCTCCGGTTTGATTCGGAAACCGATTCGCGTGTCACCAGCGAGTTGCCCGCCGGGGCGCCCTTCCTTTCCGACGAGCGGCTTCAAGCGCTGCTCGACCGTGCCCAAGCGGTCTCTGCACCAACCACCGCCACCTGGCAGCTGCCCGAGCCTCCGGTACGGCTACAGCGCGCGGTCGAGTTGACGGTTCGCGCCGGGAGAGCCAGTGCGGTCGCACTGGGCGAGCTGGCCCGGCGCTGGCGTGAAGGGGCACCTCGTCGGCGGGAGCTGCGCCAGCAGGCAGCAGAGCTGATGTCTGCGGCCCTCGAAAGGGGTCGCCAGTTGGCCGCGCAGCTTATGAAGGAGATCGACGAAGAGCGGCAGGGAAGCCCGCCGCCGGCAGAGCCTCCGGTCATACACAGCTCGGTCGCTGCTCGGCGGTGGCGGGGAGCCCGAACGACGCGGAGGCTAGGTCCCTGATAGTGCAGTGACTGGTCGCGGTGGCCCGACAGCGCACCCTGCCACGGCCGGCTTTGACTGATTTCAAGATCGGTGCGCGGAGGAGATCTCAATGTTCGGCGTCAACAAGGCTCTGCTGATCGGAGCAGCTGCCCTCTTTGCGGGAGCAATGGCGACTCCCGCTCTAGCGCAGGCACCCACCAGCGTGACCGGTTGCCTGGCCAAGGGCGCGGACGGGAAGAGCTATTCGATCAAAGGCAGCGACGGCAAGAACTATTCGCTGACCAGCAGTACGGTCAAACTGGACGAGCACGTCGGCCACAAGGTGACTGTGACCGGGACGTCGGCGGGGGTGGAAACCGGCGCGGTCAAAGACACATCGATGGGCATGGGAAACATGGACACCACCATGGGCAAGCCGGCCGGTAAGAAGGAAGCCGGTGCAGGTGGCACGCTAAACGTCAGCGACGTGAAGATGGTCAGCGCCCAGTGTAAATGACACCGCGCTGCCCGCTACGACCAAACCGCCGCCCATGAGGCGGCGGTTCTGGTTGCTGGCCGCTGATGCAACGTAGAAAGGGCTGAATCCCTCAGCGTGGAGGCGCGGGACTGCTGGCCCGGTCCGCGACTCGCCGTCCCTGGCCCGCCGACTGATCGGTCGACCCACCGAGATGTTGCACTGAGACGAATTGGCCATCCACGGCGCTTACTCGTACCTCTTCGAGACCGGTTCGCCCAGGCACCGAGATATCGTAGATATACACCATCGTGCCCCGCTCGACTTTGAGCTGGACCGCGGCCACGGCACCATTGGGGACCTGAGCCAGTGCGACGGACTTCGCAGACTCCTGATCGACCTTCGCACGAAGCTGCTGCGCGGCCGCCGGCCGCGGCAGAGCGATCGGTGACAAGAGAACGGCAACAATGAGCATAGCGCGCATACCAGACTCCTCTGGGGGGTCGGCAAATCCAGCGTAGCTGATTGCCTAGCCGAACACGGTAGTCCGGCGCACACATGGAGTGTGACCTGCGCGGCCGGTTGACTATCGGGTAGTGAGGATTGGCGTTACGAGGGCCTGGATTTTCGCGTTTCTAATCGCGGAGGCCATGCTTCAGCGGCCCGCCGCCGGGCAATTGCCGGACGGCGTTCCTCCCGAGCCGGCACTGAATGCCGACTTGCCGGCGCTCGGCGCATGGATCGCGCGGTGGCTGCCGGTCGTCGGCGTCACCCGCTACTCGGCCGTGGACAGCACCGCGGACTTCTACGCGCACGGCTCCGACTCGATCACGGCGGCGCGGATCGAGGGATGCACCCTGATCCTGCATGAGGAATTGGTGAGCACGGCGAGGAGCGGGACTTCGGAGACGCGACTGGCGATTCACGTGCCGCTGGACCAGGTGGATACAACACTGGTGCAGCCGAAGATTCGTCAGGCGCGACTGCTGCTCAATCGCCCGAACGTGCTGATGTACGGACAGCTGGTCGTTCCGCTGCGCAATCGCACGCGCACTGAATTCATCACCGTGTTCAGGGATGACGACTCGAGATATCCAATGCTGGTAGGAGAGCACCAGGTGCCGTTCGTGTTCGCACAAGTTGCCGCGGCGCGAACGGCCCTGGCATTGCGGCAGGCAGCGGCTCGCTGCGAGGCGGCCGCCGACCTGCCGCAAAGCGCGGAGAGCCCTAGGCCCGAGCTGTAGCCGGCGCGATCGAGTGGGTCGCGAACATGACGCCCTGCGGATCCTCCAAGATCGCGATCATGCCGCCGCCCGGAACCTCCATTGGACCCGTCATTACCTTGCCGCCCAGCTTCGACACGAGCCCGGTCACGGCGGAGGAATCGGTGACCGTCGCGTACGGAAGCCAGTGCGGTGGGAAGGGCATGTCGGCAGTCTTGTTGTAGATCCCGCCCATGCTGATCCCGCCCAAACCGAACAACTGATAGGTGCCGAGATTCGGCATCTCCATGGCGTCGGTCTTTTCCCAGCCGAACAGCTCTTTGTAGAACTTCAGTGCCGCGACCTGGTCGCTGGTAACCAGCTCGTGCCAGGCGAAGTCACCGTTGTGCGAGCTGTCCTTCGCCGGCGGGGGTCCCGATTCGGGGGTGAACGCGGCGAACACGGCACCCTGCGGATCGGCCAGTACCGCGAATCGGCCGATGGTGGGAATGGGCGAGATCGCTTTCAACACCTTCGCGCCCAGCCGGGTAGCCGCATCGACCGTGGCCTTGAGATCCGGCGTGCCGATGTAGGACAGCCAGTGGGGCTTCGCTCCGGCCGCCTTTGCCTCGGCCGGGAGGGTCATCGCACCGCCAACGAGACCTTGGTCGGTCCGGAACAGGGTGTACGCCGGGTCCTTGTCCCAGGGTTCCACTTTCCATCCAAGTGTCCGTGAGTAAAAACTCGCTGCTGCTTTGGGATCGCTGGTGAGCAGTTCGTGCCAGACGAACCGCCCGCGCAGGGTTGACTCTGCCATGATGTTCTCCTCTGAAACAGGATTCGATAGACGCCGGTGAGTCCGGCGCCGACCGACCGCCAACCTACGGTCGGTGGGTCGGGGGCGCTATGTCCAATCCCGCCGAAACCGATTTCCGAATCGGCAGTATTCAGGAGTGCCTCAGCCGATGTGAGCAGTTCTCAGCGGCTCGAGCGGCAGCCGGCGACGCCTGACTCCGCTCGCGGCGAACACCGCGTTCACCAGGGCAGGCGCAACCAGCGGCACACTCGTCTCCCCAATTCCTCCCGGCGATCCTCCACCCGCGACAATCCGAACATCGATGGCCGGCACGTCCTTGAGTCGCGCCATTCGATAGTCGTGGAAATTCGATTGCTCGATCCGCCCCCCGTTCACCACGATCTCGCCCCAGAGCGAGGCGGAGAGCCCAAAAACCAACCCGCCTTCGATCTGCGCTCGGAGCGAGAGCGGGTTCACCACCTGGCCGCAATCCACCGCGCACGTCAACCGGCGAACCCGCACCTCGCTTTCAGGCTCGACCGACACCTCAGCGATGAGTGCGAGGCACGTTGGATCGCCCCGTGAAACGGCGACGCCACGTCCGGTACCCGATGGAAGCGGCCGGCCCCATCGTGCTGCGCGAGCAGCGGTGTCGAGCACGCGCTGGAGCCGCGGCAACCCGGCCAACAAGCCATTGCGATAGACGACAGGATCCGCGCCGGCCCGGTGTGCGAGCTCGTCCACGAACGACTCGACCGCGAACAGGTTTTGAGACTGCGCCACAGACCGCCAGACCCCAAGCGGGATCGGGAACTCGGCCTCGCGGTATTCCACTCGTACGTTTGGTGTCCGGTAGGGGACGACTTCGGGATAGATCTCGCTCTCCGCCGGCGAGCGCTTGCCTCCAACCACCTGCCGGAGAATCGAGGGGCCGGTGAGACGGTGATGCCACGCGCGAGGAAAGCCCTCGCGATCGAGCACCGCCGACAGTCGCAGCAAGCCGACCGGCCGAAAGAAATCGTTCCGGATGTCGTCTTCCCTGGACCACACTGTCTTGACCGGCGCGCCGACGGCGCGGGCAATCTGCACCGACTCGACCACGAAGTCGGGATACACTCGGCGGCCAAAGCCGCCGCCCATGGGGATCACGTGTAGCCGGATCGCCTCCTTCGGGAGCCCGGTGGATCGGCTGACGTGCTCCACCGCCCGCTGGGGGAATTGGGTGGGCGCCCAGATCTCGACCGACTCACCGCGAACCTGTGCGGTGCAGTTGATGGGCTCCAGGGGTGCGTGGGCGAGATACGGCACCTCGTAGGTCGCATGGATGGCGTGCGACCCGCCAACGCCTGCTTCGAACACATCACCGTCGTTTCGTACGACGATCGGCGTCGCGGCATCGAGCTCGGTCAATCGCCGCTGAATCAGCTCCGAACAAAGCGAAGCGTTCCGCCCCGCGTCCCACCCGATCTCGAGCGCCCGCCGGCCCTCGAACGCAGCCCAGGTCGAATCGGCGATAACCGCTACCCGTTCGGGAAGGCGAGAGGGCCGATCAGCCTCCAGCCGGATAACCTGACGCACGCCCGGTAAGGTGCGCGCCCGCGTATCGTTCAATCGGCGCAACGTCCCTCCGAGCACCGGGCATCGCGTCACTGCGGCATAGAGCATCTTCGGGAAGCGCAGGTCCATCCCGTAGATTTGCCGGCCGGTGACCTTGGCGCCCGCGTCCAGCCTCCGAACCGGCGTCCCGATCAGCCGAAACCCATCTGCCGATTTGAGCGGAACGCTGTCGAGTGGCAGCGGCACGATGCCGGCAGCGAAGCCCGCCAGCTCTCCGTATGTCGCCTGGCGCCCGCTCGCCGGATGCGACACGATGCCCGCACGGGCCTCGCATTCTGCTTCGGCGACTCCCCAGCGGCGGGCTGCCGCCTGCACCAGCACTATCCGGGCGGCGGCGCCGGCCTGCCGCAGCTGGGTCCACGAATCCGAGATGCTGCTGCTGCCCGAGGTGTTCTGGTTCGTGAAGCGAAAGTCGGCATCAGCCTGGACGACGCGGATGCGGGACCATTCGACTTCCAACTCCTCGGCGATCAGCATGGGAAGAGCGGTGAGGACTCCCTGCCCCATTTCGCACTTGTGGATGCGAAGCTCGACGTCACCCGCGGCGTCGATGCGAATCCAAAGATTGGGCTCGAATGCATCCGGCTGGCCCAGCTGGGCCGGCGCTTTCGATGGGTCGCGTTCGAGCGAGGCGAGGGAGAATCCCAGGACCAGGGAGGCGCTGCCGACACCACCGGCCACCAGGAAGGCGCGCCGGGAGACCCGACCGTCGGTCATCGCTGGGCGAAACGCGCCGCCCGGTGAATGGCTGCGCGGATGCGAATGTAGGTCCCGCAGCGGCAGATGTTCGTGATCCGCGAGTCGATGTCCTCGTCACTCGGCGTTGGTCGCTCGGCGAGCAGCGCAGCCGCTGCCATGATCATTCCCGGCTGGCAATAACCGCACTGTGGCACGTCCTCTTCCACCCACGCCTGTTGAAGCGGATGGTCGCCGTGCGGTGCGAGACCTTCGATCGTGGTGACGGGCCGATCACCAACCGCGGAGATGGGCACCATGCACGAGCGGACCGCCTTGCCCTCGAGGTGGACGGTGCAAGCGCCGCACTCACCAATCCCGCATCCGTACTTGGTGCCGGTGAAGCCCAGGTTATCGCGAAGCACCCAGAGCAGCTGGGTCTCGGGCGCTGCGAAGATCTCCTGTCGCCGTCCATTTACCGTGAGCGCGAGCGGGCTCATTGCCCTCGGCTGGCCTCGGTGGCCGCTCGGTCGGTCCGTCCGGCCTGCTGGCGGAGCCAGGCGGTGATGGCGCGTCCCGCGGCCCCATCGTTAGTGGCCTTTCCGTCGGCGAACGCAGCGGCGACACTGGCGTAGACCATCAGGCTGTGATCGGTCTTCGGGAGAACCACCAGCTGCGCGAGCCCTGGCCTGCGCGTGTTCAGGATCTCCACCGCCCGCTCCGCCTCTGCCCGACTCATTATCCAGTCGTACTCGCCCCACACGACGAGCGCGGGAATGCCCTTGTCTGCGACGGCCGCCCAAGCCGCCTCGACGTCGAGTCGCGCAACAGCCTGGTAGTACGCCGCCGGGCGACCGTACTGGCGGGTGGGCTCGTCGTACCACAAGCGCCGAAGCTCCGGTCGCGCGTCGAGCACCTGGGCAGGCGTCTTTCCGCCAAGCAGATAGTCGGTGTAGAACTGGGCGAAGCCGCGCATCGCCGAGTTGACATCGGCGGGCGAGCTGCCGGAGAGGGTGAGCCGCCGCCGCTCGATGTCGAGCATGTGCTCGTACCAGGTCCGGGTGAATCCGCTCACCGCAACGATGCCGGCGACGCCCTGCGGCTCCGCCGCGGCGATGATGGGCGCGAGTCCCCCGCCGATACTGCCGCCCATGATAAAGATCCGGCTCGGATCCACCTGCGGCATGCCCCGGAGCGCTCGGAGGCCCGCCCGCGGAGCCGCCAGCTCGTCGTCGAGCCCGCCCTTTGCGCAGTCCGGGCCCTGGCTGTCGCCCACTCCCGGCTTTTCGACTCGCATAACCACCATGCCCGAGCCGGTCGTCACCGCACGCAGCATATGCGCGAATCCGTCGTTACCGGGTTCCGGCTTTTCCACTGGATCGCAGGAGAGCCACGGGATGAAGAGCACCCCGGGCACCCGGGCGGCGGCCGGATGCTCTGGACGACTCACGACGGTGCGAAGGAGATAGCCGCGATCCGAGCGAACTGCGCCGTAGGTGGTGACCGTACCGGGAATCTGCTCGTGAGCGGCGGAATCGAGCGTGAAGCGAAGCTCGACCGTGTCGGCCGATGCGGCACCGGCTCGCCCGCGCACCGCGCGGGCCCGAACCGTGTCTCCGCCCCGTAGCGATCGGAACGCAGGCCAGAACGCATCCGCATCGAGCACGGGGGTCCCGTTGAGTGCGACGAGCCGGTCACCCTCGCGCAGACCGGCCCGCGCAGCGGGGGACGAGGACTCGATGCGGTGCACCAGCGCACCGGAATCGCCCCCGAGGGGCGCGATCATTCCGTGCCACACGGCTCGGCGCCGGAGGGTGGCGCCGGGATCGGCTTGTCCCCCGGGGGATGTGGCTCCCTGAGCCAGCAGACCGGTGCTGAGAGGCAGGCCGAGGACCAGAAGGAGTACAGTGCAACCGGCGGCGAGCGGGACTCGAGATCTGATCATGGCGCGAATCTCGTGAGAGCATGGCCCGAGTAAGCTCGTGCGCGCGCAGTG
>Ga0310810_10006547_pt1 | contig 13170 bp, 9 predicted proteins | sample NCmetagenome_FD_207641 | JGI IMG/M metagenome (GOLD analysis project Ga0310810, IMG submission 207641) | Soil microbial communities from experimental microcosm in Duke University, North Carolina, United States - NC | ecosystem: Engineered > Artificial ecosystem > Soil microcosm > Unclassified ... | reverse complement strand
CCACTCCAAGACAACATCGTTGCGCGTCGAGCAGCGACTCGATCTCTATTTTGCGATCTGAAGATACTTTTCCAGTGTCATCGGAGTTCCCCCGCCGGGAGGCGTCGTGATTTTGACGCCGTTGAACCTCGAACGATGCGAGAACCATGACTCGCGAGGTGGCAAGCCCCACGCTTCGGTTCCGCGTTCTGTCGTCAGGACGTCCCAGACATGCGGCTCGTCTTCCCGATCCATGTAGACGATGGGCGGCAACAGCAGCTCGCAGCGGTGATTATCGGGATCGAGTATGTAGACATAATAGGAGTGGCCGACGCCGTGCTTGCCCGGCCCATATTCGACATTGTTGCCCCAACCGAGTTCACCCATCGTATCGCACGCGCGCAGCATCGCTTGGATGTCAGGGATGATGTACCCGAAATGGTGAAACGCGGGGCCGTCGCGCTCGAGGAAGACGAGATCGTACGGCGTGTCCTTCATCTGCAGGAAGACGCCGATCGGGTGACCGCCTGCCGTGATGTAGTCGGCAATACGGCAGCCGACCGACGTGTAGAAACGCGTGATTTTCTCGACGTCCGGAATCGTGATCTGATAGTGATCGAAGCGGCGCGCCTGCGCACCCTTGTGCTTGTAGACGTCCATGTCGAGACGCGGCTGGCGGTCCATGCTGGCGCAGATCTCGAGCGGCGTTCCGCACACATCGAGCGCGTGCAGGGTCCGGCCCTGGAACGGCCGCTCGACCCACTGGCACGGCAGTTGATGTTGCTCGAAAGTGTGCTTGCACTTGTCGAGTGCCTCCTCGTCGAACACGCGTAGCCCAGCACGTTCGTAAGCTGGAGCATCGGTCGTTCGCTTGATGACGAGGCTATGGTGTGCGCGCTCCTCGAGGCCGCGCAGGTAGAGCGTATCCTTGTCCGAGTCGCTCACGACCAAACCGAGAACCTCGGTGTAGAACTCTTCCGATTTCTTCAGGTCGCGGGACGTGAACACACTGTGGCTCACGCGGCTAAAGCGGAATGGCGATTTGTAGTTTGTCTGCGGCACATCCATGTGATTTCTCCTCCTGTCGTTCTGCAATGTTCTCAGATGCGATGTCGCGAGGGCAAGCGCGCGAACGATGTCGTCTATCTCCGCCGTCGCACGTTTGATGACCTGTGCGCGAGCTTCCGGAGAGAGATTGACGCCTTCGGCGACGACGAACGTGACGTCGGTAATCCCGACGAAACCTAAGATCTCCTTGAGATAAGGGATCTGAAAGTCACGATGGTTTTGCTTGCCGTTGGTGTAGTTACCGCCGCGCGAGATCGCAATGATGGCGCGCGTGCCCGGGTTGAGAAGACCGACCGAACCCTCCGGCGTATATCGGAACGTGCGCCCCGCCTGGCAGACGCGATCGATCCACGCCTTCAATTGCGTCGTGACCGTATAATTGTACATTGGCGAGCCGATGACGAGCACGTCAGCTGCGTGCAGTTCGGCAATGAGGGTGTCGGCGAGCGCCGTCTCGCGCACCTGCAATTCGGACAGCTCCTGGTCCTTCTTGTACCGGACGACATCGACCGCTTCGGCACCGGCGTGAGCAGGCGGATGAAGTGCAATGTCGCGCCGCGTCACCGTCGCATTCGGAAACTGCTCGACAATGCGTGAAACGATGCGCGCGCTGAGCTCGCGTGAGACGGAGCGCCCAACCAGCGGACTGGAATCGATGTGGAGTATGTTCATGAACGCGGCGGCTACTCGGCTTCGCGGGGCTGACCCGGCTACTCTTCCCTAGTTACGCTTGAAGCCTCGCTCGTGCTCGATCTGCAGCGGCAGCAGGATGCGCACCACGCAATTGTACCAGGCGACGGTGAGCACGACTTCCATCGTCTGTTGGATGTCGAAATGGCTCCGCAGCTTGCTCCACGTAGAGTCGCTGACGACGCCGGTTTCGGTCGCCTCCTTGGCATAACGCAGCACCGCGCGCTCTTGATCGTTAAAGTGCGGCGCTGTCTCGAATTGAGCGAGGCTTTCGAGCTGCGCGTGCTTCACGCCGGCCTGCAAGGCGGCATTCCAGTGATGGTCGAACTCGTAATCGCTCTTGGTGATCAGCCCGACCATCACGATGCCGAGCTCACGATAGCGCCGGTCGAACTTTGTCTCGTTGCGCAAGGCGCCCGCCATCGCCATGACGCCTTCGAGTACCTTCGGGTGGTTTGCGAGCGCGAGCCAGATGTGCCCGCCGCCGCGCTCGCGCACCATGCGCTCGTAGATGTGGCGGTCCTGCTCGGGCAGGTCCTCCTTCTTCGGATAGGGTACGCGCGCCATGAACCAGTAACCCCCCAGCTCGTCCTGACGGGAACGCTACGCCGATTTTACGCGCATGTCGTCGGCGCTTTCGCGCCCACCCCATGCGCGCTTGCGCCGGATGGGACCACCCTTGGTTTCAACGCGCGGGGCGCCGGTGGCTGGACAGCGTGCGATCCGGGCGAAAGAATGATTTCACAATGACACCTGCGCGGCCACGTGGGGGCGTCGGAGGAAAGTCTGGAATGGCTGGGGAGCCGCTGCTCACGGTCGAAAATGTGTCGGTCCGCTTTGGCGGTGTCCGCGCGCTCGACGACGTGAGCTGTCAGGTGCGCGCCGGCGAAATCTGCGGGCTGATCGGGCCGAACGGAGCGGGCAAGACCACCCTCTTCAACTGCATCACGCGCCTTTATTCGGTTGCGACCGGTGCGATTTCGTTCGCAGGCCGTCGCATCGACGCCCTTCCGGCGCGCGAGATCATTTCGCTCGGTATCGCTCGCACATTCCAGAACCTCGGCATCTATCCCGACATGACGGTGCTGGAAAACGTCGCGCTCGGCGCGCACCATTCGCACGGCGGGCGCTTCTTCGAGACGGTCGTGCGGCCGTGGACCTCCGACGCGCGGGAGCGCGAAATCAATACGTGGTGTCGCTCGATCTTGCATGCGCTCAACCTCGATGCGGTCGTTCAGGAGCGGGGCGGCAACCTGCCCTATGGGACGCTCAAGCGAGTCGAGATCGCCCGTGCACTTGCCGCCAGGCCGCGTTTGCTGCTGCTCGACGAGCCGGCAGCCGGTCTCAATCATGGTGAGCGCATCGAGTTCGGCAATCTCATCAAGCGCATTCGCGACGAGTTCGAGCTGACCGTGCTGCTGGTCGAGCACGAGATGGGTCTGGTCATGGGCCTGTGCGGACGGTTGGTCGTGCTCAACCTCGGGCGTGTGCTCGCCGAAGGATCCCCCGCCGAGATCAGCCGCAACCCCACAGTCGTCACCGCCTATCTCGGGGAGGCCGCATGACGGCCCCCATTCTCCAGGTGCACGGACTGCATGCCGGCTACGGGTCGATCCGCGTGCTGCACGGCATCGACTTCCACGTCGATGACGGCGAGATCGTTGCGTTGCTTGGCGCGAACGGCGCCGGCAAGACCACGATCCTGCGCGCACTCTCCGGCACGATTGCGTCGCGCGGGCAGATCATGCTGGACGGCAAGGATGTGAGCGCGCTCGGCACCGCCGCACGTGCGCAGCTTGGCATCGCGCATATCCCCCAAGGGCGCGGCACCTTCGTCGACTTCACCGTAGAGGAAAACCTCGCGCTCGGCGCCTATCTGGTGCGCGACAAGCAGTCGATCCGTGGCGCGCTCGAATACTGGTTCGGCATTTTTCCCTGGCTTGCCGAGCGGCGCGACCAGCCGGCTGGCAGCCTGTCCGGCGGCGAACAGCAAATGCTCGCCGTCGCGCGAGCACTGATGGCCGAGCCGCGCATCCTGATGTGCGACGAGCCGTCGCTCGGGCTCGCGCCCGCGATCACGCAATCGCTGTTCGCGTTGCTCGAAAAGCTCAACAAGGAACGCGGCATGGCGATCCTACTGGTCGAGCAGAACGCGCGCCTCACCCTCAAGATCGCACACCGCGCTTATGTCATTGAAAGTGGCGAGGTCAGGCTGACGGGTGGCGCCGTCGAGTTGCGCGACAATCCGCTGATCCAGCGCGCGTATCTTGGAATCTGACGCATGCAGCTTTTCCTCCAGCAGATCGTCGAGGGACTGGCGTCGGGGGCAATCTACGCCTCACTCGCACTCGCGCTGGTGCTGATCTATCGCGCCACCCGCATCGTCAACTTCGCACAAGGCGAGATGGCAACACTCTCGGTCTACGTCACCTGGCAGCTCAACCAATGGGGCGTGCCGTTTGCCCTCTCCCTCCTGATCGTCGCGGCCCTGAGCTTCGTCTTCGGCGCCTTCACCTTCCGCTTCATGATCCGGCCGGTGCTGGGTGCATCGGATCACACGATGGTGGTGATCTGCATCGGCTTCTTTATCGGCTTTGAGGCGATCGCGCTTTGGGTTTGGGGTGCGGACCCACGCGCGTTCCCGCGCATCTTCCCGGACCACGTTTGGATCATCGGCGGCGTGCGGCTCACCGCGAACAATCTCGGCATTCTGGCGACCCTCTGCGTGATGACACTTGCGCTGAGCGCACTGTTCCGTTTCACGCGGATCGGTCTTGCGATGCGCGCCTCCGCGGCCGAGCGCGAGAAGAGCCCGTTGGTCGGCATTCCGGTCGAGACGATGCTGATGTTCGGCTGGGGTCTCGCCGCAACTGTTGGCTTCGTCGCGGCCGCCCTGATCGCGCCTTCCCTCTTTCTCTCGCCGCCGATGATGGTGTCGGTCGTCATATACGCGCTTGCGGCGGCGACGCTCGGCGGATGGGATTCGCCAGCCGGCGCAATCGTCGGCGGGCTTGTGGTCGGCGTCGCTGAGAGCTTGTGCGCCACCTTCGTCGGTTTCATCGGCAATGAGCTCAAGGTTGGGGTTCCCTTCGCTCTGATGGCGGCCATACTGCTCGTGCGGCCGCAGGGGCTGTTCGGAACAACAGCGGTGATCAGGGTATGAACGAGACGAAGGTCGAGCAGATGCTTCGTGCTGCGGGCGCGTGCGTCATCGCGCTCGGGCTTCTGCTCGTCCCGGTACTGTTTCCGAGCTTTCTCGTTTATCAGTTCAGCCTGACGCTGACCTATGCGATCGCCATTCTCGGCCTCAATCTGCTGATGGGGTTCAACGGACAGATCTCGGTTGCGCACGGCGTGTTCTTCGCAGTCGGCGGCTACACCACCGCGATCTTCATGACGCGCTATGGCATGAACTACTTGGCAACGCTCCCATTCGCGGCCGCAATGTCGGGGCTGCTCGGCTTCGTGATCGGCGTTCCGGCGCTGCGGTGGCAAGGATTGCCGCTCGCCTTCATCACCTTTGGCCTTGCCGTGCTGGTGCCGCCAGTCGCCTTGAAACTCGAACCGATCACCAAGGGTGCGACCGGCATCAGCCTGACCAAGCCGGCGCCCCCCGCGTGGTTACCCGGCGATCAGGACACGTTCATCTACTTTGTCTGCCTCGCCGGCATCGCGGTCTGCGTGCTGCTCGCCTGGCGGCTGATGCGAGGCGATACCGGACGCTCGCTGCGCGCCGCACGCGACAACGGGCTGATCGCGGAATCGCTTGGTATCAACCTCAGCAAGGTCCGCATCATGGCCTTCACGACGAGCGCGGGATTCGCCGGCTTCGGCGGCGGGCTGTTCGCGATCGTGAACGCGTACGTATCCCCGGAATCGTTCCAGATGACGAAGTCGTTCGACTTTCTGGTCGCCTCGATCGTCGGTGGGATCACGAGCATCAGCGGCGCGTTCATCGGTGCGCTGTTCATCGTCTTCCTGCCGGACTGGTCGGCGGACATGAACATCGCGCTGTCCGGCTTGATCTATGGCGGCGTGATGGTCGGCATGATGCTGGTCGCACGCGATGGCGTGGTCGGTTTGCTCGGCACGCTCACGCGCGCGGCGATCCGGCGACTTCTCACCGCGCCGAGATCCGGCAAATCGCTTTCCGCACAAACGGATGAACAGCCGGACGGCCGGCAATATCAAACCTGACGGGAGGGAATGTCATGAACAAGCATCTGGGATGGTTGCTATCGGCTGCGATCTTCGCTGTCACGCCTGCTGCCGCGGAGGACCCCGGCGTCACCGACACCTCGATAAAGATCGGCACGCAGGCACCGATGTCGGGCGTGGTCGCAATGATCGGGATGGTAGCCGAGGGGCAGAAGCTGAAATTCGACGCCATCAACGCGGCAGGCGGCGTGAAGATGGGCGACGGCAAGACGCGCAAGGTCGAGCTCACCATCATGGACGACGCGAACGAACCGCCGCGCACCGTCACCAATGCGCGCCGCATGGCTGAGCAGAGCAAGGTCTTCGCGTTCGCCGGCAGCGTCGGGACGCCGCAGAACCAGGCCATCAAGGCTTACACGTCGCAGAACAAGATCCCAAACATCTTTATCTATTCGGGCATCTACGAATGGGGCGACGAGAAGCAGAACCCCTGGGGCATCGGCATGGTGCCGTCGTTCACTACCGAGGCAGCGATCTACGCAAAATACCTGCAGGAGACCAAACCCGAAGCCAAGGTCGCGATGCTCTACATCAACACCGACTTCGGAACGAACTTCCTGGACGGCTTCAAGGCCGCCATCAAGGACACCAAGATCCAGCTCGTCGCCGCCCAGTCGAACGCGAACACGGACCCGACCGTCGACACGCAACTCACCAACCTTAAGGCATCCGGCGCCGACACGCTGATTGTCGCGACAGCCGGGAAAGCGGCCGCTCAGGCGATCCGCTTCTCGGGCGAGTCGGGATGGAAGCCGACGCTGTTTGTTACTTATGCGGCGTCCTCCATCATCTCGCTCAAGGCTGCCGGCCTCGACAACTCGAAGGGCGTGCTGACCGGCCAGTTCGTGAAGCCGGTCGGCTCTCCGGCCTTCGACAACGATCCGGGCGTGAAGGAGTATCTGGCTGACTACGAGAAGTTCAAGCCACGCTTCGACAAGAGCGACTCGCTGGCGCAGATGGGATACCTGATGGCCGACGGCGTCGTGAAGGTGCTGGAGCGCATGAAGACCCCGACGCGCGAGGAAATGATGCGCGTGGTGCGCAACATGGACAAGATCGAGCTCGGCCTCCTCTATCCCGGCATCACGATGACCACGAAGGCGGGGACGGACAATTTCCCGATTGAGGCGATGCAGCTCTTCCAGTTCGACGGCGAAGCCTACAAGCCGGTCGGCAAGTTGATCGAATACGAAGGCCGCACTCCGAAGCTCTGACACCTCCGCACAGTGCGAACAGGATGACGTAAGGCATTCTCCTCAGTTGTGTTCGCTTCTGTTCGCTCCAGCGCGGGGCCTCCGACCGTTGGGCGCCATCCATTTCTTGTTTCGTCACCGCCCGCAACATCACGGACGTTGGACGAGGAAGCCCATGTCGGCTTAGGGTCAATAACGGACATCGCCGCTTGTCCACCGGAGTCTCCTCATACCACCGCCTGAAGGGTGGAGACCTACCGCAACGTCCTGATGCGATAGCCTCGCGGCGTTTCAAGGAATGTGGACTTGAACGTCCGGGACGCGTGGGCGGCGTCGTGCACGGCGCGATCGCGCAGCAGCGCGCGCACCAGCGCGGCGACCTGAGAGCACGCTCGACAGCGGGACCGGAACCGCGCACCAACGCTCGGCATCGCGAAAGGCCGTCGTGAGCCGCGCCGCCGGCACCGTTGTGATCAGCACTTCGGCGCGCTGATGGCGGAGGAAGCAGTCGGCTGCGAACCAGTCTCGTGCCAGCCGTTTCCCTGCAGGCCCGAACAGGGAGTGACTTCGCGCGATCAGGCAAGGCAGGAAGCCACGCACCCACGCGGAAGGGACGCTGAGAACCGCGGCCACCGCGAGGACTCCACACCCTGACCGTCACGGCCGACAACAAGAAACTGGTATCCGCAACCGTACAGATTTGAATTACGCGGCGTGCGCCGGGTCGCCGCTGGTGAGCTCGCTCAGCAGATACGGCATGATGCCACCGTGCCTGACGTAGTCGAGAGAATCTTCGAGGTCTGCCGGCGCGTCGAAGTGCGGAGGCCTTTGCGCGAAAGCCTGCGGTACTTGGGCTTCTTGGGCGCTCCAGGGGCGACGGAGACTATTGCCGTTAGCCGGACTGGCGGAGGAGGCAGTCAGCTGCGAACCAGTCTCGCCAGCCGCATTTCCCTGCTAACAGGGAAAATTACAGGGAATTTCGCGGAATTCAGCTCGTTCGGACGAATGGGAAGCACGATTTGCCCGTCAAATCGGCCTCTCTGTAATGATTTCCCTACTCGATTGAACAGGGAAACTTTCGGGGCATAGCAGGGAAGGAAATCTGCGTAACCGGCAAGGTGAACGGCTGCGACGCTGCGACGCTCATTCGCATGACGCAAGAGAGGTCAGCTTTCCTTGTCTAAGCGGACCCCTGGCTCCGCAACGTCGGATGTCGCCTGTTGACCCAAAGCAGACCTTTGGCAGCCTCCGATAGCTGTGAGCGGACCAACTACCAAGGTGCCGCGCCGGTGTCGCGCCGAGCTAGCAGACGAACGGCACCTTCATCAGCGGCGAAGTCCGCAAGATCCGATACTGGCCCAGCTGATCGCTCAGCGGCCGGGGTTCGTCGAACCTGACCGATTGCGTCGCCATCGCCTTGAGCGCCAGCCCGCGCTGGATGTCCTCGTCGGCCGGAAACTGCGAGCCTCCGACCATCCCGCGCATGTTGTTGCGCACATCCTCGCGGTGCAGGCCGCTCACGTGCTCGTACATGTTGGTGACGTGCGGCAGGATTTCCACGCACAGCACGCTCAGCGGCGAATTCACCGGCAGGCCATACTGCTGCAGCAGCTGCACCACCTCGTCGTCGAGCCAGACCGCTGTTCCGTATTTGGTCGCATCCTTGTTGGCGATGGTCAGGTCGGCGAGCTTGAACACCGGCTCAGGGAGAACCTTGCTGATCGATCCCTTGAAGTTGCGCACCGACGCCTTCTGCAGCAACTGGCGCTGTTCCACCCTGTAGTTCGCCTTCCATGAAACGGTCGAGTCGTGCTCGACGCGCATGTCCGCGGCAAGCACGCGATCGTCGAGCAGGATGTTGCGGTATTCCTTGTTGTCGGCCTGTTTCACCTGCGCATAGAGCAGCGCCCAGATCTCGGTGCGCGGCGGATCGGCGGTGACATTCTTGCCGTTGCGCACGGCGACCGCGTAGGGCGCCGTCACATAGAGCTTCTCGAAGTCGCGATCGACCGTGCAGGTGAGCGTGGGCGCCGGGTGCTGCACGCCGGGCACGCGCAGCGGGCGGCCGAAGCGCCCCTGCGCCGTCGTCCAGACGTGGTCGCCTTCCACATGCTGGTTCGTCGTATCGGTGTAGCGATAGTGCCCGACGCGGATCTCATAGGTGAAGAACCCGAACATCTCCGGCGATTCCGGGTGCAGGCCGGCGGGAAGCGGCAGCAGATAGAACCGGTCGGCATCCTTGTCCGGGCCGGTCGACTTCTCCATCGGCTGCATCGCATCGAGCCCGGCATCGTCGTTCGACTGGTTCACCGTGATTACGCGAATGTATTCTGGGTCGATCGGCAGCGCCGGCTCCTCCGGCGTGATCAGAAGTTCGGGGCTGTTGTTGCTGATCAGCTGATCCGGCGCGTTGCTCAGCACGCGTGCGAAATAGGTGTCCTTCGAATCGTCGATCGGCTTCTCGAACTCGATCCAGAGGAAGCGCCGGCGCACCTCGGTCTGCGAGTAGTTGTCTTTCGGCACGTAGGGCGAGAGCGCGATTCCGGCCGAGATGATCTTGGGAATTTGCGCAGGCGGCGTGGTGATCGGCAGTTCGAGCGGCAGCACATAGGGGCCGTCCGTCGCCGCGCCCTGTGGGTTCTTGTAGGCGGGCTCGAGCGTGTATTCGACGTCGATCAGGTTGGGGAACCGCGGCTCCGAGCCGTTTGGCGGCTGCTGCATGCGCTCGTTTTTGGTTTCCACCGCATCGATGAAGATCAGCGTGGTGTGGCTGCGATCCGGCTCGATCAGTGCGTTGAACGGCGCGGTGTGCTTGATCTCGATATCGCCGACCTCGAGATGCTCGGTTTCTGCTGCCGCATCCTCCTTGAATCGCTTGCCGCGCTTGATCACCAGGCTGCGATCTTCCAATCCGTCCCAGGTCCAGTCGCGCTCCAGTTCGAGCACGATGCCGCAAAGCCAGTGATGGGCGAGATCGCCCTTGCTAGCGAAGGTCAGCGACGAGTTGTCCGGCGACAGCGTGTGGCGGATGCGGTGCGAGCATCCGAACTGCACGCGCTGGCCCTTCTTGCCGACCAGCGACATGTCCTTGCTCTCGATGCCGAGCTGCTGCGCGAGGCGCTGCACGATGTCGGGTGCCTTCTCCACTTCCTTGCCGAGCAGCAGGCTGCCGATATTGCCGTCGAACAGGAAAGGCGGATCGGGTTGCAGGTAGATGCCGCGCACCTGACGCGCCGCGCCGAGCAGCGCGGTTTCGTCCTCCGGATCGGCGCGCAACTGGAACTGGATGATGCGGCCGTAGCGCGTGTTGAAGTTGGGGTCCGCCTGCTCCAGCCCATAGTAGTTCGGCTTCGCCTCGCAGACGGGGCGAATGGTGAGGCGAATGGTGCGGGCGCGCGGCAGCACGAGTTCCGGCCGCGCGTCGATCTCCACCTGCGTGACGCCGAGATCGCCAAGGTCGCCCGGATCGCCGAACTTCAGCACGTTGCAGTCCCGGTAGTCGAGCGGGATCGTCAGCACGTCGTCGAATTCTGCCAAGACCTTCGGGAACGTGCGCGTCGTCGTGTAATACTTGATGTACGCCTCGCGGCCCGAGGCGCTCATCATATTATCCATCTTCAGCGTCTGCAGCTCGACGGTGATCTCGACGCTCTCAACGTCCGGATCGGCGATGCCGAATGCGCCGCGAGTCTCCACCGGCATCTTCACCAGCTCTGCGTCGGAGGCCGCCTTGAGCAGTGCGATCGGGTTCGCGTACTTGCCGGTAAACACGACCGCCGGATAGCCGAGGAGCGGCCGTTTCAGGTTCAGCTCGGTACCGGGGAAAAGCTTGTCGCTGTTGGCTGGCACTCCGTCGATGCGCACCGCGTTCGGAGCCACGTAGCGCTTGAAGCGGCACTTGGTCGTCTGCGAGGGCGTTTCATCCTGCGGGACCTCGGTAACCTCGGGTCCGCCGCCGCTCAGGTCGCCGAGTCGAATGCGGAACTGATAGGGATTGCCATAGCGAAGCGACGTCGCAATTCCCGAGGACTCGTAGAGCTGGTTGAGTTTGTTCTGCGGCGGGCCGCTCACATGGATCCTGTCTCGATTCTCGGCCTTCGCGTGCTGGAAGATGTCGGAGGCCTCCTCGTCGGGAAGCAGCATGGATTTGCCAGTCCACGCGACAAAATACATCGGCAGCCAGTAGGGCTTGTCGCCGTGGCCGTCGAGTTGCGCCGGATAAACCTGATACGGCAATTCCCTGTCGTTGAAGCCGCCGAGCGTAATCGCATTGTTGGTCACGGGATCGACGACATTGAGCGGCGCCTTGCTGCGAACCTGGTTCAACGATGTCCACGTGCCGGGCACGGGCTTGTCCTCGCGCACGTCGACCTTGTAGCCAAAGGTCCCGATCGGCGCGTCGATCCGCTTGCCCGATCCGACGTTTGGATCTTCCGCGAGCTGCCGGATGTACCAGATGAGTATCTGCTCATCGTCCCAGCCCAGCCGGATGCCGGCCTCGTGGGTCGGATGGAAGCCGTCGCTCTTTTCGAGCAGCAGGCTTTGGCTCACCGGCTGGAATGCGTGGACGATCTTGGCAAAGCCGTCGTCGTAATCGGCGGCTTCGATGAAGAGCTCGTCGTATTTGCCCGGCGGGGGCGCGGCCGTAACCGGAAACAGGATCGCGCCGAATACGCTGCGCGCCTTGCCGGCTTCCAGCACCGGAATGCGGGCCGCATAGAGCCTGATGAATTTGTCGTCGTTATCCATCTGTGTCCGGTAGTCGCTCGAACTCGCAAGATCGACATAGAGCCAGCCGCCCTTGGCAAAATCCGCGGCGTTCACGGTGATCTGGGTGCGGTAGATCATGCCGAGCGCGGTCGCGAGCAGCGGCTGGCGCATTGCGTTGGCGAACACCTCGCCCCAGCTGACTTTATTGTCCTGCTGCACGAAACCGGGAGCCGGGGCCGCATCGCGCACAGCACAATGATAGGCGTCGTCGGTCACGGCGTTCGGCGTTCGCGGCGCGACGAAATTGAACGAGCTTCGATAGGTCTCCGGCAGGTATTTCTTCACCGATTTCTCGAGCGACCGCGCCGGCTGACTCTCCGCCTGGACGGCGGTATTGGAGTTCGCTGCTCCGGGGTTCTTGATATCGAACTGATTGGCCAACGCCTCGAACAACGGCCGGGCCTGCGCGGGCTGCGTCGTGGTGAGCGGCACCGGGGCGAGCGGCGCCACGGTTCCGGGCAATCCGGTCAGGCCGCTTACGATGCGCGCCACGAACGAGAGTTTGGCATCGGCGAAAGGCTTCGCTCCTGTCGACGGCGGCAAGCCGTCGGCGGTGGTCAGGGGGTTCTGGTTGCGCGGCAGGACCACGACGTTGATGCGCAGGTCATTTCCGTCAAAGTGTTGCGGAAAGGTGAGAATGGAAAATCGCTGATTGTCATCCATGATCCCGCACCCACGGCCTTAAGCAATCTGCCGCTGTTCTTCCCACGACTTGCTGAAGTTGATGTCGATGACGAGGAAGATGCTGATGTCGATCGCAAACGTTACCTGCGCCGCACAGACGGTCTGGTCGGGGCTCGACAGACGTTTGACGGTCCCCTTGGCCTCGATCGTAATGGTGATGCTGACCAGGCCGCCGATCAGCTCAGCGTGGCCCTGGAACATCATGAACGCCGAAACACTGAGCGTCTTTGCATCCACGTAGATCTCAACGCCAACCATGTACAGGACGCTGACGTTGCCGACGACCGGGAGGCCGACCACAAGCTGCGCGCCGAAGCCGAATTTCATGTCCAGCGAAGGACCGACGCCGGTGTCGCCCGCGATTCTCAGGTTTGCCTGGCCCACCGCGTAGACGGTCGCGATGCTGATCGACACGCACATGACCGAGAGCCGGCCGTAGAATTCCACGAAAGCACCGGCGGTCGGCAGCAGCTTCTTTGGATCGCTCAACGCCGCGGTGGTCAGCGCGGCATTGAAATAAACACCAAGCTTCAGCGAGGCCTCGAGCTTGAGCGGCGCATTGGGATCG
>Ga0310810_10006546_pt1 | contig 13170 bp, 12 predicted proteins | sample NCmetagenome_FD_207641 | JGI IMG/M metagenome (GOLD analysis project Ga0310810, IMG submission 207641) | Soil microbial communities from experimental microcosm in Duke University, North Carolina, United States - NC | ecosystem: Engineered > Artificial ecosystem > Soil microcosm > Unclassified ... | reverse complement strand
TGTATTTCGTCGGCAGTAGAGCACCCGGTCTCAGCACTGCTTGCTCGGTGTTGCAGCTGATGCTCGTCTACGGGATCCTGATCAACCTGGCGCTCTGCGCGTTCAACCTGATTCCAATTCCGCCGCTCGACGGCTCTCATGTCATGAAGTATCTGCTGCCTCCCGCATGGTCGTTGCAGTATCAGCGGTTCGGACGGCAGGGCATGCTTGTATTGTTCGTGCTGATTGCGTTCCTGCCCGGCGTGCTCAATGTTTGGTTCAAGCCGGTGTACGCTCTAAACTCCTTGCTGATGGGGACCATCTCGCCGTACATAATTCCCAGCCAGTGGACGACCTGACTTTCCGCGCTTTGCGCGATGACGGAATTCGACGACTCGGTCACGAGGACGACGTCTTTGTCGTCGAGCTGACTCAATTCTCCGGTCCACTCGATTTGCTGCTCTCACTGATTCGCGATGAGCAGATCGATATCTACGACATACCCGTCGCGCGAATAGCCGAACAATTTCTTGCGCGCATCCAGACGCTTGGCCTCGATGAAGCGGCTGATTATCTCGAGATGGCCGCGCGACTCGTTCGCATCAAAGCGCAGATGTTACTGCCGCGCCGAGAGGGCGATGAGCCCTGGGAAGATCCTCGTGCGGAGCTCGTGCGGAGACTTCTCGAGTATCAGCAGGTTCGTGAGGTCGTGGACATTCTCGAAGCCCGCGGAAACGAGCGACGAAATCGTTTCGCGCGCGGATATCTCCCGCACAATCTCCTCGCGCCGGCACCCGTCGGACCTCTCTCGGTTTCCGTCAGCGAATTGCTTGGCGCAGTCGATCGCGTACTGCGCGCAGCGAAGCGACCGGACATGCACAGCGTTGTTCCTCGCGCGCTCGACGTCGATGGCGCAATCGCCGTTGTTCGTTCAGTTCTTGCGATGCGTGCTCGCGCGCGGTGGCGTGATCTAATCAAGGATGACGCCGAGCCGTGGCAGGTGTTGTCTGTTCTCCTTGCGCTTCTCGAGCTCGCCAAGAAAGGTGAGCTCAAGGTTGCGCAGCCTCGACCATTCGGATCAGTGGAGATAACAAGTGACCCCGCTGGCGAAGCTGCTTGAAGCCGCGCTCTTTGCGAGCGCCCATCCAATTCCGCTCTCTGACCTGGAGGGAATGGTCACTGACGATGAGCTGACGTCAGACGATGTCGTCAAGGCACTCGAGGAGATCAAGCTGCACTATGACGAGGGCGAGCACGGCATCGAGCTGATGGAAGTTGCAGGTGGATGGCAGATACTCACGCGACCGGAGTTCACCGAAGTGATCGAGCGCGCGCAGCTTGCCGCGAGACCACAGCGACTTTCTGCTGCGGCGCTGGAAACATTAGCGATCATCGCGTACCGCCAACCGATCGGACGCGCCGAGATCGAGGAGATCCGCGGTGTTGGCGCGGGGCAGATGTTGAAGTCACTTCACGAGCGCGAGCTGATCGAAGTTGTTGGACGTGGAGAAGGTATGGGACGTCCGCTGCTCTATGGAACGACTCCGCTCTTCCTCGAACAGTTTGCTCTCCGGCACCTCGGCGAGCTTCCACGCGGAGATGAGCTCGCGATCGCTTTGCGTGATCCAAAGGCTCCGCTTCCTGAATCGAACGGATCCGGCGAGACGGCAGACACCACTCAGCCTCTGGAACCAGCGGACTCTACGATCTGATGTCGGAAGTAATGCGCATTCAGCGCGCGCTCGCGAGGGCGGGCGTTGCGTCGCGCCGAGCCGCAGAAGAATTGGTTGCAGCAGGCCGTGTCAAGATCAACGGACAGGTCGCGCGCACCGGACAGAGTGTCGATCCGGATGTCGACGAGATTTCTGTCGACGGTAAAAGTCTTTTCAAGCCGAAAGGAAGTTCGTGGCTGGTCCTCAACAAACCGCCGGGCGTATTAACCACGCGCTCCGATCCTCATGGTCGAAAAACAGTTTTCGATCTCGTGCCCGACAAGCCGGGCCTCACATATGTCGGACGGCTCGACTATCTCACCGAGGGCGTGCTGCTCTTTACGACGGATGGAGACGCGGCGCACAAGCTCACCCACCCGAGCACCGAAGTGGAGCGGACCTATCGAGTCACAGTACGCGGCGACGGTGCGAGCGCGGTCCGAGCGGCACGAAGCGGTGTACAACTCGACGATGGGTGGGTAAAGCCGCTCGAGGTCCGCGCTCGCAACCTGAGTCGAGGGTTGTGGGAGCTCGAGGTAACCATCAGCGAAGGGCGGACGAGAGAGGTGAGACGACTTTGTGAAGCGCTTGGATTGGGTGTGGAGCGTCTCGTTCGCATTCAATTCGGCCCCGTAAAGCTGGGAGACCTGGCTCCCGGCGCGACTCGTGCACTCACGGGGCGGGAACGCGACATAATCGCCGCCATCGTGCAGTAAAGAAGGAGAGGTCAAAACTACTACCGGAGAAAAAAAGTGGGAACACAAGCACCGCCGGCTGCCGACACTTCGCTGATGCACGACGTCGTCGACCAGGTTGGAAAACGAATCGTCGGTCAGAATTACATGATAGAGCGCCTTCTCATCAGCATTCTCACGGGCGGCCATGTACTCCTCGAGGGAGTTCCCGGTCTCGCAAAAACTCTCGCTGTCAGAACTCTCGCTGAAACAATCAGCACGAGCTTCCAGAGAATTCAATTCACACCCGACCTGCTTCCCGCTGACATCCTTGGCACACAGATCTACGATCAGTCGAATGGAAAGTTCAGCATCAAGCAGGGACCGATCTTCGCCAACATCATCCTCGCCGATGAAATAAATCGCGCCCCTGCAAAGGTGCAGTCAGCATTGCTCGAGGCGATGCAGGAAAAGCAGGTGACGATCGGCGGGACGACATACAAGCTCGAGGAGCCGTTCCTCGTTCTCGCGACGCAGAATCCGATCGAGCAGGAAGGCACGTATCCGCTTCCTGAAGCGCAAGTCGATCGCTTCATGCTCAAGCTTCACGTCGGATATCCGACGCGGGAAGAAGAAAAGGAAATTCTTCGTCGAATGGCCAGTGGTGACGCGATTCCGGTGCGGCACGTCGCAACACCGCAGGAAATTCTCGCTGCGCGTCGCCGAATTGCTGATTTGTACATGGACGAGCGCATCGTCGATTACATAGTTCAGATCGTTCACACGACGCGGTTCCCGGCGGAATCGGGACTGAAAGATCTCGCGCCGCTGATCGAGTTTGGAGCGAGCCCTCGTGCAACGCTCGCTCTCGCGCAGGCATCACGTGCGCACGCGTTCCTTCGCGGTAGAGGCTTTGTCACTCCGGAAGACGTGAAGGCAATTGCCCCGGATGTCCTGCGCCACCGCGTTCTCACGACGTACGAAGCAGAGGCCGAAGAGGTAACCAGCGACGCGATCGTAGCGCGAGTGCTGGACGCCGTCGCCGCTCCGTGAGTCCACGCCGCCTTTCGATTCGCAAGCGGCGTCGCGACATGACGCCGCGCGTGGCGCACGTATTCGATCCGCGCTCTTCGACCGGAATTACGTCTCCGGCCGATCGTCATGGTATTACTGGAAAACCAGCGCATGCAGGCGGAGAAGCCGTGCGCAAAGGTGTTCCGCCCGAAATTCTGCGACAGGTGAAGCTCATCGAGCTTCGCACACGTGGACTCGTGAATTCCGTTTTCACCGGCGAATACCGCAGCGTGTTCAAAGGGCAGGGAATGGAATTCTCCGAAGTGCGCGAGTATCAGGCGGGCGACGAGGTGCGCACGATCGACTGGAACGTTACTGCGCGAATGGGACGACCATTCGTGAAGCGGTACATCGAAGAGCGCGAGCTTACGGTGATGCTTGCAGTCGATCTCTCAGGCTCGGAGCGGTTCGGAACGATCAATCGATTCAAGAGCGAGCTTGCAACCGAGATGGCAGCCGTGCTCGCGATGTCAGCAGTTCGCAACAATGACCGCGTCGGTGTCGTGCTTTTTACCGATCGAATCGAGTATGTCGTTCCGCCTCGAAAAGGACGAAAGCACGTGCTCAGAATCATGCGTGACCTGCTTTCGTTCGAACCACAGGGTCGTGGGACCGACATCGTTGCGGTCATCGATCACCTTGCGCGCACTCTCAAGCAGAAAGCAATCGTATTTCTGATTTCAGATTTTGTTGCGTCCGAGATCGAACATCCTCTCAAGATTCTTGCACAGCGACACGATGTTGTTGCCGTAACCGTCGAGGATCCGAGCGAGCGGAATCTTCCCGATATCGGTCTCGCACGATTTGTGGATCCAGAGACAGGGCAGCTCATCGAGGTTGACACGAGCTCGAATGCTGTGCGGAGAGATTTTGAAAAGCGTGTCACCGAGGAGCGCGATGAACGCCGCCATTTACTGCGGCGACTGGCAATCGATGAAGTTCCTGTCCGCACAGATGGCAATTACATCGAGCCACTTTTGAAATTCTTCCGCTCGCGAGAGACACAGGCGCGTCGTCGATGATTGCGTTTTTGTTGTTTCTCCAGATTGCGTCCGGTTCATTCCCGGTTCAGATGGGATCGAAGGTCAGGCCCGACACCGTCACGGTTGGACAGCGATTCATACTTCTATTGAAGGTGCGGGGTCCCGCTGGCGCGACGATCGTATTTCCCGCAAGCGTAGACAGCGCCGGCGAGAACAGTGCGACAAAGCCGCAGATCATCGGGTCTCCGCTTATCGACTCAGTCGCCGACGCGACCGGAACGACTCGCACCGCCGCGTACCGCTTCGCCGCGTGGGACATCGGCGTCCAGCGACTCGGCCTCGGCAACATCGCAGTTTCGGCGAATGGAAAAACCGTCTACGTCTCGCTCGCGAATCAAAGCGTATTCGTCAACTCCGTATTGCCGGCCGATACAACACTTCGTCAGCCCAAGCCGCTAAGGCCGCCGATCATTCTCGTTCCATTCAATTGGATTCCGTGGCTGCTGATTCTCGCTGCAATTCTTCTCGCTCTGCTCGCGTGGTACTTGTGGAGATTGTATCGACGTCGGCGCGATCGACCACTCCCCCCATACGAAGCAGCGGAAAAGGAATTCGAGCGAATCGAAGCAATGAAGCTCATCGAGAGCGGCGAGCCCGAGCGTTACGTCGCGATGATGACGGATGTGCTGCGCACATATCTCGCGGCAAGAGTCGAAGGCGTGCAGCGCTCGCATACGACGACAGAGCTGCTCGCCGCGTCAGCACCGATCACCACTCATGCCAGTGGGCTACCGCAGCTGCTCGGCCGCACCGACATGATCAAGTTCGCCCGAGAACGCGTGAGCGGTGAAGATGCCCGCGCGATGGGTGCACATGCGCGGTCGATGGTGAAGAGCGTGGAAGACCATTTTGTCGCGCTGGAAAAAGAAAAGACGGAGAAATCCGCGGAGCCCGCTGAAGCGGAGAAGCGCGCAGCATGAATGTTTTTGGAATTCTCCGTCTCGAAACGCCAATGGCACTCTGGCTTCTGCTCGCATTGCCACTCTGGTGGTTGTGGAGACGCAAGCGATCAGAGGGCGCGATTGTATTCTCCCGCACCGGAGTTCTCGCCAAGGGACCTCGCGCAGGTCAGCTCGTTGCGCGCGCAATCTTTGTTTTACGCAATCTCGCGCTGGTCGCGTTGATCATTGCGCTCGCTCGTCCGCGAACAGGCGCGCGCGTAGAAAATGTTACAACGTCGGGAATCAACATCGTTCTCGCCGTTGATCTCTCGAGCTCGATGCTCGCGGAGGATTTTCAGCCAAGCAATCGCCTCGAAGTGGCGAAGACGAAGCTCAAGCAGTTCGTAATGGAACGGCAGTCGGATCGAATCGGAGTCGTGGCTTTTGCGGGCGAAGCGCTCACGCAGGTTCCTCTCACGACGGATTACAACGTCGTCCTCAAGTCGATCGACAATCTTCAGGCTGGCCAGCTCGAGGATGGAACAGCGATCGGAACCGGCATCGCCACCGCCGCAAATCGTCTGCGCGATGCACCTGGACGATCGCGCGTGATGGTCCTCATGACCGACGGCGTAAACAATCGCGGTGACGTCGATCCACTCTCTGCCGCCAAGGCCGCCGCGGTCTATGGAATCAAGATCTATGGAATTGGAGTTGGCACCGAAGGCTTTGCGCCCGTTCCGGTAGGGCGCGGCGTATTCGGATTGAGATTCGAGAATCAGCGCGTTGAGATCGATGAAGCCCTGCTTCGACAAATCGCCGCGTTGAGTGGCGGACGATATTTCCGCGCGAGAGACGCAGCGGCGCTCGGGGCGATTTATTCGCAGATCGATCGACTCGAAAGAGCGCCGCTTCAATCACGATCGTATGTGCGCTACACGGAGCTATTCCGGTGGTTCGTAGCGCTTGCGTTGCTGACGTTGCTTGGTGAGCTCGCCCTTCTCGCCTGGAAGGCGCCCGTCCCATGAATTACTTGAGATATCTGTCGTGGCCATGGGCGGTCTCGCTCATCGTGATACTTCCGCTCTTCACGGTTTGGATGGTGATGCAATCTCGTCGAGTGCATGCGAAGCGTTTGGCGAGACTCGGCACTCCTCAAATGATTGCGCGACTTGCACCGCAGACGGCGCGAGGCTCACCGTGGCGTCCGGTGAGACTTGGTCTCGCAGTTCTATTCGCAGCGATTGCTTTGGCCGGCCCCCGGTGGGGGCTCGAGCAGACTATCGTGCGCGAATCCGGCATCGATGTCATTCTCGCTCTCGATGCATCGAGCTCGATGCTCGCCCGCGATGAATCTCCCGACCGACTGAGCAAAATGAAGGAAGTTGTCGATCGTCTGCGCGCGCTTTCTCCGAACGATCGTTTTGCCATCGTGGCATTTGCCGGCTCAGCGTATGTGCTTACGCCGCTTACGATTGACGATGCAGCGTTAAATCTCTTTCTAGACAATCTCGACCCGACAGTTGTTGGTCAAGCAGGCAGCTCGCTCGCCAGCGCCATCACGATGTCACTTCGCCTTTTGAATTCATCGAAGTCAGAGGCAGATCGTGCAATTGTGTTGATGAGCGACGGCGAAGCTTTCGAGGAACAGCAGGCTGTGACCGATGCTGCCAAACAAGTAAAGGATGCAGGCGCAACTTTGATAACGGTCGGCTTCGGCAGTCCGGGTGGAACGACGATTCCAGTTCTCCAGAATGGAGCCGTGACGCAGAAGCGCGATCAAAACGGACAAGTGGTAATCACGCGCTATCAACCCGACCTTCTCCGTGCGGCATCGCAAGCAGCAGGAGGCGCATTCATCGAGCCGACTGTTACCGATCGTGCTGCGGCAATTCGACAACAGCTCGCGCGTCTGCGAGCGCAATCGCGTTCACTCGCGAGCGGAAACAATCTCGCGCAGCAATTTCAGCTTTTCCTCATTCCGGCGATTTTCCTGCTGCTGCTCGATACTTTCCTCGCCGCGCGCCACGCACGTCGTCGACGACTACCTGCGCCAGCGATGACAGCGGCGGCTGCCGCTGCAGCCTTGATGGTTGGCGGCTGCAGTCTTTTCCCGAAGCCCCGCGACAAGGCGGCAATCGCTCTCTACAATCAGGGGACCGCAATTGTTCAGAAGCGTGATTCGCTTCCGCTCGCGGCGCGCGCGGAACGTCTTGCGGCTGAATCGACCGCAGTCGGGCTGCTTCATCGTGCAGCGGAATCCGCCGACACGGCAGTGAAGTATCGCGCAGGATTCAACGAGGGATATGTTCCTCTCACCGTCGGTCTCGCTACACAAGGGGATTCCGCAAACACGCCTCTCGACAGCGCACTCGCCGTGTACAAACGAGTCTTGCTCATGCGTCCTGACGACGGCGACGCGAAATGGAATTATGAGCTGGCGCTTCGTCAGAAGAAGAACAATGGCGGCGGAGGAGGTGGGGGCGGTGGCGGAGGTGGTGCAGCTCCACAACCTCAGCCCACCCCTGCAGCCAATTCGGAGTCCAAACCCGCGCCTCGACCAATTCCGGGGATGAATGAACAGCGCGCCGAGCAGATATTAAATGCCATGGAAAAGGAAGAGCAGGACGTCCAGGGCAAGCAGCAGAAGAAAAACGTTCCGAAGCCGCCGCCTGCCGGAAAGGATTGGTAGTACTTGGCGCACATCCAGGTTTTACCGAGTGCGGTAGCCGATCAGATCGCCGCAGGTGAGGTAGTCGAGCGGCCTGCGTCGGTCGTAAAAGAGCTTGTCGAGAATTCTCTCGACGCAGGTGCGACTTCAGTCGAGATCGCAATCGAGGAAGGCGGCCACAGGCTCATTCGTGTAAGCGACGACGGCACGGGGATGGATCGCGACGACGCATCGCTCGCTCTCGTGCGACATGGAACGTCGAAGATTCGCACGGCCGCCGATCTCGTTGGCGTCGAGAGTTTTGGATTTCGCGGCGAAGCGCTTCCGGCGATTGCATCCATTTCGCGCTTCGAGCTCGAGACCTCGGAGTCGGATGGGGCTGGTGTGGCACTCGAGACGAGTGGGGGAACGGTGACCACAACGCGCGATGCCGCACGCCGCAAGGGAACGACCGTTACCGTCGGACAACTTTTCTACAACGTTCCCGCGCGCAAGAAATTTCTGCGCAGTGCGCGATCTGAATGGCGCGCAATTACGGAAGCGGTCAACAACATTGCGCTAACTCGTCCCGACGTTCGCTTCTCGCTGTCTCACGACGGAAAGAATGTCTTGTCGCTTCCTCCGGTGTCGGATTTGCGCGCACGCATCGCCGGCATCTGGGGTGGTCGATATGCGGGAGCGTTGCTCGAAGTCGATGACGTTTCAGGAACAACGCATGTCAGCGGTTTGATCGAGCGGCCGGCCGATGTCGGCACGACGACTCGCCGCATTTTTGTCTCGGTGAATGGCCGGTCGGTGCGCGACAACGGAATCATTCGCGCAGCGGAAGCTGCATATCGCTCGACGATCAGCGCAGGGCTTCGGCCGTCGCTTTTTCTCGATGTTCAGCTTCCGGCGGATTCGGTTGACGTGAACGTTCATCCTGCGAAAGCGGAGGTGCGCTTTCGCGATCGATGGCCCGTCGAGCGTGCAGTTGAAGCGGCGACGCGCCGGGCGCTCGGAACTTTCGACAGCTCGGCAACGATGGGAGGGGGACAATTCGCCAATCGTTATTTCCCGCCTTCGGAATTTCCGCCGTCTTCCGGCGAGAGCGTGGCAATTCTTTCTCCCACAATTCCCGATGTCGAGCCGTTGTTCGAGGAAACGGGTGCCGCACCGCGTGAGCGTGTTGAGGCCGAGCCGCAGTACCAGGAGATTCCGCCGCTCTTTCAATTTCGCCGCACGTACATCGCCTTCGAGCACGACGACGGCCTCGTACTGATCGACCAACACTCGGCGCACGAGCGCGTGCTGTACGAGCAGTTCATGAAAGTACTCGAGAGCGGCAAAGCACCCGCTCAGCGTCTGCTGCTGCCGATCACGCTGCACCTCGGCCCCGCGGAAGGCGATGCGCTCGAGGAGAATCGCGAGTATCTCGAGCGACTTGGCTTCGAGATCGAAGGGTTTGGCGGCAACACGTTGATCGTTAACAGTGTTCCGATGCCGCACCCGCGCTTTGATGCCGAGCGATGCCTTCGCGAAACGCTCGATGCACTCACTGGTAATCGCGTGGCTGGAACTGCAACGCGCCACGAGCATCTTGCTGCGACTGTTGCGTGCAAGGCCGCAATCAAAGCGGGAGAGGATTTATCGCTCGCGGAAATGCGATCGCTGTTTGCGTCGCTCCGCGACACTCAGCTTCCCGCGCACGATGTGCACGGCCGCTCGACGATCGTGCAGCTGAGATGGGATGAAATCGACCGGCGATTTGGCCGGAAATAGAGTGCGCGTAATCTGCGGTCAGACGGCCGCAGGCAAATCGGGAATCGCGACGCGTCTCGCAATCGAGTATGGCGCGACCATCATCAGCGCAGATTCTCGCCAGATATATCGTGGTTTCGACATCGGAACCGCGAAACCCGGTCCGAGTGAAACGCGAATTGCTACACATCGTGGAATCGATGTCGCGGATCCAACCGAGCGTTATTCCGCATCGCGGTGGGCAACCGAAGCGAAAGCGTGGATTAGCGAAGCAGAGACGGATCGACACATTCCATTGATCGTTGGTGGAACTGGGTTCTACATCAAAGCTTTGTTCGAGCCGTTGTTCGACGCACCGCCGATTGACCGTGCGAAACGACAGGAGCTGGAAACATGGATGGAGCAGCAGTCCACCGAGCAGCTTCGCGAGTGGTGCGCTCTCATTGATCCGCCAAAAGCGCGGCTCGGACGTGTTCAGCTCATGCGCGCAATCGAAATTGCTTTGCTGACAGGACGCCGGCTTAGCGATCTCCAGATGCAACCAACCGAAGCAGAATTCGCCCCACATTATCTCGTGGTGGATCCGGGTCCACGCCTTGCCTTGCACATCGAGCATCGAGTAGACGCAATGATCGACGCCGGATGGGATGACGAAGTGCGCTCGCTAATGGGACACGTGCCCGACGACGCGCCGGCTTGGAAAGCTTGTGGCTATCGCCTCATGAAAAGTTTCGTGAACGGTGAGATCGATTTGTCATCTGCACGCGACAGAATCATTATTGAGACTCGGCAGTACGCCAAGCGGCAGCGAACGTGGTTTCGCCACCAACTTGGAACAGACAACGTGACGCGCGTCAATCCGGATGATCCGGATTGCGACGCGATCGTCGAACGGTGGTGGAAAGAGGGAGAGCAAACTTGAAGATCGGCATTACGTGCTATCCCACCTACGGCGGATCAGGCGCTGTCGCGACTGAGCTTGGAATTGCGCTTGCGCGCCGCGGGCATGAGATCCACTTCATCAGCTACCGCCAGCCATTTCGTTTACCGGCGTTTCTGCCGAACGTTTTCTTTCATGAAGTAGATGTCGGACGCTACCCGCTGTTCGAGTATCCACCGTACGATCTTGCTCTTGCAGTTCGGATGCACGAGGTCGTGCTCTCGCACGGACTGGAAATTCTTCACTGCCACTACGCAATCCCTCACGCGACCAGCGCATGGATTGCGCGCGAGATGCTGCGTCAGCAGAAGCGTGACGTGAAAGTCATCACTACGCTGCATGGCACTGACATCACGATTGTCGGCCAGGATCCGTCATTCAACGCGATCACGAAATTTTCCATCGAGCGGTCCGACCGGCTGACAGCAGTCTCGGAATACTTGCGGAAGGAGACATACAACGCGTTCGGGTGCACGGCATGCGATGTGAAAGTGATTCACAACTTCATCGATCCCGAGCTTTACAATCGCGAGCGATACCCGTCCGCAAAAAGTCAGTTCGGCAACGAGCACCCGATCTTCATGCACATCTCGAATTTCCGGAAAGTGAAACGTGTGCATGACATCATTGGAATTTTCGCGCGCGCAAATTCTGAAATTCCGAGTAAGCTCGTGATGGTTGGTGATGGGCCGGAGCGAGTCGCTGCGGAAGACGAAAGCCGGAAGCTCGGCATCGAAGCATCCGTGTCGTTCCTCGGTAAAATCGAGAACGTCGCTCCACTTCTCGCTGCAGCGGACATTTTCCTGCTTCCCAGCGACACCGAATCTTTCGGACTCGGCGCGCTCGAAGCGCTGGCGTCCGGAGTTCCGGTGATCTGTACGCGAGTCGGCGGCTTGCCGGAAGTCGTGCGCGACGGTGAAACGGGATTCCTTTGCGAAGTCGGGGATGTCGAAGGCATGGCGGAGGGCGCACTTTCCCTGCTTCGCGATCGTGATCTATGGAGTCGGATGAGTCGACTCGGCGCAGAAGACGCGCGTGCGCGTTTTTCTGAAGATGAAGTCGTGTCACAATACGAGCACATGTACAAAACCTCTCTCGCGACCCAATCGATCACATGACGAGCTTTCAAGCGCTGGTGCTCGGCCTCATCCAAGGACTCACTGAGTTCCTTCCTGTTTCCAGCTCGGCGCATCTTTCACTCGCGCCATGGCTGTTCGGTTGGCAGGATCCGGGACTCGCGTTTGATGTGGCGCTTCATTTCGGCACACTGGTCGCGGTCATATGGTATTTCCGCGCCGAGTGGGGGAAGCTGATCTCGGCGGCGATCTCGATGATACGCAACCGGAAAGTGCAAACTGTCGAAGAGAAGCGAGTACTCTTTCTGATTCTCGCGACAATTCCTGGCGCGATAGGTGGGCTCTTACTCGAGAAGAAAGCGGAGACTGCGTTTCGAACGCCTGCGCTTACCGCAACTGCGCTCATCATCATGGGAATTGTGTTGTGGGCGGCGGATCGTTTTTCACGAATGGACCGGGAGCTGCCGGCGATGCGCTGGCTGGATGCATTGCTCATCGGCTGTGCCCAGGTGATCGCTCTGATTCCTGGCGTTTCGCGCTCGGGATCGACGATCAGTACCGGGCGTCTGCTTGGGTTCGATCGTCAGAGCGCCGCTGTTTTCAGTTTCCTTATGAGCATGCCGATCATCGCGGCGGCTGTTGTATTGGAAGGTCCCGAGGTATTGCGCACCACAGGTTTCAGCGCGCCGTTGATCATCGGCGTGTTATCTGCCGCAATCAGCAGCTGGCTCGCGATAACAATTCTGCTGCGTTATGTGTCGCGTCACAGCTACGGAATTTTTGCATTGTATCGCGTGCTGCTCGGCATTGTCGTGCTGGTGATCCTTTACACGCGTGGCTGACGAACATTGTCTAGACGGATACTCCGCGACTGAGCTGGCGGGCGAGCTTGGCCTTCCACGCGTGGAGCTGCTGCGTGAAACAACGTCCACGCAAGACGTCGCGCACAAACTCGCAGACGAAGGTGCACGTTCAGGAACGCTCGTCATCGCGGATCAGCAGACGAAGGGAAGGGGACGAAGCGGCGCGCGCTGGTCGTCTCCACCGGGTTCAGGATTATGGCTCACGCTTGTCGAGCGGCCACACGATCCATCAGGCGTCGAAGTTCTTTCGATTCGCACCGGTATTCGCGCAGCGCGCGCGCTCGACCGCTTTGCTGCGGAGCCGATTCGCCTGAAGTGGCCGAACGATCTTTATGTCGGAGGGAGGAAGCTTGCTGGAATTCTTGTCGAAGCACGATGGCGCGAGAGTCGTCTCGAGTGGATTGCAATTGGAATTGGAATCAACATCTCGCCGCCTGCAGACATGCCTGATGCAGCTGGTCTCGATTCCGGAACGCGCCGCATCGACGTGCTCGCTGAGCTGATTCCGGGATTGCGA
>Ga0310810_10006544_pt1 | contig 13172 bp, 12 predicted proteins | sample NCmetagenome_FD_207641 | JGI IMG/M metagenome (GOLD analysis project Ga0310810, IMG submission 207641) | Soil microbial communities from experimental microcosm in Duke University, North Carolina, United States - NC | ecosystem: Engineered > Artificial ecosystem > Soil microcosm > Unclassified ... | reverse complement strand
GAACATCGGCCGGTCGTCATCCACCGGGCCATTTTCGGCAGCTTCGAGCGCTTTCTGGCCCTGCTGATTGAGCACTTTGCGGGGGCCTGGCCCCTGTGGCTGGCGCCCGTCCAGGCCGTAGTTCTCCCGATTTCCGATCGGCATGGGGACTATGCGGCCGGAGTCCGGGACAAGCTGGTCGCCGCCGGGCTTCGTGTCGACTTGGACGATCGGCAGGAGAAGATTGGGTTTAAGATCCGAGAGGCCCAGCTGCAAAAGGTGCCGTACATGCTCGTAGCCGGCGATCGGGAATCCTCTGAGGGGACCATTGCCGTACGGAGTCGGTCTGGCGGAGACCTCGGCGCGCGGCCGGTCGACGCGTTCATGGCGGACGCGCTCGAAGAGATCCGTCGGAAGAGCCTGTAACCCGAGGAGGACGTTATCGCATTCGATCGCTCGCCCAGACGTGATGACCGCGTTCGCACCAATGAACGCATCCGGGTACGTGAAGTCCGGGTCATCGACGAAACCGGTCAGCAGCTCGGGATCATGGCGCCGCCGCAGGCGCTCATCATCGCGCGTCAGAAAGGACTCGACCTAGTCGAGATCTCTCCGACCGCGGTGCCGCCCGTCTGCCGGATCATGGACTTCGGAAAGTACCAATACCAGGAGCAGAAGCGATCTCGCGAGGCCAAGAAGCACCAGAAAGTGATCGAGGTCAAGGAGATCAAGTTCCGACCGAAGGTCGATGAGCACGACTATCAGTTCAAGAAGAAGCACATCGAGCGCTTCTTGAGCGAAGGTGACAAGGTCAAAGCGACGATCTTCTTCCGTGGTCGCGAGATGGCACATCCCGAGATCGGGCGGCGCATTCTCGAGCGACTCCTGGGAGAACTCTCGGAAGTCGCGTTGGCCGAAACGTCCCCGCGACAGGAAGGCAACCAGATGCACGTCATCCTGAGCCAGCGCGCCAGTCGCAAGAGTGCGCCGCGCGCCAAGGCTGACGGCAGCGTTGATGCGGCGACGGAAGATTCGTAGAGAGAACGTGAGGCGCGCCTTCAGGGTCGCCTGAGAGACATAGAGATGCCAAAGCTGAAGACACATCGCGGCGCCGCCAAGCGCTTCAAGAAGACCGGAACGGGCAAGATCGTCAGGGCCAGCGCCTTCAAGCGTCACATCCTGACCAGCAAAACCACGAAGTCCAAGCGCCACATGCGCGGGACGAAGGAGGTGTCGCCGGGCGACGCCCCCAAGTTGCACAGGATGTTGCCCTACAAGGGATCGGGATTTTAAATAGTCATGGGGTCAGACCCCTTCACACTCTTTCACGCGATGCTTCACCAGTGAAAGAGTGTGAAGGGGTCTGACCCCGACAGGAAACGACAATGCCTAGAGTAAAAAGAGGATCAGTCCGGCGCGCAAAGCGGAAGAAGCTGCTCGATCGCGCAAAAGGGTTCTTCCAGACGAAGAGCAAGCTCTATCGCCAGGCCAAAGAGTCGGTCGATACGGCGCTCAAGTACGCCTACGTCGGCCGGAAGAACAAGAAGCGCGAGTATCGGCGGCTGTGGGTCGTCCGCATCAACGCCGCAGCGCGTGAGCACGGGCTCACCTACTCGCAGCTGATTCGCGGCCTCAAGGCTGCCGGCAACGAGCTCGATCGCAAGATGCTGGCGGACATGGCGGTCGCGCAGCCTGCTGCGTTTGCCAAAGTCGCCTCACAGGCCAAATCCGCTCTTCCCGCCGCGTAGTCAATGCACAATGCTCAAGACTCAATGCTCAAGCGCTCGTGATTGAGCTTGGGCATTGCGCATTGGGCGTTGAGCATTGACCATGTCAGAACAAGTCACCGATCGCTCGACTGTCGATGCGCTGCGCGCGGACTTCCAGGTCCGCCTCGCAGCGGCCGCGACTGATGCGGCCGTCAAGGCGCTCGCCGACGAGTTCCTGAGCCGCAAGTCCGGGAGTGTCACCGGACTCATGAAGACGCTCGGCACGCTCGCGCCTGACGCGCGGCGCGAGTTCGGCGCGCTCGTCAACTCCCTCAAGCAGGACATCGAAGTCGCCGTCGAGGAACGTCGGCGCACGCTCGCCGCGTCGCGTCCCCCGGCCGGCGCCGTTGACGTGACGCTCCCCGCTCGCGAGCGGCTCGTCGGGCACGTCCATCCGCTGATGCTGGTGCGTCAGCAGGTCGAGGACATCTTCGCCCACATGGGCTACGAGATTCTCGAAGGACCGGAAGTCGAAGACGACTTCCACAACTTCGAAGCGCTCAACATGCCGCCCGATCATCCCGCGCGCGACATGCAGGACACGCTGTATCTCGACATGCCGCTCGCGGGTGGCACATGGGGCGCACACAGAGGTGGCATTCCCGACGCGCAGGTCCGGGCCGCGACGTTGCTGCGCACGCACACGTCGGCGATGCAGATCCGTTACATGAAGACGTTCCCGCCGCCGGTGCGCATCATCGTGCCCGGACGCGTCTACCGTCGCGACAATCTCGATCTCACGCACACGCCGATGTTCCAGCAATTCGAAGGTCTCGTCGTCGGTGAGCGCGTGACGATGGCGGATCTGAAGGGGACGTTCCAGGCGATGCTGACGGCGCTGTTCGGCGACGTGAAGATTCGCCTGCGACCGAGCTTCTTCCCGTACACGGAGCCGAGCGCGGAGGTCGATATCAGTTGCCACAAGTGCGGCGGCAGCGGTTGCGCCATCTGCAAGCAGACCGGCTGGCTCGAGATTCTGGGCAGCGGCATGGTGCACCCGGCCGTGTTCGAAGCGGTGGGCTACGACCCCGACCGGGTGACCGGCTTTGCCTTCGGCATGGGCATCGAGCGCGTGGCGATGTTGAAGTACGGCGTCGAAGACATCCGCCTGTTCTACGAGAACGACATTCGATTCCTCGAGCAGTTCCCGTCGCTATGACTGCGTCCCGTCGCCATCTATGAAAGTCCTGCTCTCGTGGCTCCGTGATTTCGTGGATGTCCCTGCCCAGGCGGAGGACATCGCCGCCAGGATGTCGGTGCGTGGCTTTGCAGTCGAGGGCATCGAACGACTGGCAGACGGCGATGCCGTCATCGACTTCGAGGTCACCGGCAATCGTCCCGACTGCATGTCGGTCAGTGGCATCGCGCGCGAAGTCGCGACGGCGTTCGGCCTCCAGGTCAGACGTCCCGCGGTGTCGACCTCGCTGCGGCGCCAGGGAGACGGCGCTCCCGCTCTCCATCTCGCCTCGCTGAAGACGGTCGAACACGGCGACATCGACGTCGTTATCGAGAACCCGGAGTTGTGTCCGCGCTACGCGGGCGCCGTCGCCGACGTGACCATAGGTCCCTCGCCTGGGTGGATGCAGTCGCGCTTGCGCGCGGCCGGTGTCAGGCCAACGAGCACCATCGTCGACATCACGAACTACGTCCTGATCGAGCTCGGTCAACCGATGCATGCGTTCGATCACGCTCGCATCGGCGGCGGTCAGATTCGCGTACGGACGGCCAGGCCCGGCGAGACGCTGCTGACGCTGGACGGCAAGCAACGAGAGTTGTCGCCAGAGATGCTGGTCATTGCCGACGCGGAGCGAGCGGTCGCCGTCGCCGGCGTGATGGGTGGCGGTGACTCCGAAGTCACGGCTGACACGAAGACGATCGTCTTCGAGAGCGCGCACTTCAACGCGCTGTCAGTGCGACGTACCAGCAAGGCGCTGGGACTGAAAACCGAAGCGAGCATGCGCTTCGAACGCGGCACCGATCCGCGCCTGCCAGTGACCGCGATGGAACGCGCGTGCGCGCTGCTCGAGATGATCGGCGCGGGCACGGCGCGCGGCACGGTGGTCGATCGCTACCCCGTTCGCATCGAGCCGACGATGTTGCGACTGCGGCGCGACCGGATCTCTGGTTTGCTCGGTGTGTCGATTCCCGACGCGGACATCCGCCGTGTCCTCGAGGCGCTCGGCTTCGCGCTTCGAGACGCCGATGGCGGATGGGACGTCACGGTGCCCACACGGCGCGTGGACGTGACACGTGAAGTCGATCTCATCGAAGAGGTCGCGCGCCATTGCGGGTTCGATCGGATCCCCACGACGTTCCCAGCGCTCACCGTGGCGCCGCCACCGGTCGATCCGCGGATTACGCGAACCAGGCAGCTTCGCTCGCTGGCGACAGGCCAGGGCTTCTCGGAGGCGGTGACATTCGGCTTCACCTCGACTCCGGCAGCAGAGGCGTTCGCGACGGGGGAAACGATCGTCCCGATCAAGAACCCGCTGTCGGAAGCCTTCGCCGTGCTGCGTCCCTCGCTTCTTCCCGGGCTCGTCGAGTCGGCTGGTCGCAACGTGCGGCGCGGGCAGCGCGACGTGCAGTTGTTCGAGATCGGCAACCGGTTCACGAAGCAGAGCGGCGAGACGCAGGCGCTGGCGTTTGTCTGGACAGGCGCGGGCCGGTCGCAGCACTGGAGCGAACGGACGCGCGAAGCGGACTTCTTCGACGCGACGAGCCTCGTGTCCGCGGTCGCAGATGGCCTGGATGCCACCGTGATCTTCAAGCCGCTGACGACTCCCCCCTCGTTCCTCGTCGCTGGCCAAGCAGCCGAAGTCAGTGCGTTCGCCAAAGACTCACCCACTTCCGCGGCCACACCGGTCGGTCTGGTCGGCAGGTTGACGCCGGACGTCGGCGAATTGCTCGGCCTCCCAGCTGAAGTGCCGGCGTACGTCGCCGAGGTTGCCATCGAGCCGCTCGCCCGCTTCAGGCGTACGTCGCTCAAAGCATCGGCACCGCCTCGCTTTCCGTCCGTGGATCGCGACATCTCGATCCTCGTCGACGACACGACGCCCGCGCAATCGGTGCGCGAGACAGTCCGCGCGCTTGGCATCTCTCATCTTGCCGGCCTGCGCGAGTTCGATCGCTACGCAGGCAAAGGAATCCCTGACGGGAAGGTCAGCCTGTCACTGCGTTTGACCTTCCGGTCAGCTGACAGAACGCTAACGGACGCAGAGGTCCAGAGCGCCATGGACGATGTGATAACTGCGCTGAAGAAGAACCATGGCGCTGTACAGCGCTGAGCCCGGTTGGTGGTTAGTGGTCGGTGGTTGTGGTGAACGTTGAACTGACCACCAACTACCAACCACCAACAGCTTGCTCCAGCACTGAGTTCGTGGCACCATCTCTCCGCACACCACGCACTCATATTCACGAGGCACGTTCCGGATGGCAAAGCAGGCAGTAGCAGCGCGAACTGATCTCGATCCCATCGATCGACTCGAGGAAAAAGTACGGACGCTCGTCAGCATCGTGACGCAGCTGCGAGCGGATCACGCACGGGCGGCGGAAGAAAACAGCCGGCTCGTGCGGGAACTCGACCACATGCGCTCACGCGTGGCCGCAGAGAGCGAAGCAACCGGCAGCGAGCTCAACGCGCTGCGGGAAGAACGCGACCTGATTCGCTCGCGCGTTGCGGAGATGCTCGAACAACTCGAATCGATTTAGGACCGACTGACTCGACTATGAGCAGTGTCGTGACCGTAGAGATCGGGGGCCAGCGCTACCCGATCCGCAGCGTGCTCGATGAACGATATGTCACCGAGCTCGCGGCCTATGTCGACCAGAAGATGCGGGCGGCATCCGACGCAGCTCCGGCCAGTGACATGCTCGGTCTCGCCGTCCTCGTCGCCCTCAACATCGCCGACGAATACTTCCGCGAGCGCGATTCGCAGTCGGTCTCGAGCGACGATCTGCACGAACGTGCCATGCGCCTCGAACGCATCGTTGATGAGGCGCTCGCACAAGTCGCCACGAAACGGGCAGTTTAGCCGGGCGACATGTGCAGTCATGACGAGCCTTGACCCTCCCTGGGTCGCACGATAAGATCGTCACGCTCCTGCTTTGCTCGTGATGGTTTTCGGAGGCTCGTCTGAGCCAACGTAAATCCCAAGCGAGCCGCGAGGTCGCGCGTTGTGCACGCCTCTGTTTCGAGGAAGCCTGAAGCGCGGCCGACAACAGCGGCTCCACCTGCTTTCGCAGGTTCATTCGACCTCCCCACACGGCAAAGCGGGGCGATTCGCCCTCCTATATTTTGAATCCTCACACAGTGGCCGATTGCGGTGAGCGCGCGCTCATCGCTCGCATCAGACAGCGGCTCACCACTCCGCAGTGGGTCGTCGTCGGTCCCGGAGACGACGCTGCCGCGATCGAACCCGTACGCGGCGCGCTCGAGGTCATCACCACGGATGCCCAGGTCGAGGGAGTGCACTTCGATCGCCGCTTCGTGCCACCGGATGCCATCGGGCACCGGGCGCTCGCGGTCAATCTCAGCGACCTCGCCGCGATGGGCGCACGGCCCCGCGCGGCCCTGCTTTCGATGGCGCTGCCTCCCTCGCTCGAGCTCGACGCCTTCGATCGGATCGTCGATGGCTTCCTGGCGCTGGCGGCTCGCCACAGCGTGGCCCTCATCGGAGGCAACATCACGCATACGAGCGGACCGATGGTCCTCGACGTCACCGCGCTCGGCAGCGCGCATCGGAGGAAGATGCTGACGCGCAATGGCGCAATCGTGGGCGACGAGGTCTACGTCACTGGCACCCTCGGAGACGCCGCGACAGGGCTGCTGCGACTCGAGGAGGATCACTCCGCCAACGAGCATGCGGGGCGATACCTGCGACCCGATCCGCGCGTTCGAGCAGGACTTTTGCTAGGAAAAAATGGGGCGGCAACGAGCTGTATGGACCTGAGCGATGGGTTGGCCGACGGCGTCCGCCAGATCGCTGAAGCCTCATCGGTAGGCATGACTCTTGATGGCCGTTCTATTCCGATTGGGCCCGAGACGAGAGAATGGCTCAGCCGGAAAGGTCGCGATCCAATGGAGGTCGCATTACGCGGCGGGGACGACTTCGAGTTGATCTTTACGGCGAGGCCCAAGCAAGCTGGACGATTGCGGGCCGTACGACGACATCTGGGTGATCTGCCGATAACCAGAATCGGGGTCGTCACCAGGGCACGTCGCCTGATCGTCAAAGATGACCAGGGCGAACGCGAGCTTCCGGAAGGGTACCAACACTTCAGGTAAGTTCACGCCCTTTTGAAGTCATCAACCTAATCATGTGGGCCACGATCTCGCAGTCGATGCGGCGGAAACTCGTTGTCCTGGTGATCGCCGTGGTCGGCTTCCTCTTCATGTACGAAGCGGAGATGTTCGACTCGCGGAGCGCGTTCTGGCAGTCGCTCGCACAGAGTGGACCTCCCCGTCCCGGCAGCCAGATGCCGTTCGCGGCTACGGCGTATTGCAAAGGAAGCACGACCGCATCTGGCGTCGTGGCGCGCACCGGCGTTGCGGCAGCCGACCCGACGCTTCTTCCCGTTGGTAGCGTGGTCAACATCGCGGCGGGCGATGCGCGCTACAGCGGCGTCTACACCGTCATGGACACAGGCCCGCGAGTCCAGGGACACGTGCTCGACCTCTACATGTGGAGTTGCCACGAGGCGCTGAAGTTCGGCCGCAAGGAAGTCCAGGTCACCGTGCTTCGCCTCGGATGGGATCCGACGGCAAGCTCGCCGGGCCTCATCGATCGAGTGTTCCGGGGACGAGCTGCCGCACGCCGCATTCCTCCGCCCGACCCGCCACCACCGGCAGGCATCGCGCCCGAAGGCGAGTCACCATCTGAAGACGCTCCGGCGGAAGCAGATACTCCTGCGGTGGAAGCACCGGCGGAATCAGCGGCGCCCAGTGCTGTCGCCGGTCAGCAGTAAGACGTGAGTCCGGGCCAGGGCCTGGCGCACAACCGGTAGAAGACACGCGGCTACCGCGGCATTTCCAGTCGGAGAATAGTGGGGTCGCCCCGGAACGAAGGCCTCGCTGACCCCGACCGCCGCCACACACGATCGCAAGTCGGTGTAGGGAACGCCGGCATGATCGAGGGTCTTCAGCGCAACCTCCCTGGAGGAAACGTCCTCCACACTGAAATCAACGCGAGAGGGGAAGTAGACGACGAGCGGAAGCGTACCGTTTGCAGTGGCCATGCTCGTGAACCTCGTGATGAGCGCCGCATTGAGACGCTCCATCTCGAGAGCGTGCGGATCACTCCCGGTTGTCGGCCAACGGCGGAAGCGCGAGCGCAAGAATCGCACGGTGTACGACGCATCGTAGGTGTGGTGGACCCATTCATCCGGATCCCAGCCGCCATCGACATCGATGTGAGGAAGATCTGTGATTGATGGTGTGGACAGAATCTTCGCCGGACTCTCGAGGCGAGCGTTCAAGAGCCTGAGCTCACCGTTCTCGAGAACGTAGCGCGGTTTCGAGAATGGGAAACCCCAGTCGGGAAACCGCACGAATGGATACACGCTCAGAGTCCGCAGCAGGTCGTGATCAATGAAGCCGAGGATCGCCACATCTGGCTTCCAGGGACGCGCGTCGCGCTCGTATCGAAGAACAGCCTGGTCAACGCCATAGCCGTCCACACCAAGGTTCAGCACCGTGACGTTGGCGCCAAGCGATCGCTCCAGCACTGCGCCCCAGGAGCTTTCAAATGGCACCTCGAGTCCGAACGTGAACGAGTCGCCGACAATGGCAATTCGCGGCCCGGGAGGACGCGAGGCGTATGAAACGCCAGGGCTCGCGCTCCGCACTCCTTCCGTGCTGGTTGAGTACAGCCCCTCCTTGCTCCGGCGACTGCGCCCGGGCACCCACCCGAGGCGATCGTCGACCACGAAGTACGAGAGGTCGTCACGGACGAGAGCGAGGAGCTCGCGGTGCCGCGCTGTGACGTCCTCCCAGTCCCTCGGCAAAAGAAGAGTGTTTCCGAACCAGGTGCCTGTGAGCTCGGACACGGAGAACGCCCGGATCACCACCTCGCTTCCCACGCATACCAGCAGGACGGCGACGAGATTCAGTGCAATGGCAAACGTGACAGAGCGGCGATCTGACGAAGCGGCGCGCACGAGATTGACGACGACGTACGCCCCTGACACCAGCGCGAGTACAAGTGGCGTTGCGACCATCGCGAGCTGCCGCACTGCCAGTGTGTCAAGCAGGTTGTAGTAGCGGTTGAACGCCAGCACCGCCACGACGGCGCTGGCTTCGAAGACATACAGCGCGAGCAACAGCCTCGAGCCGACTCTCCTGCCAGCGCTAGGCTGTTGTCGATTCGAACTGGAGCTCATACAGCCGGTGATAGATGCCGCGAAGGGCGAGGAGCTCCTGATGCGTGCCCGCCTCGCGCAGCTCTCCGCGATGCATGACCAGGATCCGATCCATGTCCTGGATTGTCGAGAGACGATGGGCGATCGCGATGGTGGTGCGTCCGCGCATCACGACCTTGAGCGCGTCGCGAATCAGCAACTCGGTGTCGGTATCGACACTCGACGTCGCCTCGTCCAGCACCAGCACGCGCGGATCGAACGCGAGTGCGCGCGCGAACGACAGCAACTGCTTCTGCCCGACCGACAATGTCGAACCTCGTTCGGCGACGACGCTGTCGAGACCCCGTGGCAGTCTGTCAACGAAACTCGATGCGTGTACGGCATCGAGCGCACGACGGACATCGCCGTCGGAAATCGAGTCGTTTCCGAGCCGGACATTGCTCGCGATGGTTCCCGCAAATAACTGCACATCCTGGAGCACCAGTCCGAACAGTGAGCGTAGGTCCGCGAGGTCGATGTCCCGAATGTCGATGCCGTCAACCGTGATGCGTCCGCCCCGCACGTCGTAGAAACGCAGCAGGAGGCTGACGATGGTGGTCTTGCCTGAGCCCGTCGCTCCGACGATCCCGATCCGCTCGCCCGGGCGCACCTCGAACGAGACGTTCTTCAGGACCGGCTCATTCTCAACGTAGGAGAAGCTGACGTTCTCGAAGCGAATCGCGCCGGGCCCGGTCCATTTCGCGCGGACGCGCTCTTTTGGCTGCGAAACGATCTCGATCGGCGTGTCGAGCAGACCGAAGATCCGCTCCGACGATGCCATGGCACCCTGGAGAATGTTGAACTTCTCGGACAGATCGCTGATCGGCCTGAAGAACCGCTGCGAGTACTGCAGGAACGCGACGAGTGCGCCCAGGGTCAGTGAGTCGCTGCCGTCGAAGACGATGCGCGCGCCGCCGACCCAGAGAATGAGCGACGCGGCAAGCGCGCCGACGAGTTCCACGGCCGGGTAGAAGACCGCGTAATAGAAAATCGACTGGACGTTGGCGTCCCGATGCTCGCGATCGATCTGATCAAAGGTGTCGAAGTCGCGCTGCTCACGGCGGTACAGCTGCACCGTCGCCATGCCCGTGATGCGCTCCTGCAGGTAGGCGTTGATGCGGGCAATCCAGGTCCGCACCGTGCGGTAGGACTCGCGGGCGTTGATCCGGAACCAGTGCGTGATTCCGGCGATCAGCGGCAGCACCGAGAACGCGGCCAGCGCCAGCCGCCAGTCCATCCAGATGAGAACGCCCATGATGCCGATGAGCGTGAAGACGTCCCCGAAGACCGAGACAACGCCGGAGGTGAAGAGCTCGTTGAGGACGTCCACATCCGTGGTGATGCGCGTCATCAGGCGGCCGACGGGGTTGCGGTCGTAGAAGCGCAGGTCGAGCCGGTGCAGATGCGACACCAGCTGCATTCGGAGATCGAACATGATCTTCTGCCCGATGACCTGCATCGTCCACGTCTGCAGATACTCGAGCAGGAAGGACGCGATCAGCGCGACCAGGTAAAGCACGGCAATCGAGCCGAGCCCTGCCAGATCGCCGATCGGGATGTAGCGATCGATGACCGTCTTCGTGAGATAGGGCGGCACGAGGTCGAGCGCCGAGTGTCCGATGATCGCGACCACCGCCACCAGCACCTGGCCGCGATACGGTCGCAGATACGTAAGCAGCCGCCGCATGAGGCGGCCGTCGTAGGCTTTACCGAGGACGTCATCGTCAATCATGACGCCTTCAGTTCTTCCTCCAGCAGCTGCTTGCGATAGAGGTCTGCGTAGAATCCGTCTCGCCGGATCAACTCGTCATGCGTGCCGCGCTCGGCCACGCGCCCGTCGTGCAGCACGACGATCTGATCGGCGTCGCGCACCGTCGAGACGCGGTGCGAGACGATGATCGACGTCCGTTGCGCCATCACCGCTGAGAGTCGTTGGAGAATTTCCTCTTCCGTGTGGGTGTCCACTGCAGACAAGGCATCGTCCAGGACGAGGATCTTCGGATCGATCACCAGCGCCCGCGCGATCGCGACACGTTGCTTCTGCCCGCCTGACAGCGTGATGCCGCGCTCTCCCACCGTGGTCTCGTACCCTTGGGGGAACTGCGCCAGGTCCTTATCGAGCCGCGCGATGGCTGCGGCCTCGGCAATCCGGTCGCGCTGACCCTGTTCACCATGTGCGCCAAAAGCGATGTTCTCCGCCAGCGTCGTGCTGAAGAGGAACGGCTCCTGGTTGACGAAGCCAATCGCCCCGCGAAGCACGCGCAGCGGAATATGACGGACGTCGACGCCGTCGATGAAGACCGTACCTGCCGGCGGCTCATGAAGTCGCGGAAGCAGATTGAGCAACGTCGACTTGCCCGACCCTGTGCCACCGACGATCGCCGTCGTCGTTCCTCGAGGCACCTTGAACGAAATGCCATGGAGCACCACGGCCTTTCCGAATGAGAACGTCAGGTTGCGGAACTCGATCTCCCCTTCAATCGACTGAATCGTTTCGATCGCTTCGGCATCGGAGACGAGTGGTTCGGCGTCGAGGATCTCGAGCAGCCGCTTCCATGACGCCATCCCTCGTTGCAGCAGATTGCTGACCCAGCCGAACGCGATCATCGGCCAGCCGAGCATCGTCAGATACGCATTGAAGGCGACCAGCTCACCGAGCGTCATTTCACCAGCCACGACTCGCCGGCTGCCCAGCCAGAGCACGAGCAAGGCACCGATGCCCATCAGGAATCCCATGCTCGGGAAGTAAAACCCCTGGAGGCGGATCAGCGCGCGATTGCGATGGACGTACTCCTCGTTGGCCCGGCGGAACTTGTCGACCTCAAACGATTCCTGCCCGTACGCGCGCACGACGCGCACGCCGGCGAGCGACTCCTGCGCGATCGCGCTGATGTCGGAGAGCTGCTCTTGAATCTTCTCGAACCGGGTGTGAATCGCGTGGCCGAAGTACTTGACGACCACGGTCACGAGCGGAAGCGGCACGAGCGCAACCAGCGTCAGCCGCGGGTCGATCGAGATCATCAAAATGATGCCGACGATGAACGTCAGGACGGTGCTGGCCGTGTACATCACGGCCGGGCCCATCATCATGCGGACGGCGCTGAGGTCGCTCGTAGCGCGCGACATCAGATCGCCAGTACGATGGTGCTGGAAATACCCAAGGTGTAAACGCTGAAGGGCGGCGAAGAAGTCGTTTCGAAGGTCGTATTCGAAGTCGCGCGACGCGCCCACGATGATGCGCCGCATCAGGAACCTGAAGATTCCGCCCACAGCTGAGAGGGCGAACAACACCACGCCGTACCAGCGGACCTTGTCGAAGGTGAGTCCCTGGCTCAGGTCGTCGATCGCGTACTTCAGGACCCAGGGGCCACCCGTGGTGATGGCGGTTGCAAGCACCACGCAGATGAAACCGGTGACAAAAGCTCGGCGATAGCGCACCAGATACTGAATCAGCCGACGCCGGGGGGACATTTCCGCAGTATACCTGCCTGTCCAAGACGACCCTTGGAGGCGCTACAGCGCGTGGAACTGCACGCCGATAAACAGACGAATGCGAATCCGACTGCTTGCGACCATTCTGTTCAGCGTCACGTTGGCCACCCGCGCGGAGGCGCAGTTCAACGTACCGAATCCGGCGCCTGCCGAGAACTACCACGTGGAGCTCGGCCTGATGTTCTGGGAGCCGACACCTGGAATCGAGATTCAAACCGGCGGGCTCGCGGCCGCGGGTATTCCGGCCGTGGACTTCGTGAAGGAATTCGGCCTCGCGGACGAGTACTTCATGGAATTCCGGTCTGTTCTCAAGGCCGGGCGGAAGCACAAGTTCCGCATCTCCCATGTCACGTTCGACTACCTCGAGACCGCGCCCATTACGCGAAACATCAACTTCGGGGGCGTCACGTTCCCGGTCACGGTGCCGGTGACAGCGGATCTGAACTGGGATCTCTGGCGCTTCGGCTATGAATACGACTTCGTCGCCGGCGATCGGAGCCTCTTCGGTTTCATCACCGAGCTCAAACAGAACCACCT
>Ga0310810_10006542_pt1 | contig 13175 bp, 9 predicted proteins | sample NCmetagenome_FD_207641 | JGI IMG/M metagenome (GOLD analysis project Ga0310810, IMG submission 207641) | Soil microbial communities from experimental microcosm in Duke University, North Carolina, United States - NC | ecosystem: Engineered > Artificial ecosystem > Soil microcosm > Unclassified ... | reverse complement strand
ATCTGGCCGGCTGCGAGCAGCAGCAGCCGACGATAGCCGTAGCGCGCCCCCAACAAACCCGCGCCGATGGTGAGGCAGGCCGAACCCGACAGCGACACGGTGGCGAGCACACCGACCTCCAGCGGCGTGAAGCCCAGCGCCAGCAGGTAAGCCGGCAACAGGATCGCGACGAAGCTGTCACCGAAGTCGCGCAGCGCGCGGGCGGCAAACAGGCAATTCAGCGGACCCAACGTCCGTCCAGGCGTCCCGGCGACTGCGTTCATCGAAGAACCCGGTCTATGGCAACCATGACCTTCGTGTAGCATACGCTACATGCGCGTAAAGCTCTCCACTTGGCTGATGCTGGTGGCATCGCTGCCGGGGGGCAGCCAGACGCCGCGCATGCGGCTATGGCGAGCGCTGAAGGGCGCCGGCGCGGCGATGTTGCGCGATGGCGTGTACGTGCTGCCCGAAAGCGATGGAGCACGGGCCCTTTTCAAGGCCCAGGTCGAGGAGGCGAACCAGGCCAGCGGCAGCGCCCATGTAGTGGCCTTTACCTCGGCCGACCCTAGGCAGGAAGCCGAAATGCGCGCCGGCTTCGACCGTAACCTGGCTTATGCGCAAGGACTCGAACGCTTGGTGATCTTGCGCCGTAAATTGCGGAAACTCTCCGAAGCCGGGGCGCGCAGGCGACTCACCGCCTCCCGGCGCGAACTGGAAGCGATAGCCGCGATCGACTTCTTTCCGGGCGCCGCGCGCGCGCAGGTGGAGGCCGCGCTCGCCGACGCCGAACAGGCCGTCAACGCACAGTTCGCACCCGACGAACCCTACGCGAAGAAAACAGGCTTCCCGCGTCGCCTTATGCAGGACTACCGCGGCCGTGTGTGGGCCACCCGCCGGCACCTGTGGATCGACCGTGTCGCATCGGCCTGGCTGATCCGCCGTTTCATCGATCCGCGCGCCGAATTCCGTTGGCTGAAGAAGCCGGCAGATTGCCCCAAGCGCGCCGTGGGTTTCGATTTCGATGGCGCCGAGTTCAGCCACGTCGGTGTGCGCGTGACCTTCCAGGTCCTGGCCGCGAGCTTTGCCCTTGATCGCGATCCACGCCTGGCACGGCTGGGGCGCCTGATCGGTTATCTCGACATCGGCGGTGTCCCAGTGGCCGATGCCGCCGGCTTCGCCAGCGTCATGGCGGGCGCGCGTGCCCGCCACGGCGAGGACGACAATGCGCTGCTGGCAGACATGTCGACCGTGCTCGACTGCCTGTACGCGGCCTACTCCGAAACGGAAGGAGACTCACCATGAACGCTGGTATTTCGCACATCCCAGCACGTTCCTTGTGGACCTTGTTGGTCATCGCGGGACTGGCCCTCACTTGCGGTTCCGCGGCCGCGCTTCGCTGGATGCTGCGGCGATCGGCAAGGTCGCGGGCACCAAGGGAACCCTGCAAAGCGATGGGGTGGTGAAGATCGGCTGGAGCCGCAGCGAAGTGCCGGTCACGGTGGATGGCATGCGGCTGCCGCCGGCCGCGGGCCTGGGTTCGTGGGCCGCATTCGCGCCGATGGGCAGCCAAGCCATGGTGATGGGCGATACCGTGGTGTTCCAGGACGAGGTGGATGCGGCGATGGATGCCGCCTTCGCGCACGGCCGACGTCAAGGGTATGTTGGATGCAATCAAGGCAGTGCGCGCGGCGCACCCGCAACCTGCCGAAGGGTTCGGCGGTGCGACACCGAAACCCGGCAAGCTCGATGCCGATGCCCTCGCCAAGATCGTGGGCCATTCGGTGGACGCCAACCACGGCTCCCCGAAGATCACCATCGGCGCCACGGGCCACCTGCGTAACGAGACGATCGGCGCCTCGATGGGCCTGACCACATGGGCGGCCTTCAGCGGCAGCGACCAGCTCGCGGCGATGGACGGCGATTTCATCATGCGCGCGGATGAAGTGCAGCCGGTATTGCACGCGTTGCGCAAGTCAGGCATCCATATCGTCGCCTTGCACAACCACATGATCGGCACGCAGCCGGATTTCTATTTCACGCGCTTCTGGGGCAAGGGCAAGGCCGCCGACCTGGCGCGCGGATTGCACGCGGCGCTGGATGCGCAGGCGGGCGTCTCGAAGCATTGATTCAGCGGGATGTTTGCTGCCTTGGCTATCACGCCACAAGCTGCCAGCCACGCGACCGGCCGATAAGCCGTGGACAGGAGCAGGATAGCGGTCGACGCTATCACTCACTCGTGCTTGTGCTGGTGATGGATATCCGGGTAATGCGGGTGGCTGTGGGTCAGCGGCGCGTGGGTGTGCTCGTGGGTGTGAGGCTCGCGTCCGTCCCAATCGAAGTCGTGCACATGCTGGTGGTGTTCGTCGTGCACGTGGCGATGAGTGTGCGTGATCGGTTCGTGCGTGTGCAGGTGTTCGTGGCGCTCGGTGAGATGCAGCCATACGCCCGCACCCATCAGGGCGGCGGCCAGCCAGAGCATCCATGAGGCGTGTTCACCGAACGCCAGGATCGCGATCGCCGCGCCGATGAATGGCGCAGTCGAGAAGTATGCGCCGGTGCGCGCCGACCCCAGCCCTCGCAAGGCGAGCACGAACAGCACAAGACTGATGCCGTAGCCAAACAACCCTACGGTCATGGCCTCGGTGATCGCAGCCGTCGAAGGCAGACGTGCGCCAAGCGTCAGCGCGATGCCGACGTTTACGATGCCAGCAATGAGGCCTTTCAGTCCGCCAATGAACAGTGCATCGGATGCCGACACCTTGCGCGTGAAGTTGTTGTCCAGCGCCCAGCACAAGCAAGCACCCGCGATCAGCAGCGCGCCCCAGCTCAAGTGCGCGCCCTGCGACGAACCGGGCAACGCCAGTAGTACCGCGCCGGCGACGATCAGCAGCATGCCCAGCACCATGCGGCGATCAGTGTTCTCGCGGAACACGATCCACGCCAGCAACGCGGTCAATACTGCTTCCAGGTTCAATAGCAGCGACGCGATCGCGGCTGCGGTCCGGGTCAATCCCAGCATCAGCGCCAACGGGCCGAGCACGCCGCCGAACCCGATCGCGAGCAACAGCCAGAACCATTCCTTTCTGGTCATCGGCGGCGTGTGCCAGCCTCGATCCCGTGTGATCCGGATCAAGCCTAGGCCAACCCCGCTGCCGAGATACAACAACCCTGCCAACAAAACGGGTGACAGATCGCGCAGCAACGCTTTGGCTAAGGGAGTGCTGGCGCCGAACAATGCCGCTGCCGCCAGGGCGGCAGCAATGGAGGAAGAGAATGCGATGCGGCGCATCCGCGCAGACTAATCCCTTCCGAGCAAGAAGTTCGATGCCCTATGTCCGCTTCTACGTCTGTAGGCGGTGATGCGAACGTCGGGTCAGAGTCGAATTTGGTACTACCACACTTCGCTCGGCCGCTCGCGGCGACGCGGTGAGTCCGCTCCCTCGAAAAGTGTGCATGGCCTTCATCCAGGTGGCGATATATCGCGCCGCTGCCGAACCGGCAGTACGCGTCCCTGTCTACCGTCAATACACCGTACATCGCCCATATCTACAGGAGGGCCTCTAGATAGTTGCGAATTGACACGAAAGATTACCCACGCGACGGCGCTACACGCCCGAACGAAACCCCAAGTTGGACGTTACCGAGGCAGCGGTGCTTAAAGACGTTGCAAACCATAATCCAGACCACCTCTTGGGCGATTGCCATTACAGGTGGGCGTTCGCAAATCTGGAAGCACTTTGCCGACGCCGAGCATTCGCTCCAGTCGTTCGAGCTGGATGAGCGCCGACTGGTCGTCGTCTTGACACCACCTATCTGTCGAAGTCGAAGAACGTGCAATACGTCCGGGAGTGCCGCTGCGCCAAAGAAGTTCCAGAGCTTGTGGGAACAGCGGTGGCGAGACACTAGCCCGATCTGATCAAGCCCCAGTCTTCAGACTGGGCAACCAACCGGCTGGTTGATTTTGCCCGCCGGCAGAATCTGAACATGCTGACGTGATGGCTTTCACGCATCGCCGTGCGAATTGCAACAAATCGCAAAACGGCTGCGCCCGCTTGTAGTCGATCGCCTACGCTGCCGGACGGCCACGCGTGGATGGCAACGGCTTCAATGAGTTCGTCTTCAATTTGTCGGGCAATGGATGCAATGGCAATGGATGCAATGGTTCCCAATAACGTCGTGCCAGAGACGATCGCGGTCCTTGAAACATTGCCGCTGTCGGTCGTGCTGCTGCGCGACGACGGATCGACGTATTACGCCAACGCTCCTGCCCGCAACCTGGCCACGGTCATCCATGATGACCCGAACCTCGGCCTTGCCAAGCTGGTCGCCAATCCGCCGTGGCTGAGCTCCAATCCGGACCCGCCAAGTGAAGGTTGCGAGGACTGCCTGAATTGCTACGGCATGGACGGACTGCCGCTCTGCGTGGTCCGCCAGTGGCGCACGTGTGGAGATACGAGTCTGCTCAGCGTTACGATTCGCCCAGCGCGCACCAGTAGTCCGAGCGACATCGGTCTGCACCCAACGTCGACCGCGGGTGCAGACGCATTGTCCTCCGAGCAGCACAGGATGCTCCAAGCCGACAAGCTGGCGACCGTCGGCCAGCTTGCGGCAGGCATGGCACACGAGATCAACAATCCGATCTGCTACGTGCAGTCGAATATGGGTGCGTTTCGCGATTACCTCAATAAGCTGTTCGGGCTGTTGGAGTTGAGCGATGACCTGCTGCGCGACACGCGTATGAGTGCCGAGGAACGCGCCCATGCCATGGAGGCGCGCAAGCAGGCTGTCGACTTCGCCATGATCGTCGAAGACTTGCCGGCGCTATTGGAAGAATCCCGCGAAGGCGTGGACCGAATCCGCAAGATCGTGCAGAACCTGCGCGACTTCTCGCGTAGTGACACCACCGAAGCCTTCCAGTTGTTCGACGTGCACCGCGCTCTCACTACGGCTCTGGACCTTGTGCGCAGCCTGTCCGGCAAGCACCTCAGCTTCGCCACCCATTTCGAGTCGTTGCCACTGATCGAGTGCAACCCGACCGAACTGAGCCAGGTGTTCATGAACATCCTGGTCAACGCAACGCAAGCGGTGGGGACGGGTGGACGCATCGAAATCACCACCCGCAAGCCCGACGGGAATTGCGTGCAAGTGGACATCAGCGACAATGGGTGCGGGATGGACGAACATGTTCTTGGTCACATTTTCGAGCCCTTCTTTACCACCAAAGGCGTCGGCAGCGGCACCGGCCTGGGGTTATCCATTACCTTCGGTATCGTCAAGAAGCACGGTGGCGACATTGCGGTGCGCTCGTCGGTGGCCAAAGGGTCACTGTTCCAGATCACGCTGCCCGTCAAGCAGCCGCTTGCCCCAACCGTTTCTCCTGCTTGAGGACCGCGCCATGTACAACATCCTCGTCCTGGACGACCAGCCTCCCATCATCAATGCGATGCGGCGGGTCATCGACCGGATTCCCGCCGACCTGCTGGACGCACGCTGCCGGGTGCATGGCTTCGACAACCCGGATAACGCATTGGGGAGCTTGCGCGATGTGTCATACGACGCGGTCATTTCGGACCTGTGCATGCCCGGTGTCGACGGACTCGATTTCCTGCGCCAGGTGAGGAAGTTGCAGCCCGACGCCGTTCGCATCGTGATCAGTGGCCATGGCGATCTTCCTTCGGCGTTGGCGGCCATCAATGATGTCGGCGTGTTCCGGTTCGTGGCGAAGCCCTGGGATGAAGGCGAACTGCAGCTCACACTGGCCTCGGCGTTGCAAACCCGTGCGTTGCAACGCGAGAACCAGCGCCTGGCGGACGAGGTTCGCGTGCAGCGCGGCCAGTTGTCCGAGCAGGATGCGAGGTTGCGCGAACTCGAAGCGGAATGCCCGGGCATCACCAACGTGGAACGCGACGACAACGACGCGATCGTGCTGGACGAGCGTGACGTGTAGACGCGGGGCCCGGCTCAAGCTTCCATTTGAACCTGCGCCATCCGCATGGCTTCGCGGAGCGTCTCGCGCAAGTCATCGTCGTTCCATGGCTTAGTGAGAAAGCGGTAGACGGCGCCGCCATTGATGGCCTCGGTCACCGCACCCACATCCGCATAACCACTCAGGATTAGCCGGATCGTGCGCGGATGGGTGGCCTTGACACGGCTGAGGAACTCCGTCCCTTTGCCCTCCGGCATGCGGTGGTCGGACATCACCACGTGGATGTTTTCGGTGCCCAGAATCTCGAATGCGTCATGGAAGGTGGACGCGGTAAAGATCTGGTAGCCATCGCGGCGCAAGAGGCGCGCAAGCGCCCGCAGGACGTTCTGCTCGTCATCTACCAGAAGGACGGCCCCGTTCCGGCTCTTGCCGCCGGTCTCGCGGGGATACAGAACTGGTTCGCGCAGCATGCTCAGCATGGCATCAGCGGATACCGGCGCGCTCAACAGGTAGCCTTGTACGAACTCGCATCCGTTGCGTTCAAGGAATGCGAACTGCACCGCCTTTTCCACACCTTCCCCTACCACCGAGAAGCCGAACTCGTGTGCCAATCCGATGATGGCGCGGCAGATGCGCGCCGCATTCACGTCGTCCGGTACTGCGGCGACGAATGAGCGATCGATCTTCATACGATTGACCGGCAGCCGCTGCAGATGACCGAGGGAGGACTGTCCAATCCCGAAGTCGTCCATTGAGAGCTTGACCCCCATTTTGCGCAGTTCGCGCATTGTCCAAGTCGCTTCTTCGACGTTGGTCATGATGGCAGTTTCCGTAAGCTCCAAATCCAGAAAACTGGCTTGCAAACGCGAAGCGTCGAGTGCACGACGTACGTCTTCAAGCAGCTGGCGCCCACGCATTTGCGCGCGGGAGACATTGACGGACAGGGTGAAGTCGCCGACCCCAAGATCGAGCCAGCGGCGCGCCTGGGCGCAGGCCTCTTGCAATACCCAGCGTCCGATTTCTTCGATCATCCCGAGACTCTCGGCAAAGGGGATGAATTGATCCGGCATCAGAAAGCCGAGCCTTGGGCTGCGCCAGCGCACCAGTGCTTCCATGCCGACCACCTCGCGCTTGCCGGTGCCGAGGACCGGCTGATAGACCAGCTCCATCTCACCACGCTGAACGGCGCCATCGAGCTCGTCGGCCAGCCTGAGCTGCTGATCCAAGACGCCGTCGAGCGCCGCAGTGTAGGCGTGCACGTCATCGCCGCCGTTGCGCTTCACGACATAGGCAGCCGCGGCTGCCTGCTGCAACAACCCGCGCACATCAGATGCAGTGTCCGGAAAGCACGACACGCCCACGCTGGCGGTCACGCGGCGCCTCGTCGAGCCTATTACGAAAGGTGGTTCCAACGCTGCAGTGATGCTTTGTCCCACATCCAATTGATCGACCGCTGCGTCCTGGCCCACGAACACCGCAATGAACCCGCCGCTCGCTGTTCGGGAAACCCGGCTCGGATCGCCTGCACATTGGATCAACCGCTCGGCGACCATGCGCGTCAGATTCGCGGCAACATTGAAATCACAAACCTCATCGATCATGCCGAAGCGGTCGATGCGGAGGTAACAGACGATAATGCGCGAGCATTCGTGTACTGCGCGCACCAGCTCGACTGCCAAGCGCTCCTCCAGCACGTGGCTGAGGATCAGCCCGGAAAGCGAATCGTGCGAGGCCAAGCGCTCGAATGTGTCCTGCAAGGAGACCTGCTCGGACAGGTCGCGGAGCATGCATAGGGAATGGGTGGCGCTCCCTTCCGCATCGGGCACCGGGCGCACTTCCAGTCGGCACAAAAAGGGTTCGCGCCCATCCACCTGGCAGGTCAGGACGGCGTCGGATGCGGTATGCAGGTCGATGCCTGCCAGATCTTCCGATGAGCCCAGGATTTCTAGGCAGGGACGGCCAATCAACTGATCACGGTTCAAGCCAAGCAATGCCTCAAGCGCGGCATTCACGCGCACGATCGGGCAGCCGGGACTCGTCAACGCCACGATCATGTTGGGATGGACGCTGACTTCGAAGCTCTGCAGCACCAACCCTGCCGCATTTGCCCCATCCCCGTGCGTGACTGTCATCGATGGTCTGCCTTCTTTTTGGATCGGAATACCGATGTGGGTTCCAGCTATGGCTTGCTCAGAATCGCGCCGTCGCTAGATAGCACGATTGCAAACACTGTTTTGTGCGCCGATACGGAGCTCGGGCATCAGGCGTCGCGGTGACCGCACATCGAGCGCCATATTTCCCGGACACGGGCTGAAACGGATCTGTGCTGATGGAGCCACACCACGGCTCAGTACAGTTGTATCGACCAACCGATCAAAGCACGGCAACACACGATGTCGGCTCTCAGGTCAATCGCTGTGGGGACGGAAGGCGCTTGAGCAAAACATTGAACGCAAGCGATCGTAAAGAAAAGTGACTTCGTGACTGAACACAAAGATGCCGGCTAGTCATGTGCTCAAGATACGCGGACGGAACCGCGCGTCGTGGTGTGTTCGGCCCGCCTGCAACTGCACTTTTCCCAAAAGATGTCACAGGCGCCGCATGACCGATCCGCACTGATGCGGAACACGCACGGCGCATTTTTTGTTGCCCAAGCACAGAGCAAGAGAGTCAGATGACGAACGCGTCCACCGCGCGCCAACAAAGCTTCACGTCAGGTGAGGATGAGGCACGATTCGAACTCGCCCATGGCTTGCCGCCCCCTAGGGATTGGCGCAGCGAAGCACGGCGCGCGCTGGCGCCGGTCCGCTTGGGCATCGACGGCACTGGACGCATCGTCCGAATCGGAGGTGCGCCAACTGGCTTCCTCCTTGATCCGCTGATGAGTGGCCGGCAGGTCTATATTCGGGATGAATGCGGAACGCGATATTGGCTGGGATCGCCGGATCGATTGCGAGCCGTTGTCCGCTGGCTTCTGTCGTGACCCGCTTGCTTGGAGCTGCCCTGTTGGCGACTTTCGCATCGGTCGCCTTTGATAGTGCCGATGCTGCGTCGAAGGAGAACCATCCGACAGCTGGCGTACCCGGTGAGGTTCGACTCAGTGGCGCCGTCCTGATGCCGGCAGGTTCTTACACCGCCGCTGACGTGCGAAGCATCACCGCCCTGCCTGTCGGGCAAGCCATCCGACGTGGAAGCACCGATCCAGCAAAACACGATCCCCTGCGAACCGTAGTCGTGCAGCCACCTCGCAAGGGAGGCGGTCGCGTTGTGCTGATTACCTACTACTGATCCCCGCATGGCCGGACGAAAACCTCGATCCCGGAAGCCGCACAAGATCCGGGCCCTGAAGCGAGCCGAACTCCCACTAATATCAACCGAACCCCGGATTTTTGCACGTGCGCTGAAATTGGAAACTGTCCCTTTGTTTCCCGGGGGCCTGGATGCTATTGATACCTCGCGCCGCGATGGCTACGGCCGCAGCAACGGCTTCGCGATCCAGGGCCTCGCCGGCAACCCGCGCGTGTCACGCCGGACGACCTGATGAACGGCCGTCTGCCCGATGGCCATGTGGTGGTGTTCGATGACGACGATTTCTATTGCGGCAGCGTTACGGCCGATCTGCTGCGTCAGCACGGTCGCGGGGTCGTGCACATGACTGCCGGCGACATCATCGCGCCGTTCACCCAGAACAACCTCGCGTACCCGCACATCCGCAAGCGCATGGTCGAATTGGGAATCGAGGCGCAGGTGTCACGCAACATTGCTGTTTTCGATGGCAAGCGCTTGACGGTGGAGGATGTGTGGACCCATCGCAGGCACGAACTCGAGTGCGATGCGCTTGTTGATTACTGCGCGCTTGCCCGACGACACGCTATGCCGCGAGCTGCAGCAGCGCGAGGCGGAGTGGACCGCAGCTGGCATCCGCACGCTGCGCTGCATCGGCGACGCCGAGGCCCTGGCTTGATCATGCTTCGAAGGACGGGTTGGAAACTGCCGATTTGTTCCGCGGGTCTTCCTCAAAGCGGTCATTCATCAATGACCGGTTAAGGTCGATTGCACCCGTCGCTGATTCCGACAGAGGACGTACGCAATGACGGCGACAACGCCTAGCTGTCCAGTTCGGCCCAGTATGCGAAGGCTGTATCCAGTTCGGCTTGCAGCGCCGCCAGCGATTGGTTGGCTTGCACGATCGCGCTGCTGTCTTGCTGGAAAAACGCAGGATCGTTCATTGCCGCGGTCCGAGTGGCTATCTCGCTTTCCAGTAGTTCGATGCGCCCGGGGAGCTGCTCCAGTGCGCGTTGATCCTTGAAGCTGAGCTTGCGTTTTGCTGTCGTCGGCGGGTTGGCGACCTTCACAACGGATTTGCTGGTACTGGGCGCAGCGGGCTGCTCGGCCGGGCGCTGGCGCAGCCAGTCGCTGTAACCGCCTACGTATTCCCCGATCCGGCCTTGGCCTTCCAGCACCAGCGTGCTGGAGACGACGTTGTCGAGAAACGCACGGTCGTGTGACACCAGCAGCAGGGTGCCCTTGTAATCAAGCAACAACTCTTCCAGCAGTTCCAGCGTTTCAACATCGAGATCGTTGGTCGGCTCGTCCATCACCAACAGGTTGGACGGTTGCGCGAACAGCTTGGCCAACAGCAAGCGATTGCGCTCGCCGCCGGACAAGTGAGTGATGGGCGCGCGCGCGCGTTCCGGCGAAAACAGGAAATCCTGCAGATAGCCGATGATGTGCTTGCGCTGGCCGTTGAGCTCGATGAACTCGAGGCCGCCGGCGACGTTGTCGATGGCATTGAGTGAGTTGTCCAGTTGCAGGCGGTGCTGGTCGAAATACGCGATCTGGGTGCCGGTGCCAAGCCCGACCGTGCCGCGCTGCGGAGACAACTCGCCCAGCATGATCTTCAGCAGGGTGCTTTTTCCGGCACCGTTCGGGCCAATGATGCCGATGCGATCGCCGCGCATCACCGTGGTGCTCAGGTCGTCGATGAGCACACGGCCGTCGAAGCCGTGGCTCACGTGCCCGAGGTCGATGACCTTCCTGCCTGAAGCCTGCGCGTGGCCCAGCGTCATCTTCACGTTGCCGGCAAGGTTGCGCCACTCAGCGCGCTCGTTGCGCAGCGCTTTCAATGCGCGTACCCGACCTTCGTTGCGCGTGCGCCGCGCCTTGATGCCCTGGCGAATCCACGCTTCTTCCTGGGCCAGTTTCTTGTCGAACAGTGCGTTGGCCAGGATCTCCGCGTGCAGGCGTTCCTCGCGACGGCGCAGGTAGTTGTCGTAGTCGCCGGGCCAGTCGGTCAGCGCGCCGCGATCGATTTCGACGATGCGCGTGGCCAGGGCGCGCAGAAAGACGCGATCGTGGGTGATGAAGACGAGGCTGCCGGCAAACTGCTTGAGGAAACCTTCCAGCCAACCGATGGCCTCGATATCCAGATGGTTGGTGGGTTCATCCAGCAGCAGGATGTCCGGTTTGCGAACCAGCGCTCGCGCCAGCAACACGCGTCGTTTCATGCCACCGGACAGCGCGGAAAAATCCATGTCGCCGGGCAATCCCAGCTTGGTCAGGACTTCTTCGACGCGGCGATTCAAATCCCAGCCGTGCTGCGCCTCGATCTTCGCCTGGGCGTCGGCCAGTGCGTCAAGGTCGCCGATGGCCAGCAAGTGGTGGTAGCGCGCCAGCAAGCGGCCGAGGTCACCCAGCCCTTTTGCCACCACGTCGAACACGCTGCCGGCGGTGTCCTGCGGCACCTCTTGCGCGAGGCGCGTAATGACAACGCCATTTTGTACGCGTACCTCGCCGTCGTCGGCGCGCAGCTCGCCGCTGATCAGCTTCAGGAGGGTGGATTTGCCTTCGCCGTTGCGCCCGACAATACACACCCGTTCGTTCGCTTCGATGGATAAATCGACACGTTCGAGCAGGAGTGGGCCGCCGACGCTGAAGTCGACGCGTTGCAATTGGACGAGAGACATCCGCTCATTGTAATGGTTGGTCCGCTGCAAGCCGTCCGGCTGGCGGCTGCAAGGAGCAGGTCATGACATCAACAATCGACCATCCAGGCAATGACCGGCCAAGAGCCGACGGTCGCAGTCTTTGTTTTACATCCACAAAGTCGCCGTTGACATTACGTTGGCGAGTGCGGCACGAGACCGCACGATCCGGATTCATCGCTTGGTGCGATCCATTCGCATTGCCTATCCTTCGTCTAAAAATTTTCTTTTGCAGATGGGCGAAGAGTCGTTTATCTCTTATGGCTTTTTACGAACAGGGGAGACGATCTATGAGCTTTGATCACGGATGGCAGGCTCGCCGCGCGTGCCATGCGCGGGTCAGGACATCCGCATGGAAGGCGAGTGGCATTTGCGGGCAAATCCAGGCTACTGGGGTTCAAGCTCACCACGGATGTTGGTGCTCGGCTTTTCATAGGGCGCCAACCAGATTGCTGCCGCGGCATCGGGAGCCTTCGACGGCGTAGCGTTTGCCAAGATGCGTTCCCGCTTGCAACAGGTGCTGGACACACTGAGAATCGATCTTGAAGGGCAGACGATCGACCAGGCACTCTCGGCTGAAGGACGCGTACTCGGTGCCGTATCTCTGATCCAATGCGGGTTGTCGTTAATGAAGAACGGCAAACTTGAGACAGTGGCACCATCATGCCGAAGGCGGCAAACAATCCCTTCACCAGCCAGGTAATGTCGACGTGCGTTGCCCGCCATCTGGATCCCCTTCCGGCTAGCGTCCAGACGGTCGTCCTGCTTGACACCGCGGACACTTACGTCAAAGGCGTAAAGGATCTGATGCGCGGTCGATTTTCGGACTACAGGGACATCAACGATGTCGCTTTCTCCGCTCAAGGTCGAGTCTGGGTGTTTGCGGCACATCCGAGCCCGGCAAATGGCGAGTTTGGTAATTGGCGAAGCGGGAACCGGGCGAGAGCGGTCAATATCAGGTTCGGGTGCAGCCGCGCGACAGGTCGTCGCCACCAAGTTTCTTACGACCATTGTTGAAGCATCGCATCGTGCGATCGCCCGCGAGCGCTGAAGTGTGCTGCGGCTTACCACGTCGCCTATTCCGGCGGGGTGGTCCTCGTCCGCAGCTTCTGCATAGTTAGCTCGGGTGCCAAACATTTCGGCGTAAGCGTCCTTGCGCCTGACCGAATACTGCGACTCTCACGAAGTCGAAAATGATTGCGGACCGGGGCACGGGAATGTGAGCAGGTTCAAACAGGTGCAAGGCTGGTGTAACCTCGATGGCTCTAGCGATGACAAGGGGT
>Ga0310810_10006541_pt1 | contig 13176 bp, 10 predicted proteins | sample NCmetagenome_FD_207641 | JGI IMG/M metagenome (GOLD analysis project Ga0310810, IMG submission 207641) | Soil microbial communities from experimental microcosm in Duke University, North Carolina, United States - NC | ecosystem: Engineered > Artificial ecosystem > Soil microcosm > Unclassified ... | reverse complement strand
CAGGGATGCGATAGAAGCGCACGAAGGTGTCGGCGACTGCCTGACCGAATCGCGTGACAAGGCGCTCGTAATAGTTGACCGTGTTGTACGGCGTAATCGTGTGGTCGATTGACCCGACCGTCAGAATCACCTTTCCGCCCTTGCTCACAAACTGCGACAGGTCAACGCTATTGGCATCCCACATCTCCGACACCTCCGTGATGCGGGTTGCCCACTTACTCGGATCGAACGCAAGCGGATCGGCGTTCACATCCCGAGTGATCACGTACCGCACCGTGCCCGATGCTTCCGCATATTGGGTCGCGTCCTGGTTGGTCGGGAACTTTGACGGCACCGGACTCTGTCCGAGTGCATTGAGGAACGTCGCGCCGTCGAGCATTGCGAGCTTCGGAAAGACGCTCAAGCCCGCTGAGACAGGGAACCCGAGGGAAAACGGAGTGTTGAAGGTCTCAACCGTTGCAAGTTGCCCGTCGGAGAGACAGGTGGCGCCGGCGTCGCGGCCATCCGGGCACCGCAGTTTCGTGCGAAGGGCATCCATCGTCATCACGCGATTGCAGCCCGCGACGTTGCTGATGATGCCATCGGTCGCCCCGTCCAGTCCGTCACATGCGCCATACACGGCTGTCGCGATCGCTTTCATCTTGTCGGGACTGATCCAAGTGTCGGGGCTGCGGAACAACGCCCGCGCGCGGTACTGCGCGGCCAGATGCATCAACGTGATGTCGTACGCCGGATAATGCGCGACGATGCCGTCGTAGTCAGCGGGGTAGAACAGCGCAGCGATCAACGCCTCGTGCCCACCCTGCGACCCTCCAATGAAATACGAGTGTTTCGGCACCGTGCCGTACCGCTTCTGCACGAGCGCCATCGCGACATCGTGCGTCTTCTTGATCTGAAGCCGGCCGAAATTCGCGAAGGACTCCGCATTCAACGCGAAACGACCGTCGAAGCCGCCGGCCGTTTCGTGGCCGGAGTCGCTGCCGAGCGTCACGTATCCAAGTGCAAGTGGTGTCGGCGAGGTTGGAATCTGATTCGACGCACCGCCAAGACCGGTGACGAGCGTCCCGTCGAAACCGCCGCCGCCCATGTGCAGCATGCGGTTGTTCCACCGCGTCGGCAGGTTCACCTCGAACTTGATGTCGGGCGCAGTCGGGTCCACTGCATGAATTCCGCCGAGGACCTTGCAGAACTCGCCGTTCGTGTTCCCCGCGTCCGTCGCCGTGACGAATGTGCCGGACACGATGGTGGCACCGTTGGTCGGCAGGCCGATGGAGCTGGATGAAATATTCAGGCCGTTGAGAGCGAGGCACTTCTGACGTGCGCTGTCGGCGGTCGTGGCGCCGTTTTGTGCCGCGATCGTGTTGATGTCCCACGTCAGACAGAGTAGAAGGACGACCGTGGCGGCGTGCTTCATCATCCTCTCCAATCATCGAACCGTCCGCGGTGCCTGAAACCGGCCCAACAGTTCACTTGCCGATGATTTCGAAATACTTGTTGTTCTCGTTGCAGATGTATTCCAAGAGTTCGCTGTCAGGTACCAATGCGAGAGGGAGTGTGACCGTCCACGGCCGTGTATACGCCTTCGGGTCGTCGATCATGATCTCCACGTCCATGTGACCAAAGTCCTGGCGACGAAACCTCTCGGTCACACGCAGCGCACTCGTCGCAGGCTTGCCGTTGTTGTCGATCCAGACGTTGTCGTTGAATCCAGTTGACTCGACGACGAATGCATCGTTGGTCCAGCGGCCCACCGAGTACCCGAACCACGCCGGATTCGGGTCGTCCGGCAGCGCGCGACCGTCAGTGAAGATCTGACGGTACGAGTGGACCGCCTCATACAAAATGACGACAGCCCCGGGAACCTGGAGGATCTTGAATGGATACGGGACCAGGTCGGAGCGCGGAACGCCGCCGACTATGCAGTTCGTCGTCGGATCGTCTTTGCTGTTGTTCGCTCGGCGCTGCTTGTACAACTCTTCGGCCCATGGTTGAAACGGGACCGACCCCGGCGGCAGCCGAGCGGCGATGTCCGCTACGAGAGCGGCGGCTGGACGCCACAAACCGGTAATGTCGATGTGACCATCCGCGGTCTTCGGCGGCGGTGCGAGCAAGTCGGGTTTGCCGTCAGCGGTTCGAGGAATTCCCGCAGTGGGATACCGCAGCCATTGAGCTGAAACGGGCATTGCCGCCAGGACCAGGGCGACCGTCGCGATCATCAAGCGGATTGGGCGCATCGTCTCTCGCCTTGGCGCCTATGGGTTCGTTTGGCTCGACGCGGCGAAGAGCCGCTGACCGGTCGCCTTGAGGGTGACAACGCGTGCGTTTGCAATTGGTTTTCCGGTCCTCGCCTGACTACCTTCGACCGTGACAACGTCGCCGATCTTCAAGGTGGTCCGGGTCCAACCATCGCGCATCAGACCATTCGGGCTGCCCAATTCGAGTGACCAATTCGTCACACTGCCTGAGTCGTCTTTCACGTCGAGATAGAAAAATGTGTGAGGGTTTTGCCACTCGACCTTCGTGACACTACCTGTCAATGTGACCACTTTGCTGCTATCGAATTCCGCGGCGAACGAGTGGTGGGCAGAAACGATCTGCGGCGTGGTGAGCGCCACGGCCACAACCAGCGGCACGAGAGAATCCAGTAATCTCACGTCAACCTCCGCCAGCCGGACTTTCCTACTTCCAAGCCGCGTACGTAGGCGGTCCGACCAGAAACGCCTTGTTCGCATTGGCCCGCGGCCGGAACTTCTGTAGACGGCCGTTGCCCACTTCCGCGATGTAGAGAGTGCCCTGCTGGTCCGTGCTCGCGCCGTGCATGTTGAAGAAGCCGCCCGGATGATCGCCGAGCGTGCCCCATGAGTACAGATAGTGACCCTCGAAGTCGTATTTCACGACCTTCGCCGTCACATCTTCGAACGCCCAGATACCCGACCGATCGGAGGCCACGATCAGGAACTGCGTGTTCGATGCAGGCGAGAACGGCCATTGATCCAGGAACTTGCCGTTTTCGTCGAAGACCTGCATCCGCTTGTTGCCGCGATCGCTCACGTAGACACGGCGTGTCATCGGATCGGCAGCGATGCCGTGGACGACATTGAACTGGCCGGGGCCGTTGCCACGCGTGCCCCACGCGGTCACGTACTTGCCGTCTTTGTCGAACTTCACGACGCGCGTGCCGTTGTAGCCGTCAGCGACGAACATCGTGCTGTCGGGCAGCCAGGTCAGGAAGGTCGGACGGTTGAAGTGCTTGTCGTCTGCGCCCTTCTGATTCGGTGTGCCGAGCGTCTGCAGCAGCGTCTTGCCGTCGTGCGTGAACTTGAAGACGGCCATGCTGTGATCGTCCACGATCCAGACGTGCTTTTCGGGATCGTACGGATTGATGTAGACGGAGTGCGGACGCCGCATCATCTTGTCCCACTGGGTCCACTGCTCGACGATGTCGCCGGCGGAATTGAACACGACGATGGTGTGTTCCCAGCGCGCGTCGATGCCCATCCGTCCTTGCCATGCCTGCTTGGGATCATCGGGATCAGCGCCCGGGCCGCCCGCGCCAGGAGGGCTCGCGACCATTCCCTGCGAGGCATTTCTCCACGGCGCCTGTCCGACCGGGAATGAGAGGCTCGGTCCCACCTCCGGGAATGCCTTCGGTTGCGGACGCTGCATCGCCGGCAGCTCGCCTCGCTCGAGCATGAAGACGCGGTCAGGACTTTCCGCAAACACACCCTGCACCGCGCCCCACGTCCAGTTCTCGTGGCCCGGCAGCTGCGACAGTGGTTTCGGCCAGTTCGGTACGACCTCGTACGGGCCGCTCAACACGTCGAGGCCGCCTTTATATCCCGTGACCGCGCCGAAGCCTACGTTCGCGGCCTGACCCCGAACGGGCCCCGTCGACTCGCCGATGATGACGCCGGCGATCAAAGCCGCGGCCACGGTCCCGACGACAAAAAAAGACTGGCGCATAGCTGGTCTATCTCCTTCAATTCAGGACTCGCCGCGTTGTCGCGATGTCAGAAACCTGGCAGCGGAATGTGCGGCAGAGTATATGTCACGTTGTGACCCGCTGGTGGGTCTGCTGAGGGGCATGAAGAGCACACACAATCGCGCGTGGGCGTGGCTTGGTGGCATCGTCATTGGGCATCTGGCGATCTCATTCATCCACGGCACAGCGCATGCTCGCGCAAACATTTCGATGTCTCCCGCCGCCGACCTGTTCGTGTTCGGCGTGATTCTCGCGGGACCGCTAATCGGCCTTGCTCTCGCACTGCGGTCCAGGCGAACCGGCGCGTGGGTCATCGCGATCACACTCGCTGCGTCGCTCGTATTCGGAGTCGTCAATCATTTCGTATTGGCCGGCGCAGATCATGTTGCGCATGTTGATCCTCGCTGGCAGCCGTTGTTCGCGACGACAGCCGTTCTGCTGACCATAACGGAAGCGCTCGGCGCTGCCCTGGCTATTCACGTTGCCCGCGAACCGAGGCTGACCTGAACGTCTTCGTTGCCGGGGGGTCGGGAACAATTGGGATACCGTTGGTTCGCGCTCTCGTCATTGCCGGCCATCAAGTCACCGCGTTGACGAGATCGCCCGCCAAACGGGAGATGCTCGAGACGCTGGGAGCGTCGGTCGCCCTGGCTGATGCCCTGGACCGCGACGCGCTTGTGGCGGCGGTGACTGTCGCGCATCCCACACATGTGATCCATCAGCTCACGGCGCTGCCAAAGGAGGGACCCCGCCGCACGGGCGATATCGAAGCGACGAACCGTCTGCGCATCGACGGCACGCGTAATCTTCTGCAGGCAGCGATTGACGCCGACGCGCGCCGTTTCATCGTCGGTTCGTTTGCGCCCCTTGCCGGGAGCGCTTCAGCCACGCCGTCGGGTGGAGCAGCTGCGGCTGTTCGATCGATGGAAGGCCAGGTGCTCGGGGCGACGCAGCACGGGTTGATCGAGGGTGTCGTGCTTCGCTACGGCATGTTCTACGGGCCTGGCGTACCGTCGACGACCGCGCTGGTGAAAAGGGTCCGAAGGCGTCTAGTGCCCATCGTCCGCGGAGATACCGGACAGCTGCCGTTGATTCACATCGATGATGCCGTGAGCGCAACCGTCCTCGCGCTCGATGCCGCACCATCCGGAAGCACGTACGACATCGTCGACGATCACCCTGCGAGCATGACGGAGATCCTGACGACGTTAGCGAAACACATCGAAGCGCCTGCGCCACTTCGCGTGCCCGCATGGCTGCCGCGATTGGTTGCGCCCTATCTGGCGCGCGTGACGGCGATTCGAATGCCTCTCTCAAATGCAAGGGCGAAAGCCGAACTCGGATGGACGCCGAAGTATCCGACGGTAGAGGACGGTATCGCGCAGATATTTCGACGCGCAGCATGAACGATGGACATGGTCACTTCGCGCGGCCCTGAATGCCCTGCGCGATCATTGCCACCTTCCAAACAGCGCCGCCTCCGACGATGTACAGCGTCTTCTTATCCGGACCGGCGAACGCCGTTGCCTGCGCGCCGAGCGGTGTTGGAATGGTGCCGAGGTGTTCGCTCTTCGCGCTGAACACCTGCACGCCGGCCATGCCGGTCCCGACATACAGCCGCCCGTCGTTGTCGATGCTCATGCTGTCGGCATTGCCGCCTTTGAGCATCGCGAACTTCCGGAAATTACGCAGCGTGCCGTCGGGCTGTACGTCGAGCGCGTCGATCGCGGGTCCGTCGGACGCGTAGAACACGCTGCCGTCCGGGCTGAGCGCGACACCTTCGGCCGTTCCACTTCCTCGCTGACCGGCGTCGCCTTGCCGTCAGGGCGGATGTAGACAATCCACTGCTTGGTGCGGCTCGGCGGCGTCGGTCTGAACCGGCTGTTCAGCGGATCGCTGAAGTAGATGCCGCCTTTCTTGTCGGCGACGAGATCGTTGGGCGCGACCAGCGGCAACCCGTTGACCTTGTCGACGAGCGTCATGCGCGTCGGCGCGAGCACCGCGACGCGCGGGATGTTCGACTGCACGCCGATCAGTCGACCTTTCGTGTCGTACGCGAGCCCGATCGTGCGATTGGTGTTGGTGAGGAACACTGAGACCTTGTCGTCCTTGTCGATCTTCACGAGTTGACCATCGCCCGCATCCTGCTCGGTGAACAGCAGGCTGCCGTCCGGCATCGCGATCGGAGCTTCCGTGCTGTGAAACAGATCGCGAATGAGGTGCACCGCCGTGCCGCCCCGGACGACGCCGGGGATGTCAGGAGCCATCGTGTCGGGGGGCGCCTTGACCGGTGGCGCGGGAAGTCGCGGGTACGGCTGTTCCTGACCTTCGCGACCCTGACTGGACACGGACGCCGACACAGCCATCACAGCGACGACCACGAATGCCGCTAATCTCGCCATCAACGTTCCTTTCAGATTGGGACGGCGCAGTATGGTCCCACCGTGAGGGTGATCGTCAAGTGCGACGCGGCGTACGCGAAGCGTTCGTGGCGTCGACATTGAAATTTTGCCGTCCCTATCGATTCTTGATCGGACGGCTGAGGTAGCGATCACTGCGACTCCAGTAATCGTTACATCGCGATTCGTTACAAAGTCCTCGCTCGCGATCGCACGTCTCGCTGAGTGCCGCGAAAACGCCGACGACCGCCGAGAGTCTCATAGCCACCCGCTCTGGCCCTGCGATTGCTCTTTGGCGCGTTTCGATCCGCGCGTCCACGACTACCACGGAGAACGCTTGATCGGGCCACCTCCATCGACCGCGCAGCGCGATTACAAAATCGTGGCTGGCGGAAAATTTCTCCGCGTCTCGGGCGAAGATTTTCTTGTCCGCGGCGTTGCGTATGGCACTTTTGCGCCACGCGCTGACGGCCACCAATTTCCGGAACAGGATCAGGTGCGTCGCGACTTCCGTCTGATGCGCGGCGCCGGAATCAACACGGTCCGCACCTATCTGATTCCACCATCGGACGTCCTCGACATCGCGGCGGAAAACGGGCTGCGTGTCATGGCTGGCGTGAATTGGCCGCAGCACGTGGCGTTTCTCGACGATCGGTCGTTGCGCCTGGAGATCATTCGCGCGATCGGTGACCAGGTCCGTGCGATTGCGAATCATCCAGCGCTCCTCCTCACGTCCATCGGTAACGAAATCCCCGCCGGAGTCGTGCGGTGGCATGGCAGGCGGCACGTCGAAGCGTTTCTTCGAGCGGCCTTCGACGAAGCGCGTAGCGCGGCTCCCGACATGCTGCTCACCTACGTCAACTTTCCGCCCACCGAGTTTCTGGAACTGCCGTTCCTCGACGTCTACGCCTTCAACGTGTACCTCCACGACGAGGCCGCGATGCGCGCGTACGTGGCGCGGCTGCATCACGTCGCGGGCAATCGTCCGCTGCTGCTCGCCGAATGCGGCGCCGACAGCCAGCGCGAAACACCGGACGGACAGGCACGCATCGCCGCGATGCAGGCCCGCGTCGCGTTCAGCGAGGGGGCCTGCGGCGCAATCATGTTCGCGTGGACGGATGAGTGGTGGCGAGCGGGCGTCGCCATCGAGGACTGGTCCTTCGGTCTCGTCGATCGGCACCGCCGGCCGAAGCCCGCGTACGCAGCCGTGTCCGACGTCTTCGCGACCGCACCATTTCCTCCAGACGATGAACGCCAGTGGCCATCGGTGTCAGTCGTCGTCTGTGCATACAACGCCGCGGACACCATCGACGACTGCCTGACCGCACTCGAGCACGCGAAGTATCCACGCCTCGAAATCATCGTTGTCGACGATGGGTCGACCGATGCGACCGCGTCGCGCGTACGTCGGTATTCGAAGGCCCGGCTGATTCAGACCCCGAACAATGGTCTGAGTGCTGCCAGGAATGTCGGCCTTCACGCGGCGTCCGGCGAGATCGTCACCTACATCGACGCCGACGTCCGCGTCGATTCGTTGTGGCTGATCCATCTCGTGCAGCCCTTCGTGAGATCAACAGCGGTTGCGACTGGTGGGCCCAACGTCGCGCCCTCCGACGATGGCTGGTTCTCGCAGTGTGTGGCCCGCGCGCCGGGCGCGCCGAACCATGTGATGTTCGACGATCGCCACGCAGAGCACATTCCCGGCTGCAACTTCGCGGCGCGGCGCGACGCGCTGCTGGCGATAGGCGGCTTCGATCCGATCTTTCTCCGCGCGGGCGATGACGTTGACGTGTGCTGGCGGCTGCAGGACGGCGGCGGCTGGATCGCCTTCGCACCCGCGGCGCTGGTCTGGCATCACCACCGGGGGCGTTTGACGGCGTTCTGGCATCAGCAGGTCGGCTACGGCGAAGGAGAGGCGTGGTTGCGCCTGCGGCATGCGCATCGTTTTTCAGGATCCGGCGTGGCGTGGCGCGGACGCATTTATAGCGGCCTCCCGTTTGTCCGTGCGTTCACGCACAGCCGCCTGCATTCCGGTGTCTGGGGAACCGCGGCGTTCCCGACTGTGTACCACATGCGTGCTCACGCGCTGCGCGCGCTCCCGCACAGACCCGAGTGGTTGATGACGTCGGCGCTGCTGCTGATAGCCGGCGGACTGGCGGTTGCCTCGGGCAGTGCATCGATCGCTGCGGCTGTCGCGATCGTGCTCGGCGTCGTCGGGACAGGACTCACGCTCGCGAAATGCGCCGCGTACGGGTGGCGGTCAAATCTGCATGGCTTGCCGGAGCTTGCTCCTCTCGGCCCGGCGATCAGCCGTTGCGTCTACCGCGCAACGATCGCCGCGTTGCACGTCGTCCAGCCGTTTGCACGATCGTACGGCTTTGTGCGGGGGTTGTTGCGGCCGCCGAAATGTTCTTCCGACGCGAAGCCATCAGCAGCCGCACCACGCTTCGCGGATCGGCTGCCGCGGCTTCGATTCAGACACGTCGCGCTGATGCTGGGCATTGATGAATGCCGCTTCTGGAGTGAAACATGGATCGGTATCGATGCATTGCTGACCCACGTCGTCGAGCGATTGCGCGCAGCACGACTTGGCCGCGGAGTCCACGTCGACGACGGATGGCGATCGGATCGTGACATCAGCGTCGCTGTCGGTGTGTGGGGCTGGGTGCATATCCGTGCGCTGGTCGAAGACCACGGCGCCGGAAAGTGTCTGTTCCGGGCACGTCTGCAGCTTCGTCTTCGCTTCGGGACGTGGCTGCTGCTGGCGTTGACGGGAGCGCTGGTCGGACTCGCAGCGAGACGCGGGCTGGATGCGCCCGCCGGCCTTGCCGTCGTCGGCATGGTGATTCTGCTCCTGACCATCGGCCGCGATCTGGTGTGCGACGCGGGCGATGTGGTCGATGCCGTTGGCGCGGCTGCCAACGAGTGTGGCATGCAACGCCTGGCCGGCCCTGTCCTTTATCCGCCCCCACGCGACGAATCATCGTGGACGCGTCCGCTCACGCGTCCGGAGCCGACACACGGCGCCTGACCATGCGCTTGCTCCTTCGTGTCCTTCCGTACGTGCGACCGTTTTCGAGGCTGGCAGTCCTCTCGGTCTGCGCCACGATCGCATCGGTTGCCATCGGGCTGCTGCTGCCCTGGCCGCTGAAGATCGTCATCGACAGCGTGCTTGGCATGCGACCTTTGCCCGCGTGGCTGGCCGAGCGATTTGCCGATGCCGACCGCGTCACGCTTCTGGTCATCGCCGTCCTGGCGGGCCTCACGTTCACGCTGATCGTCAACGCGTTGAGCGTTGCAATGAGTTACGTGAACACCCGACTTGAACAGGGCATCATTCTTGACTTCCGCAGTGACCTGTTTCACCACGCGGAACGGCTCTCGGTGGCGTACCGCGATCAGGTCAGTACAGGCCGACTGATTTACGCCATCAACTTTGAATCGGTTGCGGCGGGACGTCTCGTCATGGCGTTGCAGCCGCTCGCGCAAGGTGTGCTGACCGTCGTCGGCATGGCGTGGATCACGTTTCGTATCGATCACATGCTTGCGCTGCTTGCCGTGATCGTCGTGCCGGTCCTCTATTACGCCATCGGGTACTACGCGACGCACATGCAGCCGCGGCTGCTGCAGGTGAAGGGCCTCGAGGCGGATGCGCTGAGCATCATCCACGACGCCATGTCGATGGTTCCCGTTGTCAGCGCCTTCGGACGCGAGGATCACGAGCTGTCGCGTTTTCGACGCCAGAGCCTCGCCACGATGCGCGCGCGCGTCGGCCTCACCGTAGGTCAGACGCTCTTCTCGCTGTGCGTCAACATGACAACGGCGACTGGAACCGCGCTCGTGCTTGGTGTGGGTTCGTATCAGGCGCTGCGCGGCCGGTTGACCGCCGGCGACCTGCTGGTCGTGCTCGCGTACGTGGCGGCTGTGTACAAGCCGCTCGAGTCCATCAGCTATACGCTGGGCTCACTCCAGGACAATCTCACCGGTCTGGCGATGGGATTCCACATACTGGATACCACGCCGGTGATTCAGGAAGCTTCCGATGCGCGACCGGTTCCGCGCATCGCGGGCAGCCTGACGTTCGAGGATGTGTCGTTCAGCTACCCGGGCCGTGTCGACACGTTGAAACGCATCTCGTTCGACGTGGCAGCCGGGCAGGTCGTGGCCATCGTCGGCCCCACGGGCGCAGGCAAGACGACGCTCGCGAGCCTGATTCCGCGGTTCTACGATCCGATGAGCGGCCGCATCTCGATCGACGGTCGCGACATCCGCGAATTCACCCTCCACTCGCTGCGGGATCACATCAGCATCGTGCCGCAGGAACCGCTGCTGTTTTCCGGCACCATCGCGGACAACATCCGATACGGACGCCTCGATGCCGCGATGGACGAGGTCATCGCCGCGGCAACGGCGGCCAACGCTCACGATTTCATCGTGCGTCTGACCGATGGCTACGACACCCAGATTGGCGAACGCGGGGCGCGTCTCTCCGGCGGCGAGCGCCAGCGCTTGTGCGTGGCGCGGGCGTTTCTGAAGGACGCCACGATTCTGATTCTGGACGAGCCAACGGCGTCGATTGACTCGCGCACCGAAGGGGTGATCCTCGATGCGCTCGACAGCCTGATGGTGGGTCGAACGACGCTCATGATCGCTCACCGCCTGTCGACGGTGCGGCACGCCGACGTGATCCTCGTCATGGACGGAGGCGCGATCGTCGAGCAGGGGTCGCACGACGAGCTGCTCGCCCGCGGGGGACTCTACGCCCAGCTTCACGCGGTGCAGACGTCGCAACGCGAGCGCCGCCGTCCGGAGTTGGTGGCGTCGGCGGCAGGAGCGCCGGCATGAGGCGCGCACCGATTGTCGTGCTGGGCGCGATGACGCGGTACCCGGTCGCCGGCATCATTTGGCTGACGCTCCAGTACGTGCTCGGGTTTCGACGTCTCGGCTACGACTGCTATTACGTTGAGAGCCATGGTGGAACGCCACGTCCGTTTGTCGTCGATGGTGACGACGGCGCCCCCGGGGCGGCCGCATTTCTCGCGCGCCTCATGGACCGCTTCGATCTGTCGGATCGATGGGCGTTCCATGCGCGGCATACGGATGGCCGCTGCTACGGACTCTCCGCGTTGGAACTCTCGCGCCTCTATTCGTCAGCCGCGTTGATCGTGAACCTTCACGGGGCGACGAAGCCGCAGCCTGAGCATGCCGCGACGGGTCGCTTGGTGTACATCGGCACCGATCCTGTTCTGCTCGAGATTCAGCTGAGCGAAGGTTCGCCTGAAGCCCACGCGCTGCTCGAGCCACACGTTGCCTTTTTCACCTGGGCTGCCAACCACGGGAAGGACGACTGCAGGCTTCCCGTTTCGGGACGCTTCACATTCCACCCGACACGCCAGCCAGTGCTCCTCGATCAGTGGTGCAGCACCGGTCATGGCGACAGCAATCGGTTCACCACGATTGCCGGGTGGAAGCAGCTGTGGCGCGAAGTGACCTTTGAAGGTGAGACGTACCACTGGAGCAAGCATTTCGAATTCCTCAAGTTCCTCGCCCTGCCGTCGCACTGTGGCGCGACGTTCGAATTGGCGTTGACCGGCTACGAGTCCTCCGACCGTGAACTGCTCGAAGGACACGGATGGCAAGTCGTCGACGCGGCAGCCCTCTCTGCAGACGTTGATCGTTACCGCGACTACATTCGGGAGTCGGCCGGCGAATTCACGGTCGCCAAAGACCAGAACGTCCGTTTTCGCACAGGGTGGTTCAGCGATCGCAGTGCTGCGTATCTGGCGGCCGGACGCCCGGTCATCACGCAGGACACCGGCTTCAGTTCGACCCTGCCAACGGGCAGCGGCCTGTTTGCGTTCTCGACGTTGCAGGAAGCGGCGGCAGCCGTGGACGCGGTGGCATCCGATTACCCGCGCCATCGGGCTGCCGCGCGCGCCATCGCGACGGAGTACTTCGATCACGGGGTGGTTCTTTCGACACTCCTGAAGACATGCGGAGCGTAGTGATGAATTCAACACGCCGGCGCGGAAACCCCACGCCAACGACGAGCACGCCCCCGGTGATGTCGGGTGCCGCTCACCACGACGTCGAGACAGCCGTCGCCGGAGGGTCGAACGGGAGCGCGACCTTGACGGCAGCGGTCGCGGCACTCGCCCCGCCGTCACTGCATCCGTCGCGTGTGCTCCCGACGATCGCCGCGTCCGCGAACGGCATTGTTGCGGGCGACGCGCTCGTGCGCGCATTGCGCCATGTTCCGTACACCGTCGTTTCCGTTGTCGGCGCGCAAGCCGCAGTCATGGCCAACTGGCTCCGCAGAAATGGGCACGCCGCTGAAGCACTGAAACCGCAAAGCCAGCGTGCCACGAAAGCACCGGCCATTCTCGCGCCCGATCTCGTCGAATCTCCCGCCGATGTTCCAGAGGCGTTCGCCGGCCTCAAACAGATGCTCGCGCCTGACGGTGTGCTGATCACGGTCGTGCCGAACCTGATGCATGCGCGTACCCGTATCGCCGTCTTGCTTGGAAAGTACCAAACGCGATCCAACGGCGGCGGGGGGCTCACGGTCGGCGACGTCGAGCGCATGTTGCATGACGCGGCGTTCACGATCATCGACGTCGAACGGCAGGTCGACAGCAGGGACGCGCTCCAGGAGATGAGCGACGGCGTTCCGGAGTCTGTCGTGCAAATGCTGGCCAACGACCTCGATGCGATGACGTCGCATTTCGTGGTGGTGGCCGAGCCGACGACCTCCGACAGCGTGAGTCGATGCCACCGGCGCATCAGCGAGATCTC
>Ga0310810_10006540_pt1 | contig 13176 bp, 10 predicted proteins | sample NCmetagenome_FD_207641 | JGI IMG/M metagenome (GOLD analysis project Ga0310810, IMG submission 207641) | Soil microbial communities from experimental microcosm in Duke University, North Carolina, United States - NC | ecosystem: Engineered > Artificial ecosystem > Soil microcosm > Unclassified ... | reverse complement strand
GGCAGCATCATGACTGGGCCCGGCTCCCTAACGGCAACACGCTCGTACTGTCGACGTCGATGCATCCGATTGCCGGCTTCAAGCTGCCCGTGCTCCGCGACGACGTGATTTACGAGGTCAATCACGCCGGAGAAATCGTGTGGACGTGGATCGCCGGCGACCATTTGCTGGAGCTCGGCTTCCCGCCGGAGCAGCTCAAACTGGTTCGCGAAACCCCGGATCCGGATTACCTGCACCTGAACAGCATGAAGCCGCTCGGCCCGAATCACTGGTTCACGGCGGGGGATCAGCGGTTTCACCCGGACAACGTGATCATCAGCTCGCGCAACGCGAGCATCATCGCGATCATCGACAGGAAGACCGGCAAAATCGTGTGGAGCGTCGGACCAAATCATTCATCGGATCCGCCCGGTAACCGCCGCGTGCCACGCCCGTTCGATCGTACGAGCGGCCAGCACGATCCGCACATCATCCCAGAAGGTCTGCCCGGCGCGGGGAACCTTCTCGTCTTCGACAACGAAGGCCCTTCCGGATATCCGACCTTTCCTCTATCTGTGACTGGTGGCTCGCGAGTGTTGGAAATCGATCCGGTGAAAAAGGAAATCGTCTGGCAGTACTCAGGGGAGGATTCCGGAGGTCCGGGCTGGTCGTTCCGCAGCACCCACATCAGCAACGCGCGGCGTCTGCCGAACGGCAACACGTTCATCGATGAGGGGCAGAAAGGGCGATTGTTTCAAGTCACACCGGCCGGCGAGATTGTGTGGGAATACGTGAACGCGTATCCACGACTCGGAACGGACCGGACGGGACGAGCGACAGCGAATTATCAACTGTACCGCGGCCAGCCAGTCCCGTACAACTGGATTCCGGCCGCAACGCCGCACGGAGAAACAGCCGTCGCTCCGCCGGAAAACGCCACATTCCGCGTTCGATGATCTCCGCGCCTACTACTGCAGCGGTGTGACCGACTGCTGTTCCTCCGGGTCGCTCGCGTCGCACCAGTATTCGAGCGCATAGCTGCCTTCCGGCAACCGGTCGAACTCGTACTGGTATTCGTGCGGCTTCTGGTAGATAAGCGGGTCGTCCCACCGGTACTTGATCGTTAGGTGTTTCGCATCCGGTGACACCACGAAACGCTCGGTGAGATGCGTCTCCGGAGTGCGCCACCCGCCAGCCGTCACGACTCCGGGCACGATGCCTACCGTCTCCGCGACGAGCTCCCCGTTCTCAATCCGACCGACCGAGTGGCCGCTACCGGTGGGCGTCCAGGTGCGTAGATCCGGATGCTTCCGGCCGTCCATGTAGATACGCCGAGCCCCTCCACGTTCGGGCGCAAGAACGATCGCGTCTTTGGACACCACGAAATGGATGGCGCCGGAGTCCGGATTGGTGCCGAGCACACCGCCGCCGAATGGTCCCGCACCGCAGGGACGCGACACGACGATATACGGCTGGCCTCGATCGTGTCGAGTGTTTTCGGCGAACGCCGGTCCGCGTGCGACCGCCGCTGCCCGGGCACCTTCGGCCATCGCGGCCGCCCCGCTCGGCGTCAGCGAGGCCGGGGTGAACTTCGACGTAAGGCCGCCGAAGTCACCCGACCCGCTCGAATCGACCCGGACCCAATCGCCTTCGAGCCGTTCGACGCCCGTCAGCGACTCGGATTTCGTTTGAGCAGCGGCGTGGACTGCACCTGCCACGAACCAGCCGCAGATGACGGTCGCAGCAGCAAGAGCGATGGGTCTGTTGGGGTGGTGGATGGTCATCCCTGCTCACTTTCCAAACGGCGCAGGATCACCGAGAAAATTGGCGCGCGTTTCGTCGTACGGATCGCATGGCCACTCATTGAGCGGCTCGTAGGCCGGCGGCAGGCGGCGATAGCGGAATTCATACGTATGTGGAGCGGCGAAGACCGTCGGATCGGTCCAGGTAAACACAACGGAGAGCACTTCGCCGTTCTTCAACAACCGGTAACGTTCGGTGAGGTGCGTCTTGTCGGTGCGAAAGCCGCCGCCGGGAATCGACGTCACGCCGTGCGTCGGATGAAAGCCAACCGTGTCGACGACGAGCGTCTCACCATCCCACGTCGCGACGGAGTCGCCGATCGTCGATGGATCGTAAATGTCGGCCGACACGTGTTTCCGATTCAGGTACATGTAGCGCGGCACCAGACTGTTTTCGTTGAGGACGATAATGGACGTGGGCCCCTGCCTGATCTCAATAGGTGTGCCCGAGTCCATCATCAGCGGCACGCCTACCGGGTTGCACCAGCGGAGGGCATGCACATCACGCCGCTTGTGCAAGTCGAGCATCGCTCTGGTGACCCGCGGCAGAAGTCTCGCGTCGGGTACCTTCTTACCGTCGGCCGTCAATGCCCAGAAACCCGAGATGTCACGAGAGCTCGCCGCTGGCTGCTGTGCTCCTGCGCCTGCGCTGCTCAAGGCTGCCAGGGCGAGGATGACAGCCGCGCGTCTGCCCATGGTTCGTCTCCTTCCCTACACGTCCATGATCGCGAGGCTCTTCCTGATGCTCGCCACGGGGTCGTTCCCCGGTGCCGGGGACCATTCATGCGTCACGAAGCCGGTGAACTTCAGGTCCGCGATCGCCTGCGCGATGAAGCGATAGTTGAGCTCCTGGGTCTCGTCGAGCTCGTGCCGTCCCGGCACGCCTCCGGTGTGAATGTGGCCGATGTACTGGATGTTGTCGCGCAGGGTCTGAACGATGTACCCCTCCGAGATCTGCGCGTGATAGATGTCGTACAGGATCTTCACTCGTGGAGAACCGACGCGTTTGAGCACGTCGACACCCCACGCCATGTGGTCGAACATGCTGTTGACCGGACTCTGAAGCCCTTTGGGGTTGAGGTATTCGATGCACAGGGTGACGTTCTTGTCCTCCGCATGCGATTTGACCGCGTTGCAGAATGCGACCGCGTTGTCAGCGCCCTGCTCGTATGACAGCGTCGCACTCCGGGCGCCCGCCTGCAGAAGGATGTTCGGAAAACCGTTGGCGGCAGCGACATCGATCCCTTCATGCAGCGCCGTGAGATACGGCGCCGTGCCCTCGCCTTTCAATCCGATCGCTTCCCATCCGGGAGGGCCATCTGGTGGCCGGCCGCCCGAAATCCCCCCACCGAAGCTGATGCGGTGCAGCGATCCCGTCAGCCCGTATTTCTTGAGCAGCGGCCAGTCCGCCGGGTTGCTGATGAAATCGAATCCCTTGAACCCGAGTTCAGCCCCGAGGCGGAAGCATTCCTCGAGCGGGCGATTGGCCCCGAACAGCTGGCGCGTCGCACCATGCTTGATGCGCCCTGCCTTGACGGTCTGTGCGCCGGCGCTTTGCGCGCCGGCAAAACTCACCGACGACATCGACGCGGCAATTGGCAACGATACGAGGAATTCCCGTCGGTTCATCGTCCTGCCCTCACATCGGGAACGGCGAACGGCGCCTACCGCGGCAGCGCGTACGCGTACAGGGTGTCGTCGGCGGCAAACACAAGGTACTGCCGGCCGTCCATCATGTAGGTAATTGGCGTGTTCGAAACATTCGTCTTGAGCTCAGTCGCCGCCGCGGGAATCGTCGCGTGCCACAACTGGCGCCCCGTTTGCGGGTCGGACGCGACCATGAAGCCACCAGGTGCGCCGGAGAACACAAGATTACCGGCGCTACTTAACAGGCCACCGACCTGATGCGGCCGCGGCGGGTTCCATTCGCTTCCCGCGTAGCGATGAATCCACTTCGCCTTGCCGGTTTTGACGTCGATGGCGCGCATCGACATGTCATAGCCGCCCACCGCCTGCGCCTGATGGCCGAACTCTCCCGGGGAGCCCTTGATGTCGTAGGTGTAGTGAATGTCGAAACCCTGGGACGCGTTCAGGTACAGCAACCCGGTGTCCGGCATGTAGGTCGGGGGCGCCCAGTTCTGCACCCCACCATTGCTCGGAGAAATCAATGCCCCGCCGCGCTGCGCGAGCTTGTCGTCGTTGCGAACCGGCTGTCCCTTGGCATTGAAACCGGTCGACCAGTTCACCGACTCGGCGACCTTCGACGACAGGAGATGTTTCCCGTTCGTGCGATCGAGCAGGAAGAACATGCCGTTGCGCGTCGCCTGGGCAACGAGCTTGCGCGGCTGGCCGTCGATCGTCGCGTCAATCAGAACCGGCGTCTGCGTCGAATCGAAATCCCACGCGTCGTTTGGTGATGTCTGGTAGTACCACACCATTTTGCCGGTATCCGCGTTGAGCGCCACCAGCGAACAGGTGTACAGGTTGTCACCCTTCCGATCCTCCGGGGCATACACCGGATTGGGATTTCCGGTCGGCACGTACACCAGATTTAATTGCGGATCGTAGGTGACAGATGTCCACGTCATGCCACCGCCGTGTTCGCGCGCGAAGTCATTCGGCCAGGTTTCCGCACCCGGCTCTCCGGGTCGCGGCGTCGTGTACCACTGCCACTGCAGCTCGCCGGTTTCGACGTCGCGCGATTCGATCCATCCCGGGACGTCGAGCGTGTCGCCGCTCAGTCCGACGATCACGTGGCGGTTGATGACGACTGGGGCGGCGGTCGAATAGTAGTTGCTCTTCACGTCGGCGATTTGCTTGTGCCAGCGTTCGCGCCCGGTCGCGGCATCGAGCGAAATCAGATAGCCATCCGGCGTCCCGAAATAGAGCCACCCGCCGTACATCCCCATACCGCGGTTGCCGATGTATTCACCCCCGCTGGTGCGCCAGTAGAAATGCCAGATTTCCCTGCCGTTCTTCGCGTCAATCGCCCAGGCGTGATCCGGCGCGCTCAGATAGAGCACGCCGTTGACAAACAGCGGTGTCGCTTTCAAGAACCCGCCAGTCGCCGCCCCCGGGCCAAGCGTGATCGGCAGCGCCTTGGGGATCGCGCCACCGCTGATAGCGCCCTGTTCGGCGGTGTTCGCGCGGTACGCCCACGCGAGCGCGAGCGATTTGACATTCGACTGATTGATTTGTGTGAGCGTGCTGTAGTGCCGCCCCGAGTAGTCGCCATGGTGTGTCGGCCAGGCGTCCACTGGCGGTTTGCCCAGCAGCGCCGGGTCGAGCTGCGCCTGTGCGTGCATCAACACGCCTGAAATCGACAACACACACACGACTGCAAACCGAAACCACGGGCCGCAGAGACTCGGAGACGCAGAGAAATTTTTGACTTCGGAGTCTCTACGCCTCTGAGGCTCGTGAATGCGACGGGAACAGACTGTGGTCGTATGTGATGGCTGAACGAAAAGTCGCGTGTTCATTTCAGCGTCACCAGATATGCGACCAGGTCGTGCATGATCTGGTCGGTGTAGACGAGCATCTGCTGGCGATGCGGTTCGAGCGGATCCGAGATTTCAACCTTGGGAACATCGTTGTCGCGTTCGATGGTGCGACGCACGCCGCTGCCGTCGATGAGGGTCACGAAAAAGTCGTTCACCGTCACCACGCGACCGGCGACGACATGACCGCCGGGCATCGTTACCTTGACGGTCGCTGGCGGCGGTGGAGGAACCGCGACTCCTCGTCCCCCGCCGACCACGCGCGGATTGACCATGCGTCCCTGGAGTACGACTGCATTGTACTTGGCGCCGATGCCCTTGAAGTCGCCGGTCGGTGAATGACACGTCGCACAACGGCCGGCGCCGTTGAAGTACGCCGCGCCGGCGGACGCATCGCCCACCACAATCGACGCGGGATCCATTGGAGGTCTGCTCAACGCCGCCGCCACGCGGGTCTTCAGAAACGCCGACAGATCGCTTACATCACCCGCCGTGAGCATTGGGAACGGCGGCATCCCATTGGCCGGCCGACCGGTCTTCAGGAACTCTCCGAGCACGCGGCCGCCATCGTCACTGGTCACATACAGCGAGCGCGCCAGGTCGGGACCCTGCGCGCCGCGCGCATCCCCGCCGTGGCAGAAAGCGCAGGCCGAGGCATAGAGTGTCCTGCCACGCTCGATCGCCGCCGGATCTGCTGCCGCCGACGCGCCAAGGCGGTTGCCGATGCGATCGTCGGGCGGGCGGGGCGGCTGTTGCCCCGCCTGTGCGTGCAACATCAGCGTTGACGCGAACACGAAGAGAGCAATCCGCGGAAACGCGATCCGTGACATCAGAACTCCCGCACCATCAGAACGTAAACCGCGCGGCGAACTGCATCTGCCGCGGGATGCCGAGCGTCGTCGAGATGACGCCGAAGTTGGCGTTGCCGAGCGCGCTCCCTGGATTGCCGAACGTCGGCGTATTCGTCACGTTGAAAATCATCCATTGTAGCTGGGCGCGCGGCGCGCCGCCGAAACGGATGTCACGGAAGAAGGAGAGATCAAGACGCTTACTCGACGGCCCAGTGAGGTACCCGCGCGGCACAATGTTCGTGGCCAGCGTGCCAAGGGGAGCCGCCTCGAACGCCGCTGTATTGAACCATTGGTTCAACTGCTGTGTCAGCGGCCTTCCGCTGGGCAGCGAGGGATCGCCGACAAGGTTCGGTCGATCGGTTCCGTTGATCACACGGCTCGTCGCGTTCGTGATGTCAAACGGTAAACCGCTTCGCCAGAACGCCGCTGCGTTCACCTGCCAGTCGGCCAGAATGACGCCAAGACCCGAGCGAGTGTGATAGGGCAACTCATATGTGGCCGTGAAGACGTAATTGTGACGCGTGTCGTACGGAGAGGTGAAGCGCTCGCTCGCCGTCCGATTCGGATACGGCGTGGGGTCCCATGGCAGCCAGCTTGACCACTCCGCGTGGGAGAACGTGTAGTGTGTGCCGAGGCTCAGGCCAGCGCGGTAGCGGCGCTGGAAGATGAGCTGCATAGCGTCGTACCACTGGTTCCACCGGCTCTCGCGCAGCGTGATGGCCTGCACACCGGGAAGGGTCGCGTAGAAGGGCCTCGCGGTCTGCGCGTTCGTACCGATCGGCTGGAGATTGTAGTTGGCACCCGCAGCGCCGGGTGTGCCGCCGATGAACCGATCGGTCCGCGACCCGACATAGCCGATTGACGCGACGTTTCCCCCGAACTCCTTTTCGAGCACCACATTGAACTGCTTCGTACGCGTTGATTTGAAATTCAGGTCCATGGCCGCGATCGCTCCAACCGGGTTCCGGGCGTCGCTGGGTACTGGCTCGGGGAACCCCTGCGAGAGAAACACATTCGGAGGCGCCGCCGCAGTTGCCTGGATGTTCGCGGTGTAATTGCTCGTGAATGGTGGATTTCGGAACTGCGATGGGGAATGCATATTCGTCGGGAAATAGGTTAGACCCCATGCTCCTCGCAACACCATCCGGTGAGGGAGCGTCGCCGAGGCCCCGAGACGCGGCGAAATGTTCGAGTAGTCCGTCTTTACGCCGGCGGTTTCACCGACGCCGTTCTGGCCCGGAACGAGCAGTTGCCCCGTCGTCAGATCGAAATTGCTGATTTGACCGTGGCGTTCGCGGAGCGGCGTATAGACGTCGTACCGCACGCCAAGATTCGACGTGAGCCACGACGAAATGCGCCAGTCGTCCTGGATGAACACACTCGGTTCGACGGTGTGGTAGTCCGGCACAGCGAGCGTGGCGTTGCGCGACGCCGCCGTCGGATAGCCGAGCAGAAACGTCGCGATCGAGTCGCCGCCGCGACCGGCGTTCGACGTCCACTGCTGATTGAACGTATAGGTGCCCGACGGAGACCCGCCCACACCGATCGCGATGAAATCGCGGATAACGACCCCAGTGCCGCCTTTGAACGCGTGCGACCCACTGGCCTTCGTGAATGTGCCGCTCACCTGTTTGGTTCTGTCGTGATACTCGATGGGCAGGAATCCCTGATCTCCGAGGAACACATATCCTGGCAGTTCAACACTGGTCAGACCGGTCGCCGCTGGGCCATAGTTCGCGCCAGGAATCCCGAACAGCGATGCGGCGTTCGTTCCCTCATTCGAAGGCAGCGACGCCATGTCCATGTTCAGGTAGCCGGCCCGCACTTCTGCGACGAGCGTCGAATTGAAGATCCGGGTGTAATTCCCCTGTACCCCGTGCACCCACGTATTGTTCGCCCCGGGGAACGCACCGCCACCGCCGACGTTGCCTGTCACACACCCCGGATCGATTGACTTTCCGCCGATTGTCGTGTTCAGACATCCGCCAGGCGTAAAGGTATCGACTCCGTTGTACGAGTAGCGAGCGAACAGGGCGTTGTCGGCATTGAAATGATGGTCGAGTCGTATGTCGGTCGTGTCGGAGACTTGCGTACGGTTCGTCACGCTCGTGTAGTTATTGATGGTCTGGCCGTTGGCCGCAATCGTTCCCGGCATGTTCGGGAGGGGATACAGGGCCATCATCGCGCGCGCGATCGGGCTGATGCGATTGGCTGGAATGATGTTTCCCGGGAACGGCGTCCGCGGATTTGTCGTCGGATCGTAAATGATGGTGCCGGCCGCCAGGAGCTCGGAAAAATCGCCGTTGCGCACCGCTAGCGACGGGATCGTGATCAGGTTCGGCTGTCCTTCCTTGAGGTCGTAGCGCTCGAAATCCGCGAAAAAGAAGGTACGATTCTTTTTCAGCGCGCCCCCGAGGCTGCCGCCGAACTGATTCTGATGCCGTATCGGATCCGAGGTGGCGAAATAGGGCCGTTCGTCGAACTTGCCGTTGCGGTAGTACTCGAAGCCGCTGCCGTGGAATTCGTTCGTCCCCGACTTCGTGATCACGTTGATGACGCCGCCCGCCGTCCGCCCCGATTCGGCGGTATACGCGTTGGTCGTCACTCTCACCTCCGCGATCGCGTCCACCGATGGTCGAACACCGGCGGTGCCGATCAGGCGCTGGTTGTTGTCGGCGCCGTCGATCATCTGATTGTTCTCGGCTTCACGCGCACCGTTGATGCTGACGCCGACGGTCTGGCGCTTTTCGTCCGGTCGAGTACCGTTCACCGCCGACGATACGGCGCCTTCGGTCGCGCCCGGCGTCAGTTGAATCAAGCGATAAATGTTTCGTTCCGGCAGGGGTATGTCGAGCGCTGCCTTCGACGTGAGCAGAGTCGCCACGCTGGACGTATCCGTTTGGAGCAGCGGCGCTTCCCCGACCACCTGGATCGCCTCACTCACCGCGCCCACGTCGAGTTTTGCATCGAACCGCGTCCGATCGCCGCTCGCGAGCGTCATTTGCGCGGTCTGCGACCTGAAACCCTGCAGCTCGACTTTGATCGCGTACGTGCCGATCGGCAGAAGCGTGAACGCATAGTCGCCGGTATCCGACGACGTTTGCGTGCGCATCGCACCCGTACCGGTATGAGTGACGGTAATCGTGACGCCAGGGAGAACGGCGCCGCTCGTATCGGTGACACGTCCGATGAGATCTGCGGTTGTGACCTGAGCGGACACAACGGCGTGGCCTAAAGCAACGGCGAGGATCAATGCCGCAACGATCCACCGAGCAGTGCGCATTCGCGCCTCCAGTTTTATGGAACCGGTTCCGGACACTACAGCAGCGCGCGTGGGCGTGTCAATCGCATTTCCTCGTTGATTACGCCGAATGCAGAGATTCCGGACTGGACATCGCGACGAACCGATCGGCCAATAGATGGAATCGGTTCCATACGCGACGCAGCCTCTCCCGCTGCTGAACCACCCTATTGGTAAGTGCCGCTCCAGCGCCAACCGTCCTTTGGACGGACGATCGAGAGCAGACGCATGCGATGGTCATCCGCGATGCGGCTCGGCGAGCCGGTGATGACGACGTGGTCGCCGGCTTTGAAGATGTCTCGAACGACGCCTTGTTGCGCCAACGAACCCGGCGCCGCCCATTCGATCGACCAGCGGACCGGCCCCGACGACGTTTGCTCCTCGATCTGGACGAACGAATGAGGATTGCGGAAAAGAAATTGAACGATGTCTCCTTCGACCGTAATCGTCTTGTCTTGAAAGTAGGTGGCTGCGAACGAGTGATGAGCGGCGAGCGGCGTCGCGCTGATCATCGCCAGGCCGACCGCAAAGATATAAATTCGCCGAGACATTGCTTGACCTCCTTACGAATCCTGAGGACTCACCGCACCCAGCTCACGGCGACGCGTCTCGCGCCCGCTACGGCTGCGAAATCCCGTTGCGCTGCCGGATGATCTTTCTCGCCAGCTCCGGGTACATTGATGCCGCGCCTCCCAACGTCGCTTCGAGGGGAAGTTCGTACGCCGTACCGTATTCGCCGAGGTACGGATTCGTTCCCGGAAGGTAGTTCGGTACGACGCCTGCGGGCCGCCCCACCTCCTCGACGACCACACACCCCTCGCCGCCTCCACCGCCGATTGGCTGCGCGCGACTGATCCGGTAGTCCACTGTACGCACCATCGGTTCGGTGAGATAGACGGGATCCTCGTGGATCGTGACCCACGTCAACTCGTCACCGTGACGGATCCAGTACTGCGTCAGCACGGTTTCATCACTCGAGGGAACGCCGATCCGTCTCGGGTAGTCTTCCTTCAGGTGCGTCGTCGTGAACTTGAGCATGTCGCCTTCGTACACCCCTGTGGAGAACCCGAAATAGGTGTGCGGTGCATAGGCGGACGGATGCGGACGGCCGTCGAGATAAATGGCCATCCCATTGGCAAGCGTGTAGGCGCTCAGCCTGCCCGTTGCGGGGTCGAACTCCCTAGAGATCTGCAGGCGGCGGCCCTGAGGTGCCCGCATGAAGTACACGGCCCCGTGCGGCCTGCACTGCCACTCGGGCAGGGTCAGCATGGCTTCCTGCCATGATTGCGTGCGAAGCATCGCGCCACGCGTCAGCGGCAGGCCGACGTAATTACCAATCATGGCGTCTTCCGTGTTGTCTTCGAAAATATCGTTCGTCCAGTCGCCCACGAAACTCGCTTGAGCGGCGACGTAGCGGTCGGCGGCGGCAATCGCCAGGCACAGCAACGCGACACGGACCATTCGTGGACTCATTTCGGCGCCTGACGAACGAACACCTGCGTGCTGCTATATGGGATTTCACCCGACCCTTTGACCACGATCGTCAGGCGTTTCCCGTCAGGCGACACTTTCATCGTGCACGTCTCTGCCGCCATTCCGCGGATCTTTCCGACGCGTTCAATGCTCCTCGCATCGACCCGCTTGATCGAGACGGTCTCGAGATTGCTGCTTCCCATCACCGGCGCGTCTGTCCCATCGAACTTCGCCGTGTACGAAAAACTCACTGCTGTCTTTGTCATCCCGCTCAGCGGGATCATGCTGTCGATCTGGTGAGTCTGGCCATTGTCGACGGCCACGATGGTCATCGTGCGGCTGATCGGAGGTGGGCCCGGATCGAACACCGAATTGTCGACATCGAGCTTCCACGTGCCCACAAAGGCATCGGGTTTTCCTTGAGCGTGAATGAGCACCGGTATCGAGAGAGCACCCGCGAGCGCGCTCACCGCGACAGCGCGCGTGAGGCGCCCGAATGTGGTCGTCACTCCGCTTACTTCGGCCAGCACGGCGTCGGCTCCCATCCGGAGGCGTCCGGAAGCTTCTTGAAGATGTAAGAACGAATGAACGGCGCGGTGAGATATGTGGGATCGTCGACGGTTGCTGTGTCGATCAGATATACCTGACCGCCGGGGCCCGTCAGTCGTCCGAAGTACTCGCTGAGACGAGCATTCGCGCTATACGGTACGCCGTTCTTGCGGATATACCCGGGTGTCATGCTGGTCGTGACCACGGCCAGGGAACCGTTCCTGTCGACGGCGGCTCCGCGACCGCGACCGCCAGCGCCCGCGACCTCCCAGCGCGCCGCGGAGTAGCCCTGGAGACTGGGTCGCGCGGCGGATGCGTTTCCAGCGAAATGAAGCAACCTCGTTTGCGTCCCGGCATCAGCATCGATGCGCAGTGTGTTGTCATCGGCCCAGGTGATGTGAAGGCGGCCCGGCCGCTGAAGCAAACCGACGGCTCCGTACGCCTTGCACTGGTTTTCCTTCGCCTCGGGGTTCCAGGCTTTGGCGATCCGTGTCGCATCCATGTTGAGCGGGACAAACGTGAGGTCCCCTTTTTGAGGCGCCACCCTGTGCCGGAACTCGTCCACGATTTGTGAGACCCAATATCCCGTAATGTCAATCGGGGCGGATGCCTTTGCCGATTCAGCGGACAGTGTTCCAGGGGCGGCGTCTTGGCCGTGCGACATCGTCGCCGTCGCCATGACAACGACCGGGATGAGCAGCATCCCCGCGACCTTCGGCGATGGTCCTCGGCTACTTCGATGCACCGCCGTCACCCTTCACCAGACTGCCGTACACCGCTTCGACAAACATATCGGGCGTCCATTTCGGGTTTCGTCCGAACCGCGCATCCCAGTCTTCCGTTGGTTTCGCCGACTTTATCTGCGCGAGCGTCATCTTCTTTTTGACCATGTCTTCGACGCGATCCCGGACGATGGTGATCATGTTGCGATAATTCGATAACTCGGCGACGTCGCAAATGCGCCCGTGCGCGGGGACGATGAGCGTTCCACCCTCTGAGCCGGCGTCCGCGACGACCAGATCGAGCAGCCGATTCAAGGCAGCCACTTCACCCTGAATGCTGCCGCCTTTGGCGAGGTCGATGCTGGGATACTGCGTGATGTCGAAGATCGCGCCTGTGCTGATGACGTCGGCGCGCCTGAAATGCACGACGCTGTCGCCATCGGTGATCGCGGCTGGCAGATGAAGCAGCTCGATCCCCTCCCCGTTGAGCCACTGACTCACTTTCATGATTGAGCCGAAGTAAGTCAGCGTCGGCAGACCGGCCGTCGGGACACCCTCGTCGCTCAGCCGGCCGAGCACGTTCTCGTGAGCGACGACCACAGGCTGCGAAGCGGCGACGGCCGCGATGCCTCCGGCATGTTCGGGAAGGCCGCTCGTCGTGAGGATGTAGCGCAGCCGGAACCGGATGGGCGCGGCTCGGTCGCCAAGAGCCCGTTTCGACAGAACGTCGCCGAAGAGGCGCTGAACCGTAGGGATGACCTCGGCGCTCCTCTGAGCACCACCGGCATCGACCACAATGACGCCGTCGTCGCCGGCCGAAACGGTGATATTGGCGCCCGCGCCAGCCAGCAGATAGATGTTGTCGCGAACCGGTTCGACGATGAGTCCGCCGCTCTCCTCCGCGCCGAGCAACGCGACCGACAGACCCAAACAACAGAGCACGCCGCACTGGCAAGCGATCCGCCTTCTAGCTGCCCTCACCACCACTCCCCAATAACC
>Ga0310810_10006539_pt1 | contig 13177 bp, 12 predicted proteins | sample NCmetagenome_FD_207641 | JGI IMG/M metagenome (GOLD analysis project Ga0310810, IMG submission 207641) | Soil microbial communities from experimental microcosm in Duke University, North Carolina, United States - NC | ecosystem: Engineered > Artificial ecosystem > Soil microcosm > Unclassified ... | reverse complement strand
AGTTTGAAAACGCGCGTATTGGCGACCGGCAGATTCAATTACTGGCAGAGTATTACGTCGGCCCGTCTCCCGACGGGCAGTTTTACACGCAACGGGCCTCGTGGTATGGCGTCGGCGTCCACCTCTATTTTTAACTCTCCCCGGTATTTTCACGAGGGGTCTGTTCGGCTCGAAGCTCCCGTACCTAGAAGGTTTTTGATCGATTTCGCCTCACAACCGACGGCGCACTGCTGGGGTCTCCGTCCGTCGCTTTCTGGTAGAGGCCCTAGTTAGTGTCTGCAGGAACCGCAGTGTACCGTGAAGCATGGAAGGTCAGAAATCTATTCTTATGTGCGCGTCATGCTGGAGGATCCAGCCATACAGCGAGGAGCTCGGCACTGAGCTGGACCAATGGGTGGACCCGACGACGTTCATGGCACGCGGGCAGTTGGGGTCCCAGCGATACGACATTGTCGACGGATATTGCGATCCCTGTCTCATGGAAATGGCGATTCGAGATCAACTCGCCCTTGCCCGAGCGGCAGAAGAGCGGACGAACGCCTGATGAGGAGCACACTCATGAGCCGGGCTGCAGGGAAGTTGATGCTATGGCTAATCGTCCCAGCATTCGCCATACCAGCGTTTGCTTTCGGCCAGGATACGCTGTGGAATACGTGGAGGCAGGGTGGTCTCCAGGCGCTTCATGAGGGCCGGTTGGCTGATGCGGAGCGGTTGCTGACCGCCGCGCTGGAACAGGCTGAGAAATACGGATTGGAGGATTTGCGGGTCGCCGATGCGGCCAACGATTTGGCCGTCGTGTATGCCAACTCGGGGAAACCGCTGGAAGCGGAGCTGCTCTTCAGCCGTGCCTTGGCCATCGGTGAAAAGGGCCTCGGTGCCGACCATCCCGGTGTCGGCGCCACAGTCCAAAACCTCGGCATCCTCTACGCCACGCAGGAGCGCTATCGAGAGGCGGAGCCGCTCCTCAAACGTTCATTGGCTATCAATCTGAAGGAATACGGTGGGAAGCATGCCCGAACGGCCTTGTCGTTGAAGACGCTTTCCAGCTTTTATGCCATCCAGGGACAAATGGGAGAAGCCGAACGGCTCATTCAGAAATCCCTGGCTATCTTGGAAGAAAGCCGAGTCACGCAAGGGGATCCACAGTTCGTATCGACCCTGGAAGTCCTCGCGGCGATTCTACGGAACACCAATCGCGAGCGCGAGGCCCTGGAGGTTGAGGGACGCCTCAAAACCGCTCAAGAAACCACCGTGTATCGGTAGTGAGGTTGCAGATGTCTGATGCGAAATCTGCGTGTCCGCAGCCTCGTGCGCTTCACCAGTCCTGACGAAAGGAGTTCGCTATGCTGAGCTGGGCTGTCACATTTTTGGTCGTCGCGATTATCGCTGGATTGCTCGGATTGTCCGGCATCGCCGGGACGGCCACGCAAATCGCCTACGTGCTGTTCGTCGTGTTCTTGATCTTCGCCGCAGTGAGTTTCGTCATGGGACGGCGTCCACCGGTGACATAACGAACAGACCGTCCGGTAATTCTTTTATCCCTCACACAGCATGCTCGCGAGGAGTACGTCGCGAGCATTGCCCATGGAGGAACCTTATGATGTGGTTACCCAGTCTCATCTTTGGCGTGTGGACGTTGTTTTCCCATTCGACCGCGGAGGGCGCGATGCAGGAAGCGAAACACTTCGTCGTCGATATCATCTCAATAAACGGCGAGGAGTTCGTCGTCAAAGATGAGAACGGCAAAGAAGCCACAATTCATGTCGGGACCGAAACCGAGAAATTCGGCCAGGTGCAGGCTGGTGACCGGGTCGATGCCTGGATTTTTCCAAACGGTCAGGCCAAGACGCTAATGATTCTTCGCAGCGGCGCCATTATGAGAGCTGAGCGCGAGCAGCAGAAACAGCAGGAGCTACAACAACGTGCAGAGGCTCAACCAGAGCAGCCCCGACCTGCGGAGTCTGCCCCCAGGTAGCCCCTGACAGCCGTCCATCTTCTCTGAGGCATGATGGGATTGTTGGCGTCGGCCTGTCGCGGGTGCGGCGCCAGTGCCTCAGTCCGTACAGCAACAACGAGCACGGCACTCATGCCGTCGCTGTCATTCGCAATTTACGCGTTGCCGCGAGAATGGTCCGATAAATCTGCTCGATGGGCGCTTCCTTCGAGAGGAAGTGGTCCACGCCCGCACGCCGCATGGCGACTTCGACCTCCCGTGACGCATTGACCGAAATCCCAATCACTGCCGTCCCACTAAAGGCCGCCTTGAGGCGTCGGGTGGCCTCGATGCCATCCATGCGCGGCATATTCACGTCCATAATCACGCAGTCGGGCCTGAGCTTATCGGTGAGTGACAATGCCTCCTCCCCATCGCAGGCTTCTCCGACGATGGTCAGGTCCTCGTGCGCATAGAGAAGCCCCCGCAATCCTTCGCGAATCATCTGATGATCATCTACCAGGATCAGGCGGATGCGCGTCTCTGGCTGGACACGGCTCTCCCCGGTTGTCTTCGCTTCGATCGGCTCAGATGAAATCTCATCGGCGCCCGGAACGTCTGTCAACGGCAGAATGAGGCATGCGGTCATCCCTCGTCCAGGCGAGGAGTCGATCTCCAGACGGCCGCCGATCGCGAGCATCCGCTCACGGATGCTGAACAGGCCAAACTTCGACGAACTGGCGGACGGCTGATTCGCGGTGGCTGCGGCAAGATCCGCTCCGATCCCCTCGTCACGAACCGTAATACACAAATCGCCGTGCGATTGCTCGATCGTCATCATCGCCTGATGCGTCTCCGCATGCTTTCTGATGTTGATCAGCAACTCCCTGACCGACTGAAACAGGAGGACCGCCTGATCTTCCGGCAGCGGCACACGGTCAGGGACTGATTGCCGCACCTCCACTGACAGCTCCTGACGGATCATTTGTTCCGCCAGCCATCGAAGCGCCACGGGCAGCCCGAACTCATGCAGCACCGGCGGACTCAGCTGAGCCACGAGCGTCCGCGTATAGATCAGCGCCTCGTTGACGACACTTTCGGTCTGGGTAATTTCCGACTGGGCAGCCTGGGGCATCAATCGTTTGATCTGACCGAGCTTCATGCAGACCAGCGCCAACAGCTGAGTCAGGTAGTCGTGCAGGTCGGTCGCCAGCCGTTTGCGTTCGCGCTGCTCCGTGAGATTCAATTCGGTTGAGAGCGCGCGCAGCCGTGCGTGCAGCAGCGTCAACTCCAGGGTCCGCTCGGCGACACGGGCCTCGAGTTCCTGGGTGAAGGAACGCAATCGTTCTTCCGTCCGTCGACGCTCGGTCACGTCGAAATTTACGCCGACCATGCGCACCGGCCGCCCCTCGTGATCATTCAACACCTGCCCTTTGGCCGCCAGCCACCGTATTTCTCCGTCCGATCGCACCACGCGAAATTCATGCTCAAGCGCGCCGGTTTCTGCTATAGCCCTCCGCACCGACTCCTGCACGAGCGGCAGATCTTCCGGATGCACCCGCCGGTAAAACTCATCGGGCGATGGCGCCACCGTGCCCTCCGCCACCCCCAGCAAGGCGAACTCCTTTCGGTCCCAGTGTGTGAGATCAGTCACCACATCGACGTCCCACGCCCCCATCTGCCCAGCCCCCAACGCCAAGCGCAGCCGCCCCTCGCTTTCCCGCAAGGCATCCTCCATGCGTCGCCGATCCGTCATGTCCACTTCGACGGCCGTAAAGCCGATGGTGCGTCCGCGATCGTCGATGTGCGGCACATAGGAGCACCGCATATACCGCGTCCCGATCCGTTCATAGGGCACCGTGGCTTCGACGTCCGAGCGCATTCCTGAGAGCGCGGCGTTCACAAGGGCACGGATACTTTCATACGCCTTTGGCCCGAGCACCTCGGGGAGGGATCGACCGATGACGTCCTCCGGCGAGAGTCCGAACCGATCAATGTACGCGCGGTTGACGAAGCGCAGCTGCTGCTCATCGTCGCAATACACCATCGCGATCGGGGAGCTGTCCATGACCAGGCGCAGCAGCTCTTCGTTGCGGCGCAACGCTTCCTCGGCCAGCCGTCGCTGCGTAATATCCGTGGCGAACCCAAGAACATGGGTGGCCACGCCGCATGCATTGCAAATCGGGCGTTTCACCGTTTGAAGCCAACGGCGATTGCCCGAGGCGTCCGTAATGACCTCCTCAGGAATAAAGAGTTCGCGGAGGCCGTCGATCACTTCGTGGTCCTTTTCCTGGAACTGCAGCGCCTCCGTGGCATTCGGGTTCAAATCGGCGTCGGTCTTCCCAATCAATTCCTCCACCGTTGTGCCGTACCAGCCGGCGACCGCCTGATTCACCATCGTGAACCGCCCTTCCCGGTCTTTGACGAAGATGAAATTCGGATCCGTGTCGATGATTTGACGAATGAAGGCATGGGATTGTTGAAGGGCGTCCTCCGTACGCTTCCGTTCCGTAATATCCTGCACCACGACGTTCACGCCGAGGACCATGCCGTCGCGTCGCTTCAGCGGATAGTAATTCGCAAGCCAGTACCGGAAATTGCGAGGTTCGGCCGGGGCCTCCCCTTCCATTTCGATATTCATCGCCGGCTCACCTTCGTCCACCACGCGCCGAAGCACCGGCTCGAGTCGATCGGCCAAAGGTGGGGACAGCATTTCCCTGAGCGTGCGCCCAATATACGCGTCGACCGGAAACCCATTGATGTTGGCAAGGGTTTGGTTGATGCGGACAAACCGCAGCGCTCGATCGATGAACGCCAGACCGGCAGGGCTCGTCTGGTAGAGGCGGTCTAACTCTTGGGCATGGCACTCAGCTTCCGTTCGGCTTTCTCGCAATTCTTCTTCGACCTGCCGGTGGTCGTGAATGTCCGTGGAGGTCCCGATCCAGCGAACAATCGCTCCCGAGTCTCCACTGATTGGGACGGCCCGCGCCAATTGCCAGCGATACCGGCCGTCGGCGCGGCGAAGGCGATGTTCGAATTCGTAGGTGTTTCCGAGGTTCAAGCACTCGAGCCAATGGTCGGCCACGAGTTGGCGATCCTCGGGATGAATGGCTCCCAGCCAGCCGAAGCCGATCGCTTCATCGAGCCGGAGTCCCATGTATTCAAGGCCCGGCCGGTTGACGTATTCGACGAATCCGGAGGCGGTGGCGATGAAGACGACCTGCGGCATCGTATCGGCAAGCGTCCGATACCGTGCCTCGCTTTCACGCAAGGCGGTTTCTGCGGCGACGCGTCGTACGCCCTCGCTGATGCGAGCTTGCTCGTCCGCCCGTCGGCGGTGTTCAGCGCAGGTCTCCCGCTCCGCCAATTGCGCTCTCAGCGAAGCGTTTTCTTGCAGCAGCTCGTCGTATGATAACGTGGAGTCGGTCATCGAAAGAGCAATTGCAGCGCGGGGACGTCCAATGGGTTCCTACCGAAGGGAGGCATCCATTGAACATTCGATATTGATCTTTCGTGTCACCGCCCCGATCGTTTCGTACAAGTGATCGGCCGCGCTTTCTTTCGTGAGGAACGCGGCGGCGCCGGCAGCTTTCATCGATTTGACGATGTGTTCCGCCTCATTCACCGACAGGCCGACCACGTAGGTGCTCGGCAATTCTTCCCGGATTCGTCTGGTCGCTTCGATGCCGTCGAGCCTTGGCATGTTGACGTCCATCACGATCAAATCAGGCTTGAGCAGACGCGCGAGCGTGATCGCCTCTTCTCCGTCCCCGGCCTCGGCGATGATGTCCAGATTGGGGTACCCATCCAGGATGCTTCGGAGTCCCTGCCGCACCATCGCATGATCATCCACAAGCAGCACGCGCACCGGCCGCTCGAGAACGGCCTGTTTAGCATTGAGCGGCGTGGCTCCCCCCGGCTGAGCGGCAAGCATCGGCTGATCCGCACTGCCGTCGGCTGCCTCCTCTGTCATGGCGGCGCCGATGGTAATGCCGAGGGTCACCGTGGTGCCGGCGCCAGACTGCGATTCCAGATCCATCCATCCGTCGATCGCTTCCATCCGCTCTCGTATACTGAAGAGGCCGAACTTGTCCCCTCCCGATTCTCGTATGGCAACAGGATCGCACCCGACGCCGTCGTCGTGGACGACGATCTTGAGCTTGTCCTGACCGTCCTCCACCATCGTAAGCGACGCACGATCGGTCCCTGCGTGCTTGAGCACGTTGAACAACAGCTCTCGTACGCACTGAAACAGCATCGTGGTGTGGTCTTCCGACAGCGGAGGAGCCACCGACGGCACCTCGACATGCACGATGAGGCCCTGCTGTTCCATCCGGTCGCCCAACCAGCGCAGACCTGCTGCCAATCCGAATTGCCGCAACGTCGGCGGCATGAGTTCGGCCACGACCGTGCGCGTGTACGTGAGGCTTTGATCGATCAGTTGATCCGCCTCCTGCAGCACGGTACATGCGGGATGTGGGGCGATCATCTGAGACGCATGATTCATCTTCAGACGCGTCACGACCAGCATTTGCGCGAGGTAGTCGTGCAGTTCTCCGGCAATTCGCTGACGTTCTCGTTGCTCTGTGAGTGTTAAATCCTGCGCCAGTCCGCGGAGGCGGTCGTGCGTACGGACAAGCTCTTTCGTCCGTTCATTGACACGACGCTCCAATTCCCTGGTCCATTCTTGCCGCTGCATATCCGTCTGCTTACGTTCAGTGATGTCGAACGTCACGCCGACGAAGCGCATGGGACGTCCGTCGCCGCTATAATGGATACGTCCGTAGGGAGCGAGCCACCGCAGTTCGCCCGTATCGGCCCGACGGATACGGTGCTCCGCCTGGTAGAGGCTTCCGCTGTTCCTGGCATTTTTCATCGCCTGTCGGACGGCCGGACGATCGTCTTCGTGCACGAGCGCCCACCAGCGCTTGATCGAGGCCTGAGACGCTTCCGCATCGTACCCAAGCAACAGCGCATTCTGGCGGTTCCACACGACCCGTCCGGTCCGCAAATCCACGTCCCAGGTACCCATGCCGGCTCCATCCGTGGCAAACCGGAGGCGTTCTTCCTGTTCCGCAACTTGCTCAGCGCGTTGCCTGGTCTCATGTAGCAGGCGCCGGCGCTCCTTCGCCATCGCCACATAATTGGAGACGGCCTCCAGCAATTCCAGGTCATCTGGATCGAACGCTTGGCGGTGGCTGCTGGCGAACGCCAGCGTGCCGAGAAGCCGATCGCCGACGATCAGGGGGAAACAGGCATAGGCCGTGGAGCCGACGGCTTGCATGCGTGACGCCTTGGGATCGGTCGAGGACTGCAAGCGCTCGACGATCACCGGCTTTCGCGACACGGCCGACGTGCCGCAGAGCGCCTGTCCAAACTTGAGGAACATCAAGGGTTCGAGCGCCTCTTCGGGAATGCCCGCCCAGGCAGACATGCGAATTCCGCCGTTGTCCGGCGTCACGTCATAATCCAAGAACGTATCCAGGCCGACGCTGGTCCGCAGGGAGGTAAAGATGTCCTGCATCACGTCGGCCGGATCGTCGACCCGAAGCAGCTGGTCCATCGTTTTGCTCAGCAGCTGCTGGCGGGCGGTATGCGTCCTGAGGTCGAGTTCTGCCCGCTTACGCGCATCGATGTCTTCGATCACGCCGATTAAGGATTGGATGCGGCCTCCGGCGTCCCATTGAATCGACAGCGTGACCGTCACCCAGATGGTGTCTCCGTCCGGCCGCATGAGACGCTGTTCAAGCGAGACCTCGGAAATACCGCCGAGCAGGAGCGTTCCCACCTGGCTTTCATGTTCGGCACGATCGTCTGGGTACGTCAGGTCGCGCAGTTCCTGCTTCATGAGATCATGCTCGGTGCGCCCGGTGATGCTGCACAGTTTATCGTTGACGCGCAATAGACGTCCGTCCGAGCCGACGACGCACATCCCCACCGCCGCCTGTTCAAACAGACCACGGAACAGTTCTTCACTGCGGCGAAGGCGAGCCAGCAGGCCTTCGTTTTCCTGCTGCCGTTCCCGCAAGCGCAGGAGCGATCGGACAGCGGCGTGCAATTCCTTTTCATCGATCGGCTCGACCAGGTAGCCGTCAGAACCGACCTCGAGCCCCGCCGCGCGATCCGTTCCGCTGACGCGAGACGCCGACACGTGCAGGACCATAATGTCGGCGAGCTCCGGCCGACTCTTGATGCGCCGGCACAGATCGAATCCGCTGATGTCCGGCAAATTCACGTCCATTAGGACGAGTTGGGGGCGCACTGTTTCAAGCACGCGCCAGGCATCCGCCCCGCAATTCGCATCGATGACGCGATAGCCGGCACGCTCCAGCATGCGCCGCCGCGCATACCTCCCAGGTTCCTGATCGTCGATGTTGAGGATCGTGGCCATCTCTGCGGTCATACAATGCCCCTCTCGTCGTTCAGCGAACGACGTTCAAATCCTTCATGTCATGGATAAATCGGTCGCGCTGACGGATTGCGCCCCCTGGTGTAGTGCCCACCGACACGGATGTGGTGCACAGCTACAAGCACGGAATAGGCGAGCACACTATGGCCGGGTCGCCTCTCCTGCCTACTAGGGAGACCCCTAGTACGATGACCCGCATTTCAACGTTCGAAAATACTCATTTCTTTAGGCCATCATACCATTCAGGAGTATCACGGCGCCTCTTCCAAATCAGTGACACGGAACGTAAAGAAGAAGAGGAAGGTGTACTGATCGTGATAGGTGCGGTGGCTATGCCAGGGAGTCGAATAGAAAAGGCGACCGGACGCTCGTTCGATGACTTGAACGCCATAGCGGACATACCCGTCCTGAGCGAGATTTTGGTAGATCGTCAATTGCGGCAACGAAAATGGAATGATCACGCTTTGCACTGGCGGCATGCCGAAGAACGAGATCGATTGACTGGTGCCGAACGATTGCACGACTACACGCACGAGATAGGACGCCTCTTCTTCACGCTTGGCAACGCGGTAGCCCAACACGCCCAGATGAGCGGCGACTGCATCTTTGACGAAGGCGAGATCGCCGGCTGGTGAAAACACTCCGCTCGTGGACGAAGTGATCGTATTCGCTTCGCCTGAGGATGATACCGATGGCAGCGGCACGAACGGAGACAGGTAACCCAACTGGAGGCCGCTTACTTCCATGTAGAGAGGTTCATCGATGGAGAGCGGCAGCGCGACGTCGAGCACACTGCGGTTGACGGCTTCTGCCAGAAGCAGTTGTTCGATGGCGCTGCGGGCGGTCCTCGTGATTTCGCGTGGAATGGTACAGGACGCAAGCAGCGGCACGATCGACGCCCACAGGATTGCCCGTGTCAGCGCCCGCACAGAAGCTCCAATCCTATTTGGAAGGAGGCGGAGGCTCATGCACTTCCGCCGGCAACGTCTCGATGACTTTGAGCACACGTCCTTCGTCGTCGAGTTGCATCGTCACGCGATCTCCAATCGACAATCGCTCGAACAGCTCGGGGCGGTCGAGGCGGAAAAAGATCGGCTTTTGCAGATCGGTCATGAGCATGCCTTTACCTGCCGAAAGATCCAATTTGGCGAGCGTCCCTGTGACCTCGAGCTGAGCCTCGGGTTGTTCGAGCGCGACGGCACGCTCGGGAAGGGTCAAGGGAAACATGGACCACGCGACAACGACCGCCATCAGAGTCAGAGCCGCCTTCAACACGCGCTGTTCCAGCACGAGCCTCTGTCCCATGAGTCCCCTCCGTCGCGACCCTCGTCGTGACCCTTGGTTTCACTACACCGTATGCCTGCCGCATCCTCCACTAGGCGATCCCCCAGTTTTGGAGTCTGCGAAATCGGCCTTAGGGTGTCATATGCGAGGGTGTAGTCATTATGGCTTGTGGGTGCTTGCGGTCTGTGTCGCCGCACAGGCCTGTGCCAGAGACCCTGTCGTACATGCGCCGACCATGATCAGAATTCTCACGAAGGAGAGCGCAGCAAGCGAGACGAGTCCATCGGCCAGTGCTCCGTTGGTGAGCGACCTGCGCATTCTTGAACCGGCCGTGCGAGTCGCCTCACGCCTCATCGCAGCGGCGCGGCGATCGGACTATGGTTCACGAGCGCGTGCCTTGTGCTGGGTGATTTCCGTCTACGATACTCCTACGCTGTCCCGTTCATTTGTGCGGCCGGACGGCGGGATTGTGGTGTCTACTGGCACGTTCCGCCTTGCCGAAACCGAATCTGGATTGGCCGCGATCCTGAGCCATGAGCTGATACATGCACTGGCCCAGGACGAGATTCCAGTGTCACCGGTCTGCGTCACTACGACCGGCCAGCCGCCGCCACTGTTCACGCGCGAGGAAGAATCGAAGACGGACGACATGGGTCTCAAACTCATGGCGGATGCCGGTTATGACCCACGCGAATTATTGGGACTCTGGGAGCGGATGAAACGAGAGCAAGGCGGCAGCCGTGATGAAGTACTGCTGCACTTCACTTACGATCATCGTATGGAGCAGATTGCGCACTCGTTACCGCAGGCACTCAGGCGTTATGAGCATGCCAATCGAGCACCGCAGAAAGTGCTGCCGATGGACTGAAGTATTGTGTCGTGTTACGCGGCCGGAAGCGTGACGGTGTACTTTCCGGCCCGCTTGGAAAACAAACGCAGTTCACCGGTCCGGCTCAAGCGGTCGACTTCGAGGAAGACTTGATTCCACGTGTACGAGGAACACGCCTCCAGTAAGTCTTCCATGTCGCACGCCTGTCGGTGCTTCACCATCTGGACAATCTTCCCGGTGATGTCGCTCGACATGCCGGCATAGTTTGGAGTGAAAGAAGAAGAAGCTGTGGGCAATCGATTCATGTTCTCCTCCTCTCCTAAGGGGTTCAACCAAGAGGACGCTACCGCGAACGCCACAGCGAACACACTAGGTCGTTCCCTAGTTTTCGCCTGGCAAATGTAAAATATTCGGTCCCTCCTTTTTCTTGTTCTGCTTCCACGCCAATAGGACTCGGGTCTCCGGCTTTTCGGAGGCGAGGGCTCGGCGTTCTTGGGTTCTGCCCAGTTGGCGAGTGAGAAACTGACGCTTAGAGTGTCATGTACCCGTGGAGAGACATGCGATCCATCGCAGGGAAGGACAGCGCTGGCGCGATTGATCTTGAACGTCAGCCCCGTGTGCGGATTGCATGCCAGGTCTGCGGGTCCGGCCGTTTTCGTCTCGTGTGTTCCGCCGAGGACATCGCGGCGCAGCACAAATTTCTCGAGTCGTTTTATCGCAGCCACTGGTCTCGGCAGACTACAGCCACAGCCACCGACCGCGTCCATTTTACTCAGGATTATTCGCCTCTTGTATCGCAATCCCCGTCCACCCGCCCAGGCCGTCACCAAGGCCTACGCGACAGAACGATATGATGACGAATATCTTCGCGCCGAGCTCGCCACCCAGCAGCGTTGGGCGAGGACGAAAGTACCGCTGCTGGCCAGGTACCTGGCTCAATGCGGGAAACGGTCACGGCCGAGAATCCTGGAAGTCGGCAGTTTTGTCGGGGGCTTTCTGCTGGAAGGCCAAACGCAAGGCTGGGACATGGTCGGTGTTGATCCGGGCCACGATGTGGCGGCATTTTGTCGCGAGCGCGGGCTTCCAATTTTCGAAGGCACGCTCGACGAGGCGCGATTCACGCCAGGGTCATTCGACGCCGTGGTGGTTTGGAACACCTTCGATCAACTGCCGGACCCTCGTCCCCTCTTGGAACAGGCCGTGGTCTTGTTGCGCAACGGCGGCGTTTTGGTGTTGCGCGTGCCGAACGGCGCCTGTTTTGCGTGGATGCTGCGGATACGTTCTCTTTTTCCTCGGAGATATCGCCGACCGTTCGATGTAGCACTGGCCTGCAACAATCTGCTGACATTTCCCTATCTGTACGGCTATTCAGCTCCCCAGCTCGAGTATCTGACGGAATCCTACGGATTTCGGCTGGCCACGTGTGTGCCGGACCAGGTCGTCTTCACTCCGCCCGGCCATCTAGCCTGGTGGGCCGTCGCGGAAGAGAGAACTGTGAAGGCGCTTTTTCGGGTCATCGCCGCACTTTGGCCGGACGACCGGTCACGGAAATACCGCTCGGCCCCCTGGCTCGACTGTGTGTTTGAGCGGGCCTGCACCGATCGCGAATCTGAGGATCCAAAATTGGGCCTAGGGGTTGTCCCAGTGTACTCCCCCCTAGTCTTCGAGGACACTGGCCTTAAGTATCCGGGGAATCGGTGGAATCCGAAAGGAGGCTTCCTATGAAAGCTCCCGACCAGAAGATTCCAAATACATCTACCTTGGTTCCGAAACTGTTCAGCTCAGGGACCCTCCGCCGTGCCAGCGTGCGTCAACAACCGGCACGGTCGGGACGGGGTGTGGATTCATGGCTGGTGTTCAGTTTGACCCGGATGAGTAGCCCCGGCTTGGGGCGTACCAAGTGATGTGCCCCGGACAGGTTTTGTGCGCCGAGGTGGAACGACTGTCCTCGTCTGCGTCGCCATGGCAATCCGCATGTCCGTGATCGCGCCGCAGTTGATGCAACGATATCCGCTGCAATGAAACGGACCGTCAAAGTAATCGAACACCTTGAAACCTCCGCATCGCTCACAGCTCATGCTGGCGTCTCCTTCTTCAGGAAAGGTTTGTTGCCCGGCGGTATGCTCTCTCACTCCGCCATCGCTCATTCCCTGGGAAAGCACAAAGACTGCCAGGCATGCGATTCGGGTATAGATCATTGAAAATACGGGGAAGAATCCCACAAAAGAGGTCATACTCCACTTTTGGATCGGACAATGTGCCTGGACAACTTGTCCCGAACGGAGACATGAGAACCGACACCGAAAGACCAGAACGTATCGATAGAGGCAGCAGGATGGCCGTGACGATCATCCTTCTCCTGACGGTGACGCTCGCAACGTTCGCCGCGGATCGCATCCTGCCGTTGGGGGTCGCTGTCTGGTTACTGTACCTCGTTCCGGTCGTCCTAACGACGCAGCTTCTGCCTCAATACACCGGAGTCGCACTGGGCATCAGCAGCGGGCTGTTGCTCATCGGCCTGCTCGACTCCAAGGAAGGAATCTCGGACGAGCTGGCCTTGATTAACCGCGGGCTCGGGCTTGTCGTGCTGCTCTTTACCGGTCTGTTTCTTCTGCAGTACCGTCGAATCGCAGAGGCATTGCGTGAAAGCGAAGGGCGCTATCGCCTTCTGTTGGAACAGCACGGCCGGGCGCGCGCAGAAGCGGCCCTCCACGAAGTGCAG
>Ga0310810_10006538_pt1 | contig 13177 bp, 11 predicted proteins | sample NCmetagenome_FD_207641 | JGI IMG/M metagenome (GOLD analysis project Ga0310810, IMG submission 207641) | Soil microbial communities from experimental microcosm in Duke University, North Carolina, United States - NC | ecosystem: Engineered > Artificial ecosystem > Soil microcosm > Unclassified ... | reverse complement strand
GTATCGGACGCAAGCACGGTCGTCTTGCCGAGCGAGTCGATGAACGTGCGTGAACGATTGATGACCGAGGCGCTCGTAGACAGACCGGGAACGATTTCAACCAATGGCATCACCGTCGGCGGGTTGAAAAAATGAATTCCGATTACGCGGTCAGGTGATTTGCAAGCGCGCGATATGGCGGTGACGGACAGTGAAGAGGTATTTGTTGCGAGGATCGCGTCATTTACGACGACACGCTCGAGATTCGAGAACAGATCGCGTTTGACCGCGATGTCTTCGACAATCGCTTCGATGACGATGCGGCATCCGCGAAACTCCTCGAGAGATGCCGCGCCGGAATCGTCACCGCCGCTCAACGTGATGAGCGCGCGAATCGTTCCGGATTCCTCGTCTGTGATGCGGCCTTTTTCGACCAGGCGAGAGAGATTTTTCGCGATCGAGGTCGTTCCCTTTTCGAGCGCGCCGGCACTGACGTCGTGGAGAACCACTGGATGTCCGTAGGATGCCGCGAGCTGTGCGATGCCGCTGCCCATCGCGCCCGCGCCGACCACTCCTACTTTCGCATATCGATCGAGTGGCACTATTCGCCGGTGAAGTTGGGCTTTCGTTTCTCGAGAAATGCTGCAACGCCTTCAGCAAAGTCGCGACTCCGTCCTGCTTCGCGCTGCAGCTCCGCCTCGAGCTCGAGCTGCGCATCGAGGTCATTGCTCATCGACGCATTCAGCGCGCGCTTTGTAAGACCGAGTGCCCGCGTCGGCATCGATGCAAGCTGTGTCGCGAGGGCCATCGCTTCCTGCTGCAGCGTGTCAGCCGCGCAAACCTGATAGATCATTCCGATTTGATACGCACGCTCGGCCTCGATCTTCTCGGCGGTCATCATGAATGCCGTTGCACGAGGGAAGCCAATGATTCGCGGAAGAAAAAATGTTCCACTGCTGTCGGGAACCAGCCCGATTTTCGCGAATGATTGAATGAATGATGCGTTGTCGGCTGCGAACACAATGTCACATGCGAGCGCAAGGTTGGCGCCTGCTCCGGCGGCGACACCGTTTACCGCGCACACGACCGGCATCTCGAGCTTACGAATTGTCTTGATGAGAGGGATATAAGTCCCTCGCACCGTTGCGCCGAGATCCGCAACGCCTTCGCTCGGTGGGGGAACTTCGCTCAGGTCCTGGCCGGCGCAAAATGCTCGCCCCGCTCCGGTGAGTAGTACCGCCCGTACCGATTTGTCTGCGCGTGATTCATCGAGCGCGACGCGCAGCTCGCGCGACATCTGAGTGTTGAAGGCGTTGAGAACGTCGGGACGATTCAGCGTAATCTTCATTACGCCGCCGGCTACTTCGACAAGAATAAATTCGTTCGGCATCAGGCGGGAACGATCTCGACTTTTGTGTCTGACGAAGCAACGCGATACGTGTAGATCGCCTTGTATCTATCGCCCTTTTTCACCTTCGTCGGTGAGCCGTTCAGATAGATCTTCACAGCCCAGCTATTTTTTTCGCCGGCTTTTTCAGGTGCCGTCGCGAGCTGTTGGCCCGCGCCGACATCGAGCTCGAAATAGGTGAGGAACCCGGTCATCAGACCGTCCTTCCTGATAGTGAATTCGACGGCCTCGTTAACGAGAGGATGCTGATCTCCGCCGAGATCCAGATCAGCGAGAAGAATTGCGTCAGACAGCTGCGGCCAGCTGCGCGTCTCGTGCGGGACCGCTCTTATGACCATCGACTTATTTACGGCAGAGTCGAGCAGACCCGCGAAGTCGAGACCGTACCATTCTCTCCAGTTGAGTGTTTGGTCCGGCTGAAAGGCAAACTTTTCGTACTGTTCGTGCGCGACTTCCAAAGCGAATCCATAAGTGCGCGCGCGCGCCGGGATGATGCGTGCATCCGGTGTGAGGAATCGCTTGCGCGCATCCGCAAAGGATTCCATCACACCTTCGTCGAGCGGATCGTTGCCGATGATCTCCGCGACGAGCACACTCGCTTTTTCCGGAAGATTGATCTGGTTCGACCATCCCTCGAGCAAAGTTATGCGGTCCCCGAATCCATTGGCGACGAAAAGATCTCGCGCGGTGCGCCCCATCTCCGTTGCTTCGATTGCGTAAACGTGACGCGCTCCGGCTCGCGCGGCGGCGAGCGAAAGCACGCCCGTACCCGTTCCAATGTCGACTACGACGTCATCCGGTCGGACTGTCGCGTTGATTGCCGCGATGAAAGCCTCGGTTCGCGCGCGATCGTTGAGCATCGCGATGTGAACTTGCGGCGATGCCCAGCCGACCGTTGCGTGCGGCGCCGCGCCACTCTCATCAACAAGAACGCCCGCGTTGTGGAGGGCGCGAATGTTGGAAACGAGCTCGATCCAGGCCTGTGCCCCGCTGACTCTCGCTGACAGGTTTTTAACCGCAGCCGAGTATTGAACCGGATGCGAGAATGCGTCGAGTATCGCGAGAACGTTCGACGGCGCGTTGATCTGTCTCCCGCCGAGATGAATGGTCGACGGCGAGCCAAGCTGCAGCGTCAGCGCCGGTGCGAGTTGAAGCACTGTCTCGGAATTCAGCTCAGCCATTCAATGCCCTCGATTCTGTGATTCGATCCATCGTGCGCCAAATTTACTCCCTGCATGTGGTGCAGACATTCCCCGGACCATTTCCGTATCGTTTGCTGACACTCAACCCTTTGGGTGATTAGCGCTGTCCAAAGGGGAATGCGTACTCCATGTTAGAGGTCAAAGGGCAACACCGGTCCCGGTTTTTTATGGCTTCAGTACCCGATAATATCCGCGCCAGCCTTGGCGAGTATTACGCTTTTGAGCGTGAGCTCGTGGGCGGCGGCATGGCTCGGGTTTATCTCGCCGAGGATAAAGAGCTTCATCGCAGGGTGGTGGTGAAGGTGTTGCCGCAGGAGCTCGCGCTCGGTGTTTCCGCGAAGCGATTCCGCAGCGAGATACTGACGGTCGCAAAGCTTCAGCATCCACACATCGTGGGGATTCTGCGCGCCGGCGAAGTGGATGGCGTGCCGTACTTCGTGATGCCTTATGTCGATGGCGAATCGCTCGCTTCGCACATGCGGCGTACGGGGCCGCAAAGTGTACGCGATACCGTTGCAGTTTTTCGCGACGTCGCGCGTGCGCTCGCGTTTGCGCACAGCCACGGCGTAGTTCATCGGGACATCAAGCCGGGAAACGTTCTTCTCGCCGCGGGTTCGGCCACTGTTACGGATTTCGGTGTTGCAAAAGCGCTGTCGTCGTCGCTGATCCACGGCCATGGAAACGGCAACGGTGAAGGTCGTATCACCGACACCGGCGTTTCGCTGGGGACGTTGTTATACATGGCGCCGGAGCAGGCCGCGAACGATCCGCACATCGACGGTCGCGCGGACATCTATTCGCTCGGCGTCACGATTTACGAGATGCTCGCGGGTGCGCCGCCGTTTGCAGGACTTCAGCCGCGCGAGATGCTAACCGCGCGACTCACTCAGAAGCCGCCGCCGCTCTCGGCAATTCGCAATGATGTTCCTGCGCGACTCGAATCGCTGATTTCAAAATGTCTCGAGGCGGATCCGGCGAATCGTCCTGCGGATGCCAGTGAAGTTGTCGAGTGGCTCGAGTCTTCGGACGTGATGAGTGGTCCGACTGCGGCTCTTCCGGCGGTGTCAGCAACGACAGCTCAAACCCGGCGTCGTGTTATCGGAGGGGCTGCAGCTGCTGTTCTATTGCTTGGCGCTCTTGGTGTATATGCAAAGACGCGTGGTGGTTCAACCTTACCGGTGGCGTCCAACGAAGCGGGCGCATCCGAAGGCACGACAGCACCTGCTGCGCCCGAGGTGATTGCGATTCTTCCATTCGTGAGCATCGGCGCGACGACTGGTAATTCCTATCTCGCGGAGGGATTGACGAATGCGCTAGCGGGGCGACTGTCTCGGGCTGCGGGTTTGAATGTCATTACGCCGAGCCGCGCGGTTGCATTTGTGAACGCGAGCAATGCGCGCGATACGACTGTGAAGAACAAGAACGTTCTTGTTCTCGAAGGTGCCGTCGAGAAGAATGGAAATACGATTCGCGTTACAGCGCGATTGAGTGATGCGCAAACGGGAATCATGCGCTGGGCAGACGTGTTCGATCGCGACGTGAATAATCTGCTTGCAGTTGAAGACGAGATTGCGGAGAAGATTGTCGAAGCGGTGGCTCCACGCACGGCTCCGAAGCTCGACAGCTTCAATCGCGTTACGACGAGCTTGTCGCCGGAGATGTATGAGCGATACCTCCGCGCAAAATACGATCTCGCGCAGCGCGGGCCGGTTCCACTTCGGCGTGCTATCCAGTCGTTACAGGCAATCACTACGAAGGAGCCGAATTTCGCGCCGGCGTTCGCCTCACTGTCTCAGGCATACACTGTGCTTCCGTTGTATTCGCCGATGGTTGGTGATTCGTTGAGAAGGCTTGCGCTCGATGCGGCAAATCGATCGGTGCGGCTCGATTCGACTCTGGCGGACGCGTACACCGCGCGAGCTGTGGCGTATGGTGCCGCCTGGAGCTGGGCACCTGCGGCGAGAGATTTTCAGCGCGCCCTCGCAATTGATTCACTGAATGCGCGCGCTCATCAGTGGTACGGCGAGCATCTGCTTGTGGTGGGAAATCCGAATGCCGCTGTTCGCGAGCTAACTACCGCGACTCGACTCGATCCGACGTCGGCGATCATGGCCGGCTCGCTTGCAGTTGCGCTCGTTCATGCGGGACGAGGCGCGGATGCGGTAAAGCAGGCGCAAGCTGCGGTCGCGATGGATCCATCGTTTGCGACGACGCATCTGATGTATGGAGCGGTGCTCATCTATGCGGGCAAGGCGAAGGATGCGCTCGTTCCGCTCGGTGAGGCGTTAGAGCTGGCGCCTGATTCGCGAACGACGTTGGGCTTGCTCGGGCTCGCGTACGCGATGTCGGGTGATACGCAGATGGCGCAGCGAACGCTCAAGCGACTCGAGGCTGCGCCGGCGGCACTTGGCGGCGAGCCGGCGATTGCTCGCATCAAGGTTGCGCTGGGTGATGTCGACGGTGGGTTCGCTGCTCTTCAGAATGCGGCCAAGCAGCATGATCCATTTTTTGTTTCCGAGCCGCTGACGTCGCCGCCGTTCGATCGGTTACGGAGTGATCCGCGTTTTGGGCAGCTCGCGCAGCAGGTCGGGCTAGTGACGCGCGGTGTCTCCCCGACGGCTGCTCCGTCCTCTCGCTCCTTCTCTTTTTCGATCGAAAGTTAGGCAGGCCGACGGCGCCACCGGGGCGCCGAGTCACCGAACAGCATTTTTTAATTGAACTGCAACAGCATTTGGAGTCGCAGGCATCGAGTGCTGTTCCAAAGACACTGTAGTTCGGTGCCTCGGTGCCCGGTGGCGCGGTTGGCTCGGTTAGTTTTAAGCATGGACGCGTTCATTATCGACGGGATTCGCACCCCGATCGGAAGCTTCGGGGGCTCCCTCTCGACCGTTCGCGCTGACGATCTCGCGGCGCACGTCATCAAGAACCTCGTCGAGCGAAATCCAACAATTCCGCATGAAGCAATTACCGATGTTGTATTCGGGTGCGCCAATCAGGCCGGTGAAGACAATCGGAACGTCGCACGAATGGCGCTCCTGCTCGCAGGGCTGCCGACGTCGGTGTCGGGAGAAACAGTAAATCGACTTTGCGCGTCGGGAATGAGTGCCGTCGTCAATGCATCTCGCGGTGTCCGTCTGGGTGACGGAGATGTGTACATCGCCGGTGGTGTCGAGCACATGACGCGCGCGCCGTTCGTGATGGCAAAAGCGAGCCAGCCATTCGCGCGAAACTTCGAAATGTTCGACACGAGCATCGGATGGCGTTTCGTAAATCCGAAGATGCGCGACACCTATGGCATCGACTCGATGGGACAAACGGCGGAGAATGTCGCCGAGCAGTTTCATGTTTCGCGCGGTGACCAGGATCTCTTTGCGTGCCGCTCGCAGGAAAAAGCGGCCGCTGCAAGAGAGCGCGGGCGATTCGATCGTGAAATTGTTTCAGTTCCCGTTCCCGCAAAGGAAAAAGGAAAGGAAGCAACGCAGTTTGCACGCGATGAGTTTTTGCGTCCGGATACGACAGTGGAAAAACTTTCAAAGCTGAAGCCGGCATTTCGCACCGATGGTCATGGATCGGTGACTGCGGGAAATTCTTCGGGAATCAACGACGGAGCTTGCGCGATCTACATCGCGTCGGAATCGGCGGTGAAGAAATACGGTCTCCAGCCGAAAGCACGCATCGTTTCTTCCGCGGTCGCGGGCGTTGAGCCGAGGATCATGGGAATGGGGCCGGTTCCGTCGTCGCGAATGGCGCTGGAGAAAGCGGGTCTCTCTCTCGATGACATTTCGGTGATCGAGCTCAACGAAGCTTTCGCTGCGCAGTCCCTTGCATGTCTTCGCGAGCTTGGTCTCGCAGACGATGAAGCGCGTGTAAATCCAAACGGCGGCGCGATCGCGCTTGGCCATCCGCTCGGAATGTCGGGTGCGCGTCTGTTGTTGACGGCGACGCGCGAGCTCGAGGAAAAGAACGAGAAATACGCCCTGTGCACGATGTGCATTGGTGTCGGTCAGGGAATGGCGACGATCATCGAGCGGGTGTGACCGCAACGAACATCTTCGAATTCGACGGATTCATTCCAGTCGTCCACGAATCCGCATTCATTCATCCGAACGCGACAGTTACGGGCAACGTGATCATCGGCCGCGATGTTTATGTCGGGCCCGGAGCGGCGATTCGTGGTGACTGGGGCGGAGTTGTAATCGAAGATGGGTGCAACGTGCAGGAGAATTGTGTCGTGCACATGTTCCCCGGCGTGACTGTCGTACTGGAGGAAAGCGCGCACATTGGTCACGGCGCGATAATTCACGGCGCGCGGATTGGTCGCAACGCGCTGATTGGCATGAACGCCGTTGTAATGGACAACGCGACGGTCGGCGCCGGCTCGATAATCGGTGCTCTCTGCTTTGTCCCTGCAGAGATGCAGATTCCGGAGCGGAAGGTTGTCGTTGGAAATCCGGCGAAGATCGTGAAGGACGTGACAGACGAAATGCTCTCGTGGAAAACGGAAGGCACTCGTCTTTATCAGTCGTTACCGGCAATGCTGAGGTCGTCGCTTCGAGCATGCGATCCGTTGCGTGAAGTTCCGAAAGACCGGCCGCAGCAGAGCACGAGCTACCGAACGTGGCGCGAGACGGAGAATACGAAATGAAGCTCAGGAGCTACGCTCAGGGTGAATGGTTCGAGGGAAAAGGAAAGGCGACTCCGCTCGTGCATGCAGTAACGGGCGAGACAATCGCCGAAGCGACGAGCGAAGGGCTCGACTTCAAGGGAATGCTCGAGTACGCGCGCAATGTTGGGGGACCGAAGCTTCGCGCCATGACGTTCCACGAGCGCGCCCGAATGCTGAAGGAGATGGCGAAGTATTTACTCGAGAGAAAAGATGGTTTCTACAAACTCTCGGAGGCCACCGGCGCGACGAAGACCGATTCGTGGATCGATATCGAAGGCGGTATCGGAACTTTCTTCGCGTATTCGAGTCGAGGGCGACGCGAGTTTCCGAACGAAACGTTTTACGTCGAAGGCGCAGTCGAGCCGCTGTCGAAAGACAACAGCTTCGTTGGACGGCACCTGTGCGTTCCACTCGAAGGAGCGGCAGTTCACATCAACGCGTTCAACTTTCCCTGTTGGGGAATGTTGGAGAAGCTCGCGCCGACTTTTCTCGCGGGAGTCCCGGCAATCGTAAAGCCCGCCACCATTACTTCGTATCTCACGGAGTCGATGGTGCGCGCGATGATCGAGAGCAAGCTTCTTCCCGAAGGAGCGTTGCAGTTGATCGTAGGCAGCACCGGCGATTTGCTCGACCATCTTGGCGGACAGGATGTGGTGACGTTCACCGGCTCGGCGAGCACTGGCCGAAAGCTCAAGACGACTCCGTCGATCGTCGAGAATTCAGTGCGCTTCAACATGGAAGCAGACTCGTTGAACTTCTCGATGCTGGCACCGGAGTCGACGCCAGGCACAGAAGAATTCGATCTCTTCGTGAAGGAAGTCGTGCGCGAAATGACGGTAAAGGCGGGACAGAAGTGCACGGCAATTCGTCGCACGCTCGTTCCCGCTGCGGTCGTAGACGATGCGATCAAGGCGATCGAAAAGCGACTTGGCGGCGTGAAGATCGGCGATCCACAGGCGGAAGGAATTCGAATGGGACCGCTTGTCGGAAAATCCCAGGTGAAGGAGGTGCGCGACCGCGTCGAAGAATTGAAGAACGGATCGGAGCTCGTGTTCGGAAATCCTGACGAGTTCGACGTTGCCGCAGGCGACAAATCGAAAGGCGCGTTTTTTCCGACAACGCTTCTGTACTGTGATTCTCCACTCGACACTCTCGCGCCGCACAACATCGAAGCGTTTGGCCCTGTGAATACAGTGATGCCTTATACGAGTATCGATGAAGCAATCGAGCTCGCGAAGATGGGACGCGGAAGTCTCGTTGGCTCGTTGTTCACGTCAGACGACAATGTTGCGAGAGAAGTTGCTCTCGGAACTGCGTCACATCACGGACGGTTGATGATCATCAATCGTGAGAGTGCGAAGGGTTCGACGGGACACGGCTCTCCCCTTCCCGGTCTTGTGCATGGCGGACCCGGCCGCGCCGGTGGCGGCGAGGAAATGGGCGGCGTACGCGGTGCGCTTCATTACATGCAGCGCACTGCACTTCAGGGTTCGCCGACGACGCTCACTCATGTTTCGGATGAATGGATCAAGGGCGGCGCACAGTTGTCGGACCAGGTGCATCCGTTCCAGAAACATTTCGATGAGCTCGAGATCGGTGAGACACTGATCACCGAGCGACGCACGATTACCGAAGCGGATACGGAGAAGTTCGCGGACTTGAGTGGTGATCACTTCTACGCGCACATGGATGATGCGGCTGCGAGGGCGTCGATCTTCGATAAGCGTGTCGCGCATGGATACTTCGTGTTGTCAGCTGCCGCGGGATTATTTGTCGATCCTGCGCCGGGGCCGGTGCTCGCAAATTATGGCTTGGACAACCTGAGATTCACCAAGCCGGTTTATTTCGGCGACACGATTCAGGTTCGCCTGACGTGCAAACAGAAAACCGCGAAGGACACTCAGCCCGATCAGATTCCGCAGGGAGTTGTCGCGTGGGATGTCGAGGTTACGAATCAGGATAATGAGCCAGTCGCGGTTTATACGATCCTGACTTTAGTAAAGCGGCGAGTCTCGGCGGGCGATCCGGATGCCGATGATAGTCCGCCTGATGGGGTGGCGGCTAACCCGCGTGCTCCAGCTACACAGGAAACTTCGGTGTCCGACCAGCCGGTTACAACTTGAGGAGCTTACTACGAAACGCGATCGAGCAACGAACGAATTCGCGGGAACATCTCTCGTAATTCATCCATCGATACTGCACCAGCGGACAAGCGAAACCAGCCGGTATCTCCACGAACACCGAAGGCCGTGAATGGAACGACGGCGACGCCTGCCTGCTCGAGGAGCAAAGATCGAATGTCCTCATCGTTCTCGAGTTTCTTTCCACCAAACGTGCGACCATGTAAAACGAAACACGCCGAGAAATAAATCGCACCCTGAGGATTGATCGAAGCAACCGGATAACCATCACGCTCCAGCGCCTGAAATCCCTCGTGCATCGCGGTCAGGCGATCCTCCAATCGCGCGTCCATTTCCTTCCGAAATTCCGCGATCGCACCCTGATCACACAAAAATCGCGACACCGCAACCTGCTCCGCCCTCGGCGCCCACGCGCCCGCATGCGAGAGAAGATCTCGAATGCGCTTGCCGACCGCGGGAGCAACGAGCATCCAACCCACACGAAGACCGGTGCCCGCGTACGCCTTCGATACTCCGTCAACCGAAATGACATACCGCGCACTTTCGGGAACCACCGCCGCCGGCCACGTGTGCTTCTGTCCACGAGACACGAGCGCGCCGTACATCTGATCGTGCAACACAAACAGCGGCCTCTTCCCCGCCGACTCGCGCTTGCGATTCTCAGCAACGACGGCAGTAAGAATCTCCTTGAGAGACTCCTCGCTCATCACCGCGCCAGTCGGATTTCCCGGCGAACAAAGACAAAGCATCTGCGCACGAGGAATGTGCGGCGCGAGCTCATCGAGCGTCGGTTGGAAATTCGTTTTGTCAGTCGCTTCGATCTCGATCGACTCACCACCCGTGAGCCACGAGTATGCATCGTTCTGCCAGGAAGGAACTGAGTACAGGACCTTGTCGCCGGGATTTATCAACGCGCGATACGCTCCGTAAATGACCGGCCGGCCACCGCTGCAAACGACAATCGCATCGACGGGATATCGAACGCCCGCCGTACGATACACAAACTCGGAAATTGCCTCGCGCAGAGGCAGCATCCCCTCTGGAGTCGGATAATTCGTCTCGCCGCGCGAGACCGCGGCCTGAATCTCTTGCGTCAGCTTTTCAGGAATGGGGAAATAGCGCGGATCGAAATCCCCGACGGTGAGATTCGCAACCTTCTCCCCGCGCGCGAGCATCCCGCGAACCTGCCGGGTGACGCGAAGAATTCCCGACTCGTTGAGCCCTTTGGCTACAACGGACAACGCGGAGTCGAGAGAGCTCTGATCACCAAAATCGAGCTCGCCAACTCCGCGTTGATTCATATAGAAGATTTTAGCGCGATGGAGCGGACGCGTCCAGCACGTTATGTTTTGCGTGCTAATGAAATGGATCATTCCGCTTTTCCTGCTTTCCGCATGCACAACCACAATGTCGAGACCGACTGAGACCGATCTCGACCGGGCGCGCCGCATCCTGTCGTCGTCGCCACTAATTGACGGACACAACGACCTGCCGTGGGCGATTCGCGAAAGCCGAACCGCACCACGCGACGTCGATGCGTACGACCTCCGCACTCACACACCGGGTCACACCGATCTCGAACGTCTGCGACAAGGAATGGTGAGCGGACAATTCTGGTCGATCTACATTCCCGGTGAGATAAAAGACTCAGGATTTGCGCGCGTGCAGCTCGAGCAGATCGACATAGCGCGACGTGTCATCGAGCGATACCCCGACAGATTGATGTGGGCACTCACAGCGGCAGATCTCAGGAGAGCCCATAAAGAAGGGAAAGTAGGGTCAGTCCTCGGACTCGAAGGCGGCCACGCCATCGAAAACTCACTCGGCGCCTTGCGCGTGTACTACGACCTCGGCGCTCGCTACATGACGCTCACGCACAACGTCACCACCGCGTGGGCCGACGCTGCCCTCGATTCTGCAAAACACGGCGGCTTGACGGAGTTTGGAAAGGAAGTCGTGCGCGAGATGAACCGGCTCGGAATGCTCGTCGATCTCTCACACGTTTCACCGGGAACGATGAGCGATGCCCTCGATGTCACTGAAGCTCCTGTGATCTTCTCGCATTCCGGAGCGAGAGCGCTCGTCGATCATCCGCGGAACGTTCCTGATTCGATTCTGCGGCGCGTGCCCGGCAACGGCGGCGTCGTGATGGTGCCGTTCGTCACCTCGTTCGTCTCCGCTGAAGTCCGCGCGTACGATACGGCGGAATCCGCTTTCAGCGCCGATTTGCGTAAAAAATCCGGCAGCGATACAGCGGCCGTCCGAGCAGGCGTTCGAGAGTGGCGCGCTTCGCACCCGTCACCGAAAGCGACAGTCAGCCAGGTTGCCGATCAAATCGAATATGTGAAAAAGATTGTCGGCGCGGATCACGTCGGCATCGGAGGTGACTTCGACGGAATCACCGACGTTGTCGTCGGACTTGAAGACGTGTCGAAATATCCGGCGCTCTTTGCTGAGCTCGTGCATCGCGGCTGGTCGGACGAAGACCTGAAGAAGCTCGCCGGCGAGAACATTCTCCGCGTGCTCGGACAGGCAGAGCAAGTGGCGGCTCGCCTTCAGAAAACCAGACATCCCTCAACGAAAACAATCGCCGAGCTCGACGGACCGCCCAGGAAAGCGTCGAGATAGCGCGTGGTTCAAATCCCGCCTCACAAGCATCACTCGCCGGGATTTTTGGCGATAGTCGACGATGCAAAAACGAGAATCCGCGAAATCAGCATCGACGAAACGCGCGAGCGGGTGGAGAATGGAAAGGCGCGTCTCATCGACGTGCGCGAGGAACACGAATGGGATGAAGCGCGTATCACAGGCGCCGAGCATCTCGGAAAAGGAATTATCGAGCGTGACATCGAGACGTGCGTGCCGGACAAATCGAGCGAGCTGATTCTTTACTGCGGCGGCGGGTTCCGGGCTGCGCTCGTGGCTGACGTGTTGCAGAAGATGGGTTACACCAATGTCAGCTCGATGGCCGGCGGCTGGCGCGCATGGCTGGAAGCCGGCGGACCAATTGAGGAAGGAAAATGATCGGACTGGGAAATGTCATGCGGGTTGTTTCCGCGTTTGCACTTCTGGGACTTATGTCCGCGCACACGAACCACGCGTCGGCGGCGAAGCCCATTGCGATCAAAGTCTACAAGACGCCGCAGTGCGGGTGCTGCAAAGGATGGGTGAAGCATCTTCAGGCAAACGGCTTTCAGGTTGAGACCTTCGACATGCCTGACCTCTCGAGCGTGAAGCAGAAATACGGAGTCGCTCCCGCACTTCAAGCATGTCACACGGCGGTCGTGAACGGTTACGTCGTTGAAGGTCACGTTCCGGCCGATGTGATCATGAAGCTTCTGAAAGAACATCCCGCTGTCGCTGGAGTCGCCGTGCCCGGAATGCCAAGCGGCTCTCCCGGCATGGAGGGTGCGTTGAAGCAGAAGTATGACGTCTACACCTTCGACCGCGCGGGTCACACGAAGGTCTTCGCTCACAAATAGCCGGGTGCGGCGATGAGCGCCGTGCGGCAGCGAGTAGCGTGGTCGGTCATTGGATTTGCATCCGCGATGGCCGCGGGCACAGTCGTGAAGCGCGGCCTGGACGCGGGTTGGCGCGCGGCGACTGAGGACGAGCCACCCGACAAGCCGGAATCTCTGCGAATCGGATGGAAAGACGCGCTTTTGTGGACCGCTGTGAGCGCCGTCGTCGTCGGAGTTGCCGAGCTCACTGCGCGTCGTGGCGCCGCCCTCGGCTGGCGGCAGATAACAGGTAAGCGACCCCCCGGGTGATCCCTTCCTAT
>Ga0310810_10006537_pt1 | contig 13178 bp, 12 predicted proteins | sample NCmetagenome_FD_207641 | JGI IMG/M metagenome (GOLD analysis project Ga0310810, IMG submission 207641) | Soil microbial communities from experimental microcosm in Duke University, North Carolina, United States - NC | ecosystem: Engineered > Artificial ecosystem > Soil microcosm > Unclassified ... | reverse complement strand
GAGCCGATCCCGGCCGATCAGCTCGAGTCGCGAGTGACGGCGATCGCCGGCAAGCACACGACCTCCGCGCTGCTGCTACGCCTCTACGTCGGCGATCCGCCGCTGATCGAGGTGGCCTTCGACAAGATCCCGCACGCGGTGCAGGAGGGGCAGGCGGACCTCGGCCTGCTCATCCACGAGGGGCAGATCACCTACCAGAAGATGGGGCTCACGAAGGTGCTCGACCTGGGCGAGGCGTGGTTCCGGGAGACCGGGCTGCCGCTGCCGCTCGGCTGCAACGTGATGCGCCGCGACCTGGGCGAGGACCTGCACCGCGCGCTCTCGCAGGCGCTGCGCGATTCGATCGCCTGGGCCCACGCCAACGTCGACGAGGCGCTCGAGTACGCGATGCGCTACGGGCGCGGTATCGACAAGGAGACCTGCCGCCGCTTCGTCCTCATGTACGTGAACGACTTCACCCTCGCACTCGGCGCCGAGGGCCGCGCCGCCGTCGAGCGCCTCTACTCCATGGCCCACGCCAAGCGCCTCATCCCCACCGTCCCGGCGATCGACCCGATCTAGCTCTGCGTCGCGTCGCGCGCGCTCACGCCTGCAGCCCGCCGCCCCACCGTACGGCGCGAATGGCGGCTAGTAGCGCTGGAGGATGTCGTACTCGGTCGTGCGCTGAGCGGGGGTGAAGCCGGCTTCGCGGATGAGCGTGACGATCTCGTCGACGGTGACGGTGTTGACGTACGCCGCGGCCTTGTGGACGTTCTCCTCGAAGAGCGTGCCGCCCCAGTCGTCGGCGCCGAAGTGCAGTGCGACCTGGCCGGCCTGCTTGCCCTCCGAGAACCACGACGCCTGGATGTGCTCGAAGTTGTCGAGGTAGAGGCGCGAGACGCCGAGCATGCGGAGATAGGCGTTGGGGCCCTGGTAGTGCTTGATCCACTTCTCGAGCAGGGTGTGGTTCGGCTTGAACGACCACGGCACGAAGGCGGTGAAGCCGTGGAACTGATCTTGAAGGCTGCGGATCGCATCGAAGTGGTCGAGCAGGTCGTCAACCTGCTCCACGTGGCCGTACATCATGGTGGCCGTCGACCTGAAGCCCTTCGCGTGGGCGGCGCGATGCACCGACAGCCACGCCTCCGGGCCGCCCTTCTTGGGCTCGATGCGCGTGCGCACGCGCTGGGACAGCACCTCGGCACCGCCGCCGGGGATCGTGCGCTGGCCCGCCTCCCACAAGCGATCGAGGACGTCCTCGAAGCCGATCCTGGCCACGTCGGCCATCGTGCGGATCTCCGAGGCGGTGAAGAAGTGCGGCGTCACCTGCGGGAAGCGGCGGCGCGTCTCGCGCACCAGCGTGAGGTAGTAGTCGAGGGGCAGGGCCGGGTTGTGCCCGCCCTGCAGCAGCACGGTGGTCGCGCCCTTGGAAGCGGCGAACTCCACCTTGGCCAGCACCTCGTCGACGGTCAGCGTCCACGCTTCCTTGTCACCCGGCTTGCGGTAGAACGCGCAGAACTGACAGTCGGTGATGCAGACGTTGGTGTAGTTGGGATTGGTGTCGATCACGAACGTCACGACGCGCTCGGGATGCCGGGCAAAGCGGACGTCGCTGGCCAGCGCGCCCACCTCGAGCAGCGGCGCCTCCGTGAGGAGCCAGCGACCTTCCTCGCGGTCGAGCCGCGTCCCGCCCAGCACCTTGTCACGAATCCGCTCGAGCCGCGCCGGAACCGACCCGTGTTCGAGGACCGTCACGGCTCCGCCGGGGGGGTGTGGGGGGCCATCTCGGGGCCCCCCACGATGTTATAGAGCGCATCGCGCTCGACGGGGATCTTGCCGGCGTCGCGAATCATGCGGCAGAGCTGCTCGCGGGCCAGGCCGGCCGGCGTCTGGGCGCCCGAGAGGTGCTGGATGCGCTCGTCCTCCAGCGTGCCGTTGACGTCGTCGGCGCCGAAGTTCAGCGCGATCGACGCCGTCTCCTCGCCGAGCGTCACCCAGTACGCCTCGATGTGGGCGAAGTTGTCGAGCAGGAGGCGGGCGGCCGCGATGGTGCGCAGGCTGTCGGCCGGCGGCGTCTGGCGCGGCACCAGCTTCGTCGTCGCGGTCTGGTAGGCGAGGGGAACGAACGTCACGAAGCCGCCGCTCACGTCCTGCTGCGCGCGCAGGCGCAGCATGTGATCCACGCGCTCGGGCAGGGTCTCGACGTGGCCGTACAGCATGGTGGCGTTCGTCTTGAGGCCGAGCTCATGCGCGATGCCGTGGATCTCGCACCACCGATCGGGATCGGCCTTGCCGGTGTACTTGAGCAGCCTGGCCAGGCGCGAGGAGAAGATCTCCGCCCCGCCGCCCGGCATCGAGCGCAGCCCGGCGGCCTTCAGGCGACTCAGCGCCTCGCGTGGCTCGATCTTCCAGCGCCGCCAGAAGTAGTCGATCTCGGCGGCCGTGAACCCCTTGATGGGCACCTCGGGGCGCGCGGCATGGATGGCGGCGATCATCCGCTCGTAATACTCGAACGGCCAGTCGGGGTGATGACCGCCGACGATGTGTACCTCGCGCATGTCGTCCTTCACCATCGCCACCATGTCCTCGATGGTGTGCTCGTAGGCGCCGGCCTCGCCGCGCTTGCGCGCGAAGCCGCAGAACGAGCAGGACAGCACGCACAGGTTCGTGGGCGTGATGTGCCGGTTGATGACGAAGTAGACGCGATCGCCCTCGAGCCGGGACTTGACGTGATCCGCCATGCGTCCGACGCCGAGCAGGTCCTCGGTCTCGAGCAGGGTGATCCCGTCGTCGCGGTCGAGCCGGGTACCGGCCTGAACCTTTTCCCAGATCGGCTCGAGCCGGCCATCGCTGAATCGCACTCGCCGTTCCTCCTCTCGAGGGTGCCGCACCGGACGCCTGATGGTAGTGACGAGCGTAACCGGCTGTCAAGAAACGCCTTTTGCAGAGCTTGCGGCACTCGCGTGGTATTCTCAGACCAATAACGATCCCGGCAACGCGGCCGGACTGTCGAACCTCACCGAAGGAGGGCGCGCATGCAGACTCGGCGGCAGTTCATCGTCAGTGGAGGCAAGCTCGTGGCGGCCGGCGCTGCCGCAGCGGCGGTCGGCCCTGCCGTCATCACGCGCGACGCGCGCGCAGCCGGCTCCCTGAAGATCCTCCAATGGAGCCACTTCGTCCCGGCCTACGACAAGTGGTTCGATCCGTTCGCCAAGGAGTGGGGCTCCAAGCACGGCCTCGAGGTCACCGTCGATCACGTCGGGTTCGCCGACGTGGTGCCGCGGGCAACCGCCGAGGTGGCCGCGCAGTCGGGCCACGACATCCACATGTTCCTCGGCCTGGCCTCGGCCTTCGAGGAGCACGTGATCGACCTGGGCGACGTCGTCGCCAACCTCGAGAAGAAGCACGGCAAGCAGGTGGAGCTGGCCCGCCGCTCCACCTACAATCCGACCACCAAGAAGCAGTTCGCGCTCTCGGACATGTGGGTGCCCGATCCCGGCAACTACCACAAGGAAGTGTGGACGAAGATCGGCATGCCCAGCGGCCCGGCGACCTACGACGACCTGGTCAAGGCCGCGCCGGAGATCAAGAAGGTCGCGCCGCAGATGCAGATCCCGATCGGCATCGGGCTGAGCCAGGACATCGACTCCAACATGGCCGTGCGCAACATCCTCTGGTGTCACGGCGGCTCCATCCAGGACAAGGACGGCAACGTCGTCCTGAACTCGCCGGAGACCCTGGCCGCTCTCGAGTACACCAAGAAGCTCTACTCCGTCGGCATGACGCAGGCCGTGCTGTCGTGGAACGCCGCCAGCAACAACCAGGCGTTCAACGCGCAAGAGACCGCGTACATCCTGAACTCGATCTCGGCGTACCGCACGGCCCAGGACAACAAGCTGCCGGTCATCGAGAACTACTACTTCACGCCGGCCCTCAAGGGCCCGAAGGCGACGCTGGCCTCCGAGCACGTGATGAGCGGCTACGTCGTGTGGAAGTTCAGCAAGAACCAGGACGCGGCGAAGGAGTTCCTGACGGCGCTGGTCGACGCCTCGCGCGAGTCGATGCTGGCCAGCAAGCTCTACAACTTTCCGTCGTTCTACGGCGCGGCCGCCGAGGCCGGCACGCCGGTGGCCAAGCGCGCCGAGTCGGGCGCGGCCTGGATCGCCGCCCAGTGCAACAAGGACCCGTTCGGCTCGACGCCGCCCGACAAGCTGGCGCTGCTGGCCAAGGCCCTGCCGTGGTCGACGAACCTCGGCTACCCGGGCTACGGCAACCCGGCCGAGGGCGAGATCTTCGACACCTACGTGATCACCGACATGTTCGCCAAGGCCGCGACGGGCGCGCTCTCGCCCAGGGACGCGCTGGCCGAGGCCAACACGCGGGCCAAGCAGATCTTCGACAAGTGGCGCCAGAAGAAGATGGTGCCCGGCGGCGGCAAGGACAAGTAAACGGCCGAGGCATCGTTGAGCGCAGTCACCACCGTTCCGGCGGTCCCGAGCGGCCAGACCATCCGCCGCTCGGACCGCCGGCTCGGCGTGCTCATGCTGGCTCCGGCGGTGCTCTACATCACCCTGCTGGTGGCGGTGCCGTTCCTGCTGGCGCTGTTCCTGAGTCTCACGAACTCCTCGGCCGGTAGCCTGCAGTTCTCGTTCGTCGGTCTCACGAACTTCAAGAACGTCATCGCCAGCCCGGTTTTCCAGCGGGCGCTCCGCAACACCTTCGTCTTCACCTTCGTCTCGCAGCTGCTGGTGCTGGTCCTCGGCAACATCCTGGCCCGGGCCCTCATGCGGCAGTTCCGCGGCAAGGCCATCGCCCGCTTCCTGATCCTCATGCCCTGGGCGGCGCCGATCTCGCTGGCCACGCTCGGCTGGCTGTGGATCTTCGACTCGACCTTCAGTGTCATCAACTGGGTGCTGAAGGTCGTCGGCTGGCTGGGGACGGGGCAGTGGTACTACTGGCTCGGCGACACGACGCTCGGTATGGTCGCGATCATCACCATCCACGTCTGGCGGATGCTGCCGTTCTCGACCGTCATCCTGCTGGCCGGCCTGACCTCGATCCCGACCGAGGTGCGGGAGGCCGCGGCCATCGACGGGGCGGGGATGTGGGCCCGGATCTTCCAGGTCGAGATCCCGATGATGCGGCCGATCCTCACGGTCGCCGTGCTCTTCGGCGTCGTCTTCACCTTCACGGACATGAGCGTGGTCTACCTGCTCACGCGCGGCGGTCCCTACAACTCCACCCACGTGCTGGCCAGCCTCGCCTTTCAGGACGGCGTGCTGGGCGGCGACGTGGGGCGGGGGGCGTCGGTGGCGATCTTCCTGGTGCCGGTGCTGCTGGTGCTGGCGATCTTCATGCTGCGCACCTCGCGCCGGGCCGAGGTGGTCTGATGGCGGCGCGCTCGCCCGGACGCCGCCTGGCCAGCGCCATCGTCCACCGGCTGACCATCCTGGCGTTCGTGGCCTTCGCGGTGTTCCCGTTCTACTGGATGGTCGTCACCACCTTCAAGCAGAACGCCGACCTCTACGTCGGCGCCACCAACACCAAGCACAACCCGTTCATCTTCAACCGGCCGCCCACGCTCGAGCACCTCGCGACCCTGTTCGGGCAGACGCTCTATCCCACCTGGCTGTTCAACACGCTGTTCGTCGGCGCGGTGGTGGTGCTCCTCACGCTGGCGCTGGCGGTGCCCGCGGGCTACAGCCTGGCCCGGCTGACCGGACGCTGGGGCGAGCGGCTGAGCATCGGCATCTTCATGACGTACCTGGTGCCCTCGACCCTGCTGTTCATCCCGTTCTCCAGGCTGGTCTCGGCCCTGGGGCTGCAGAACAGCCGGTGGTCGCTGGTCCTGGTCTACCCGACCTTCACCGTGCCCTTCTGCACGTGGCTCCTCATGGGATTCTTCAAGTCACTTCCCAAAGAGGTTGAAGAGTCGGCGATGGTCGACGGCTGCAGCCGGGTGGGCGCCATCTGGCGCATGGTGCTGCCGCTGTCGGTCCCCGGCCTGCTCACGGTCGTGATCTTCGCCCTCACCCTGGTCATCCAGGAGTTCGTGTACAGCCTGACCTTCATCTCCTCGGTCGAGCGCATGACCGTGAGCGTGGGCGTGCCGGTCGCGCTGGTCCGCGGCGACGTCTACTACTGGGGCTCGCTGATGGCCGCCTGCCTGATCACGAGCATTCCCATCGCGATCCTCTACAACTTCTTCCTCGACCGCTTCATTGCCGGCTTCACCGTCGGCGCGGTCAAGTGACGCTGCCCCCGACCATCTCTCGTTCATAGGTTCGGCTCGCCCGTCGAGCGGGCTCACCTCACACGGCCATGCCGGCTTCACCGTCGGCGCGGTCAAGTGACCGTCGGCCCCCGGCCATCTCTGACCGTCCGGAGGAGCGGAACGCGCGTGCTATCCTACGCACCTCGATGAGCCCTCCGTCGCGGCGGTGGTTCGAGGAGATCGAGGTCGGCGAGGAGTACGAGTCTCCCGGGCGCACCGTCACGGAGGCCGACATCGTCATCTTCGCGGGGCTGTCCGGCGATTACAACATCCTGCACACCGACGCCGAGCACATGAAGTCCTCGATCTTCGGTGAGCGCATCGCCCACGGCCTGCTGGGCCTCGCCATCCAGTCCGGCCTGTTCACGCGCACCGGCATCCCGTACGCGACGCTCGGCGTCGGCACCCTGCGCTGGAAGTTCAAGGGCCCGATCAAGATCGGCGACACGATCCGGCTGCGGGCCCGCGTCTCCGCCAAGAAGGAGAGCGACACGCCCGATCGCGGCGTCGTCACCGTGGACCGCCAGGTGCTGAACCAGCGCGACGAGGTGGTGCAGGAGGGCGAGACCGAGCTGGTCGTGGAGCGCCGCCCGACCCGCTGATGGCCGGCCCGCCGCAGTTCTACTTCGAGGATGTCGTGCTCCACGGCGTGCTCGACACGCCGGCCATGACGATCACCGAGGCCCACGTCGGGATCTACGCCGGCCTGAGCCACGACCTGCCCGCCAGGAGCGATCAGGTCCCCGAGCTGCTGCCGCTGTGCCTCACGCCGGGCCTCGGCTGGCGCGTGAACCAGCCACCGCTGGCCGTCCTGGCCTTCATGGGGTTCGACTGGGAGGTGCTCCAGCCCGTGCGGGTAGGCGACACGATCCACAGCCGCTCGCGCACGGCGGTGAAGCGGTCCATGCGCGAGGGTGGGGTCATCGTCGAGGAGCGCCAGGTCATCAACCAGCGCGGCGAGGTCGTGCAGAAGGGCCGGTTCACCTTCCTCGTCGCCAAGCGTCCCACCGACGCCGCCCCGACGGGCTAGCACCGGCTCGGCTCCAGGGGGGCATGCTAGACTCCCACCCCATCGGAGGACCGCCATGAACTTCCCGCTCGCCTCGTCGACGCCGTCCGCGCTCAACTTCGCGCCCGAGCCGCTCGAGCGACTGTCCGCGATGATCGAGGGGCACATCAAGGCCGGGCGCTATCCGGGCGCCCAGATCGCGCTGGCCCGCCACGGGAGGCTGGCGCTCCTGAAGACGTTCGGCGACGCGTCGATCGAGCCGACGCGCCAGCCGGCGGCCGACGACACGCTGTGGCTGCTGTACTCGAACACCAAGGTCATCACCGCCTGCGCGGTGTGGCTCCTGGTCGAGCGCGGCCTGCTGCGGTTCACCGACACGATCGCCGAGCACGTGCCGGGCTTCGAGGCCAACGGCAAGGGCGCCATCACCCTCATCCAGGTCCTCACCCACCAGGGTGGATATCCCAACGCCGACGTGCCGAAGGAGGCGTGGGAAGATCACGAGCTGCTGCGCCGTATCGTCTGCAACTTCTCGCTGGAGTTCACGCCCGGTACCCGCGTGCACTACCACGGCCGCGCCGCTCACTGGACGGCGGCCGTGCTCATCGAGGCGCTGACGAAGCAGGACTACCGCACGTTCATCCGTGACAACGTCGTCGGTCCGCTGGGCCTGGCCGGCGAGCTGTTCGTCGGCCTGCCGGAGGTCGAGGGCAAGCGCGCCGCCGACATGCACGAGCCCTCGGCCGACGGCGCCCGCATCGTCAAGCGCGCGGAGGAGAACAACGCGGCCTTCCGCAAGGCCGGCACGCCGGGGGGCGGCGGCTACGCCACGGCCCGGGCGATGGCGGCCTTCTACCAGATGATGGCGGCGGGCGGCACCCTCAACGGCGTGCGGCTGCTCTCGCCGCGCCTGGTGCAGTACGTCACCCGCAACTTCACCGGCGACATGGTCGATCAGTACATGGGCATGCCGATGCATCGCGGCCTCGGCCCCCACTCGCGCGGCACCACGCCGACCATCCGCGGCCTGGGCTCGCTCGCCTCACCGCGCACGTTCGGCCACGGCGGCGTGGGCTCGTCGTACTGCTGGGCCGATCCCGACTCCGGCGTGTCGTTCGCGTACCTGACCAACGGGCGGCTGCCGGATCCCTGGCACAGCCAGCGGATGGACGTGATCAGCAACTGCGTCCACAGCGCGATCAATCTGTAGATGGGGGGCCGCTCGAATGTCATGGGGGGCCCCGATGTGGCCCCCCCATACCCCCCGTTGGTGGCTCGGAACGCCCCGGCGGAGCCGGGGCGCTCCTCGAAGCGCGTCTCACTAGGAGGAACTCTCATGGCGTTTGATCCGCGGCACAAGAGCCGTGTATTGCTGGATGGGCCTGATCGCGCGGCGGCGCGCTCGTACTTCCGGGCGGTCGGGTTCACGGACGAGGACCTGGCGCGTCCGCTGGTCGGCATCGCGCACTGCTGGATCGAGCTGACGCCGTGCAACTCGAACCACCGCAAGCTTGCCCAGAAGGTGGCCGAGGGTGTCCGCGCCGGCGGCGGCACGCCGATCGAGTTCAACACGATCTCGGTCACCGACGGCATCGCGATGGGCACCGAGGGCATGAAGGCCTCGCTCATCAGCCGGGACTGGATCGCCGACTCGGTGGAGCTGGTCGTGCGCGGCCACCTGCTCGACGGCCTCGTCACGCTCTCCGGCTGCGACAAGACCATCCCGGCAATGGTGATGGCGCTGGCGCGGCTGAACCTGCCTGGCGTCATGCTCTACGGCGGCTCGATCATGTACGGCGAGTACAAGGGCAAGCGCATGACCGTGCAGGACATCTTCGAGGCGATCGGCGCCCGCAACGCCGGCCGCATCGACGACAAGGAGCTGCACGCCGTGGAGTGCGCGGCCTGTCCGGGCGAGGGCGCGTGCGGCGGCCAGTTCACCGCCAACACGATGGCCACGGCCTTCGCGATGCTGGGCATCTCCCCCATGGGCTTCAACGACGTGCCGGCGCCCGACCCGCACAAGGAGGAGATCGCCTTCCAGACGGGCCGGCTGGCGATGGACGTGCTGCGCAAGGGGCTGACGCCGCGCCAGATCATGACGAAGAAGGCCTTCTACAACTCGATCGCCGGCGTGATGGCGACCGGTGGTTCGACCAACGCGGTGCTGCACCTGCTGGCGGTCGCCAAGGACGCCGGTGTCACGCTCACGATCGACGAGTTCGATCGCATCTCGCGCAAGACGCCGCTGCTCGCCGACATGAAGCCGTGGGGCAACTTCACCGCGCCCGAGATGTACGACGCCGGCGGCATGGGCGTGGTGGCCCAGCGACTGATGGCCGCCGGGCTCCTGAACGAGAACGAGCCGACGGTGACCGGCCGGACGATCGGCGAGGAGGCGCGGGCGGCGCGCGAGACGCCGGGCCAGAAGGTGATCCACGGTCTCGACGCGCCGATCAAGCCGGAGGGCGGCCTCGTGATCCTGCGCGGCAACCTGGCGCCCGACGGCTGCGTGGCCAAGGTCTCCGGCCAGAAGCGCGACACGCATCGCGGCCCGGCCCGCGTCTTCGACCGCGAGGAGGACGCCTTCGCCGCCGTCAAGGCCGGGAGGATCAAGCCCAACGACGTGGTCGTGATCCGCTGGGAGGGGCCCAAGGGCGGCCCCGGCATGCGCGAGATGCTGCACGTCACCGGGGCGATCCAGGGCGCCGGGCTGGGCGAGACCGTCGCGCTCATGACCGACGGGCGCTTCTCGGGCGCCACCCACGGCTTCATGATCGGCCACGTCGCGCCCGAGGCCGCCGAGGGGGGGCCGATCGCGGCGCTCAAGACCGGCGACGTCGTCGTGGTCGACATCAAGAAGCGCCGGCTCGACGTCGAGCTCTCGGCCGCCGAGATCAAGAAGCGCCTCAAGGCGGTGAAGCGCCCGAAGCCGCGCTACACCAGCGGGGTCATGGCCAAGTACGCGCGCCTGGTCTCGAGCGCCTCCGATGGAGCCGTCACCGGCTGAGTCACCGGCCGGCATCAGTCCGCGCTTCTGGGCGCTGCTCGGCGCCGAGCTGCTGAGCAACGCTGCGGTGCTCGACGTCGGCACGGGCACGGGGCGGGTGGCCCTGGCGATGGCGCCGGCGTGCGCTCACGTCGTCGGCATCGATCGCGACGGCGAGGCCATCCAGGAGGCCACGCGCCGGGCCCGGGCCGGCCGGCTGGCCAACACCGACTTCCGCGTGCTCGACGCCGAGGCACCCGACGACTACCGCGGGCTGGTCGGGCAGGGGCGCGGGCCCGACCTCATCACCGCGCATCTCTGCGTCTCCGATCGCATCATCGAGAGCAGCGGCCGCTCGCTCGCCTCCGGTCGCGCGCTCGCCCTCGTCGCCTTTCACGTCGATCAGTGGCGCGAGACCGGGCGGCGCTCACGCTTCGCCTACGACGAGGACCGCATGGCGCGCGTGCTGGCCAGCGCGGGGCTCACCACCGAGCATCTCGAGGTGGAGCGCGAGGTGCGCCACTTCGAGTCGGTCGAGGCGGCGCTGGCGGCGGCCATCGGCCTGCAGGAGCGCTGGAAGAGCGATGGACGCTGGTTCCACTACATGCGCTTCCTGGAGGAGGGCGGACGCACGCTCACCCGCAGCCATCTCATCGTGAAGGCCCGCAAGCCGTGACCTTGACCGCGCTGGCCCTCACCCAGGCCGTCAAGGCCCACGCGATCGCCGTCGGCTTCGAACGGGTGGCGGTCGCCGGCGCCGGCCCGGCCGAGCACGGCGAGGCGTTCGAGACGTGGCTGGACGCGGGCTACGCCGGCGGGATGGACTACCTGGCGCGCACGCGCGTGGAGCGCCGCGATCCCGAGCGGCTGCTGCCCGGCTGTCGGGCGGTCCTGTCCCTGGCGCTCGCATACGGGCCTCGCGAGGACGACGCGAGCTGGGCCGGGGTGTCGCGCTACGCGCGGGGCGTCGACTACCACGACGTCATGCGACCGCGCCTGGCCGCCATCGTCGAGTACCTGCGCGAGGCCGGCGCGCCCGACGTCGTGAGCCGCGCGGCGGTCGACACCAGCGCCGTGCTGGAGCGTGACCTCGCCGCGCGGGCCGGGCTCGGCTGGATCGGCAAGAACACGAACCTCATCGCCGTCGGCACGGGCTCCTACTTCTTCATCGGGACCGTGCTGACGACCGCCGAGCTGGTTCCCGACGGGCCCGTCGCCGATCACTGCGGCACGTGCACGGCGTGCCTGGACGCCTGTCCCACCGACGCGTTCGTCGGTCCATGGGTGCTCGACGCGCGGCGCTGCCTGGCCTATCTGACGATCGAGCACCGCGGCGACGTCGCCGACGAGTTCAAGCCGGCGATGCGCGAGTGGCTGTTCGGCTGCGACGTCTGCCAGGACGTCTGTCCGTGGAACCGCAAGGCCCCGCCGGCGCGGGAGCCCGCGCTGGCGCCACGCGCGCCGCTGCCCTCGCTGGAGAGCCTGCTCACGATGGACGAGGCGGCGTTCCGCGCACGCTTCCGCGGCAGCGCGATGAGCCGCGCGCGCCGCGCCGGTCTGGCCCGCAATGCCGCGCTCCTGCTCGGCCATCGCGGCGATCGCGCCGCCGAGCCCGCGCTGCGCCGCGCGCTCGAGGATCCCGACGAGGGCGTGCGCCGCGCGGCGCGCTGGTCCCTCGAGCGGCTCGCCCGCTGAGCGTCTTCTACAATCGTCAATCTCGAAAATCGCCTGCGGCCCGGTGCTGGTATCGCCGTTGCACTCCTGAAGGGATGTCGCGTCGCTGACGTGGCCTCGGATCGCGTCGCCGGTGCGGACACGGTCGTCGAAAGGAGCGCGATTACTATGGCGGGCAACAAGCTGAACGAGCACGACAACAAGGATGCCCAGGAGAGTGGTCGTCCGGTGCAGCTCGACAAGGAGCCGAAGCAGGGCGATCGTTCCGGTCAGCAGCAGGGGACGCCTCCCGAGCGCCGTCCCGACACGGAGCGGCCGCTGGGTACGCCGCATCAGGATCGCCCGCAGCCTCAGAACCGCTGAGGCATAGACGCTCCGGCGCCGCCGGGGCGGGGCGATCGTCGAGTGAGGGGGGCCCGATCGGGGCCCCCTCTTTCGTGCTGCCCCAGGAGCCCTGCCGTATGCTGACGCCATGCAGGTGAGACGCCTCGATCACTTCGGCGTGGACGTTGCCGACCTCGCCCGCGCCGAGCGCTTCTACGTCGACGTGCTCGGCATGGTCGTACGGATGCGCCTGGCCGACCAGGTGCTGCTGAGCCACGGTGGGGGCAACTGCGCGCTCTTCCTCAAGCCGGATCGGGCTCCCGGCAGTCTCGATCAGATCGCCCAGCCGCTCGGCAAGAGCCATCACGCCTTCGAGGTCTCGTGGGAGGACTATCGAGCCGCGCCCGAGACGTTCACCGCGCGGAGCATTCCCTTCCACGCGCCGATCGACTGGGGCGATCACGAGTGTCTCTACTTCCTCGACCCCGACGGCAACCTCCTCGAGCTGGTCGGCTACAAGCCCGCCTGACCGTGAGCGCCCGCGGCTAGACGCGCGCGACGCGACGCGTGCCCAGCAGGCCGTGCGGCCGCACGAAGAGCACGGCGATCAGGATCAGGTACGACGCCACGGTGCTGACGCCGGCGCCCATCGAGGGCCCGAGGTAGGCGGCGGCCGTGCTCTCCAGCACGCCGACGAGCACGGCGCCCGCCAGCGCGCCGGGGATGCTGTCCAGTCCCCCGATGATCACGATGGGGAAGACCTTGAGGCCGAGCAGCACCACACCGAAGCCACCGCCCGACACGAAGGTCCACAAGGTGCCGGCCACGACGGCGAGCAGGCCGACGATCCCCCAGGTGAGCGCGAAGTGGCGGTGCACGTCGATGCCCATCGAGAGCGCCACCTGCGGATCGTCGGCGATCGCCCGCAG
>Ga0310810_10006535_pt1 | contig 13181 bp, 13 predicted proteins | sample NCmetagenome_FD_207641 | JGI IMG/M metagenome (GOLD analysis project Ga0310810, IMG submission 207641) | Soil microbial communities from experimental microcosm in Duke University, North Carolina, United States - NC | ecosystem: Engineered > Artificial ecosystem > Soil microcosm > Unclassified ... | reverse complement strand
CCTCTTGGCGCCACGCCTGGGTGAACTGCTCGGGCAGCAGGTCGTGGTGGAAAACATCACCGGCGCCGGCGGGATGATCGGCTCGAACCGGGTAGCGAAGTCGGCCGACAACCATGTCTTTCTGCTGGGCCACACCGGTACCGTCGCCTCCAACCAGACCCTCTACAAAAGGCCGGCCTATAATTCGCTCACCGAGTTCGCACCGGTATCGCTGACCACGGAAGGCTCGTACGTCCTGGTCACGCGCAACGACCTGGGCCCGAATACGCTCGCCGAGTTTGTTGCTTTCGCAAAAGCCAATCAGGGCAGGCTGCAGTACGGCTCCGGAGGCGCGGGTTCGAACACCCACATCGCCTGCGTGATGCTCAACGCGGCGCTCGGGACCAGCATCACGCATGTTCCCTATCGCGGCAGCGGGCCGGCAATGCACGACCTGATCGGCGGACGCATCGATTTCACTTGCGAGCCGGTCACCACGGCGCTCGCGCAGATCGAGGCGAAGACGGTGAAACCGATTGCGACACTCTCGCCAAACCGCTTGGCCGTACTCCCCGATCTCGCAACGGCCCACGAACAAGGGCTCGCAAACTTCGACGCCGACACCTGGAACGCGTTCCTGATGCCGAAGGGTACGCCGGCCGCGATTGTGGAGCGCCTCGCCAAGGCGACAAGCGACACCCTCGACACGCCGGCCGTGCGCGAGCGACTGCAGGCATTGGGCCAGCGCATCGTCGCGCCCGAACGCCGCGGCCCCGACTATCTCGTTAAGTTCATTTCGCGCGAGATCGAACGCTGGGCCGGCCCGATCAAGGCGAGCGGCGTCTCCGTTGACTGACCGGCTCCCTCGAGCCGGGCAAGGGGAAGGGCCAGTATCCGGTTCAGCAATGAATCAGGTTTGAGCCCGGAGCCAAAAAAATCGGGCGCCCGAGGGCGCCCGAAGGATAAGTTTGCGGAGGTCACTCGCAAACGAAGTGGAATTAGCGAACTGTGTTCCCCTCGGCGGCGGTCACGGCGGAGGGCTTGCCGGCCTTGATCACCGGGCCATGCTGGGCCTGGAGGTTCGGGGCGGCGCTGGAGTCATCGGTCACGCGGGCGGTGATGCCGACCAGGATCACGGCGATCGCTGCAACGAGCGATACAGCCACGATCTTGAGGTGGGTCGTGCGATCAGCGGTGACAAGCGAGTGGTTCATGGGATCTCTCCCCGGGTCCTGTCAGTTGGTCGTGCCGAGCGGGGGTTTGGTTCATCGAGCAACGCAGATTCTTCACAAAAGTTTCGGGTTGACTGTGGCGCCTTGATTGGCCGCCCTCCAGGTAAAGTCGGCAACGCGGTTTATGTTGTTGATTAATGTGGGGTCTTTCGGCCGGCCCGGGAGGGCGGGCGCGGTCACAAGCGCGTGCCGGCGCGTTTGCGGCCGATGACGCGACCGTGATGGCGACGGTAGCCGGGAACCGCTTTCCCGGCATGCCGGCCTCTTTGCTATCAAAGGGGCTCCAGGGGGCGACCAGACATGAAAATCACCCGGCTCCGAACCCATGTGCTCGAGGCGAAGCTGTCGCAGCCCTTCGCCTATTCGCGGGCCTGGTACGACACCCGCACCGCCTCGCTCGTCGAGATCGAGACCGACACGGGGCTGACCGGCTGGGGCGAATGCTATGGGCCGGCCCGGATGACCTCGGCCGTGGTCCAGGGTGTGGCCCCCTGGCTGATCGGCGAGGACCCGCTGAGGACGGATGCGCTTTGGCAAATGATCTACGCCCGGCTGCGCGACCACGGGCAGAAGGGTGTGGTCGTCCAGGGCCTCTCCGGCATCGACATCGCGCTCTGGGACATCAAGGGGAAGCATTTCGGTGTACCGGTGCACCGGCTGGTCGGCGGGCCGCTGCGCACTGAGGTGCGCGCCTATGCGACCGGGCTCTACCGGCGCAAGTCAGGCGATCCGCTCAAGTATCTCGCCGAGGAGGCCGCAGGCTACGTTGGCGAGGGTTTTTCCGCCGTGAAGCTGAAGGTCGGCTTCGGCGTTGAGGAAGACGCCGCGGTGACGCGGGCGGTGCGCGAGGCGATCGGGCCGGGTGTCGCGCTGATGGTCGACGCGAACCACGCCTTCGATGCGATCGCGGCGATCCGCCTCGGGCGGATGATCGAGGGTTACGACATTGGGTGGTTCGAGGAGCCGGTCCCGCCGGAGGATGTCGCCGGCTACCGGGCCGTGAGGGCCGCACTGAACATCCCGGTCGCCGGCGGCGAGTGCGAGTTCACCCGCTACGGCTTCCGCGAGCTGCTGGGGTCGCGCGCCGTCGACATCATCCAGCCGGATACCTGCGCGGCCGGCGGCCTCTCCGAGTGCAAGAAGATCGCCGATATGTCGGAGGCGTTCGGTGTGCGCTACAACCCGCACGTCTGGGGCACCGGGATCGCGATCGCGGCTTCGCTGCAGCTCCTTGCCGTGCTGCCAACGCATACGCCGACGTCATTGGCGCCGCTCGAGCCGCTGCTCGAGTTTGACCGCACCGAGCACCCGATCCGTCAGGCGATCCTGACGGACCCGATCGAGCACGACCGAGGCATGGTGCGGGTGCCGGACGGGGCCGGGCTCGGGATCGAGGTTGACCGGAAGGCGCTCACCCGCTTTGCGGCGACCTGATCGCCACATACCCTGCGGATCCGAGTCCGATCGAGCGTCTGACAAAGCGAAGAGGAGTTCATGCCGAAGAAGCCCGCGTTCGAGATTCCCTACCTGAAACCGCGCCCCATCACCGATGCCTTGAGAAAGCAGGTCCGCGAGGAACTGCCTGAGGTCGCGCAGATCAAGAACAAGGCGCTCCAGGCAAAGGCCGTCGAGGCCTGGGCGTTTGCGCTTGCGCACTCAAGCTTCAAGTCCATTCGCAAGATTCCGCCGGCCGGAAACCCGGATACCAACGAAGCGAAGCGCGGCGATCAGACCGACCACCTGCGGGGCGTGACACGGCTTGCCGTCGGGATCGCCGAGGAAATGGGCAAGGCCTATCCCGAACTCGCCATCGACATGGACGTGATCGTCGCGGGCGGGCTGGTCCATGACGTCGGCAAGGCCTGGGAGTTCGATCCGGTCAACCGCAAGCGCTGGAAGCAGATCCAGAAGCAGACCGGGCGGCCGTCGATCCGGCATCCGGCGTTCGGCGCTCACATCTGCCTCACCGTCGGGCTTCCGGAGGAGGTCGCCCATATCGCGATGGCGCATTCAGGCGAAGGCGAGCTGCTGGTCCGAAGCCTCGAATGCATGATCGTGCATCAGGCCGACTATACGTTCTGGAATACGCTGCTCGCCGGCGGGCAGTTGAAGCCCGAAACCGTCCCGCCTGCCACGCGCAAGTACATTATCGACAGGCCGTTCTAGCGGCCTGCGGCGCTAGATCCCGCCCACGGTCTTCAGCCGCGCGCGCGGGTGGATTTCCGATTGCGACAGCACGCTGGTCTGGGTGCGGAAGCGCTCCACGATCGAGCGCACGAACGGCCGTACACCGGGTGAGGTGACCAGCACCGGCGCCTCGCCTTCGCGCGCTGCGTCCTCGAAGCGCTCGCGGATAAGCGTGATGAATTCGGAGAGCTTCGAGGGCTGCATCGCGAGGCTCTTGTCCTCGCCCTGGCCGACGATCGACTCGGCGAAAGCCTGTTCCCATTTGGGCGAGAGCGCGATCAGCGGCAGGTAGCCGGCGGGCGAGGTGTGCTGCGCGCATATCTGGCGCGCAAGCCGCGCGCGCACATGCTCGACCAGGTAGGTCGGATTGCGGGTGAAGGCGAGCGCATCCGCGATGCCTTCGAGGATGGTCGGCAGATCGCGGATCGAGATGCGCTCGGCGAGCAGGAGCTGCAGCACGCGCTGGATGCCCGACACGGTGATCTGTGCCGGTACGATGTCCTTGACCAGTTCGGCCTGCTCCTTGGAGAGGTCCTTCAGGAGCTTCTGCACTTCCGCGTAGGAGAGGAGCTCCGACATGTTGGTCTTCAGCACTTCGGTGAGATGCGTCGCCAGCACGGTCGCGGCATCGACCACCGTATAGCCCTTCATCGCCGCCTCTTCCTTGAGGGAGGCGTCGACCCAGGTGGCGGGCAGGCCAAACGTGGGTTCGGTGGTGTGCAGCCCGGGGAGCGTCACCTGCGCGCCGGTCGGGTCCATCACCATGTGCTGGTTCGGCCAGACGCGGCCCTGGCCGGCGTCGACCTCCTTGAGCTTGATGATGTAGGCGTTCGCCTCGAGCTGCACGTTGTCGAGGATGCGCACCGCCGGCATCACGAAGCCCATCTCGCCGGCGAGCGAGCGGCGCAGCGCCTTGATCTGCTCGGTCAGGCGATCGGACCCATCGGGTGAATTGACGAGCGGCAGCAGCGCATAGCCGAGCTCGATCTTGAGGTCGTCGATCTTGAGCGCGGCCGAGATCGGCTCCTCGGTGGGCTCGGTCTTGGCAGTGGCCGCGGCCTTGCCGGCTTCCGCCGCGACCGCAACCTGGCTGCGCTTCTCGATCAGGTAGGCAAGTACGCCCGCGCCGCCGCCGAGCGCCAGGAACGGGATCATCGGAATGCCGGGCAAAAGCGACATCACGATCATCACGGCGGCCGACATGCCGAGCGCCTTCGGGTAGCCGGAGAGTTGTTTCAACAGCGCCTTGTCGGCGGCGCCGGAGATCCCCGCCTTGGAGACGAGCAGGCCCGCCGCGGTCGAGACGATCAGTGCCGGAACCTGCGTGACGAGGCCATCGCCGACGGTGAGCAGCGTGTAGGTGCGTGCGGCTTCCGAGAACGCCATGCCCTGCTGCGCGATGCCGATGATCATGCCGCCGATGACGTTGATGAACACGACCAGGAGGCCCGCGATCGCGTCGCCGCGCACGAATTTCGAGGCGCCGTCCATCGCGCCGTAGAAGGCGCTTTCGTCTTCGAGATGTTTGCGGCGCGCGCGCGCGTCCTGTTCGTTGATCAGGCCGGCCGAGAGGTCGGCGTCGATCGCCATCTGCTTGCCCGGCATGGCGTCGAGGTTGAAGCGCGCCGCGACCTCGGCGATGCGGCCGGAGCCCTTGGTGATGACCACGAAATTCACGATCACCAGGATCGTGAACACGATGATGCCGATCACGAAGTTGCCGCTCATCACGAAGTTGCCGAAGGCCTCGATGACGTGGCCGGCGGCGGCGGTGCCCTCGTGCCCGCGCGACAGGATCAGCCGCGTGGACGCGAGATTCAGCGCAAGCCGCAGCATGGTCGAGATCAGCAGGATGGTCGGGAAGGCCGAGAACTCGAGAGGCGCCTGGATGAACAGCGCCGTCATCAGGATGAGGACGGACAGGATGATGGAAATGGCCAATGAGAAATCGAGCAGCACCGCCGGCAGCGGCAGGATCAGCACAACCAGGATCGCCATCACGCCGACGGCGAGCGCGATGTCCCCGCGCTTGGCGAGGTCGCCAAGCCGGAAGCCCGGGAACGAGAACCCGCCCGGTTGTCCTGCGGTGACGTCGGTCATGAACGCCGCGCCGTTCTACCCTGTGCGTGAACCTGAAAAAGACGCAACAAGCGGGAGTACGACGCAACGCTCCGCGGCCGGTCAGGCCGCGCAGGGAAGCGAGGTCATGCAACAAGAAACGAAGGCAAGGCACCCCAGCCCGGCAATTCTTGCCGGGTGCATGGTTACCGCCCGGTTAACGATCCCGTTATCGGTGTGGCGAAGGGAAGGCAGGGGCTCGGCCGGGGTTTAGTCTGGTGCCGGCATGGCTCCGACACTTGGGGACTGCACGTGGGACGGATGGTTCTGGCAGCCGTTCTTTTCACCTATGTCGGCCTCGCCGACGCTTCCGCCTGCAGCTTCGTGAACTTCCGCTTCTTCTTCGGCACCGACTCGGAAACCGACATGACGGTCCGAAGCGGCCAGCCGTGCTCCATCCCGCTCGTGACCGGCGGACGCGCGAGCTATTCGAGCATGGTGATCAGCAGGCCCCCGCGTAACGGCACGGCGCGCGCCAATTCCTCCGGCGCCACCTACCAGTCGAGGCCGGGATACAGGGGCCCGGATTCATTCGCCTTCACGGCCTCTGGCACAACGCCGCATCGGACGGGATCAACGACCATCGAGGTCAGGATCACGGTTCAATAGCGAGTTCCGGAGGCATCCTTTCTTCCCTGCCACCCGCGGGATATCAGTTCGGCCAGGAAGAAGGGTATCCGGATGCAAATCGGAATCGTGGGCCTCGGCCGCATGGGGGCGAACATCGCGCGGCGCCTGATGCAGCATGGCCACCAGTGCGTCGTGTTCGACGCCAATCTGGAGGCGAGCCTGGCGCTCGGGCGGGAGGGGGCGACGTCCTCGGCGGCGCTGCAGGACCTGGTCAAGCGGCTGACGCCGCCGCGCGTCGTCTGGCTGATGGTGCCGGCCGGGGAGGCGACCGCCAAGGCCGTCGACGAGCTTGGGCGCCTGATGGCCGCGGGCGATACCATCATCGACGGCGGCAATTCGTTCTGGAAAGACGACATTGCGCGCGCCGGGGTATTGCGCGCGAAAAGCATCCACTACCTCGATGTGGGCACCAGCGGCGGCGTGTGGGGGCTGGAGCGGGGCTATTGCCTGATGATCGGCGGCGAGAAGGACGTCGTCGAGCGGCTCGACCCGATCTTCCGCGCGCTCGCGCCCGGCACAGACGACATCGCGCCGACGCTGCATCGCGAGGGACGCGATCCTCGCCCCGCGCAAGGCTACATCCATGCCGGGCCGAGCGGGGCCGGGCACTTCGTGAAGATGATCCACAACGGCATCGAATACGGGCTGATGCAGGCTTACGCGGAGGGTTTCGATATCCTCAAGCACGCCGGCGACCCGTCGCTCCCCGAAGAGCACCGCCTCGACCTCAACCTCGCGGACATCGCCGAGACCTGGCGGCGCGGCAGCGTGATCACCTCATGGCTGCTCGATCTGACGGCGGCGGCACTCGCCGACGAGGGCGATCTCGCGTCTTATTCGGGGCATGTAGCGGACTCGGGCGAAGGGCGCTGGACCCTGATGGCGGCGATCGAGGAGGCGGTGCCGGCAGACGTCCTCTCGGCCGCGCTCTACGCGCGCTTCCGCTCGCGACAGGAGCATACGTTTGCGGAGAAGATATTGTCGGCGATGCGCAAGGGTTTCGGCGGACACGTGGAAGCGAAATGATGGCAGCTCCGAAGTTGGCTGCCGTTGTGGTCATGGGCGTGTCGGGTGCCGGCAAATCCACGGTCGGGAAGATCGTTGCGGCAAAACTTGAGTGCCCGTTTCGGGATGCCGATAGTTTCCACCCGCAGGCCAACATCGAAAAGATGGCAAGCGGTCACCCGCTAACCGATCAAGACCGCTGGCCGTGGCTGCAGGCGATTGCGGCATATATCGCGGAGCACCGCGCCGCCGGCACGCTCTGCGTCGTGACCTGCTCGGCGCTCAAGCGCATCTATCGCGATATCGTTACCAACAAGCAGAGTGCCGACGTGGGGCTCGTCTATCTCAAAGGCGATTTCGACCTGATTGCCGCGCGGCTGAAAGCGCGCAAGGGCCACTTCATGCCGCCCGCACTGCTCAAGAGCCAGTTCGACGCGCTGGAGGAACCCGACGGTGGCGAACATGCGATCACCGTGTCGATCGAGGGGACGCCGGAGGGGATTGCGGCGCGGATCATAGAGCGGCTCTAGCCCGCCACCACGCGCAGCTTCGGCGCTTCGTGCACCGCATGATCGTGCAGCGAGCACCCGAAGGTGTGCTCGATCTTGGCCCAGCCGATCGGCGTGATGGTGAGCGCGCGGCTGTCGCGCTTGCGCGCGATCCAGCGCAGCGCCATCAGTCGGTCCGCGATTGCGGCGCCGACTGCGCCTGCGAGATGCGCGCGCCGCTCGCTCCAGTCGATGCAGGGGCGGCAGAACACGCGCCGGCTCTGCCGCGCGCCCGAGAGATCGACTCCGACTTTTGCGAAGAACGCCTCGCCGGACGGCGTGACGATGCCGCCATCGTCGGCGAACTCGATGTGGCCGTGCTCGCGCAACGCGTCGGCCAGTACGACCCCGAGCTGGCCGGCGATGTGGTCGTAGCACATGCGCGCCTGGCGCATCGTGTCGTCGATGCGGATCGGCCGAAGGCGTGGCGGCGCCACGGCGGCAACCTCCGAAATGCTTTCAAGCATCGCGGCGACATGGCGGCCGGCGAGCTTGAAGTAGCGGTGGCGGCCCTGCTGCGCCGGCACGATGAGTTTTGCCCGCGCGAGCTTGCCGAGATGGCCGCTCGCGGTCTGCGGGGTGACATGCGCCGCATAGGCGAGTTCGCTTGCGGTGAGCGCGCGTCCATCGAGCAGCGCAACGAGGATATTCGCCCGGGCGGGGTCGCCGACCAGCGCGGCAATGGCGGCCATATCGAGGATTTCGCTCATGAGCGGAATATAACGCCGCCGGCTGCGCGCGGCACGGCCTAATCCTTCGGCCGGCGCCGAAGCATTCCGGCCGCCATTTCGGCGACAGCCGAAACGATCGGCGGCATCCGCGCCCATCTTCTCCTCAGCAAGAAGAGGAGAAGGTCATGCCCACATACAATCTCTATCTGCCGCCGCAGACCTATTCGCGGTGGCGTCCGAAACAGCAGATCCATCCGGCCGCGGCCGCCTGGCATCTGGTTTTGTCGTGGATCGAGCGCGCGCGCCAGCGTCAGACGCTGGCCGAACTGGATGATCAGATGTTGCGCGACGTCGGAATCACCCGCGTCGAGGCAGCGCGCGAAGCCGGGAAGCCGTTCTGGCGGTGACTCTCCTTCGTCATGCCCGGCCTTGTGCCGGGCATCCACGTCTTCCTTGCCGCGGTTCAACGAAGAGAGTCGCGGATGGCCGGGACAAGCCCGGCCATGACGGAAAATAATTACCCCGCCATCCTGAATTCGCCGCCGCCATTCGCGGGCGGCGGGATCGGCATGCCGTCGTCGGCATATTCATTGAGCTTGTTGCGCAGCGTGCGGATCGAGATGCCGAGGATGTTGGCGGCGTGGGTCCGGTTGCCGAGGCAGTGCTTCAGGGTTTCGAGGATCAGGTCGCGCTCGACGTCGGCGACCGTGCGGCCGACCAGCGCGCGGGTGACCGCTTCGGCCGCGAAGGTCGCATGCGCGACGGCGGGCGCCGCGCGCTGCTCCTCAAGCCGCGCGCCGTCCGGCGCGAGGATCGACTCGGGCCCGATCGCTTCGCTCGCCGCGATCAGCACCGCGCGATGCATCGCATTTTCCAGTTCGCGCACGTTGCCGGGCCAGCGATTGGCGATAAGCTGCGCGCGCGCTTCGGTCGAAAGCACTCGGACCATACCGTTCGCCCTGGCGTACAGCTTCACGAAATGATCGGCGAGCTCCATCACGTCGGCCGGCCGCTCGCGTAGCGGCGGGATCTTCAGGTTCACCACGTTGAGGCGATAGAGAAGATCCTCGCGGAATTTCCCTTCGCGCACGGCCGCGGCGAGATCGCGGTTCGACGTCGCGACGATGCGGATATCGACCGGCACCGGCCTGGTGCCGCCGACGCGGTCGATCACACGCTCCTGGATGGCGCGCAGGAGCTTCGCCTGCAGCCGCACATCCATCTCGGAGATCTCGTCGAGCAAGAGCGTGCCGCCGCTCGATTCCTCGAACTTGCCGATGCGGCGCGCGATAGCGCCGGTGAACGCACCCTTCTCATGGCCGAACAGCTCGGACTCGAGCAGATGCTCCGGCACGGCCGCGCAGTTGACCGCGACGAAGGGCGCGCGTGCCCGGGTCGATTTCGCATGCACGAAACGCGCGAGCACCTCCTTGCCGGTGCCGGATTCGCCGGTGATCAGCACCGAGGCGTCGCTCGGCGCGACTTGCTGGGCGAGCTTGACGACGTGCGCCATCTTGTCGTCGCGATAGATGAAGTCGCGGTGATCGTCCGCGACGGCGGCCAAAACCGCGGCGATCAGCTCGGGATCGGGCGGTAGCGGGATGTACTCCTTCGCGCCGGCATGGATGGCGGCGACAGCGGCGCGCGCATCCGTCGAAGTGCCGCATGCGACCACCGGCACGTTGATGTGCTCGGCCTCGAGCCGCGCGATCAGATCGCGGATGTCGATCGCGACCTCGACCATCAACAGGTCGGCGCCGCGGCCCGAGCGCAAGACTCGCAGCGCGATTTCGGCATCGTCCGCGTGCGTGACCGTCGCGCCCTTGTCCATGGCGAGCTTGGTCGCAAGCGTGAGCTGGCCGCGCAACGTTCCGACAATCAGGAGGCGCATGGCTTTAGTCCTTCTTCAATTCGTTCGTCAGCTTCGTTCCGCCTTGATCATTTCCGTCATGGTGACGCCGAGCTTGTCCTCGACCAGGACGACTTCCCCGCGCGCGACCAGACGGTTGTTGATGTAGATATCGATTGCCTCACCGACCTTGCGGTCGAGCTCGAGCACGGCACCGGGTCCGAGCTTCAACAGGTCTCCGATATCCATGCGCGTGCGGCCGAGCACGGCCGAGACCTGCACCGGCACGTCGAAAACGGCTTCCAGATCGGAGGCGCCGCGCGCGGTTTCACCCGTGTCGGGCGCAAGCGTCACATCGCTCGGCATCGCGGCCCCATTCCGGTCGAGCTCCGGGAGCGGCACCTTGGTTTCGTCACTCATCTAGACCTCCAGCTCCCCTTGCGTACCGCCGCGCGCCGCCATATAGCCGCCAACCGCCTCGGCGATCGCGGCCTCGGTCGCGGCGCGATCACGCGCGAGCCCGCCATCGGCCCATTCGATCCGGCAGTCGCCCAGCGCCATGCCGGGCTCGGCGATGACCACCAGGCGGCCCTGAAACCCGTGCAGGTGCGCGATCTGCTCCAGCTGCGGTTGCGCGACCGCGTAGATCTGCTCGCCGACGCGCACGACGACATGGGGTGCGGCGACAAGCTGGTTGAAGCAGGACGCCGCGAGCGCGGTGATCTCGGCAAGCGGTTCCTTGGCGACAAGCTCGGGGGCGAGTTTTCGCGCCACCGCGACTGCCACCTCGACCGACTCCGCCTCGAGCCGCGCCTCGAGCGACGAGAGCCCCTGCGCCATGGTGCCGATCGCCTGGGCGATGCGCTCCAGCGCTGACGTCGCGCGGCCCTCGATCTTCGCCTCCGCGGCATTCTGCCCCTTGCGGAAACCGTCGGCCTCGGCACGCGCGAGCGCCGCCTCGTGCGCGGCGGTGGTGATCGTCCGCTTGCCCGGATGACCGGACGCGAAGTCGTCCTCGAACAGGAATTTGACCGGCGCGCTCATCAGTAGATCAGCTCTTCGTCAGCGCGGTTCTTGGAAATCATGATCTCGCCCTTGGCGGCGAGGTCCTTGGCGAGGTTGACCAGCAGGGCCTGCGCCTCGTCGACGTCGCGCAGCCGAACCGGCCCCATCGCCTGCATGTCGTCGACCAGCATCTTGGCGGCGCGGGTCGACATGTTGCCGAGGAAGAACTGCCGCACGGTGTCGGTCGCGCCTTTCAGCGCGACGGCGAGCTTGTCCTTGTCGACGTGGCGCATCAGCGTCTGCGCCGAGCCGGCGTCGAGCTTGACCAGATCGTCGAAGGTGAACATCAGCGTCTTGATGCGCTCGGCGGACTCGCGGTTCTGCTCCTCCAGCGCGGTGATGAAGCGCGTCTCGGTCTGCCGATCGAAGTTGTTGAAGATCTCGGCCATCACCTCGTGCGCGTCGCGCCGGCGCGTTTGCGAGAGGTTCGACATGAACTCGGTGCGCAGCGTGTTTTCCAGCCGCTCGATCACTTCCTTCTGTACCGCCTCCATCTTGAGCATCCGCGCCACCACATCGAGCGCGAGCTCTTCGGGGAGGATCGCCAGCACCTTGGCGGCGTGCTCCGGCCTGATTTTCGAAATCACCACCGCAACGGTCTGCGGATACTCGTTCTTCAGGTAGTTCGCGAGCACCTGCTCCTGCACGTTGGAGAGTTTCTCCCACATGTTGCGCCCGGCAGGCCCGCGGATTTCTTCCATGATGGTGGCGACGCGTTCGGACGGCAGATACTGAACGAGCAGCCGTTCCGTCGCGTCGAAATTGCCGAGCAGCGCACCGGAGGCTGAAAGCCGCCCGACGAACTCGATCATCAGCGATTCGACCGCTTCCGCCTCGACGGTGCCGAGTGTCGACATCGTGACCGAAAGCGTGCGCAATTCGTCGTCGTCGAGCAGCTTCCAGACCTTCTCGCCATGCTGCTCGCCGAGCGCCAGCATCAGCACGGCCGCGCGTTCGGGACCTCTCAGCTTGCGGCCCGCGCCGCCGGCGCTCTGCCGCCCCGCAAGCGTCGCGACGAGATCGGCGATCTCGTTGCGCTGGGAGGAATTGGAGGCCGCCGCCATCGGTCAGGCTGCCGCGTCTTGCAGCCATTGGCGGACAATGGCGACGGTTTCGTGCGGGTTGCGTTCGGCAAGCTCGCCGATTTTCTGCATCGATTGCGCGTGTACCTGGCCCTGCACCTGCGCGATGTCGGCCATTCGCGAAGCCTGGCTCGGCGCCACCTGGATGGGAGCTTCGGGAAGCGCCGGGGCGGCGGCATGTCCGGCGATTGCGGGAGCGCCCGGCGCGGCGGCGCTCAAGGCCTGGCGCGGCTCATCCGGGGTGAGAATGCGGCGCACGAGCGGCCGCACGATGAACAGCACGACGATCAGCGCGAGCAGGGCCATCACGACAAGCTCGACACCGCGCATGATGTCGTCCTTGGTGAATTGCAGAAACGAGAAGAAGCCGCCGGGCGCCTCCTGGATCGGCGCGGCGGGCGCCTCGGCAAAGCGCAGGTTCACCACCTCGATCTGGTCGCCGCGCTTCTGGTCGAAACCGATCGCGGTGCGCACCAGCGCGGCGATCCGGTCGAGCTCTTCCTTGGTGCGCGGCTGGTAGACCACGTCGCCCTTGTCGTTCTTGGCGTAGCTGCCGTCGACCAGGACAGCGGCCGAGATGCGCCTGACGCGACCTCCCTCGATGACCTCGGTCTTCGTCGAGCGCGAAATCTCGTAGTTGACGATCTCTTCGGATTTCTTGTTCGCGTCGCGCGCGGCTTGCGCATTCGGCGCCTGTCCCTGGGCGGCCTGCTGTCCGCCCGGCAGCTCGTTGCCGACGCTGACCGGGCCTCCCTCCTGGATGATGCCGCCCGCGGAGGATTCCTCGCGCGTCTGGCTGGAGCGGACGACGCGGC
>Ga0310810_10006532_pt1 | contig 13183 bp, 8 predicted proteins | sample NCmetagenome_FD_207641 | JGI IMG/M metagenome (GOLD analysis project Ga0310810, IMG submission 207641) | Soil microbial communities from experimental microcosm in Duke University, North Carolina, United States - NC | ecosystem: Engineered > Artificial ecosystem > Soil microcosm > Unclassified ... | reverse complement strand
AAACGGCCACACGGCGAGGCTAATTCGCGGCGATCGCGGCGGCAGCGTGTGCGACAACCAATCGATCGGGGTGGCGGAGCAATTGACGAAGTTGACGGGTTTCGGCGGGAAGCGTTTGGGCGAGCGTTTGCGCCGCCTGCTGCTGAATCAGTCGATTCTGATCGGTCAAGCCCTCGGTGATCACGGGCAGCGCGGCGCCAGGATCGAACCGGCCCACGATCGCTGCCGCCCTGAAGCGATTGATGCCATCACGATCGCTCAACAGTGGCCTGACCGCCTGCTCGGACTCTCGCGGCATCGTCGCGACCAGCGATTCAGCCGCGGTGAGCCGAATATCTGGAACCGGACTCGCCAGCATCGCCTTGGCCTCAGCCAACCCCCGTTCGTCTCCGGCTTGCGCGCGCGCGAGCACGATCGACATGCGCACGAGGGGATCCCGATCCTGATTCAGCGTGTCCAGGAGATGTGCAGCGGCCGCGTCCTTGCTCCGCACCAGCGCGCCAGCGACGGCAGCTCTGTTCATCGGCACCCGATCGGTGGCCAGCGACTGCAAGAGGGAGGGTGTCAGACCGCCGTGCTCCGCAAGCGCTTGGATCTCCGCGCTCATATCGCGGCCAGTGGGCGTGCCGAGGAGTGTTTGGACCGCGCGGATCGAGTTCGCGTCTCCGCTTTTCAAGAGCGCCTGCATCGCCGGTCGATCACCTCCGGCGCTTCGCTTCCGAAGCGTCTCTACAGCATCATCATCACCCGCTTTGGCCAGGGCCTCGAGCGCCGTGGCGCGGATCATGGGATCGGCGTCCGCCGATAGCCGACGCAGCAGACCGAAGGCGATCGGTTCGAGCAGACCTCGGTCGTCGGCATTGCCTGCCGCCTTGGTGATCCACGTTTCGTACTCGTCCAGCGCCGCGAGCGGTTGCGCACCCGCAGCGATGGCTTCGATCTTGAGTGTGATTGCCGCGTGCGACCGAGGCTTTCTCTTCAATATGCCGGCGGACAGGCTTGCCGCTTCGTCGAATCGTCCCGCCGCCACCGCTGCCCACCCGCGGCCGAGTATCTGCGCGTCGCTTTCCGGTCGCGGAGTCTGAGCGAGGGCGGGCGACGAAAGCGATGCGGTGATGATCAAGCCGATTGCAATCGTTCTCATGTCGAGGATCATTGTACCGCCCAGAGAGCCCCTCGGAGTGATTACCGACGTCGCTATAATGTTGCGTTGTCATCAGCGGAACCGCAACTGTCTATCGTCGCCGCTCGCCTCCGACGGCTCAGCGATGCCGCGCGTTTCGTGCATCAGCTGCAGTGCGAAGTCGACGCGCTCGGCGTCCCGAGTGAAATCATCGCCGTTCCTGGTGACCCGAGAGGCTTCGGCTACGAATTGCGCGAGGGACTGCGACGGGCGCGGGCTCCGTATGTGATTACGGTCGATCCGGATTTTTCCGGCCGTATGACATTTCTTGCCGATCTGTGGGCGCGGCGAGATGACGCGGAGGTGATCGTCGCGTCGCGATATGTCGACGGCAGCCGAGTCAATATGCCCGCCGCGCGGACCGTCGGTAGCCGCGTCCTCAATAGCGCGTTCCGCCGCGGCCTGAGTGTCGGGGTGAACGATGGATCGAGCGCCATCCGCTTGTACCGGACCAGTGTCGTCAACTCGCTGCAGCTCGAGTCGACCGATTACGACATCCTGCAGGAGGTCCTGGTGCGCGCCCATTCCGCCGGGTGGCGCGTGCTCGAGATCCCGTTGCACTACACGCCGAACCCGGAGGTGGCCTCGAAGGCCCACGCGGCGCTTGCCTCGGCGTATCTGCGCACATTCTGGGCGCTCTGGAAGCTGCGCAATTCAATCGCAGCGGCCGACTATGACTACCGCGCGCACGACAGTCCTATCCCGCTGCAGCGCTACTGGCAGCGAAGCCGCTTTCGGCACATCCGCGAGCTGATTGACGGCGAAGGGCCGGTACTCGATGTCGGGTGCGGATCGAGCCATATCATCGGCGTGCTGCCGAAGGGCAGTGTCGCCCTCGATGTGCTGATCAATAAACTGCGGTTCGCGCGGCGGTTTCCGATCCCGCGCGTCCGCGGCTCTGGCTTTGCGCTGCCATTTGCCGACGGCAGCTTTCCCTGCGTGCTCTGCTCGCAGGTGATCGAGCACGTGCCGATGGTCCCGTCGATGATTGATGAATTGTGCCGCGTGCTCAGGCCGGGCGGTCGACTTGTGCTCGGTACGCCGGACTACGACCGATGGCAATGGGTGTGGATCGAGAAGGCCTACGGTTTGGCCGCGCCAGGGGGATATGCCGACGAGCATATCTCGCATTACACACGGAAAGGACTGCTAGAGGACTTCGCCCGCCGCGGCTATGTCCACGAAGCGACCCGGTACATCCTTCGCGGCGAACTGATCCTGGCCTTCCGGAAACCCCCGCGATGAATCGTGCGCTAGCCGTCCTGATTGGGGTCTGCAGCGCTGCTTTGCTCACACCGCTGGTTGTGCCGTTGTTCACCGGCCGCGTCTTCGCGTTCAACGACTTGTCCTGGTTTCATCTGCCGATGCGGCATCTCTATCAGCAGGCGCTCAACTCGGGAGATAGCGTGCTGTGGACGCCGTCGATCTTTGCCGGCTACTACATACACGGCGAAGGTCAGATTGGCGCATTCCACCCGCTTCACCAACTGTTCTACCGGGTTCTTCCGCTTGGTCCAGCTTTCAATGTCGAGCTGATCACCAGCTACGTCGCCGCATTCGCGGGGACTTTCTGGTTCTTCCGACGTCTTGAATTCAGCCGGGCGGTGGCGCTGTTCGGTGCCATGTTGTTTGCGTTCAGCGGCTTCAATCTGCTGCATCACCACCACATGAATATGGTGGCGGTCGTCGCTCACATGCCGTGGCTGCTGGCCGCTGCCGACGTGTTGATCGTAGACGAGCGCCGACCTGTGCGAACACTCGCGGTTGCGGCCGTCGCGCTCATCCTCGCGTCCGAGTTCCTGCTGGGATTTCCGCAGGCGGTCTGGTGGAACGTGATGACGCTTGCCGCCTTCAGCCTGTTCCGCGCGCAGGAAACGGGACACTGGAGGCGGCTGGTGCCGGGAACGGCCGCCGTCCTGATCGGCACTCTGATGGGCGGAATCCAGCTGCTGCCTACGGCCGACGTGGCGGCCCACTCCGAGCGGGTGGCCCTCTCGAGCGACTTCGCGCTGACGTATTCACTGCATCCGCTCAACCTGGTCCAGATGTGGTCGCCCTACATTTTTGCGGCCGGCGCCTGGAGCAAAGTCGATCCCAGGTGGTTCCACGAATTCGGGATCTACTCCGGCGCTATTCTACCGGTCGGGCTGATCTGGGTGTGGATCCGCCGTCGGGCGTTGCCCGCTCGTCGACGACTGATCGCAGCGGCCACGATATTCGCCGGGGTGACGCTGCTGCTGGCGCTCGGCCGCTATGGCGTTCTTGCCCGCGCGCTCTCGTATCTGCCGATATTTCAAGCCCTGCGGGCTCCAGCCCGATACATCGTCCTCGTGCAATTCGCCCTGACGATTCTCGCCGCGATCACGTTGGAGGATCTGATTGCGATTGTCGACCGCCGCAGCGCCGCCGCCTCGCGGTATATGCCCGGGTTGTGGATTCCGGCGGCGCTTGGCATCGTGACCACGCTGGCGCTGAACACCGGAGTGCTGCCTTATGGTCCGCACACATTCTCGCGCGCTGCCGCCGCGGCCGAGGGACCGGCGTTTGTCCTGGCGGTGACCGTGCTTGTCTTCCTGGCCGGACGCCGGGTTCGATGGGCACTCGGCGCGCTGATCATTGTCACTGCCGCGGATCTCGCCGCCTGGGGCTTGGTGTATGTGTATCGCCAACCGCCTCTGACAATCGAGCAACTGACGCCAGGGATCCCTGAGGCGCCTGCCGATCCCGCCGATTCATACGCGTTTGCCCCGTTGCGCGGACCTTTCCATCACGATCAGCTCATCATGCGAGGATACCGGCTCACCAGCGGCTACGTCGGCCTGTTTCCGGCGACCGTCTATCCGCTCGACAGCGATACCACGACGCGCTTGTCTGGGACGAAATGGTTCTTTACACCCGACGGTGTCAGACACGCTGCGCAGGACGGTGCGGAACGCGTGCGCCTCCTTGACGAGCAAGGGCATGCCGCCTCTGGAACGGCTTCGATCGTCCTCGATCGACCGGGGCACTTGGTCGTCGACGTCGTCGCCCCTGGCCGGCGCACGCTGGCGTTGACCGAACGCTTCTACGACGGCTGGCTGGCCAGCGTCGAGACCGTGCCTCTCCAGATGGTCCGGGTCGAACACGATTTTCTCGGCTGCGTCGTGGAGGCCGGCGCGCACCGGGTGAGTCTTCACTTCATGCCGCGAAGCTTTGTCTACGGGTCAGTCGCTTCGGCGATCGGCGTTGCGCTTGTCGCGGGAGTGCTCATCATGGGCATTCGAGACATGACCCAGAACCCTGCCAGCGCGGCGCAAAAAGCCAGAGCCGACAACCAGTAGTACCGTGGATAGGCGAGCCGCACCGTGTACGACCCGCTGTTCGGGGCATCGAACGCCAGCTGCCGGTCGAAGGCATACAGCCGTACTTCCCGGCCCGCGGTGTCGGCGTGCCAGGCGGGATAGTAATTGGTGCGAATGATCACTCGCGACCCGGCCATGACGTCGACCAGTTCGACATTCGCACCGAAGAAATCGAGCGCGCTGAGGCGGCCGCTGCCCGTGGGCGTGACGATGTCTCGCGTATCGACGTCGCCGAGCTCGAACTCGGTCCACAGGCCGCCCCGCCAGCGTTCCGTAAAGAACCCGCTGCCCGCGAGATAGTCCCGCGACGCGTCGGTCCAGACGAACAGGTGTTTCACGCCCCAGCGCCGCATCTCGGCGACGAACGTCGCCGGCGGCGTTTCACCGATCGCCCGCCCGGCGAAGGTGCCTGCGCCGACCACTTGTCCGCGAAACTTGCTCCAGATCCACCCGTCCCACATCTGGGTGTAGAAGCGCTGACCGGCGACGCCAGGCAGCAGGCCCTGGAAGTGCACGTTGAACGGCGTTCTCGCGCTGCGTCCCGGACCGCTATCCATGTCGCGGTGTGGGTTGATCTCGACGAGGATCAGGCTGCCATCGGACCCGGCGATGCGATCGATCAGCGGCGGGTCGAATGCACGCAGCTCGGGCACGTGGGGTACGGGCACGAACGACGTCGCCACGTAGAGCGCGATCATCGCGGCGATCGCGATCGCGAGCCTGCGCGTGCCGCTGAACCGTAGCACGAACCCCGCGAGCGCGGGCCCGGCGAGGAGCGGCATCATGTGCTGGATGCGATCGAACATCGCGCCGGACTCCCACGTGTTCAGGCGAAGCAGCCCCTGGGTCAGGACGACGGCGGCGGCGTAGAAGCCCGACCGCGTGCGTCTGGCGGCGAAAGCCATGACGAGCAGCGCCGGCAGCCAGACATTCGTCAAACTGCGGTAGTCGTTGAACCAGCGGTGCGGAAACGCCAGGATCTCGGTGTTGTAGTAGACGATACGGAAGAACCCCGGCCAGTTCATCGGCACGCTGGGATCGTAGACGGTGTTGTTGAAGCTCACGTAGGCCGAGTACCGCAGCGACTCCCAATGCACGGGGAGGGAGATGACGATGGCGAACGCGCTGGCGACGGCCAGCCGCAGGATCGCTTTGACGTCTCGGTAGTACGCGGCCTCGAGTAGCAGATAGGTTCCCGCATAGACGACGAATGCGACGTGCGAGTAGAGAGCCAGCGTGAGGCCGAGCATCAGGACCGGCCCTCCCCATCGCCGGCCGAGACGTGCGGCTCGGCTGCCAACCATCGCGACGCCGACACAGAACACGCCGATGAGCGAGTTCGTGTCGCCGCTGTTGCCGATGGTGACGAAATAACCCGCGGTGCACAGCAGCGCGAATCCACCAGCGAGCCAGGCCTCTTCGGGATCGTCCTGTCGGATGTCCCACCACGCGAACGCCGGGATCGCGAGGAAGACCACCGCGTGCAGCAGGTGGTAGCCGACCCGGTCGCCAAAGACGATCATCGGGAAGAACATCAGCGCCGCGAAACTCTGCGCGATGTCGTTCGAGGTCGGGTAGCCGCCGAGCAGCCACCAATTCCACCCGACCACGCTCCCACGTTGCATCCGCCGGACGCCGTCGGCGGCCGCTTGAAACAGCGGCGTGTAGTCGTCCTGGAACGGAATCTGGTTCCAGGTGGACACCGGCAGCCGCGAGAACAAGGCCGCCACGAGGACGGCGGCGCCGGCGGCGAAGATCGCGAGGGACGGGCCGCGTCCAACCCGCGCCGGCGCTCCGACCTGCCGCCACGTCATCAGCGCCAGCGCGGTCGTCGCGACGAGGGCGGCGCCGTACCAGGGTTGTCGCCAGCCGTTGAGCGCACCGGGGAGCAAGGCCCACTTGCCAGTCAAAAGGAAGTTCGGCCAGGCGAGCAGCAACACCCAGGCAAGCGCTGCTCGTGGTGCCCAACGCGGCAGTCCGTGTGGTTGGAAGTCCTCGGGCGTCATCACAGGATGGGCAATGCGTTAGTGTGCTGCGGAGACGCGAAGTACCAGCACCAAGTCCCGGCCTCCGGCGCTCTGCACGGGCGTACTCGCAACGTTCAGCCCGCGCTGATGAACCCAATCGAGCGCGGCAGCCAGTTCGGGTGTCTCCGCGAACTCGACCAGGAAAAGCCTGCCGTTCTGAATCGCCTCCTCGAGATCCTGGCGTGGCGCCCTGCTCAGTCCCATGTCCACCGAGACGTTGGGGTGCTCGCTGGCAAGGTATCGGATCGGCCAATACAGCCACCACTGTTGCGCGAGAACCACGATGCCGGCGGGCCCGGTGGCCTGTCCAAGTATGCGCTCCAACACCTGCTGCTTCGGCTCGGTCCCAGCGGTGACATAGGTCAGGTGCGAACGCCCGCCGCTGGTAGCAAACTCACGGAAGTAGTTGACGTAGAAGGTCGTCAGCCAGCACGCCACCACGAGGGTTGCCGCCGCGACCGCCGGCCATCGCATTTTCGGCGACGATTCGATCCAGGCGCTCGCCCCGCGTGCCAGGACGAGGGTTGCGGGCACGATGAGGCAGAGCCCCCACCGCTCGAAGTGCGGCATGAGCGCCTGCGGCCCGGCGAACGCGTAGAAGCCAAGCCACGTGCCCGCGGTGGCGAGAATCAGGGCCGCGTCGAGCGAGCGATGCGCACCGCGAAATCTTCGCAGAAGTCCCCACAGCGCGACGCCGACGACGATCACGACGGCAGCGTCATACGGCGGTGTCCACGGACGTGCGCCTGAGAAGTAGTGATAGACCGTGACGCCGTTCAACAGTCGCGCGCCGTTCGCCGCGAACTCGAACCATTGCCGGCCATCGACCATGCGTGCCGCCGCGTTCGACAGCCACGGCCTGTTCAGGTAGTCGATGGTGCCAGCCAGGTGGTGCACGACGGCCAGGGTGGTCAGCCCCGCCAGCCCGATCAGAACGGCTCCCGCGAGGAAGAGAATCACGCGGGCCCGTGCGGCAGCAGGCCACCGCCCGCGCATCGCCGGCACGAACGGAAGCACGAGAAATGGGGCGATGAAGACGTTGGTCGGATGGGTCCACAGAACGATCGGGAACACGAGAATCGCCGCGGCGCCGTAACGCATGTTTTTCTCGGCGTAGCCAAGAAGCGAGAGATAAATGGCGATTCCCGACCAGAACACCGACTGAGAAGGATCCTGACAGATGCGGCTGTGGGCGATCGCCGTCGGCATGCTCGCCAACGCCACGGAGTAAATCCAGGCGGTCGTACTTCCGTACGCACGATTGACGAACCAGTAACCGATCGGCAGCGCCATCAGGTTGACGAGGGCCGGAATCGTGCGCAGCAGCAGAAACGACGGCGGCGCGAATGCGTGGAGAGCGGCAACAGGAACCAGGAAGAACAAGTCAATGGGATTGCCGCTGGTCGTCCGGGCTTCGTACGGCCGGTCCGACAGCCAGGCCAGCGCCTGAATGCCCCACCACCCTTCGTCGCCGCTGATCCCCGGAACGCGCGACAGGTACATCACGTGAAAGCAGACGGCAGTGCCGAGGAGCGCGGCAATCAGGACGGTCAGAATGCGTCGCTCGCGCTGCATCGGGGCGTTCTGGCTGCTCACCTGATTTGCCAGCAGGTGCATAGACGACGGTCTAGAACTGGAAGTAGATGAACTCGCCGCCACCGAAATTGCCGAATAACAGCGTCAGATAAAACGTCGCCGCGTAGACGGAGTATCGCACGGCGCGCGGCAGCCGGGGGACGGCCAGCAGGTTGTCGTAGGCCGCCTCGCAGACATGCACCAGAAGAAGAGGCGTGACATACATCACGAGCGGCACCAGCAGTGCGTCGACGTTGATGGAGCGCGGCGCGAATGCCGTGAATAGAGAAGCGGTCATCGTGCCCAACTGTCGTGCCGATCGTGCTCGGAAGATGAGCCATCCATAGCAGGTCAAGTGAAACATGACGACCCACGACGAGATGCGGGCGAGCACGTCCGGGCCGGTGACCCAATCGTTGAACCACTTCAGCCGCTCGCCACCGCGATAGGCCAACAGCAGGACGCCGTGGTAGACGCCCCAGATCACGAAGGTCCATGCCGCGCCGTGCCACAGCCCGCCGAGCAGCATCGTGAGGAGAAGATTGCGGGAGGTGCGCGCCGCGGACCCGCGACTGCCGCCGAGCGGGATATACAGGTAATCACGCAGCCACGTCGACAGGCTGATGTGCCAGTTGCGCCAGAAAGCCTGCGGGCTCCGGACAAAATAGGGAAACCGGAAGTTCTCGATCAGCTCGATGCCCATCAGTTTCGACAGGCCGCGAGCGATGTTTGAGTAGCCGGCGAAGTCACCGTAGATTTGGAAAGCGAACGCATACGTCCCGAGCAGGACGTTGACGCCGGTCTGGTGGGTCGCCGGATCGAACACCATATTCGCCAGGCTGGCAAGATTGTCGGCCACGAAGATCTTCTGGAAGAAACCCCAGGCGATGAGCCATGCGCCGTCGTGCATCTGTTCGCGCCCGATGCGCCTCGGCGCATCAATCTGCGTGAGCAGACGTGACGCGCGCAGAATCGGGCCGGCGACCAGGTGCGGGAAGTACGCCACGAAAACACCGAAATCCACCAGGTTACGCGCCGGCTCGATTTCGCGACGATACACGTCGATCACGTAGCTCATCGTCACGAACGTGTAGAACGAGATTCCCACCGGCAGCAGGACGCGCACGGTGACGAAGTCGAGGCGCCACCCGAGCGCGCCAAACATCGCGTGCAGATTGTCGGCGAAGAAATTGAAATACTTGAAGAAGCCGAGCATGGCCAAATTGAAGCCGAGGCTCAGGCAGAGGATCGCACGTCGGCGGGCGTGCGATTCGGTGCGGCCAAGCAGCAGGCCGCATGTGAAATCGACCAGCGTCGATCCGATCAGGAGTCCGAGAAAGCGCCAGTCCCACGCCGCGTAGAAGTAATAGCTCGCGATCAGCAGGAGCCAGTTCTGGGCGCGGTGCGGCAGCACGCGATAGAGCGCGTAGACGACGAGAAAAAACCAGACGAAGTGCAGGGAGTTAAAAACCATCGAGGAGGCGCGACTCGCGAAGAAATTGGTCCAACGCTTCGGCCACGATTTCGTGTCCGCGTGGGGTCAGGTGGACGGTTCGCAGGAAGAACACGTCGGAGCCGCCGGCGCGGAGCGGGGGCAATACGTCTAATCGCGGGACCGGAATGTCGCGGAGCGCCTGATCGATGCGTTCGCCAGCGGCATCACGCAGCAACGTTCCGCCAGCCTGCGTCACCGCCTCGCGCAGGTGCCCGTAGTCCTCGTCGTTGACCTGGAACCGCGCCGGCATCAAGATGACCGCCATACGAGCGCCTGCCGCGCTTCCTTCCTGCTGCATCTGCTGGGTGACGCGGTGAATGGTCGCCAGCCCGCGGCCAATTCTCGGCGCCGGCCGCGCTGCATAACTTTGCAAGGGCGGTTCGGGCGGTCCGGTGGGGCGCGTGAATCGTTGCGTCGCGGTCAGCACGCGGAGCCGCAGCACCTGCAGAACCATGCTGCGGCGCACCGTTCGACGAAACCGCGTGATGAACGCCTCGCGTACGGTGTCCGTCATCGCACGCTGGCGGCCGTCGAGCAGCGCCTCCGCACCAACCGCGTCCTCGATGTCGTTGCCGACGAAGAGCGTTTCGATAATGAGATCCGGTTTGATCACCGGAATCAGCGAGCGCAGGAAGAGGAGTTCTTGCACCGGCCCGTATCCCTGCACGCCGCCGTTGATGACGCGATAGGCAATGCGAGATCCGCGGCTGTTGAGGCGCCGCTCGAGCAACTCGCCAAAGGTCTGCCGGAAGGGCACCTGTACGGACAACACCAGCGAATCGCCCAGGATCAGGATGCGGCGCTCGTTCGGCGCCTTCTCGCCGATCTCTTCATCGTCCCTCACACCCGCCGAGTTGACGTGAATTTCGGTGTCGAACTCGTCGGTGGCAAAACGGATTCGGGCGCCCGGCTTCAGTCGATAGCCGAGGACGGGATCGGTCTCGAAGAGGCCCTGAAAGCTGGGAGCGGCCTCGGAGCTGCCCCACGTGCGTAGCCCGACTTCGAAGATCGCGAACTGCAAGGCAAAGATGACGGTGAAGAGCGCCAGGCGGCGCAGGCTGTCGCGGCTCACAGGGAAATCGAGGTCATGGAATTCACGAGTCAGTCATGGTGAAAGTGCGGAATGCTGAACTCTGATTGCTGAATGAAAAACGTCAAACGCGAAGCGTTCGATCAATTCAGCATTCAGAAATCAGCATTCAGAATTTCACCGGATAGGTTTGAAATCATTTCTATTCTTGTGGCCTGTAAAAGCGCTCTCCTCCCACCGTCTGGTCGAATTGATAAAACTGGACAAGAGTATCCCTAACCGAATCTCCAAGATTGACATTCGAATACCATCCGTAGCCTGCGGCACTCGCAGGATCGTGTTCGATCACCACGCAGGAGAACTCGTGTCGTTTCAGACGCGCCGTCAGATCGTTGACGACCTCCGGATTGTTGATGGCGACAACCCGGAACGCGAACGGGTCAAGAACGATGGGACGTTGGCCGACCAGAAGAGGGATCAGCGGGGATTCGGAGAGCATCGTTCCGCGACAGTCGCTCAGGGTCGTCACGAGCCTGCGCCAGCCCTCCTGCCGCTCCCGCACCACACCCTGCTCGATCATGGCCGCAACCAGAACCACATTCTGTGCGGCCGCCCACACCGTAACTGTGATGAGCGCCATGGTCCCCAGGTTTCGGATGCGTCCGGCCTGCGAGGCGATCGTCGCAGTAATCAGAATAATCGCTGCCACGTACGCATCGACGATGTGACTGGTCATGGTGGTGCCGGGACTGGTGAAAATGACGCCCGTGACTGCGACAGCCGTCAGGAAATACAGCGCCGGCAATGGCAGCCGCGCGCGCGCTGACAGACCGACTGCCAGCAACGCAAGAAAGAACACGACCGTGAGCAGGTGCGACACTCCGATCAAGTGCAGCGTGCGCGTAATCGCCACCGGACTCAGCAAGGTGGAGAGCGTAGAGCCGGCAAGCGCGCAGGCTCGGAACGATTCAATGGCCCGGCGATCACTCGCGATGTTGACAAGTGCCGCGACCACGACCGCGCCTAGAACAGTGATCACCGCAAGTCTTGTCGCCGCCCGCCGTCGTCCAAGCAACAGCAAGGCAAGCGTTGCGGCGGCTGGCGCATAAACGCACGTGATCTTCGTGATGAAGGCACAGATGAACAACGTCGCTGCAGCCAGCTCACGCTTGATCGAATCGGGCCGCTTCTCGATGGGGGCCAGCACCGCCAGGCCAGCGAGGGCGAATGCCGTCGCCAGTGGCTCGCACCGCACGGCGAATCCAGTTTGGTGGACGAAATACGGCGCCGTCGACAGGCCTGCGCCAAGCATCGCCAGGGGTGATGGCACTGAGAGCCGCTTCAAGAGCACGAAGACCGCTGCGACCATGGCACCCAGTCCCAGCATGCTCACGGTCACGCCGGCGACAACCGGCGGCACTCCGGCGCGCATCAGTGCCGCGATCGCGACGAACAGCATCGGAAAGTACCGCGTTCCGCCGTACTCGACGCCGTTCCACAGCGGTCGGTACAACACGCCGTCATACGCGTCGCGTGCGAGAGCCAGCCAGACGCCGCTGCTGAAATTCAGGTAGAGGCCGCTCGCGATACTCACGACCGCATCTGCAGCCAGAACTACCGCCGTCAGCAGCACGACACAGACGATCAGCAGGCGCGTCCATCGGCTCATCATGCGCGTGATATCCTCTATTTTGCTTCAGACGCGTGAGCGCGACAAAAGTCAATTGAGGCACATCCGCAGCCCTAACAGCAGACTCTCGATCACTTGCCGCGTCAGCGCGATACCCTGGCGCTACGTATCTGCCTAGAAGCGGTTTCAAAAATGCGTCTGACAGTGGCGAACGAGCGCCCGCCTACGCCAAGGCTCCGGCGAGGTCTCGCCGAAGCGCTTCGCGCGAAGGCGGAAGCGTGTTGGGGAGTCCGAGGGGCGTAGCCCCTCGGAGTGATTAATGATAATAGCCGTTTGCATCAAACAGGTTGTCACCAGAGAGTGGCAGCTGCGCATCAACGACGCCAAGACCTGGATTCGCGATCAGGATGCGAGCTTCGAGCTGAACGAGCCGGACGCCTACGCGCTCGAGGAAGCCCTCCGACTGAAGGAGAAACACACCGGCGAGGTGGTCGTCGTGTCCGCGGGGCCCGCACGTGCGGCGCAGGTGATTCGGGAGGCGCTGGCGCGCGGTGCGGATCGGGCCATTCACATCGAATCGGATGCGCTCGCGAGCGCGGATGCCGGCAGCGTCGCCGACGCGATCGCGGCCGCGATCCGTGACGAGAACTTCAACCTGGTGCTGACCGGCCTTCAGTCCGACGATCAGGGTTTCGGCCAGGTCGGCGTCGTCCTTGCCGAGAAGCTCGGGATGCCGCACGCGACGATCATCATGGAAGTACAGGCCTCTCCTTCGACAGGCTCAGGGCAGGCCCCTTCGACAGGCTCAGGGCAGGGGAGTCTGCGCGTGAAACGGGAGCTCGAGGGCGGTTGGTTCCAGTGGATCTCGTTGCCGATGCCGGCGCTCCTGACCATCCAAAGCG
>Ga0310810_10006530_pt1 | contig 13185 bp, 13 predicted proteins | sample NCmetagenome_FD_207641 | JGI IMG/M metagenome (GOLD analysis project Ga0310810, IMG submission 207641) | Soil microbial communities from experimental microcosm in Duke University, North Carolina, United States - NC | ecosystem: Engineered > Artificial ecosystem > Soil microcosm > Unclassified ... | reverse complement strand
TGATTGGCATCCGCTGCGAGCGGAACTCGCATCGCTTCTTCAAGAAATATGGGGAGCGCTTCGAGGACTCCGAAGGCAAGCAGATCTTCCTCGAGTTTGCGGACGAAGAACGGGACCATCTCGACCTCCTGGTGCGCGAGTACCGCGCGCTCGTCAAGCGGCAGGGACGGAGCCGGAAAACAGGGCCCCGCAACGGGTCCACGGCTCCGCCTCGCGCCTCGGCGCGGTGACGCGTCGGCGTGCTCAGCGTATTCCCGAGCGACATCGACCGATGATCGACCTCCACGTCCACACGACGGCGTCGGACGGACGCTGTACGCCGGACGAACTGGTGGAGCGTGCGTCGCACGCGGGAGTACGGGTGCTCGGCGTCACGGACCACGACACGATCGCGGGACTCGCCGAGGCGCGTGCGGCCGCCAAGGGACGCGACATCGACGTCGTGTCCGGCATTGAAGTCACGGCGGTCGAAGCCGGTCGTGACATACACCTGCTTGGGTACTTCCTCAATCCAGACGATGCCCACCTGGCCGTGTTTCTGGCCCAACAACGCGCGCAGCGGATAGCGCGCGTCGAAGCGCTCGGTGTTCGGCTCGCCGAACTCGGGATGCCGATCGATATTGCGCCATTGCTCGCCCAGGCGCGCCAGCAGGGCGGGCGGTCCGTCGGCCGGCCCCAGATCGCGAGAGCGATGATCGCGGCTGGATACGTCGCCGATACGCGCGAGGCGTTCGAGCAGTGGCTGGCGACCGAGCGTCCGGCGTTCGTGCCGCGAACGGGTGCGCCGCCGGGCGACGTGATCGGCATCGTGCACGCGGCCGGAGGTCTTGTATCGCTTGCCCATCCGGGACAAACGAACGTCGATGCGCGAATTACGGCGTACGCCGGCGCGGGGCTCGATGCGATCGAGGTCTACCATCCGGATCACGACGCAAACGCCGTCGAGCGATATCGCCACATGGCAGAGCAGCTGAAGCTGCTCGTGAGCGGTGGGTCCGACTTCCACGGTGATGCCGATCACGGCGGCGAACCTGGCGCGGTGGCGCTGCCGATGGAGGACTGGATTCGCCTGCGCAACGCAGCCGTGCATGGCTGATCCAACCGTTCCCGCTATTCACATGCGCGAGGTCACAAAGGACTACCGCGCCCTCCGTCCTCTTCGTGTTCGGGACCTCGACCTGTTCCCAGGTGAGTCGGTCGCGCTGCTCGGGTTCGATCGAGCGGCGGCGGAAGTGTTCGTCAACCTGATCACGGCGGCCACGCTCCCCGATGCGGGCCGCATCGAAATTTTTGGCAGGCGTACTACCGACATTCAGGATGCGGACACTTGGCTCTCATCCCTCGACGGGTTCGGCATTCTCAGCGATCGGCAGGTCCTGCTCGACAACATGACGGCGGAGGACAATCTCACCATGCCGCTCACGATGGCCTTGCACGACGTGGATCGCGGCATACGCGCAAGGGTGGCCGCGCTGGCACAGGAAGTCGGTTTGCGCTCTGATGAGCTGCGCCGGCCGATTGTGACGCTCACTCCCGAATTCCGGATGCGCGTCCGACTCGGCCGTGCGCTCGCGCCGGATCCGCGAATTCTGTTGTCAGAGCACCCCAATGCGTCGCTCGGGGCCGCTGACCTTGCGCACTTTGCCGAGGACTACGCACGCATCGTCGCCGGACGGCGGATCACGAGCGTCGTCTTCACCGCTGACGCTGCATTCGCGTCGGCCATTGCTCCGAGAGTTTTCACGCTCCAGCCCGCGACGGGTGAGCTGAAGTCGCCGTTCGCGTGGCGACGTCTCTTTCATCGCCCTTAAAGCCGACCATGCCAGGTCTGCCGTATCGTGGAATGAAACTTGATGGTTTGACCGCAGGACGGTCCGTCGACCGTCCCCGGAGGTACGTCGACGTGGCGAACGGCACGATTAAACGGTTGGTCCGCGATCGCGGATTTGGATTCATCCGCGATGATGGCGGCCAGGAATGGTTCTTTCACCGCAGCTCGGTGACGTCTGGCGCATTCGAGCAACTGAATGAAGGTCAGCGCGTCAGCTTCGATGAGGAGCCTTCGGCGAAAGGTCCGCGGGCAGGGAACATCCGCGCGGACGCCTGAACCGGGACGCATTTTCTCGACGCTCGCGTTCGCAGCGGGGCGAACGATTCGAACTGCAATCGTGCGTGAGACAGCGGAAACGCGGAATACGAGAACGTGCGAGACCCCGGCCCCTCCGGGGGCCGGGCCCATGTTCAAGTACTAGCCTTCGATCAGTCGAACGTCACCAGCACGGGGACCCTTTGTCGAATCCTCCGCTGTAAACTCCACGCGCTGCCCCTCCCGCAGCAACTCGAAAACCGCGCCGCGCACGGCGCTGCGGTGGAAGAAGTGTTCGACGCCGCCCTCATCGCGTATGAATCCAAATCCCTTATCGATGAGGAGACGTGCAATAGTCCCGGTCGGCATAGCCGTGTCCTCCGATCCGCGAAAACCTGAGTGCATCTCAGGCGCTTCGAGACCGCTCTAAGAGCGGACATATGAAGCCACTGGAGGAACCGCGGCCCCGACGCGCGCCGACGTAAGCTCGGCAAGTGTAGGAAGTGGCGTGATCGAAGTCAAGGCAACTGCCGAGGTGCTACGCTCTGAGCGTCGATGCGACCCCCTCTCCTGTCCGTGGTAGTCCCCGCCTACAACGAAGCCGCAGGGATCTCCCGCACAATCAATGACATCCGCGCGGAAATCGACCGGCTGCCTGGGGACGGCGAACTGGTGGTGGTCGATGACGGCAGCCAGGATGGCACCGCGGCCATTGTCTCGGAGGCTGCGCGGAACGATCCTCGAATCAAGCTGGTCCGTGCTTCCCACCGGGGGAAAGGCGCCGCGGTTCAGCGCGGCATGCTGGAAGCGCGCGGTACGTGGCGCTTCCTCGCGGACGCCGATCTGTCCATGCCGATTGTCGAGATCCAACGTTTTCTCGAGGCCGCGACGGAAGGCGCCGGCGACATCATCGTCGGATCGCGGGAAACGCATGGAGCGCGCCGCGTCGGCGAGCCGTGGTCACGCCACGTGATTGGGCGCGTCTTCAATTGGGCCGTCAAGCTGGTGGTGCTTGGAGGCATCGACGACACGCAGTGCGGCTTCAAGTTATTCAGCGCGCGGGCCGCACAGGCGCTGTTCCCCCTCCAGCGGCTCGACGGATTCGGATTCGACGTCGAGATTCTTTTTCTCGCGCGGCGAGCCGGCCTCGTGATCCGCGAGATCCCGATCACATGGGTGTACGCACCCGGAAGCAAGGTCACCCTCGCCTCCGGCGCGCGCGGGTTTGTCGATGTTCTTGCGGTCCGGTGGAATCACCTGCGCGGCGCGTACCCGCCGGATGCGACGATCGCCGCGGCAATCGAGCGTCAGAGTTCTTGCTAGGAGAGTTCATATTCGGGACCGTCACACGCGCCTACCATTACGCGCCTTCAGCGTGGCGTGGTGCTCGGCGCGGTCAAGGCCGCGTCGTATCGTTCCGCCGCTGTGTTCCACCGCTCTTCGGCCATTGACCGCACCTGCGGTAGCGCGCCGCACGCCCGTCCGCCATTCGCGACGAGTTGCACCCATCCACACGGCGCGCTAGCATGAACAGTCACACCGAAGTGGGCCAGTGGCGCAGATGGGAGCGCGCGTGAATGGCATTCACGAGGTCACCGGTTCGATCCCGGTCTGGTCCACCAAACCTTCATTTCCGGTTTCGATTTCCCGCAAGTAGCTGAAGGCCGGTGCGGTTACGCCGTTCGAACTCACTCGGTAACCGAACTCCCGTCGCCGGTGCCGAGTTCAAACTAGGCGCTGCAACTGTGTGAGTCAATCAAGCAACCTAGCTCCAGCTACTGCCAGCCGGGTGCACCAAACTTCGCTCGCGCTAGTTACCGATCACCGTTCTGAGTTCTCCGTTGCCCGTTCGTTTTCACGTTCAAAGTTCGGTTCTTGGTTCAGCGAAACTGAACACGAACAGAGCACAGGGAACGCAGAAGCGTGAACGTCAGGATCGCCTGACGCTTACGAAATCACCCCTTCACACGACCACTCGGTGATCCGGTAGGCCCTGCCACCCGCTGCCACTTCAGGCAAAACCGGGTGATTTCCTCGTGGCCTTGAAATTGCCCAACGGACAGCGGCAGCCCCCAACGACAACTATCGCCATGGCCGACACCATCACGCTCGTCTCGCGACGCCGCTTCTGCGCGGGAGCCTGTCAAATGGCATCCGGCGCCACGCTCGCCACACTGGCATCCGCATGCGGCGGATCGCCAACATCGCCAAGCCGCACGGCCTCGATGCTGGGGGTCGTCTCCGGACGGTTCGCCGGTTCCGGCGTGCAGGTCACCACCGCAGGTTCACCGCTGGACAACATCGGCGGCGCAGCGCTCGTCGAATCGAACGCCGGCGTTTTCCTGGTCTCGCGCACGAGCGCGACCGGGTTCATGGCGCTCGACGCCACCTGCAGTCACGAGTCGTGCACGGTCACTGGCGCGGACGGCAACGTCTACGTGTGTCCGTGTCACGGATCGCGTTACAGCCGCACCGGTCAGGTGCTCGAGGGTCCTGCCAAAGCCGCACTGCGTCAGTACGCCACTACATTCGCCGACGGGGTCGTGACGATCGCGGTCTGACGCCGCCGCTGCAATTTGCGCACGGGAGCCGGTATGTCCCAACTCAACCCGGAAATCGATCACCTGCTTCGCCGCGCCGGTTTCGGCGCCAGCACCGCCGACGCGGAGATCTTCCGCGACATGTCGCCGGCGGCGGCGGTGGCCTACCTCGTCGACTACGAGGGCCGGCCTGACGACGTGGACGCACGCATCGGACGCGCGGATCATGCGCAGGTGACGACGCGCGACGTATTTACGCCCGACATCGACATCGAAGACGCACGCCAGCGCTGGTTGTTCCGCATGATTCACTCGCGTCGGCCGCTGCAGGAAAAGATGGCGTTGTTCTGGCACAACCACTTCGCGACGGCCTACAGCAAGCTGACGAACGACTCCGGCCCGTTGCAGGCGGCGAAGATGCTCGCGCACAAGCCGACCACACTGCGGGGACCGCAGGGACAGCTCGAACTCTTTCGCCAGTATGCGCTCGGCAACTTCCGCGATCTGGTCGTGCAGGTGGCGATGGATCCGGCCACGCTGGTGTGGCTCGATGGCCAGTTCAACACGCGAACGAAGCCGCAGGAGAACTTCGGCCGCGAAGTGATGGAGCTCTTCACCATCGGCGTCGACTTCTACACCGAAAGCGATGTCTATGCCGCGGCCCGTGTGTTCACCGGATGGAATCTGCGCGAGTCGGTCGCATACGACCGCACCGACATGAACTCCTATCAGGAGTTCGTCTACAACGCAGGCGAGCACGAAACGAGCGACAAGACGTTTTCGTTTCCCATTTACCCCAATGGCAGCCGCACCATTCCAGCGCGCAGCGAATCTGCGGGTATGCAGGACGGCATCGATCTCATCACCGGGCTCGCGGTGCACCCGGAGACCGCACGTCGGCTGGCTCGGAAATTCTGGAACTTCTTCATCAGCGAAATTCATCAGCCCGATCCGGCCTTCATCGACAGCACGGCCGCCGTCTATCTGCAGAGCGGCACGGAGATCAGGCCCGTGGTCCGTCACATCCTGAACTCGCCCTGGTTCAACGACCCCGCGATCCGTTTTGCGCGCTACGCATGGCCGGCGGAATACGTCACACGCGCGATCAAGGAAGTGGGCTGGCAGAACTTCTCGCTCGACAAGGCGCGGACACCACTCGCCGCCATGGGCCAGCTGCTGTTCGAGCCGCCGAACGTCGGCGGATGGCCGCTCGGCGCAGGCTGGTTCTCGACGGGAACGATGCTGGCGCGCACGAACTTCGCAGCGACGCTGGCGGCAAGCCAGAAAGAGAACCTCGGTGTGACGTTCGAATCGGACGGTCAAACGCCGCAAGCGCTGCTCACCGCGATGCTCGATCGCGTGACGACGGCGCCGTTCGACGCGATTCCACAGCAGGCGTTGATGTCGTACCTGCTCGCAGGCAGCGGGAGCTGGAACTCGGCGCAACTCACGACGCGGGCCGCGGGACTTGCGCGTCTTCTCGTCGGCTCCTCCGAGTACCAGCTCATCTAGTGGAACGTTTCACCTGATGCACCGCCGCCTGGGACAGCCTTTCGATCGCGATCACTAGAGGAGCGACCATGCGCGTATCTCGACGAATCTTCATTCGTGACGGTGTTGCGACGGTCACGCTGGGCCTGTCCGCCCCGGCATTCCTGAGCGCCATTGCGCACGCACAAGGGCTGTCGTCGCGCCGCCTCGTCGTCGTGTACCTTGGCGGCGGCAACGACTCGCTGAATACGCTGGTTTCGTATCAGGACCCAGCCTATTACAGCCGCCGTCCGTCGATCGCGATCCCTGCAGGTCAGGTCCTCCAGGTAGGTAGCGACGCCGCTGGCCGTGCGCTCGGACTTCACCCTCGGTTGGGCGGACTCCTGAACATCTTCAACGAAGGTCATCTCGCACTCGTGCAGCGAACCGGATACGAGAATTCGAGTCGCTCGCATTTCGAGGCAGGGGACATCTGGGGAACTGCGAACCCGCAGTCGTACACCGGCTCGGGGTGGCTCGGACGCTATCTCGACACGCTGCCTCGACCCGTTGACGCGCTGGCGGCCTGGAACACCACCGGAGAAACACCGCGCGCGCTGCTGTCCGGAACAACGGGTGTCCCCGCAATTCCGAGCGCAAGCACGTATACCTTCGCGAGCCCGAACCGTGGTTCCGTGGCTGTCGAAGAGCGCAGCGCTGCGCAAATCATGGCGTCGAACCCGGCAACAGGCCGCCCGCATCTCGCCTTCGTGAACAGCACCAGCCGCGGCGCTCTCGAGACACTCGATCGCGTGGCGCAAGCGGCCGCCTACACGCCAACCGTCCCCTACCCGAACAACGGCTTCGCGCTCGCCCTGCGCACGGTGGCGGGCGCGATCGTCAAGAGCATCGGGTCCCGCGTGTTCTGGGTGTCGACGGGCGGATACGACACACATGCGCAGCAGGGCCAGGGTGGCGGCGGTGGCTACGCGACTCTCATGTCCACGCTCGGTGATGGACTCTGGGCGTTCTACAGCGACATCCGCAATCAGGGACTTGCAGCCGATACGACGGTCATCGTGTTCTCGGAGTTCGGACGCCGCATTTCGGAAAACGGCAGCAACGGAACCGATCATGGCGCCGCGGGTCTGATGATGGCGCTCGGCGGAATGGTACGCGGCGGACTCTACGGCACGGCGCCGTCATTGACGCCCGGGAATCCGACGCTGGAGAACAACTCCGGCGATGTGCATTACGAGACCGATTTCCGGTCCGTCTACGCGAGGTTGCTCGACCAGTGGCTCGGCGTGAATTCGGTTCCGATTCTCAACGGTGACTTCCGCGCCGGCGCACCGGCAATTTACTAGGAGCTGACGAGCGTGAATCGACTCTGCCTGATTGCGACCGTGTTGTGGAGCCTGTCTGCTCCCGCGTGGGCCCAGGATCCGGATACCGCCGCGCCGACGCCGACAGCAACGCCCACTCCTGCCGTGACGTTCGGCATCCTCTCGTTTCTCCAGTACTCCGCCGAGTTGCACGAAGAGGATGGATACAACGCCTTCGATGTCACTCGTGGTTACTTCGACGTGCACGCGCGGCTGACCGACCGTGTGCGCGCTCGATTTACTCCCGACGTACGGCCGACGACGGACGCCACGCTGGCGACCAACCTCGCGTTGCGTCTGGAATATGCCTACCTCGAAGCCGACGTCACGGACCACTCGTCTGTCGTATTCGGCATGCACGAGACCCCGTGGCTGACGTTCGAGGAGTCCACCAACCGGTACCGGGTGCAGGGACCGATGTTCGCCGAACGTTTTGGCCTCATTCCAGGGCCGAGCGACGTCGGCGCGAGTTATTGGATGCGCAGTGAGCGCGCGGAGTTCCATGTCGGCATCTACAACGGCGAAGGATACGGACGCGCGGAAGAAGACAAGTACAAGAGCGTGCAGGGGCGAGCCACCGTACGCGCCTATGCGGACGCCACAGCCGAGACCACGCTGCATATCTCCGGCTTCTATTCATACGGTTGGTACGCCAGGGACCGTCCGCGCAACGTGGGAATCGTGATGGCGAGCTATGAGCAACCACATGCGGTCGTCACCGCTCAATATCTGTCGGCCACCGACAACCCGTTCGTCGCCAGGGACGTACAGCGGCGCGGGATGTCCTTCTTCGGCGAGGGGCGAAAGGGGCCGACGGGTTGGGCGGCAATCGGCCGTCTTGACTTGTTCGATCCGGACGCGTCAAACGACAGCGACTCCGAGCGCCGCTATATGTTCGGCGGCGCCCATTGGAGTCAGTGGGGGCGCGGAAAGCTGGGTGTCGTCATCTCCCTCGAGCAGCTCTATCGAACAGCGAACTCACAGCTCGAGGAGAGGCGACTGCTCGCCCAGACGCACATCGAGTTCTAGTGAACGCTCCGGCCAGCCGATCGCTCAGCGGAAAAGCGCGAGCGGCACTGATGCACCCATCTGGAAGTAGCCGCGTGGGCTGGGGTGTATCCCGTCGCCGCAGTTGAACGGCTCGTAGATCCGATCCGCGTTCTGCGGATCGCGCACCGACGCGTCGAAGTCGATCACCGCGTCGAACGTCTTGCTCGTCCGCATCCACCGGTTCACCTCGTTGCGGATCTGCGTCTTGTTGGCGTTCCAGCCGGTGTTGTTCTCGGCTGGAGGGCGGTTGTGGCGCGGAATGATGGTGACCCCGATAACCTTGATGCCCTTCTCCCGCACACGCTTGACGATCTGCTGCGTCCCGTCGATCACCTGCGCAGCCGAAGCCTCGCGACGGATGTCGTTCGTCCCCATGAAGAAGATCACATGCGTGACGCCGTGATGCGACAACACGTCGCGGTCGAGACGCTCGAGCCCCGGTGTGCTGTCCGGCGGCGGCTGGATGTTGGCGCGCGTGATGGTGTTGCCGCCGATGCCTTCGTTGACGACCGCCTTGTGCGCGCCAGTGCCGTTGTCGTTCAGCACGAGACGGACCGCCAGCAGGTCCTCCCATCGATCGTGGCCGTCGACGGTGGTGCATGTCCCGTCGGTGATCGAATCGCCAAACGCAACGATCGCTCCCGATGACGTGGTGGAGGACACGTCGACCGCCTTCAACCAGAACAGCGATGTGGTGGTCGCCGTGAACGGCATTGATGCCTCTTCCGCAGAGTGGTCACCGGAGTCGCGTGTGGAGAGATACGAGGTCACCTGCGCGAAGCTGTGTTGACTCGGACGCACGTTGGCATCCGGGATGTACAAGCTGACGGCCAGATCGGTTTGTGCCAGAACCTTGATGGCGACGGGGTCGCTCTGAACGCTGCCTCCGGCGGGGATCGTCACCGCCTTCGATTGATTGAACAGGATCTGTCGATTCGAACCGGCGGCCAGCGCCGCGCCCTGTACGCGGTGGCCGATATACGCGCTGCCAATTTTCACCGGGCTGGTCCCGTAGCTGTTGTCGAGTCGAATGCGAACCGCATCGCCACCGATGGTCACGCGAGCGATCATCCTGACCGTTGCGTTGGTGACGACCGTCGTGCCGACCTCCTGCTGTGAGGAGCCCCACGCGGTAATCCACTGCCCGCCGGATCGCTGACGTGCCGCGGCGCCCGAGTACAGCGGGACCGTGAAGACGAGGAAGACGACGACGCCGGCGCGTACGGTCATCGTCGATCGGAGGAATCTCTTCCATCGAGCGGAGCGCCAGTGCCGGACGAGCCGAGAAACAGTTTCCGACCGTCGGCGAAGGTGACATCCCGGCCGTTGCCCCGGTTTGTCCCGTCCTTGGCCCGGAAGCCTTCGACGAGGATCTCGGCGCCGACGGGCAGCGAATCCTTTGTAAAGCCGCGTCGGTAGAGAGCGTTCGGCGGGCCACCTTCGATCATCCAGCGCTCGACTTTGCCGTCGGGCCGTTTCACGTCGAGGTGAATCCACGTATGCGGGTTGATCCACTCCATCCTCGCGACGGTTCCCTTCAGCCGAATCGGCTTCTTCGCATCGAATTCCGCCGCGAAGGCATGATGCGCGGCCACCGACACCTCGCCCGCGGTCAGGCCCGCACCGATCAAGACCATCGCCAGCATCATGCGCATCGGATCGTCTCCGTTCTTCAGCGACCTGATCGGTGGGCGCGTCCGCCGCCGAGCAGGTTGGACATGGCGTAATTACCCTCGTGACACGCGTACTCGTAGATTTGAGTCTTCTCGGGCAGCCTGGCGATCGGGATGGCGGCCTTCCATGGCCGCGCAAACGTCGTGGGATCTTCGACCGTGATCTCGTAGTCGATCGTCTCGGCATCGGCGCGCGTGAACCGCTCGGTCAAGTGCAGGGTTTCAGACGGCCTCGTCCAGATGTTCGCCCACTCGTAGTTCGTCTTGTCGAGGAAGTTGATGGTATCCACGACCAGCGTGTTCCCGTCCCAACGGCCCACTGCGTCGCCGAACCACTGGCGGATGGAGCCGTGCGGCCGCCCGTCGACGGGAATGATTCGCCGATCGCGGTACTCCTCGTGGAGGATCGTCACGTAGCCGGGACTCTGCACGATGCGATTGTGGCCGCCATTCGGCCCTTGCCACATCAGCGCGGTTACACCATCGGTGAGGCAGCGCTCGCCCGTGTCCGGATCCAGATACGACTCGTACGGACCCACGCCATATCGCGCCGAGGCGCGTGCCTCCGCTTTCCTTGCGTCCGGCATGTAGGGGATGCGTCCGTCCGGCGGATCGACGATGAGGGACGTGCGGTTGTAGACCTTTCGCGGCCGTCCCTGGTCCTGCCAGAAGCTGTTGTACTCGTTGCCCCGAATCGGCGACTCGTCGAGCGACTGCCGTCCGACCGCTGCGCCTTCCTCGCCTGCCAGTCGCCTCGATTCCTGGTCCTTCTCCACGGCCTGTCTTTTGGCGACTTCCTCGTCCGTCAACGTTGCTTTCCCCGCCAGCGCCGCGGGTCGTTCCAGCGGCATGGTGGCTTCGTATCGCCACACCCCCTGGAGATCGGGGTCGCCCCACGGCGTGCGCGGCGACGTCGTACTCGTGCCGTCTGTTGACGTGGCCGCCGCGTGATCGGGTGCCGCCGTCGATGCCGAACATCCGGCGAGCGGAATCGACGCGGCCAGAAGACCGGTGCACAACACGAAAAGTCGATTCATACGACTCCTCACATCACTTGTCGGTCATTCGGCTCCCGGATCGCGGGCGCCAAGCTTCCCATACAGCAGCTGCTCCACGAACTCGACGCACTTGTATTCGAGGACCGTCGCATCCTTTTCGAGGCGGCGATACAGCGGCATGCTGATCTTCCAGGGCCGCGTAAACACTTTCGGGTCTTCAATCGTCGCCTGGTACATCAGGTGGTCGTGGTCCACGGGCGTGTACCGCTCGACAACATGGAGCGCTTCGCTGTGGAAATTTCCGGCGCGGTCGAACCACGTCTGGTCGTTGAAGCTCGTGACGTCGACGACCAGCGTGTCACCCTCCCAGTGGCCGCGCGACCATCCCATCCACGTATCCGCTGGGCTCGAGCCGACATCGTCCATGTTGATCGTTCGGGTTGCCCCGGCGAACTCGTACGCGATGAGGATCTTGTTCGTGCTCTCGAGGATCTGAAATGGATATGGGAGATAGGTCGCGCGCGGGACGCCGGGCAGGTAGCACTTGATCTCCGGATCGCGGGTCAACCAGTTGTCGGCGTTTTCCTTCTTCCTGGCCGCCGCCCACGGCTGATAGGGGATCTCGTTCCCTTCGACGACGCCTTTGCCGGCGGGAACTCCTCCGACGGCGCCAAGCGCCAGCACGGGCGCGGCGGGCAGATCGGTCGGCGTGGCGCGTCCCAGCCCGGCAGGCGAAGTCCGCGGCGGCGCCGGCTTCAGCGCCATCGCCGGGCGGGCAGGGTGAGCCTGAATGTCGTAATTTGCCGTGTTGAGTGCTTGCCAGATGCCGTTCAGGTCCGGTTTGCCATCGGCCGTACGCGCAAACGTGACGCGTTCCGTCTGGCCTGCCGTCGCCGTGGTCCCGAAGCGCGTCGCAGCCACGGCGACGAGCGCAACGAGGACACCACCGACGATCGCGCCTGTGAGCCCAGTTCGCATAGGACTCTCCTGTGTGGAGATGCTGGCGATTGCGTCGTATTCGGGTCGACCGGGCGCGATTCTATCGCGTCCTCGAGCCGGGTTGTCAGGCGGTCGCGGTTGCCTCGAACCGCTGGTGCCTTGACCGCTATTCGGGCTGAAGGCAATGCTGATGTCCCTTATGCAGCCGATAGATCGGGAATTCTCGGCGCTGAAGCTGCTCGAGCGCCTTGGCGCACAGCTGCGCGGGGCGCGTGAGCCGGAACAGGCGCTTCGTGTCGGGCTCCGCGAGACGCACGATTTTTTTCAGTCGGAGCAGACGTGCATCGCCACCCTTGTGCCAGGGAAAACGTCCGCCGACCTGCTGCTGACGCGGCCGCCCTCTGGTGAATGGGATCTGGAAACGCTCACGCGCTTCATCCGCCACGAACGGCCGCCGCTCCGGCCAGGCGTGTTGATCGGACCGCTGCGGCGACGCGGCGCCGCATGGGGCGCGCTCGCCGTCAAGCGCCACGATCCGGTACTCGATCGCGAAGACGCACGCCTTCTTGTTCGCATCGCACTTGTGCTGTCGAATGCGATTGAGCGCATCGATCGTGATCGGATCCTCGACGTACGCGATCGTATCGATCGAAAGCTGATGGAGCAGATTCTTCCGAAGGACTTGTTCTACCAGATTCTGGACGGGCTTCGGTCGCTGACACGCTACGACCATTCATCCGCACTGTTCATTCGCGAGGACGGTCAGGGGGCGCTGCGCCTCGTCGCGGAGCAGATTGCCTGGACCAAGGCTCGAAGCCGCCGCATCGGGCTGCGGCTGCCGATCAGCGAAGCGGCGGGAGTCTGGCTGCAGTCCGGCCGCATGTACGGGTTCAACCGCGGCGCTGCGGGTTGGGAGGGTTGGACGAATCAGCCGGACACCACCCTCGCGGAGCTGTTCGACTACAACACGGATCACGCGGGCGGCGAGGGGCACGGCCGCGAGGCGTCGATGCTCTGCGCACCGCTGGTGACACGCGACGGACT
>Ga0310810_10006529_pt1 | contig 13186 bp, 9 predicted proteins | sample NCmetagenome_FD_207641 | JGI IMG/M metagenome (GOLD analysis project Ga0310810, IMG submission 207641) | Soil microbial communities from experimental microcosm in Duke University, North Carolina, United States - NC | ecosystem: Engineered > Artificial ecosystem > Soil microcosm > Unclassified ... | reverse complement strand
TGCCACTGGTGGTGCGCTAGGCCGGCCCGACCCCGCGCCTGCCGGCTACGCGCCGAACAACTTGTTCGTCTCGGCCGTCGACATCGCGCCGGCGAAGGCGGAGAAGGTCCCTCGCTCCGCGATCTCGCGCGCCGCGCCGAGGAACGCCGTGAGGGCGACGCGCGTGAGCGAGCCGCCGGTGCTGATTCGCCGCACGCCGACGTCGGCGAGCTGCGAGACGGTGAAGAGACCGGACGTCGCGACCACGTTCACCGGCTTCGGCGCGACCGCGCGCACCACCTCGGCGACGTCGCCGATGCTCGGCAGCCCGGGCGCGAACAGACAGTCTGCGCCCGCCTCCGCGTAGGCGAGCAGCCGGCGGATCGTCTCGCGCAGATCGGGACGGCCGGAAATGAACCCTTCCGAGCGGCCGACGAGGATGACGCCGGTGCCGGTCTCGTCGATCGCGCGGCGCGCCGCGCGCATGCGCGCGACCGCGACGTCGAGATCGAACAGCGGATGCTCGGCGTCGCGCGTGGAGTCCTCGATCGAGAGGCCGGCGATCCCGGTCTCGCAGGCGCGCGTGACGTTGAGCGCCACCTCTTCGGGTTCCGTCGCGAAGCCGCGCTCGAAGTCCGCGTTGACGGGAATGCGTACCGCGCCGCTGATCGCGGCGAGGTGCGCGAGTGCCTCGTCGACCGTGACGCCATTGTCGGCGCGGCCGAGCGTCCAGGCGAAGCCGGCGCTCGACGTCGCGATGGCGGGAAAGCCGAGCTGCTCGAGGAGCTTCGCGCTGCCCACGTCCCACGGGTTCGGGACGACGAAGCAGCCGGATTCGTGGAGGCGGCGGAAGGCCTCGACGCGGGGATCGATGGTAGGCATGGCTGGAACCTAATGCGGCCCGCCTCGACAGGTGTGCACGGGAGCCGGTGGGCGCACGTCGCGTGGCGCTCGGACTCCCGGCGGCGCACCTTTCCCGGATGTTCCGCTTCGCTTCGAGCCGTCCCCACTTCCACCAGGAGCTCACCATGCGAGCACCCCTCGTGTCCACCCTGCAGCGGACCGCGCGCACGGCCGCATTCGTCGCGCTCGCGCTGACTTCGCTCTCCGGTCTCGCCGTTGCCCAGGACGCCGCGTCCGCCGAAGCGCGAACGGCCTACCTCGGCCAGCTCGAGGAGATGCACGAGAAGTTCGTGCAGCTCGCCGAGGCGATCCCCGCCGACAAGTACTCGTGGCGGCCGGCGCCGGGCGTGCGCTCGGTCGGCGAGGCATTCATGCACGTGGCCACCGAGTACTACCTCATGCCGCCGATGGCGTTCAGCGCGACACCGTCGCCCGCGCTGCCGCCGGGCAGCGAGTCGTACCACAAGCTGGAGAAGGACGCGACGAAGGAGCACGTGCTCCAGGCGCTGAAGGACGGGCACGCGTACACCACGCAGGCGCTGCAGGGGGTGCCCGCCGATTCACTCGGCGGCACGCGCAAGATGTTCGGGCAGGAATTCACGGGAACGCAGCGGTGGTTCCTCATGGCCGGCGACCTGCACGAGCACCTCGGCCAGCTCATCGCGTATGCGCGGATGAACGGCGTGAAGCCGCCCTGGAGCAAGTAGCCGATCGGGCCGGCGGGCGCGTCAGCGGGCGCTGTTTCCTGCGAGCATCGCGCGCCATCGGGCCGCCTCCGCGGTCTGGTGGCGCGCGTCGTAGAGGTGAACCAGCCGCCGCAGCAGGGTTCGTCGCGCATCCACCTCCCGCGGGCTCGCCGGCCCGGCCGTCGAGGGAGCGACCGTGAGCAACACGCGCTCCGCTTCGTCGTCGCGCCGTAGAGTGAAGAGGCAATCCGCGAGCGCGAGCGCGGACTGGGTCGTGCGCCAGTGGCCGGGACGGAGCGCGTGCGATCGGACGGCGAAGCCCTCACGGAGGAGCGGCTCGGCGTCCGCGGCGTGACCGTTCAGGAGCGACGTCCCGAGCGCGGTGAGCACGGCGGCGCGCTCGTCCGGGTTCGCGACGGGCATCGCGTCGAGGATCGCGAGCGCACGGCGAAGCAGCGAGTCCGCGACGACCCGGTCACCGTGTCGGCTCAGCAGCGACCCCAGGTTGGTGAGCACGATGGCCACGAACTCGTGTCGCGGTCCGAGCCGCCGCTCGAATATCTCGAGGGACTCGCGGAGATCGCGTTCCGCCTCGTCGGCTCGACCCGCCTCGCCCAGCACGGTGCCGGCCTGGTTCAGACCCGTGGCGAGCGACGGGTGATCGGCCCCGAACACGTGACGGCGCATGGCCACGCTCTCGCGGATCAGTGGCACGGCCGCGACGGCGTCGCCTCGCTCGTACTCGAGCACCGCGTAGTTGCCGAGGGTCGCGGCGATGCTCGCGTGCTCGGGTCCCAGGAGCATACGCTGCATCGCCAGCGCCTCGCGAAAAAGCGTAGCGGCGGAGTCGTACCGGCCTTGCTGGGACAGCATCGAAGCGTAGCTGTTCAGCGTCGACGCGATTTGCGGGTGGGCCGGCCCGAAGACCGCGTGCTGCACGGCGAGCGCACCGCGATAGAACGTATCGGCCTCGGCGAACCGTCCCGCGCCGTGCAGGACGAGCGCGAGATTCTTCATGCTCTCGCCCACGGCGGGGTGGTCCGCGCCGAGCCGCGCGCGACGGATCGCGAGCGCTTCACGATGGTCCGCCTCAGCGGCGCGGACATCTCCGCGGCGGCGGGCGAGCACGCCGAGATCGTTGAGCGTCACCGCGATCGCGGGGTCACGGGGGTCGAGCGTATGCCGTTGCGCGCGCAGTACCTGCTCGAGGAGCGAATCGGCCTCGGGGATCCGGCCCTGCTGCAGTCGTAACGTCGAGAGGGCCGAGACCGACTCGAGAACACGTGGATCGCCGTCGTCGAAGCGTGCGCGTCGGATGGCGAGCGACTGGCGCAGAACGGTATCCGCCTCGGCGAACCGGCTCCGGTCGGTGAGCAGCGCTCCGAGATCACCGAGGGCCGCGGCGGTGGCATCCTCGTCCTCGGCGCCGAGATCGCGGCGGAGCCGAAGCGCCTCCTCCAGCAGCGGACCGGCGCGATCGTAACTGCCGAGCTCCCGATACACGTTACCCAGCACGGAGAGCATTTCGGCGCGAACCGCCGGCTCGTCGCGGAGCTCGCCCGCGATTCGCGCGGTGCCGCGATCGAGCAGCTCACGTGCCGACACGGCGCGCCCGCGCGACTCCGCAGGGTCCGACACCTCGAAGAGACTGAGCACGAATCGGCGCACCTCGCGCTCCGTCGCCGCTTCGCGCTCGGCGCGGCGCGCCTGCCACATCGTGCCGGCGAGCCCGCCGACGAGGGAGACGACCAGCGCCGCGGCGCCGGCCACCGCCCAGCCGTGCCGCCGCACGAATCGGTCGGCGCGATACCGCCAGGTGTCCGGGCGGGCGCTGACCGGGAGCCGCCGGAGGAAGCGACGAATGTCGGCAGCGAGTTGCTCGACGCTCTGGTAGCGCCGGTCGGGCTCCTTGCGCAGCGCCATGAGCACGATCGTATCGAGATCGCCTCGGATCTCCCGCCGCATCGTGGAGGGCGCCAGCTCCGACGGCGGACGCGGCTCCTCCTCGAGAATGGCGCGCGCGAGCTGTGCCCGATCCGCGCCCGCGAGCCGGTGGGGGCGATGCTCGCTCAGCAGCTCGAAGAGGAGCACGCCGAGCGAGTAGACATCGCTCGCCACACCGGCAGGCGCACCGCGCAGCTGCTCCGGACTCGCGTACTCCGGTGTCATCGCCCCACCCGCCGTGAGCGTGTCGACCCGGGTGCTCCCCTCGGGACCCGCGAGCAGCCGTGCGATGCCGAAGTCGAGCAGCTTCACCTGGCCATCGGCATCGACGAGGATGTTCGACGGCTTGAGATCGCGATGGACGACGAGATGGCGATGCGCGTACTGCACGCCGTCGCACACCGTGAGAAAGAGCGCGAGTCGCTCGGACGCGGTCGAGCGATGGGCGGTCACCCAGCGGTCGATCGGCTCTCCCTCCACGTACTCCATCGCGAACCACGGGAATTCGCCGGCGGTGACGCCGCCGTCGAGCATGCGGGCGATGGCGGGATGATCGAGCGAGGCGAGGATCTGGCGCTCTTCGATGAATCGGCGCACGAGATGGTCGTCCACGGCGAGCGCGCCGCGCACGAGCTTGAGCGCGACGCGTTTGCGGTACTGCTCGTCGTCGCGTTCGGCGAGGTACACGGTGCCCATGCCGCCGTGTCCGAGCTCGCGAAGGATCCGGTACGGTCCAACGCGCGTGCCTTGCGCCTGCACCGCCGGTTCGCCAGTCCCCATCAGTGCAGCCGCGTACGCTGCGGCGGGCGTCTCGAGAAAGTGTGCGCTCGCCTCGCCGTCGGCGAGCAGGCGCTCGGCTTCGGCACGGAAGGCGGCGTCGCCGGCGCAGAGGCGATCGAGCAGCGCGCCGCGCTCGGAAAGGGGTGCGTCGAGCGCTTCATCCAGAACGCGCGAGAGCTCGGCCCAGCGGCCGGCCGATCGTGGCGATGTCGACAAACGACGTAGCCTCGGGGGGCGACGCGCCAACATAGGACACGCCGGCAAGCTGGGCAAACGCCGGGGCGTGTCCGCTTTCGGCCCGCCATTTCGCCTCTCCTCGTACGGCCGACTTCGCGGCCGCACGCGCCGGCGCCGATGCGGGCCGCGACGACTACTTCAGGAGAGATCCGCGGCAACGCGGGGAGAGACACGATGCGACGTTCACCAGGATTCTTCGCGATCGGTGTGGCCGTGCTGGCGGCGGGCTGCGCGGAGGGCGCCTCGCCCGACCGCCTGATCGCGCCGTCCGAGAAGGCGCAGCACGGCGCGCAGCCACATCTCGTCACGCCCGTGGTATTCGACACTTTCCTTCGGCCGGTGAGGGATCCGGAGACCGGGATCGCGTACGAAGGGGGCGGGATGCTGCGCCTGACCTTCGGCTGGGACGTACCGACGGCCGTGGAGCAGCAGATCGTGCCGCCCGGCCCGTGCCGCACCACGTCGCTGCTTCCCGCCGTGCAGGAGGGCGCCGTGCAGGTCCACGTCTGCGCCTTCATCGCCAACCCCGGCGGCGGCGTGCTCGTGGGCGGTGGGCTCGCGCTCAACAACGACCCGAATCAGCGCGGCGGGATCATCGTCCCGTTCGGCACGCCCAATCTCTACCCGCCCGGCCCATGCCGGAGCTACGTCGTCGAGGGCGCACTGGCGGTGGACGCCAATCTCCCCGCGGCGCTCTCCGATCATCCGGGCGACATCGCGGCGCTGTTCGAGTTCCAGGAAGTGAACGAGCGTCCCGGCGGTGAGATCCGCGGTACGTTCGGGCCGCCCTCGAGCGGACCGGGCGACCCAGGCGCGATCGCCGGGTTCCAGGAGGTGAACGAGGTCGATCCGTCCTGCGTGATCGACGTGACGATGGCGACGCGTTCGTAACCCGCGCCGCGGCGAGCGGCGCGCCGAGGTCAGGCGCGCAGCTCGCCGTAGAGCCAGCCCTTCGCCTTGATCCAGTCGCGGCGCACCGTGCGCGCGGTCACACCGAGGGTCTCGGCCGTCTCCTCCTCGGTGTAGCCGGCGAAGAAGCGGCACTCCACCACCTGCGCGAGCCGTTGCTCGAGCACCTCCAGCCGCGAGAGCGCCTCGTCCAGCGCGAGCATCACGTCGGCGCGGTCGTCGAGGGCGACGATGGAGTCGTCGAGCGTGAGTGGGAGCGCGCCGCCGCCGCGCTTTCCGGCGCGGTGCCGGCGCGCGTGGTCGACGAGCACCTGCCGCATCGCACGTGCGGCGAGGGCGAAGAAGTGCCGGCGGTCCTCGACCGTGGCGACGCGCTGCTCCACGAGCCTGAGATACGCCTCGTGGACGAGGCCCGTCGTGCCGAGCGTGTGCCCCTCGCGCTCGGCCCGCAGCGCGCGATGCGACATTCGCCGGAGCTCCTCGTAGACGTACGGGACGAGCTGTTCCAGCGCGATGCGCTGCCCCCGCGCGACCGGATCGGGAGTGCCGCCGTTCCCCTCGGGCGGCGAAACTTCGCGGCCCTCCGGCGGAGGCGGGTTCGGAATCATTGGCATCTCATCCACGTTACCGCGCCACGGCACGGCCCGCGAGCGTCCAGGCTGCCCGGCTGACGTGGCGCTCCGCGCGCGCCCCGCGCACCTTCCCGGCATGACGAGCCTCTTCCCCGGGCACCTCCTCGACCGTCGCCCGACGGCGGCGCGCCTCCGCCTGTTGCTCTATTGCGCGTTCGCGCTCGTGGTCGCCGGGTCGCGACGCAGCGCGGCCCAGACCGCCACCCTCGCCCTCCTCGACGGCCACGTCGTCACGGTCGACTCGGCGAAGCCCGAGGCCCAGGCCATCGCCATCTCGGGTGAGAAGATCCTCGCCGTCGGGACCGACGCCGAGATCCGCGCGCTCGTCGGACCGTCCACGCGGGTGATCGACCTGCACGGACGACTCGCGATCCCGGGACTCATCGAGGGGCACGGACATCTCATGGGGCTCGGCGAGTCGAAGCGGGAGCTCGACCTCACCACCGCGCGCACGTGGGACGAGATCGTCGCGCGCGTCGCGGCCGCGGCACGCACGGCGCCGAAGGGCGCGTGGATCCTCGGCCGCGGATGGCATCAGGAGAAATGGGATCGTCCGCCGGAGCCGGAGGTCGAGGGGAATCCGGTCCACGCGTCGCTGAGCGCGGCGTCACCCGACAACCCGGTCGTTCTCGAGCACGCGAGCGGCCACGCGAGCTTCGTGAACGCGCGCGCGATGGCGCTCGCCGGCATCGACCGGTCGACGCCGAATCCGGCCGGCGGCGAGATCGTGCACGACACGCACGGCGAGCCCACTGGCCTGCTGCGCGAGTCGGCGCAGGACCTCACCGAAGCCGCGCAGGCGCGCGCCGACTCGGCGCGCACTCCCGCCGAGCGCGAGGCGGACGCGCGCGAGATCGTGAGACTCGCCGCCGAGGACGCGCTGTCGAAGGGGATCACGTCGTTCCACGACGCGGGGGAATCGTTCGCGACGATCGACGTGCTCAAGCGGATGGCGGACGAGCGGGCGCTGCCGCTGCGGCTGTACGTGATGGTGCGCTTCGAGACGCCCGAGCGGATGGACAGCCTGCTCGATCGCTACCGCATGATCGGCTACGGCGGCGGCTTCCTCACGGTCCGGGCGATCAAGCGCCAGATCGACGGCGCGCTCGGCTCGAACGGCGCGTGGCTGCTCGCGCCGTATGCCGATCTTCCGCGAAGCACCGGCCTCGCGATCGAGCCGCCGGCGAGCATCCAGCGCGTGGCCGACGTGGCGATGCGGCACGGCTTCCAGCTCGCCGTGCACGCGATCGGCGACCGCGCCAACCGCGAGGTGCTGGACATCTACGAGCGCACCTTTCGCGCGAATCCCGGCAGGCGCGATCTTCGCTGGCGGATCGAGCACGCGCAGCACCTCGCGGCGGCCGACGTGCCGCGCTTCGCGCAGCTCGGCGTGATCGCGTCGATGCAGGGGATCCACACGATCTCCGACGCGCCCTGGCTCGCGATCAAGCTCGGCGCCGCGCGCGCGGCGGCGGAGTCGTACCTCTTCCGATCGCTCTGGGACAGCGGGGCGATCGTCACGAACGGCACCGACACGCCGGTGGAGGACGTGAACCCGATTCCCTCGTTCTACGGGATGACGGCGCGGCGCACGAAGGACGGCACGGTGTTCGTGCCCGCGCAGCGGCTGACGCGCGCCGAAGCGCTGCGTGCGTACACGCTGAACAACGCCTACGCGTCGTTCGTGGAGCGCGACGTGGGATCGTTGGCGCCGGGCAAGCTCGCCGACGTCACCGTGCTGTCGGCGGACATCATGCGCGTGCCGGAGGAGGAGATTCCGACGGCGCGCGCCGACTACACCATCGTCGGCGGCCGGGTGGCGTACGAGCGGCCGGACGGACCCTGAGTCCGCTGGCCCTGAAGCTGCGTTGGTCGTCGGGACGGGCCGCCGGTGGCCCGTCGGCCCTCGCGGGACGTCCCGGACGCCCAGCCCATCGATGGAGATCGTCGCCAAAGGCCTGATCGCCGCGGTGCTGCTCGTCGCCGCGTTCCTCGCCGTCGTCGGATGGCAGTCGTTCACGCGCGGCACGACGATCGCGCGGCTGCGCACGCCGGGAGACGCCGACGGCCCGCCCGGCCCGCGGGATGCGCTCTTCTGCGAGACGCTGTCGCTGATCACGAAGACGACGCTCGCCGGCGACCACGAGGTCGAGGTCTTCGCGTGCGGCGACGAGACCTACCCGCGCCTGTGGGCGGATCTGCGCTCCGCGCGGCGCTCGATCACCCTGCAGATGTACTACTGCCAGCCGGGCCGCATGGCCGACGAGTTCAAGGACATCCTGCTCGAGCGCGCCGCGGCGGGGGTGCGCGTGCTGTTCCTGCGCGATGCCTTCGGCTCCGGCCCGCTGAAGAAGGAGTACATCGAGGCGCTCGAGCGGGGCGGCGTCCACGTGGCGAGCTTCCGCCCGACGCGATGGTACCAGCTGTTCAAGGTGTACCATCGCTCGCACATCCGCGTGGCGGTGATCGACGGTACGATCGGGTACACCGGCGGCTACGGCATCGACGACAAGTGGTACGGCGACGGGCGCCACGAGGACCAGTGGCGCGACACGACGACGCGGTTCACCGGGGCCGCGGTGCTGCAGCTCCAGGCGACGTTCGCGGCCGGGTGGGCCGAGGCGACGGGAACGCTGCTCGCGGGCGACCTCTTCTTCCCGCCGGAAGACGCCGTGTCGCAGGGCGGGCAGGTGATCGCGGGGCTGATGCACGCGTCGCCCTCCGTGGGGAGCACGAGCGCGGAGCGGTACTATGCGTTCGCGATCGGGAGCGCGCGGCGGCGGCTGTGGCTCTCGAACTCGTACTTCGTGCCGAGCGAGAACTTCCGCGAGCTGCTCGCCGCCGCGGCGAAGCGCGGCGTCGACGTGCGCATCCTCACCTGCAACGAAGATGGCGACGTCAAGTCGACGTACTACGCCGGCCGCGCGACGTACGACGCGCTGCTGGCGCGCGGCGTGCGCATCTGGGAGTACCAGCCGGCGATGATGCACGCAAAGGCCATCGTCGCCGACGGGCGGTTCGTCTCGGTCGGGACGGTGAACTTCGACAACCGCTCGATGTCGTTCAACGACGAGACGACGCTGCTCGCGGTGGACGACGAGCTCGGGGCGCGGATGGAACGCCTGTTCGAGAGCGACCTGGAGTACTCCACCGAGATCACGCGCGAGCTGCACGCGACGCGCGGTCTGCGACGGAAGCTGCTCGAGCGCGGCGCATCGCTGCTGCAACGCGTATTGTAGCTCGTGTCACGACCCGAACCGGAACCGACGATGATCGACACACGATTCCTCCGCCCCCGGACCGTCCCGCTCCGCGCGGCGGCCGTGCTCATGCTCGTGGCCTGCGCGAGCCCAGGCGGACAGACGGCGAACGGCACGTCGACGACGAGCGCGGCGCCGAGCGCGGCGCCGAGCGCGGCGCCGAGCGCGGCGAACTGCACGCCGGTCGAGACGCGCGCGCCGAACGCGAAGGGGCAGCAGCCCGCGTTCGCCGGCCAGACGCGCATCTGCGGCGTGACGTCGAACGTCGCGTTCGACGTCGTCGTGCTCGCGCACGGCCTCGAGCATCCGTGGTCGGTCGAGCCGCTCCCGGACGGACAGTTCCTCGTGACCGAGCGCCCGGGCCGGTTGCGGCTCGTGTCGGCGTCCGGAGAGATCGGCGACCCGATCGAGGGGATCCCCGCCGTCGCGAGCGGGGGCCAGGGGGGATTGCTCGACGTCGCACTCAGCCCGGCGTTCGCGACCGATCGCACGATCTTCTGGACCTTCTCCGAGCCGCGCGAGGGCGGCAACGGTACGGCGATCGCACGCGGCGTGCTCTCGCCGGACCGCCGGCGCGTGGACGACGTGCGCGTGATCTTCCACGTCGAGCCGACGTACAACGGCCGGCAGCACTTCGGGTCGCGCATCGCGTTCGGGCCCGACGGGATGCTCTACGCGTCGTTCGGCGAGCGCTCGGACACGCCGATGCGGCGCTACGCGCAGGATCTCGGGAGCCATCTCGGCAAGTCGATCCGCATCCGTCCGGATGGCAGCGTGCCGCCGGACAACCCCTTCGTCGGCCGGAGCGGCGCGAAGCCGGAGATCTGGACGCTCGGCCACCGCAATCCGCAGGGGCTCGCGTTCGATGCGGAGGGTCGGCTCTGGCAGGTGGAGCACGGCACGCGCGGCGGCGACGAATTGAATCTCCTGCAGAAGGGAAAGAACTACGGCTGGCCGCTGCAGGCGTACGGGATCGAATATTCCGGCGTGCAGCCGATCTCGAGCCCGCTCGGCGAATCGGCGCCGAGCGTCGCCGGGATGGAGCAGCCCGTGTACTTCTGGGATCCGGTGATCGCGCCGAGTGGGCTGCAGTTCTATACGGGAAGCGCGTTCCCGGCGTGGCGCGGGAGCGCGTTCATCGGTGGGCTCGGTGGAAAGCGGCTCGTGCGGCTCGTGCTCGACGGCACGCGCGTGACGGGCGAGGAGCATCTGCTCGTCGACCGCGGCAAGCGCGTGCGCGACGTGAGACAGGGGCCGGATGGACTGCTGTACGTGGTGACGGACGAGCAGAATGGGGAGCTGTTGAGGCTCGCGCCGAAGGGGAGGTGAGCACGGCGCTGGGCCGAAGGCGTGAAGGGAGGGAGGGTCACTGCCGCAGCGGTACGCTCCTCGCGCAACGTGATTCCACGCGAAGTACGCTCCTACCGCAACGTGGTTCCACGCGGAGGCGCGGAGGATGCGCGGAGGCGCGGAGAACTGCCGAGAACGCGAGGAGGTGTCATCCGAGCGAAGGGCCGAAGGCCCGCGGGTGTCCACGCAGTGCCGGGTGCCCACGAAGTGGGCGGATGAGGAATCATGCGCAGACTGTCAGAGGGCCACTCTGCCGGGATGAGCGCGATTCCTCGACTCGCTGCGCTCGCTCGGAATGACAAAGTCTGATCGCGTTGCTGACGGCTGCCCGCTCGCCGCCGACCGCTCGCCGCTGGGCTCACCTGACGGCTCACGACTCACGACTCGATGGCAGTCCCCGCGCCTCCGCGCATCCTCCGCGTCTCCGCGTGGAACCACGTTGCGGTAGGAGCGTACTTCGCGTGGAATCACGTTGCGCGAGGAGCGTCGCTCCACGGGCTCCGTTGCGCGAGTGATGCGGCTCAGGGCTGGGCGCTCGCGCGCGCGCGGCGTGTCGCGGACTCCTGCGCCGGCGTCTGATACACGCGCACCCAGTCGATCTCGTAGCGGAGCGGCAGCCGTGTGTTCGCCGGCTCTCCGCCGTGCTTGGCATGGTGGCGAGAGGCGTTCGAGATCGCGTGTCGCGCCGCGACGTCTGGCGGCGCCCATGGCGCGGGACTACCATCTCCCGCCGCGCCCGCGCTCGCAACCCTTCCTCCCTTCCGCCTCATGTCCCCACTGCTCGCGGAGATGCTCGGCACGATGATCCTCGTCCTGCTCGGCGACGGCGTCGTCGCCAACGTCGTGCTCAAGCGCACGAAAGGGCACGACTCCGGCTGGATCGTCATCACCACCGGCTGGGCGCTCGCCGTCACCATCGCCGTGTACAGCGTCGGGAGCATCAGCGGGGCGCATCTCAATCCCGCCGTGACGCTCGGCCTCGCGACGATCGGCACCTTCCCATGGGCGAACGTGCCGGGCTACATCGCGGCGCAGGTGGCGGGCGCCTTCCTCGGGGGCGTGATCGTCTGGCTCACCTACCTGCCGCACTTCGCCGAGACGGAGGATCCCGTGGCGAAGCTCGCGGTGTTCTCCACGGTGCCCGCGCTGCGCCGCCCGAGCAGCAACGCCTTCACCGAGCTGGTGGGAACGTTCGTGCTCGTGCTCGGGATCCTCGCCGTGCTCTCGCCGGCGAACCTGACGCAGGGCTCGGACTGGGCGCGCGGCTTCGGGCCGGCGCTCGTCGGGGCGATCGTGTGGTCGATCGGCATCTCCCTCGGCGGACCGACGGGCTACGCGATCAATCCCGCGCGCGACCTCGGACCGCGGCTCGCGCACGCCGCGCTGCCGATCGCGGGCAAGGGCGGCTCCGACTGGGCGTACGCGTGGGTGCCGATCGCTGGCCCGCTCGCCGGCGGCGTGCTCGGCGCGCTCGCGTATCGCTGGATCTGGCAGTGACGAGGGGCGGCGAGGGCGCCGACGCGAAGCGCGACCCGAGCGATCCCGGACCGCAGAAGCCGGCGCACATCCGCGAGTTCTCGCCGCGCTCCATCGTCGTCGGACTGCTCGTCGCGCTCGTGATCGGTGCGTCGTATCCGTACATCGTCCTCAAGTTCGGATTCGGCCCGAACATCTCCGTCGTCTCGGCGTTCTTCGGCTTCCTCGCGCTCGGGCTGTTCTCCAAGAGCTACAATCGCTGGGAGAACAACGTCGTGCAGACGGCGGGGACCACGGCGGGGCAGATCGCCTTCCTCTGCTGGCTGCTCGCCGCGTTCGACATCCTCGCCGCCGATCCGACGAGCCACTTCGACGTCCGGCTCTCGCGCGTGCAGACGTGGGTGTGGCTCTCGGTGTCCGGACTGCTCGGCGTACTGCTCGCCGTGCCGCTGCGCCGGCACTTCATCGAGGACGAGCAGCTTCCATACGCGGACGGGATGGCGGCGGGGGCGACGCTGATCATGCTCGACTCGCGCGGCCCGCAGGCGCGCCGCTCGGCGATCGCGATGGTCGGGTCGCTCGTCGTGTCGGGGCTCACCTTCCTCGCGACGCAGCTCAAGTGGCTGATCGAGTCGATCCCCTTCGTGCTCAACGCCTTCTCGGGGCGCGCGGGCGTCGGGCTCGCCGTCTCGTTCCTGAACCTCGGCTCGGGGATCATCATCGGCCCGCGCGTGAGCAGCAGCATGATGATCGGCGCGCTCGTCGGCTGGGTGCTCTTCCCGCCCTGGCTCGTCGCGCACGGGTTGCTCGCCCCCGACGCGTCGCGCGTGGACATCCTGCTCACGGTGATGTGGTCCGCCGTCGGCATGCTCGTCGCGGCGGGGCTCGCGGGGCTCGCGCTCCGCTGGCGCGTGCTCGTGCGCAGCTTCCACGGGCTCAGCTCGGCCACCGACTCGCACGACCTGCCGATGCGCTGGGTCGTGTCGGGAAGCCTCGTCGCCGCGGCGGCGCTCGTGTTCGTGCAGTACCT
>Ga0310810_10006528_pt1 | contig 13186 bp, 6 predicted proteins | sample NCmetagenome_FD_207641 | JGI IMG/M metagenome (GOLD analysis project Ga0310810, IMG submission 207641) | Soil microbial communities from experimental microcosm in Duke University, North Carolina, United States - NC | ecosystem: Engineered > Artificial ecosystem > Soil microcosm > Unclassified ... | reverse complement strand
GGCGCTTCTCCTGGCCGGCCGTGCGGTCGAAGCGGAACAGGTGTTTCGCGACGATCTCATTCGCCACCCGCGCAATGCCCGCTCGCTCTTCGGCCTGCGCGAGAGCCTGGAGAAGCAGGGGAAGAGCGCCGATGCCGCGTGGGTCGACCGCGCATTCGAGGATGCGTGGAAGAACGCCGACTCGAAGCTCACGCTCGAAGGTCTATAGGCTGCCGGCAGCCGTCAGTCGCTGGACGTCCAGGTGAGGCGGCTGGCGGTCTCCAAGAACGATCTGCACGTCATGAGTCCGGCCGTCGTTCAGAAGCGGGATCGCGGCGGCATCGACCGGCGCACCGTCCAACGTGGCCTTCACGATTCCCCCGCAGCACTGGCGCGTCGGGTTCGTCACCGTGATTTCATAACGGCTGTCGAGGAATCGCCACCGAATCTGGTACTCGGGCCACGACGATGGAATGCACGGGTCGATGGCGAACGTCTCGCCACGCCGGCGGAGACCGAGGATGCTTTCGATGCCGGCGCGATACATCCAGCCTGCGGACCCCGTGTACCAACTCCACCCGCCGCGTCCGGCGTGAGGCGGCCGGGCGTAGACGTCTCCCGCCATCACGTAAGGCTCCGTTTTATAGCGAGAAACGTCGGCAGCCGTGCGGCCGTGGTTGACAGGGTTCAGCATGTGGAAGAATTCTGCCGCTTCATCACCGCTTCCGAGCCTGGCCAGGGCCATCACGATCCAGACAGCGGCGTGCGTGTACTGGCCGCCATTCTCCCGGACCCCCGGCGGGTAACCCTTGATGTAGCCCGGATCCTGGGCTGACCGATCGAACGGCGGATTGAGCAGCAACAGCATCTGCGATCCGCGCGCGATCAGGGATGTCCGGACCGCATCCATCGCGCGCTCCGCGAAGCGGATCGGGACGGCTCCTGAGAGCACCGCCCACGACTGCGAGATGGAGTCGATACTGCACTCGTCGTTCTGCGCCGATCCCAGGGGTGTGCCATCGTCGTAGTACCCGCGCCGGTACCACTCTCCATCCCACGACTGTTCAAGCCTGGTCGCGAGCCGCCGCGCTTCGTTCATGTAGCGGTCCGCCCGGACGCCGTCATTCCGCGCGCGGCAGAGCGGCACAAAGTCGCTGAGGACGTTGTGAAGGAAGAAGCCCAGCCAGGTGCTCTCGCCGCGACCTTGCCACCCGACGCGGTTCATGCCGTCGTTCCAATCGCCGCTGCCGAAGAGCGGGAGACCGTGCGCGCCGGCGGTCACGCCCTTGTCGATCGCCCGAACACAATGTTCGAAGAGCGTGCCGTCTTCGGAGGAGACGCGCGGGTGGCCGTATTCCTCGTGCACGTCTGGCGCGAGAAGCGGCGCCTCCAGAAATGGCGCGCGCTCGTCCAGCGCGGCCACGTCGCCCGTCGTGCGCACATATTCTGCCACCACATACGGCAACCACAACAGATCGTCGGAGCAGCGTGAACGCAGGCCCCGGCCGCTCGGCTCGTGCCACCAGTGCTGGACGTCCCCTTCGGCGAACTGCCGGCCGGCGGCTCGGAGCAGATGCGCTTTGGCGAGGTCTGGCCGCACCAGCAGCAACGCCATCACGTCCTGTAATTGATCGCGGAACCCGTACGCACCGCCCGGCTGGTAGTAGCCCGCGCGCGTCCAGAGACGGCAGCTCACGTCCTGATACACGAGCCACCGATTGATCAGCACGTCAAATGAATCGTCAGGGGTTCGGACCTGGAGCGTCTCGAGCGTCCGGTTCCAGAATGCCTCGACCTTTTCCAGCGCGACCTCCGCATCGTCCACCGTCTGGTGACGTGCGATCAATCGATCGACGTGATCGGTGTCCGTGCCCTGACCCATCAGAAAAAGAATACGGTGGCGCTCTCCGGGATTGAGGACCAGTTGCACATGCAGGACCGCACAAGGATCGAGGCCCGCACCAAATTGCGGCTCCAGCGCCATGTGACGCAGGGCTGCCGGCCGGGACAACAGGCCGTTGCGGCCGATGAACGAGAGACGGTTTCCCGTGGCGGAACGCGGCTTCTCGCTGGCGTGCACGAATGCGACGCGGTGCGCGAACTCGTCGCTGTAGCCGTTTCGCGCGACAATCGTCCCGCTCTTCTCGTCGTAGCTCGTGGTGACGTGTCCAGCCTGGCTTTCCCTTGGCGGGCCGAGCACCCAATCGTTGTACGCGAAGATGCTCAAACTCCGCGGCGCCCCGCCCTCGTTTGTCAGCGTCAGCAGCGAGAACTTCACGGGATCGTCGGTGTCCACGAACACGGCGAGCTCGTGGCGAATTCCCCGGGTGACGCGCGAGAAACGCGTGACCCCCGCCGAATGATGGACCACGAATTGCCCGCTCGCGGCGTGCCGCACCATCGGTCCCGGTGTGGGTGACCACGCGTCCCCGGACTCGTCGTCGCGAATGAAGAGCGCCTCGGCAGTCGGATCGACGACGGGATCGTTCGCGAAAGAGGTCAACCGGTTTTCACGGCTGTTTTCCGACCAGGTGTGCGCCGAACCCGACGCCGTGACGATCGTGCCAAAGCGGGGGTTCGCGATGACGTTGGCCCATGGCAGCGGCGTTTCTTCGTCGCCCTGCAGCACGATGGCGTAGGCCTGGCCGCCGTCCGTGAACCCGCCGAGGCCGTTCGTAAACGTCATCGCCGGTGGCACGATCGGCGTCTCGCTCGACGATGAGACCGTTGGTTCCATCCTGGGAGCCGCGGCAAACGCCGGACGCCGGCTGTCCTGGACCGGGTGCGGTTTGTCGAGTTGCGCCCGGAGATCGCCCCGGCCGCCTCCGAGCACCGCGCGCGCGACGGCCTCGATGAGCGTACGCTCGGTCTTCCCGATCAGATCACCGCGCAGGAGGTATGCGCCGCCGGATCGATGTTTCCATGCCCGCCAGGGCCCGTTGTCGAGGAGGGCCGTGAGCTGCGCCTGCACCTCGTCGAGATAGCTGGACGGATCTTCGTTCAGGATGACGACATCGGCGATCAGCCCTTTCAGGCGCCAGTAATCTTGCGCCTGGAGGACCTGACGGACGAGGGCGACGTCCTCCTCGCTGACGACGCGGACGAGCAGGATCGGCAGATCACCCGAAATACCATGGGGCCACAAACCGGCCTGCCCGAGCTCATTCGACCGAATCGTGTCCGGACCTGCCCGCAATGAGTCGTCCGCGAAAAGCACCCTTGACGCGAGCCGTTCGAACAGGAGCGCTTCGTCATTGGAAATATCGAGGTGACGCAGGCCGCTCTGCGCGTGCGTGAAGGCGAGCGCAAACGCGCGTGAGGCCGCGCTCGGGTTGCGGTACTTCTCGGCGAGCGCCTCGGCCGTTTCTCGATTCGATGCCATGCCCGTCGCGAACGAGAGCCGCACCGACGCACCCGGCACCAGCCTGATTCGCTGGCGGAGGCTGAAGATCGGGTCGAGGACGACGCCGGTCGTACCCGACAGCGCATGCCCGTCGAGCGCGGCGGGGCCGTCGGTGTCGCGGCCGCGGCCGAGGAATCGTGCGCGGTCGGTCTCCCATTCGACCGGTCCCTGCGGCCGGCCCTCGAGGCTCAACACATGCACGGCCCAGACGGCAGGGTCCAGAGGATCCCGGACGCGGCGATGGCACAGCAGCGCCGCGCCACCCTTGAGGTATTCCGTTTCGAGAAACAGTTTCCCGAAGGTCGGATGCGCGAAGTCGGCGGCCGGCGGCGCGAGGACGATCTCGGCGTAGCTGGTGACGTCGATTTCGCGGATTCTCTTGCTCTGGTTGACCACGGTCACCCGGCGGACTTCGACATCGTCTTCCGTGGAGACGGCGATGTCGAGCTGCGTCGAGACTTCATCGTCGTGCCGCCGGAACGTCGCCCGTTCCGGACGGAACTCGACCAGGTAATCGTCCGGCTCGGCTGCCGTTGGATGATACGTGGCCGACCACACAGACCCGCTCCGCACGTCGCGCAAGTAGACGAACTGGCTGCCGGGATCGCGCGTCGGGTCGCGTCGCGACTTCGTCACCGCGAGGCCGCGGCAGAAGCTGCTGCCGCCGCCGGCGTTCGTCACGATCGTCAGGTAGTTGCCATTCGACAGAAATTGCGCATGCGGAACGACCGTGTGAGGCGATCGATATCGCCGCATGGGCAAGGCAGGGGCCGGCGCGACCACGCGCATGTCGTCGAGCGGACGCGGTTGAATCGTCGGTGTGCGGCGCGGTATCCGCTCCTGCAGCAGCAGCTCGGTGGCCTGGACTCGCGGATCGGCGTGAAAGCGCTTGACCATCGGATCGCCGAGCAGCGCATTCGCCAGCGCAACGAGCGTCATGCCGGCGTGGTGAGCAAGGTAGGTGCGGACCACCGTGCCGGCAGCGGCGTTGCGGGCTCGGGCGGCGGCCTCGTGATCGTCGGCCTCACGCGCGGTGTAGTCGATGGCATCGAAGAAACCGTAATCGCCCTGGACGCCGGTCGCGGCGAGGCGCCGCAGGTTGGCCGCGCTCTGCGACGGGTCAATCATGGCGGCGAGCGCCGTGGCGTACGGAGCGACCACCAGCTCGTCGCCGAGTCCGCGCTTCAGGCCGAGCCCGGGGATGCCGAACGCCTTGTACTGATACGTGTCGTGGCGGTCGACGATGTTGTATGCGGACTCCGAAATGCCCCACGGCACGCCATGAGCGGCCGCGTACTCCATCTGGCGGCGCACCACTTTTCGACACGATTCATCGAGGAGAGTGTCCGGATAGCTTCGCATGACGAGAAGCGGCATCAGATACTCGAACATCGTGCCGCTCCAGGACAACAGCACCGGAGTCCCGCGGATGCTCGTTACCCCGCGTCCCAGATGAAACCAGTGGGATTCGGACACGTCGCCCTTCGCGATCGCGAGGAAGCTCGCCAGTCGCGCTTCGGAGGCCAGCAGATCGTAGAACGAGGGATCGCGACGGCCCGGTCCGTCCTCGTCCGCAAGACGATACCCGATGGTGAACAACTGCCGCTGGGGATCGTAGAGAAACTTGAAATTCATGCCGTCGAGCAACGCGACGGCTCGAGCGGCGAGCTGGTGCACATCGGGTGTTTCGGGCCCGCCCAGTTGCGAAAGGGCCACCGAGAGGGTTAATAGCGCTCCCGCCAGGTTGCCGCTGTCGACCGTCGAGATATATGCAGGGAGCAGCGGCGCCAGCGTGCGGGTGTCGTACCAGTTCATGAGATGACCTTCGAAGCGCTCGAGGCTTTCGACGGTCGTCAGTGTGGCGTCAATCCGGTCAACCAAATCATCGGTGTCGATGAACCCGAAGTCATGAGCCGCGACCGTCGCGAGCAGCGCCATCCCGATGTTGGTCGGCGATGTACGGTGCGCGATGGTGAGCTCCGGGATGATCTGGACGTTGTCAGGCGGGAGCGCGTGGTCCTCGGGGCCGGTGAACGTCTCGAAGTACCGCCACGTGCTCTTCGCCACTGACTCGAGAAACTCACGGTCCTCGGCGTTCAGCACGGCGCGACGAGTGGGCACCGGGCGGCTGAGCGCGTACGCGATCAGCGGGGCGGCCGCCCAGAGGGCAAGGACGGGCGCCGCGGCGGACCATGCGTACGGCCGCACCAGCGTGATCAGGGCCAGACTGCCGACGGCGATCAGCGGACTCGCGACCATTTCCTTCATGAAGACGGCGAGGCGCGGTGTTGCGCTGCGACGGGCGCTGGCCGCGGCCGTCTCCCACTCGAGCAACCGGTGCTTCGTGATTCCGATGCGCACGAGCGTCACGATGATCGCATGCAGCATCTCGTACGCCTGATTCGCGAGAAACGTCAACTGCAGCGAGACGCGGACGACGTCGGTGTCGAGATCTTCGATGGTGGCTCGGAGGAACGCCCGTCCTGATTCCATTCGAGCCGGCCCGCCGAGCAGGTGAAGCAGTCGCAGGCCCACCGGCAACGCGATTGCCGCGACGGCGGCTGCCGTCCATGCCGCCGGAGAGCCCGGCAGGACGCTCCAGCCGAGAAGGAACACGCCAACCGTCGCCGGCGCCATCAGGCTGCGCCGCAGATTGTCGAGGATTTTCCAGCGCGAGATGAGCGGCAGGCGATTGCGCCGCAGTCCGGCGCGGGAGGGCACGAACGGAAAGAGCCACCACAAAATCTGCCAGTCGCCGCGTACCCAGCGGTGCTGGCGTCTCGCATGGGCGAGGACGCTCGACGGATAGTCGTCGACGACCTCCACATCCGTGACGAGCGCGGTCCGCGCGTAGAGGCCCTCGAACAGGTCGTGCGACAGCAGCGCGTTTTCGGGCACACGGCCCTCGAGCGATGCGGCGAACGCGTCGACGTCGTAGAGGCCCTTCCCGGTAAAAATCCCTTCCTTGAACAGGTCCTGGTACACATCGGACACTGCGGTTGTATACGGGTCGACGCCGGTGTGGCCGGCGTAGGTGCGGGCGAAGAGCGACCCCGCCGCGCTGGCCATCGTGACGCTGACCCGAGGCTGCAGAATCCCGTAGCCGCTGGTGACGCGGCCGACCGCGGCGTCGAAGCGCGGACGGTTCAACGGATGCGCGATGATGCCGATCAGCTGCTTCGCGGCGTTGCGCGGCAGCCGCGTGTCGGTGTCGAGCGTGATGCAATAGCGCACCGACGGCAGAATGCCCAGTTCGCCCACCTGGACGCTGAAGCTCGTGTCGGATGCGCCGCGCAGCAGACGGTTGAATTCCTCGATCTTCCCGCGTTTGCGCTCCCACCCCATCCATGCGTGTTCTCGAGGGTTCCAGCGGCGTGCACGATGAAACAGAAAAAAACGATCCGCAGCGTCGGGGCCGAACCGTCGATTGAGCTCGTGCACTCCGGCACGGGCGGCCTCAAGGATCGCCGCGTCCTCGGGCACGTCCTGTGATTCCGCATCGGCGAAGTCGCTCAGGATCGCGAAATGGATGCACGGATCGAGGTTGCCGAGCGCCAGCACTTCCATGTGCTCCAGCAGCGCCGCCACGGACTCGACGCTCGTCAGCAGCGTCGGTACGACGACCATCGTCCGGGCATCGTCGGGAACGCGCTGAATACGATCGGTGAAGTCGAGACGGGATAGACGACGAGGCGGAAGCGCCCACGCGATCACGCGCTGGACGAGCGCGATCGCGATGTCGGCGGCCGGAATCATCAGAAGGAGCAGCGTGATGACGGTCGCGCGTGTCGATCCGCCCTCATACCGGAGGTATGCGCCTCCCGCGGCCAATAAGAGCGCCGTGATAATCGCGATCGGACCGAGATAAGCGAGCGTTGAGTGAGCCACCACCAGACGCCGTATCCGCTTCGCGATGGGAGGCCGGTACGCCACGTCGGCTTCGAGATCGCTGCGCCCTTGATCAATAAGGTGGTAGCCGACGTGCGCCGCGCGATCGGCAACCGAGCCGCGCACGACGGCCTGCCGGGCGCTCTCGACGGCCTTGAGCGCCATCCGCATCTGCGCCTCTCCGCTCGTGGGCGCGAGCTCCTCAACCGCTTGACGCTGCCGGTCGCGGCTCAGGAAGTCCATCCGTCCGTATGCGCCGGCGGGATCGCGCTGCAGCACCTGCTCAACCAGGCTGACTGATTCGAAATACTGCCGCCAGTCGAGAACAGAGCAGAGACGCAGGCTCGTAATCGCATTCGCGACCGACACCTGGGCCGCCGCCTGACGCTGATGTTCGCTGCGAATGGCGGCCTCCGCGGTGGTTTCCTGAGACGCCAGGAGCTCGTCGACGGCGGTTCGGATCGACGACAGCCGCAGGCCATATTCCCGAACCCGGTGCAGAAGGTGGACGACAGAAGCGATGCCGAGGCCAGATGGCAAGGCTTGGACCTGGTGTTCGGTCTGTCCCGCTTCGCGTTCGGTGCGGGAGACGTACGCGTCAGCCGCGAGGCGCGCGCTGCGCGACTCCAGCGTCTCGACGGCGAGACGTCTGAGGTTTTCGATGAGCGCCAGCCTCAGCATGCTGGGCCACGCCCAGAGCTCGCCGATCGTCAGCGGGGCGACGCGCTGGTAGCTGTTGATGAACATCGCGAGCTGCTGGCGATCGATCCGGCTGTCGCTGTGACGCACCAGCTCGACGGCCATTGCGTAGATCCGCGTGTGGCCCGCCTGTTCGCGGGACGCGAGCGTCGGCAGCTGCCGATAGTACGTGCCGGGAAGATGCTGGTGAATGTCCCGAATCTCCGACGCCACCAGATGGAAGTTGTCGAGCAGCCATTCCGCTGCCGCGGTCACGAACTGGCCCGTCCGCACATCCTCGGCCAGAGTTCGGTACGCATCGCGCAGGACGCGCGCGTTGTCGTCGAACCTCGGGAAGATGTTGCGGGCGCGGCGTCTGGGGTTCGGGTCGATGGTGAAGCTCGCCGCGAGCGCCAGGGCGCGCTCTTCGAGCCGCTCGATGCTCAGCAACTCGTCGCGAAACGGCTTCTCAGAGATCGGCGCCTTGCCGCCCCAGAACCGCCGGAACAATCTGCTCACCGGGGGAGAGCTGCCGCGTCTGAAATGATCGTTGCTCTGCGCGTCATGATCCTCCGGGAAGCTGCTTTGGTGAGGGCTGGGGGCGGACGGGCCGCTCAGAAAAGCGAGGTACTAGTATATCCAGTGGAACCGTCGACGCTGTGCTGTCCGGCACAGTGGGTGTCTCTTCGATCATGTAATGTCGAATGAGGAACTTCAACTCATCAATAAGGAAGACAGACACCGGTGACCAGCCAAGCTGCCAGAAATGACGCAGGTGACGATCGACTGACGCCGGCGCCCTGTCCGTTCTGCGGGTCGTCAAAAGTCATGACGGCGAGCGAGAAGGTGGACGCGTCTACCTACTGGCGATGCGAGGCGTGCGGCCAGATGTGGAATGCCGGCCGCCTGCGCGCATCGAATCGTAATGGCTACGGAGGACGTTGACGTGAGCACAATTATCGCGGTCCCGGACTGGATTAAGCGGATTGCAGATGACGAACGGAAGCGGGACACGGTCCGGATCAGGGAAGACGAGATGGCTGCTCGAAAGGCGGAGCTCGTCCGGCTGAACGGCCGGCGACTCGTCGACGATCTCAGCGCCGCGGTGACGCGCGACGTCGACGCCTTTCGCGCGGAGTTTGCCGGCGACCGCGCGCGCGACCTGGTCGTGGAAAACACGGGATCCGAAGGCGGGTTCGTGGTGCGCAAGCCGGCACCGGCAGCCGTCTCCCTGATGGTGACGCCCAATCTGCAGGCGGCCACCATGGTCTGCGATTACCGCTTTACGCTGCCGAACGGCCTTCCGCCGCGGGAGGACCGCTTCGATGTCATGTTCGCCGGCGACGGACGAGAGACCCTTCAGATGAAGCACCACGGGACGGGGCAGGCGTTTGCCACCGCGGATGCCATGTCTGAATTCCTGCTGGTACCGGTATTCACGGGCCGTCCCCGTTGAACCAGTCAGATGACGAGTCCCGGCGGACTTCGAAAGAATATCGTCATCGCGAACCACATGGCGGCGAGCAGCGTCGCCGCCACGATTGACAGCTCCAGCCAATTGGACATCCCGCGCGGCTGAAGTTCGGTCGGTGGCTCGCTCCCGCCTGTCGTGGCCGCTGGTGGTTTGATGGCTGCGTGCGAACCACGAGCCTCCGATGGGCGGCGGGACTCCCATCCGCCGGGGATCATCATCATGGTGTTCCCCCCATGTTAGAACCGAGTCCAAAAATCGCCTGTGCGATCCGGTACACCCGGATGATGGGCGACGGCCATAAGGTCGATAGATATGTTTAGGCTGGTCGCCACCATGAGACGCGGTTCGTCGTCGGGCATGCCCCAGGCGTGGGCCCGTTACGCCTCTGTCGAAACGGCTCGGGCCGGAGCCGCTGAATTGTTGCGGGAGGACCGCGTGCTGCGCGTCATGATCGTTCGCAACGAGATTCCATCGGCAGTCGTCGAATGGTTGGAACGGTGAAGCCGGTTTCCCGGTCAATCGCGATTCTTGCCGTCGACGACGAGCCTGGTGTGCTAGCGCTCGTTCGTCGCTGCCTCGACGACGGCCACGTCGCACTGACCGAAGCCTCGAGCGGAAAAGACGCGCTCGCGCTCATCCCGAAGGGTCCGTCCCTGGATCTGCTGATCACTGACTTGCGCATGCCGGAAATGGAAGGCGACGAGCTCGCGCGACGAGTCCGCACGCTCGCGCCTGACCTGAAGGTTCTCTATCTGACGAGTCACGCCGATCGGTTGTTCGAAGCCAAACCGCAGCTCTGGGCCGAGGAGGCCTATCTCGACAAGCCGTTTACGCGAGAGGGGCTTCGGGAGGCCGTTGCGCTGCTGCTTTTCGGCCGCACGACGCTCTGATGGGCGCGGAGCCGATGACCGACGACGACAAGAGCCGTCACGACTTCAAGAATCAACTGGCCATTATCTGCGGGTTTTCCGAAATTCTGATCGCGGAAGCGGCGGCCGGCGATCCCCGCCGCCAGGATCTCCAGGAGATTCACAAAGCTGCGGTGACCGCGCTCGAACTCCTCGCACACATGTATCCGCGCGAGGAGGCTGCCCCTGTCAACCATCCTGGTTGTTGACGACCTCTCGTCCAATCGCAAGCTCCTGGTGACGCTGCTGGTCCACCAGGGACACAGGTTGCTCGAGGCCGTGAATGGACGCGAGGCACTGATCACCGTCCGTGCCGAGCACCCCGATCTGGTGATTACCGACGTGCTCATGCCCGTCATGGACGGTTACGAGCTCTTCAAACAGCTTCGTCTGGATCCGGCGACGAGCGGGATCCCCGTGGTGTTCTGTACCGCGCACTACAGCGAACGAGACGCGAGGACGCTTGCACTGTCGAGCGGCGTGTCCGACGTGCTGACGAAACCCGTCGCGTCGGCCGAGGTGTTGAGGATCGTCGGCCGCTTGCTCGACGGAGGATCGCAGAAGCCGACGGCGGGAGACGTCTCGCCGACGGCGGAGTTCGATCGCGACCACCTCCGATTGCTCACTGACAAGCTCTCGTACAAGGCCGGAGACCTGAGAGCGGCCAACGCACGACTGAGCGCGCTGATCAACATCGGGCTGGAGCTGGCCTCCGAGCAGGATTCGGATCAGCTCGTTCAGAGCGTCTGCCTCGCCGCGCGTGACCTTTTTGGTGCGACGTACGTGACGCTCGGCATCCTCAATCCAATCGACCAGACGGTGCAGCGTGCGGTGACGTGTGGAGTGGATTCGACCTGTGGAGCGAACGCGGCAAGCTGGGTTCAGAGCGGAGATGCCGTCCCGGGACTCCTCGCGGCGGTCGTCGCCGACCGGCGGACGGTCCGTGGCGAAAATCCCGGCGGCGATCCAACGCGGCTTCAGCTTCCTTCGCGCCATCCGGAAATTCAAACATTTCTGGCCGCACCCATCGCGTCACTCGACCATGTCTACGGATGGATGTGTCTCGTCGGGAACGAAGGAAGACCGTTCACCGGCGAGGATGATCAACTGCTCACGGCGCTGGCCGGGCAGGTGGGACGCATTTACGAGCTCGAACACGAGATCCTCGAGCGGAAACAGGCGGAGTCGGCGCTGCGCCACGAACGGGACCGGGCGCAACGGTATCTGGACACGGCCGATGTCATCCTGCTCGCCCTCGACGTGGTTGGGCGGATCACAATGATCAACCGCAAGGGCTGCGATCTCCTGGGATGGACCGAGCGCGAGTTGCTCGGGCGCAACTTCCTCGAGATGTGCCTCCCGCCCCATGTCCGGGCCGCTCTCACAAAGAAGTTCCAGACGGTAATCGGCGGAGATCTCTCCGTGGTGGAGGCGCCCATTCTCACCAGGTCGGGCCACGAACGATTGGTCGAATGGCGCAACACGATCGTGAGAGACGACGACGGACGCGTCATCGGCACCCTCAGTTCCGGTGCCGACATCACCGATCGGAACCAGGCTGTTGAGTCGCTGCGAACAACAGAGGAGCGCATGCGGTTCGCGCTGGAGGCGGCGGGCGTCGGCATCTGGGACATGGACTACAAGACGGGGGCGATCCAATGGTCCAGCATTCTCGAGTCGCAGTACGGCCTGCAGCCGGGAACGTTTGGCGGCACCTTTCAGGCGTTCGTCGAGCGCATTCACCCCGACGATCGGGAGTCGGTGGTGGAGACGATGGCGAAGGCGAACTGGGCCCGCAGCGATTTCTCCGAACAGCATCGGACGATCTGGCCGGACGGCACGGTGCGGCGGCTGAGCGGCGCGGGTCGTGTCCATGTCGACGAGCATGGCAAACCGGTGCGCGCCGTCGGCATCACGCTGGATATCACCGAGCGTCTGCTGCTCGAGGAGCAGTATCGGCAGGCCCAGAAAATGGAGGCGATCGGACAACTGGCGGGCGGCGTGGCGCACGATTTCAACAATTTATTGACCGCGATTCTCGGGTACTGCGAGCTGTTGCTCGCCGATCTCGATCCGGCCGATCGCCACCGTGCGGATATTTCTGAAATTCAGAAGGCGGGCACGCGGGCCGCGGGATTCACGCGTCAGCTGCTCGCATTCAGCCGCAAGCAGATTATCGAACCGACAGTGCTCGACCTGAACGCGGTCATAGCGGACATGCAGCCGATGCTCGGACATCTCATACGCGAGGACGTGAAAATCGTCCTTCGACTGCAGCCCGCGCTGGCGTGCGTCAAGGCCGACCGCGGGCAGATGGAGCAGATTGTCATGAACCTTTCGGTCAATGCGCGCGACGCCATGCCGGGAGGCGGTACGTTGACGCTGGAGACCGCTTACGTCGAGCTCGATGAGCTTTACGTGACGGCGCACCCCGCGGTGAAGCCGGGTCTGTACGTGGCGCTGATCGTCACCGATACGGGGACAGGCATGACGGCCGCGGTGCAGGGTCGCATGTTCGAGCCGTTCTTCACCACCAAGGAGCTCGGCCACGGTACGGGACTCGGCCTCGCCACGGTGCAGGGAATCGTCGCGCAAAGTGGCGGGAGCGTCAACGTCTACAGTGAAGTGGGGATGGGTACGTCGTTCATGGTCTATTTGCCCAGGGCGGATGCCTCCGAGCTGCCCGTCGACGCGGCGTCCCCCGCGCCCAAACCGTCCGTCGCAACGCATACCGTGCTGGTTGTCGAGGATGAGTCAGGGCTCCGCGAGCTGGCCAGGAGACTCCTCGAGCGGCAGGGCTATACGGTATTGGTTGCCGCGAACGCGGACGAAGCGCTGGACTTGTTCGAACGGAAC
>Ga0310810_10006527_pt1 | contig 13188 bp, 9 predicted proteins | sample NCmetagenome_FD_207641 | JGI IMG/M metagenome (GOLD analysis project Ga0310810, IMG submission 207641) | Soil microbial communities from experimental microcosm in Duke University, North Carolina, United States - NC | ecosystem: Engineered > Artificial ecosystem > Soil microcosm > Unclassified ... | reverse complement strand
TGAAGAAAGTAGGCATCCCGATAGACAATGACGCCGAACAGGCGCAAAGCGCCTTCCGCTAAAACGGCATTGATGATCCTCAGATGATAAGCGACTTCCTTCACTAACACGTAAGGCCAAGGAATCATCAGGAAGAGAAACAAAACAGGAAAGAGAAGCGCCTTGAAAAGTCCCTTGCCAAAAAGAAGCAAAACCAAGCCGGCGATCATCAGCACCATAGATATTCGGATAGCAAAGGAGTCACCCATCGCTTTCCCTACCAAGCCTAAGATCGCCGCTGCAATGACTACGAACCCACCCATCAATGCCGGCTCGATCGGGATCCGCCTTAAGGACGCGCGCCCGTGCCATACAATGTATAGCGACATCAATGGAATTACCGCGCAGTAGGAAAAAGGACCGTAATAGTTAAACCAATCGAAGGCGAGCTCCGGCAGCGCGGCGGCATACAGGAGCGCATAACCGGTCAGGATTACGGCAATGCCGAGATACCACGCCAGCTTCCGAGCACCCATCGCGCCACCGGTCTCGCCGGTTTCCTCGGTTTGCACCGCCGCCGTTTTTGTCAGGTCGCTTTTCAACTGAATATCCTCTTCCTACACCGTACGTTAGTCAGTCTGATCGGACTGCGCTTTGATTCTGAATGAAAGTCCTGTGCCACAGCCGATACATGAGGATGGCCCATAACGGCGTCGAAAAATCCCTCAGCCCAGACTGATGTTTTTCCCAAATCCGTCGCACTGCGGCTGAATCGACCACGCCTAGAGGGTCGGGCGTGAGAAGTAGATCCGGACCGAGACGCTTGAGGTCGCTGCGAAACCAGTCTCCGAGAGGCATCGCGAAGCCCTGCTTCGGCCGGGTCAGGATCTCATTGGGCAAAACTGCCCGCAGGGATTGTTTAAAAATGTACTTTCCCTGCGTCCCCTTCAATTTCAGCGAAGGTGGAATCCGAGCGGCGACTTCCATGAATTTGTGATCGAGAATCGGACAGCGCACCTCCAGGGAATTAGCCATGCTGGCGCGGTCGACTTTTACCAGGATGTCGTCGACAAGATAGGTCTTGATATCGAGGTACTGAAGCCTGGAAAGATGATCGGCGGCGGCCTGGCGATCGTAGTAGTCTTGAAAGAGAAGCAATGGATCGTAGCCGTCGAGAGCGCAGGTGAAATCGCCACAGAGCAACTCCGCTTTGATTTCCGGCTTGATGCCTGAGACCGAGTAGAAGTACCCTCCCGCGCTGTTCCGTGACAGCGCGCGAAAAGTCGCCTGCCCGCGCAAAGGGCGGGGCGCCCAATCGAGCTTGGGATACCAGCGGCCCAGAGCACCGAAGAAGTGCGTACGAAATGAGGCGGGAAAGAACGACCGCGCCCAATTCTCGAGGCAGTCGTGGAAGTAACGCCGGTAACCCGCGAAATTCTCGTCGCCGCCATCGCCGGAGAGGGCCACGGTAACGTGCCGGCGCGCCGCCTGGGAAACGTAATAGGTCGGCACCGCCGAAGAATCGGCAAAAGGCTCGTCGTAATGCCACGCCAGCAAATCGAGAATTTTCACTGCTTCGGGTCGCACGCGATCTTCATGATGCTCGGTGCCGAGACTCTTGGCGAAAGCCGCGGCATGGGCCGATTCATCGAATTCCTTTTCGTCAAACCCAATAGAGCAGGTATTCAAACGCTGGCCGCCGATCCGATGCATGAGCGCGACCACCGAGGAAGAATCCACGCCGCCGCTCAAAAACGCGCCGAGAGGGACGTCGCTCCGCAGCCTTAGTCGCACGGCTTCCTCATACGTGGACAATAAATCTTCACACCAGCGCTCTTCTGATTTCTCTTCAGGCTGATTGAAATCCAAATCCCAATAGCACAGTTCCTTCATGCCACTGCCATCGATAACGAGCGTGTGCGCGGGGCGCACCTTTTTTACCGATTTATAGATGGTCTTCGGCGCCGCGATATAAAGCAGCGAGAAATAATCCGTCAGAGCTTCAGGATCGATGTCACGCTGAAAGCCGGGTGCTTCCAGGAGCGCTTTCAGCTCCGAAGCAAAGTAGAAGTTATCGCCCACCCTGCCGTAAAACAGCGGCTTCTTGCCGAGGCGGTCGCGGCTCAGCACCAGCCGGCGCTCACGTCGATCCCACAGGCCGACAGCGAACATACCGCGCAGAAACTTGGGAAAGTCCACGCCGTGCTCCTCGTACAGATGCACGATGGTTTCGGTATCGGAGTCGGTTTTGAATCTATGGCCTTTTCGTTCGAGCGCTTCGCGGAGCTCAACATAATTATAGATCTCGCCGTTGAACGTGACCCACACGGTGCCGTCTTCGTTCGACATGGGCTGTTTGCCGCCCTCGAGATCAATGATGCTCAAGCGACGATGCGCCAGACCCGCGCGATCGTCGAAGTAAAATCCCTCACCGTCGGGACCGCGGTGCACCATGGTCCGCGCCATGCGCTTGAGAATCTCTTTGTCCCCGTCGTCGAGAGGGGCTTGGGTAATCAAACCGGCGATCCCGCACATAGGCTAAGCCACTTTCTCAACCTGGCGATCTAGCAGGCCCAGATACAAATTAGCGTATTGAGCAGCCATGCGCTCCAGACTGAAATGTTGCTCCACACGCTCGCGCGCATTGGCGCCGTGCACGCGCCGCAACTCGGCGTCAGAGAGGTAGCTTCGTAACGCCTCAGTTAGGGCCGACACGTCGCGCGTCGAAATCATCTGCCCGGTCACACCGTGCTCGACGAGTTCCGGATTTCCTCCTACTCGTGTCGCAATCACCGGTAGACCCGATGCCATTGCTTCCAGAATTGTATTGGAAATTCCTTCGGCGACGGAAGTCAGGGCAAACACGTCGAGAGCTTGCAAAAGCAGTGGAATATCGCCGCGCTCACCCAGGAATTTCACTCGGTCGGCGATTCCCAGCCGTTGGGCTTCAGTCTGGATCACTTCCCGCATCGGACCGCCGCCAATGACTAGGAGACATGCCGGCGGTTCTGACTGAGCCAGAGATTGGAACCCGTGAAGAAGACTACTGTGGTCTTTGACCGGATCCAATCGCCCCACGGTTCCGACGACAAATGCTGCATCGTCCAGACCGAGCAGCCTTCGCGCGGCGTCTCTCTGGCCGATCGAGAACCGATGGACGTCGACCCCATTGTGGATGCGCGTAATTTTCCGCTCGGAAATCCCGACAACATGGCTGAGCCACCGCTTGAGGTCATCCGAAACGGTAACGAACCGATCGACCAGCGGCGAAAGGCATTTACGAACCAGGATCCGTTTGCGATTTCGGCCCTGCGGATCGGCCGCCTCCCAGCCGTGCTCGCCGTGGACAACGTGGGGAATGCCGGTCACCCGAGCCGCCGAAATCGCGTCCACGGATGACCAGCCTCGCGTATGAACGATATCCGGGCCGATGGCGCGCAGAACGCGCGATAGTTTCAGGATCGGGAAGCGAAATTTGTCCGTCGGCAGCCTCATCTCAACCACCGCAACTCGTTGGTTTTCGAGCCGCTTCGCCATCGCGCCTGAACGACTGAGGCAGAGAACCGTGTGTTCGAAATGTTCATCCAAGTGGTTGATGAGGTTGACGACACCATTCTCCAATCCGCCGACGCCGAACGAATGGACAACGTGAACGATTTTTATGGGGTCCTGCACTATCGGAGGAAGTGCGAGACTTACGGCTCGAGTTTGATACCGAGCTTCAAGGGAGGCGTGGAGAATTCCAAAGCGCCGGCCTTGACCGCCTGGCCACGGGGGCGGCCAAAATAATCGTCGCGAGGTAAATCGACATCAGGCAACGCTCCATCCGTCATTAACGGCGAAGACGAAAGCGGAGAAAAATTCGCCCCAGAAGGATCCCCAAAGCACTCGGCGCGAGTGCAGTCGACATTTTGCCTGAGCGTCATGCCGCTGCGAATGCCGGGGAAGGCCCGCTGGCCGTCCACCGCCACCCCGACATTCTTGACGAGCAAGACATCGGAAAGTTTACCTGAAGCCGGCGCCAAAAATTCGCCGCGGCTGTTTCTGAATGAGGTGTTGTTGGCCAGGATGATATTGCGCAGAAGGCCGCGATTGGCATAGTCCTGCAGGGCAACCCCGGCTTCGGAGTTGAAGCTGGTGATATTGTTTTGCACTCGCGCCGGACCGCCGCCGATAAGAATTCCCGAAGAGGTTCGGGAGCCGGTTGCAAAGTTTCGCTCCACGATGCTGCTCTGCGCCGCATCCATCGATCCGTAAATCATGATCGCGGGCCCTTTGGTGTCCGCGATCACATTATCACGAATCACTCCCGATGAATTGAGTTTGATCTGGATGCCGTAGCCGATCTCCGGCTCGGGAGCGTCCACGCCATGAATAAAATTCCGCTCCACCAACAGATCTGAAATCCGGCAGCCGACGCCGTCGTGGCAGCCGAAGTACATGGCGGTCGCCGCGGATTCGGTGATGACATTTCGCCGCACAATCAAGCCGCGTACGCTCGTCTGAGTGGCGGCAATTGCAATACCTCCCAGTCGGGTGAACTCGCAATCTTCCACAGTCACACCGGCGTGAGCACGGATACGAATACCATCGATTCCCTTTTGCGTCGGACCGAGTTTGAGGCCCCGGAGCGAGACGTTATCGGCTTCGATTTCGAACACATTGCTCGACTGCTTGTCGTAAACGATTTGCGGTCGATCGAGCGGATCCTGCGCCTGGATCGTGATCGGTGCCTCAGCCGAGCCACCGCGGCGAATGCGGCACGGGCCTCGATATTCACCGGGCCGAAGCGTCAGCGTCTCACCCGGCTCAAGAGCGTTAATCTCGGCGCAGAGATTGGCCTGCGGCCCGATTTCCTTTGCGGAGAGTCCGTAGGCCGGGCAGAGAATGCCGATCAACACAATGTATACCGAGAGCAAATTCATCGTGTGAGCGTGCCTGGCTAACCTGGTGCCTATCCCTGCAATAGGCTTTCCGCCGGCTCCGAGATGACATAGCGGAACTTGCCGGACGGAAGTCGAGCGATCGATGCGACCTTCTCGATTTCGACTGAAACCTCGCCACCCAGCGCCGCGCGGCATTTTTCCTTGAGAGCAACGCAAGTTCCGTCGGCAAACGACGAGTCCGTCACCAGCCGAAGCACCACTTGTTGCAGGCTTTCCTGAACTACCTGAAACTCGACGATGCCGGGTACTTCGCGGATCGGATAAATGATCGCCAGCGCGTGGGTCACGCGACCGGACGGCGTGATGAGAAAATCCGTGCGGCGCCCTTCGACGTAGCGCAGCAGCGGCAAACCGCGGCCGCAACTGCATGGCACGTCGTCGAGCTCGCCGATATCGCCGGTACGGTAACGAATCAGCGGCATGGCGGTGCTCATGAGATTGGTAACGACGATTTCTCCTTTGTTGGCCTCGGCGAACTGCCCGTCAGGTGCGATCTCGACGATCATTCGCTCGGCATTGATGTGTAGCCGTCCTGCAGGGCACTCGTGGGCAATCAAACCGGCATCGCGGGCGCCGTACTCGACGGCTGCGGCGCAGTGAAACGCGTCCTGAATGGCTTCGCGCTGAAAGGGCAGCAAGGGCTCCGCCGTCGTAAATACGGCTTTCGGCCAGTCGCTTTCAATCCTTCGGCCAGTCTTTTTCAGATAAGCCGCAAGATAGCCAAGCGCACTGGCATAGCCGTAAAGCTTTCGTGGCCTATAGTGCTGAATCGACTCGGCGTAGCGCGCGAGCGCGGCTTCACTCAAGTCGAAGGCCGATAACAGGCGAGAGTTCAAAAGCCAGTCCCGCGCCTCTCGCCATAGGCTCTGACGCCCTAGCTCTATGGGAGACCCCCAAAGGACCATTTCGCGCTCTCCCGGCGCAAGGCCGAACCAGCCGTGAGCGCGCAAGCGCGCCGCTTCGCCAAAACCGTGCGCTTCCATAGAAACCAAAATAGTCGCCGGTGCGCCAGTCGAGCCGCCGGTGCTGATAGTTTGAATCCGCGCTGGACCTGGCGACGCTTTGAGATCTCCGAAACGCCGCCGAATATCGTCCTTGGTCAAGTAAGGGAACCGTTTCAGATCAGCCGCCGACTGAATGCTCTCCGGTCGGATGCCGCGCTCATCCATCACTCGCCGATAGTACGGCACACGCTCGTAGGCGTACCGGATGAACTGAGTTAGAGCCTGCGCCTGATCTGCGAGAATTTTCCGCGAAGGCAGCCATTGGCTTCGCTCAAGAATCGGCAGCCAGTGAAAGGTAGGCTTGCCTTTCGCATACTCATGCAGGGGATACGCCAGCTTTCTTACAACGGTGGGATGCATGGCTAAACGTGTTACGCACGCAACAAACGATCGATGATTTGCTTGGATTTTTTCACGTAGAGACCATTCTTTAACCGGTGAGTCCCTTCGAAGTGCACAAAAGCGCTCGCATCGAAATCCACTTCGCGGTCCGGATAGTAGCTCGCATATTTGGGATAGGGCAACATCGTGGCCAAGGGCGAATTGGCGACCATAAAATTCGATGCCAGCGACTCGCTGCCCCATTGGCGCCACTTGGACTCACCGAGAAGGCGCTGCATCTGTACTGAGAATCTCTCGAGGCGCGCGATGGAGAATGACCCCCTTGCAAAACCGGCAAAGGAGCTTTGTCCCCGAGCGTATTTCAATTGCGGAAACTCACTGAGCTTGTCGAAATTCTGCTCAGCGAGCATCTGGACATGTTCGCTGTCGCTCTGCCGCGCCGTAGCCACCGCCTCTTCGATCGGCCGGATGCTCTGGTTTTCCCATTCGCTCAACATGAAACTGCAGTTGGCATTCACCGCCTCCGCGATTTCAGGCACCGGACCGGTCGTAACGGTATCGGAATCGAGCTGAATTACGTAACTGCCAGTCGCTTTTTCCGCGATTGACAACAGTCGCTCCCAGGTTCCCCCGTTAGGGCAATAATTCGAATGAATTTTTTGAACCGAGCAAATTTCGAGGGGATTCAGATGATAACGCAAGGTATCGACCTGGTCTGCTGGACAATCATCGTCCAGCAGCAGCACGATCCTGCCGCGCCGCAGATAGCTGTAGAATGACTTGACCGCGACCAAATACATGATCATGTCGCGATTGCCGACTTCGCTCAGGATGACGAGGTCGTCGCCCACAGGCTGAATCGGCGGGGTCGACAAAATGTTGTGGCAATGGAAATCAAACCACCGCTTTCTCAAACTATTTCGCAACCTAAAGAACATCGAGAAAAAGGATGTCTGACCCGATGAGTCTCAAGGGGCAGTGGAAAGATTTGCCGCCGCTTGTTTATTTCGGCTGTCGTTCAACGCATCGTCCCACTGACGGATGACCTGGGCAGCCACTGCTTCCCAGGTTCGCCCGGTCATCGCCGCCGCGATGCGATCTCGGTCCCAAGACGTATCGAACGCGCGCATGAGCGCCTTTAGCAGCGCGTCGGCATCAGCCGGTGGAACCAGCAACCCATTTTCCCCATCCGCGATCAACTCGACGTTTCCGCCAACCCGAGTCGTCACCACAGGCAATCCGCACGCGAGCGCTTCGACCAATACATTCGCCATTCCCTCGTTGCTGGTTGCAAGACAAAAAACATCCGCGGCGTTCATCCAATCGGCGATCTTCTCATGCGCCAACGGTCCGACCAGGCGCACGTGCGCCTCCACACCCGACTCCATGCTCATCCGTCGGAGCAGCGGACCGGTATCTCCTTCCACGCCCCCGCCGCCGATCACTACGTATAGCAATCGTGGATTCGATGCTACGAGACGCGGCAACACTTCGATGATGCGCTGATGCCCCTTGCGGAGCGAAAGCGCGCCCACGGACAAGAGAATGGTGCGGTCCGCGGGAAGATCGAGCCGCCGGCGCGCGCCCGCTTGATCGTTCCGTTGAAAAAGTATCCCGTCGATGCCATTCGGAATCACCTGAATTTTTTCGCGATGGCATCCCAGCACCACGGCAATATCGCGTAAAGACTCGCTGACCGTAAGGATGCGCGTGGCAAACTTAAGCGCCCACTGGATTTGTTTGCGGCGGATAACAAAATGGGCAAGCTTGCCGATTGTTCCCCGCAACGTAATCATCACGGGACAGCCAAACGTCTTGGCTAGAAGGCACGCCGCCAATCCATCCGGATAAACGAAGTGTGCATCGATCAAGTCGAACGAGAACTCGCGCCGTAGCCGGCGCAAAAGCGGCAATACAGATAGAAAATAAAAAACGCCGTCGAGGGATTTGCACACGCCGGGCACGCTGAAGAATTTCGGATGGTACACTATCAGTCCGTCTTGAATTTCCTGGCTGGGAACCGCTGAGCGATTTGCGCCTCGGAATGTTCGATTGAATGGAAACCAGGCCACCGGCGCGACCACGACGACCTCACAACTCGAGGCGACCCGTTTGATCCGTTCTTTGACGAAAACGCCGAACAAAGGATCCTTCGAATTGGGAAACACCGAGCTGAGAACAAGAGCACGCATGGTTCAATTCAAAACTAGCGGCAGATTAAGGCGAGACAAGAATTTTATACGCGAGGCGGGGCAGCCGTACCTTTCGTTCGGAGCGCGCCTTCGTAAAGCCGGACGTATTTCTCGGCGAGCTTTTCCCACGATCTTTCGGTTGCGACAAATTTCCTGCCGCTTTCACCGAACTTCGCGCGTGTCGTGGGATCCGTGGCCAGCCGCACCGATTGCGCCACCAAGTCTTCGACACTTTCCGCTGCGAATAGCCGGCCCGTGCGCCCATCTTCGATTAGTTCCTTGTGGCCGCCCACGTCGCTCGCCAGAACCGCTTTACCCATCGCCATACTTTCCAGTGGCTTTAACGGAGTTACCAACTCGGTCAACCTCATTCGCAGACGGGGACAGACAAATACATCAATCAAAGAGTAATAATCATTGACTTCACTATGGGGCACGCGTCCCGTGAAAGTGACACCCTGCTGGCCTTGCGCCAACTCTCGCAACACGCCTTCCTCTTCGCCGCCGCCGACGAGCATGAGACGGGCCGACGGAATCTGCGCGCGTATCTTGGGAAACGCCTCCAGAAAGAAGCGCAGTCCCTCGTAGCTATAAAACGATCCGATAAAACCGAACACCGGACCGCCGTTCAAACCCAGGCGGTTTGCCAGATCGTCCGACCTTTCCATGGGCTTGAATTCGGCGATGTTCACGCCGTTGGGCACAACTTCGACCCGCTCCAGAGTTACACCCCGTTGACCTAGATCTCGGCGCATGGCTTCGCAAATCGTCACCACTCGATCCGTTCGCTTGAAAAGAAACGTTTCAAGAGCTCGGCTGATGCGATAACGCAACGACCCGGCGGCAAACGTTCCGTGATCGACCGCTGCGTCCTCCCAGAACGCGCGCGCCTCGTATACCAGCGGACATTGCAGGCGCCGCGCGACCCGCAGCGCGGGCAAGCCGTTCAGCAGCGGCGAATGACTGTGCAGGATTTGCACGCCCTCTTTGCGCGCGACTTCTTCGATGCGTCGTCCCATGCGCGCTATCTGATTCACTTCGCGGACGAATGGGTATCGCAACACGCCTTGCGAAAGCGGAGCTGTTCGATAGTAGCGAATCCCTTCGATCTCCTCGACGGCTTCAGCCGTTGAGCCGTGCTTTGGCGAAGTCAGCACAACAGGGTCGAGTCCGAGCTCTCTTTGCGCGTGAATGATGCTCCGGCTGCGAAAACTGTAGCCGCTGAAAAGCGGGACCGAATGGTCGAGAATGTGCAGAACCTTCATGTCAAGAGGAGGAAACCGCCGGTGGTGATCAGCCGTACAACCATTCCGGATAAGCTGAGCTAGCGCTTTTTTGCTTGACGGAAACCGCCATGATGTATTCGCCCCGATGCTGTGCCATGCCAGTCTGGCCGCGCAGCGTCCAGGGCAAAAACATCCAGGAAGATATGAGCTTCAACTTTAGCGGGATTTTTCCTAAGGAAAACGTCCTGAGTACAGTATCTCCAAAACCCGCCCACTGCAGAAGCTTGATGATTTCTGCTGGAGCGTATTCGCGGTTGTGACGGTCTCCGTCCTTGCCTGTATAAACCGACCACACCTGGGGATGAGCTCCCGACAGCACCCGGTAGAGCGCAAAAACACTGGTGATGTTCGGTGTCGTCAAGATGAGACGACCACCCGGTTTCAGCACGCGATTGATTTCAGCGAGCATGTGCGCCGGGTCTTGTTTGAGATGTTCGATGACCTCGGAGCACACAGCCGTGTTAAAAGACCCGTCGTCATAGGGAAACTTCTCCGTTTCTGCGTCGAAATAATCACAGCGAAACTTTTCGGGATCAACGAATTGGGCAAGGTGTTCGGCGTTGAGACTAAGCGAGCGCCACTTGTTGGCCATGGCCACACGGGAATAACCTAACCGATCGATGTAGAGCGGAAGCATATTGCCGGTTCCCCCTACGTCGAGCAAAGTCTGGTTTCCGATTGCCTGACCGACCGAATCGAAAAGCAGCCGCAAGCGGACGATGTGCTCGCGCACGTGGTTGCGCGTCTCGTCGGCACGCTCCGGATGAGCCGCGGCCAGTAAGTTGTTTTCAAGATCCGCGTCGGAAATGTTCGCCAAGATTCCGTGGTTTTCACGCGTCAATTTCGTCGCGCTCCTGTCTGATTCACTACCGAATTCGGATTGCGGAACTGGGATCGCCTGGCTGGCGTCACACCGGTTTCTTCGCAGGCTCGTAACTTTTGATCAAGTACAGCGGACGACCTTTGGTTTCGTCGAACATTCGTCCCAGGTATTCGCCCAGGACTCCAATGGTCATGAGCTGAACCCCGCCGAGGAAGAGGATGACCACCATCAAAGAAGGATAACCGGCAACGGGATCACCATAAGCCAATGTCTTGTAAATCACCCATGCCGCATAGACAAAAGCGAGAACAGCAGTGGCCATCCCCAAATAGGTGGCGATTTTTAACGGCCCGATGGTGAATGAGGTAAAGCCCTCAAGGGCAAAATTCCAAAGCGTCCAGTAATTCCACTTGCTCTTGCCTGCCTTTCGCGCATCGCGATGGTACGGAACAGCTTTTTGCGGGAACCCGATCCAGGCGTAGAGCCCCTTCATGAAGCGATGCTGCTCCCGCAGTTTGCCAAGAGCGTCGACTGCGCGCCGGCTGAGCAGCCGGAAATCGCCGGTATCGGCCGGGATCTGCACTCGTGTTGCTGCTTGTATTAATCGGTAAAAAATAAACGCAGTCGCCTTTTTAAGCGGTCCTTCGCCCTGCCGGCTAACGCGTTGGGCGTAAACCACGTCAATTCCCTCTCGATAATACCTATAGAGCTCGGGGATAAGCTCCGGCGGATCCTGAAGGTCAGCATCAATCACGACCACCGCATCGCCCATAGCGTGATCAAACCCTGCGGTCATCGCGATTTCTTTACCAAAGTTTCGGCTAAGATCGACGACTGCCACGCGATCGCTATTCTCGCTCAGAGCGTGAATGACATCCAAAGTGCGATCCGTGCTTCCATCGTTAACGTACACCACCTCGAATTCACACCCGATCTCGTCCAGGACGTTGCGCAAACGGTCGTGGAATTCCGGCAGCACATCTTCCTCGTTGTACGCTGGGATGACGATCGATAGGAGCATAGAATCTGACGTTGGAAATACCGTATTTCTGAATTCTTGAAATAACGAGCAGGTAGGGACGCTCCGCCTCGCGAAGCGCCGAGGATATTCTCTTATCGCCCTTCCGTCAGACGCGGTTGGCTCCATCCCGCCCAATCAAAAGACGCATCATCCTTCGGGCCGGCCGAAGTCTTTAAAGTAATCGATATCCTTTGTCCGTCAAAATCGCCAAGCGGCAGACGATAATCGAGCCATCGCCTATCATTTATGTTGTGGGTTGGATCGACATATTTCGAAAGCAAAGTTTTTCTAACTAATTCCTGATCCGTGATGATGACCTCAAACAGCACCCCGTCGGACTTGCCCCAAACGGCTTGGTTGACGCCAACTCCAAATTCAAACAATTGATTCTCTCCAATCCTCAAGTCGTTAAACCGCACTTCCGAATTTGGATGCTCAAAAAGGACCGGTCGCATCTCGTCATTTACGCGGAAAAAGCTTTGAAACCCCACATGATTCGCTCCTGACGTCGCAATTTCAGCTCCATTTAATCGCTCCAAAAAAAAGTAGTCTTTTTCGCCCTGCCCATTCTTCGGGTTTGCCACCCTATTATCCGCGCACTCCGATATGACAAACGGCTCTTCCCTGAACACAATATTCCGGTCGCATAGCTCTTGAATCTGCTGCAAGGTCTCCGCCTTCTCCTGATTGAAAAATTCATTTCGGACAAGGAGGACCCTTTTATCTCGGACTTCGCCAGGTTTGAGCTGCCAACAATCCTTGAAGTTTTCCACGGATGGCAGCAAATAGTCGATGTCCCGCGTAACCCACCATCCACAACCCACGAACAATACGGACGGATCTTTTTTTATTTCCACTACCTTATCGCGCGCAGTCAGCAATGCTTTCAATCGGTCCTGAGTACTCAAATTCAAGTGAGCGCTGGCAATAAAAGCGCTTAACCGCGGCGACCAGCTCACAATCAACAACAATACACAGATTATCCCGACTAATCGAGCATCTGTAAGACACGCGATCAGTGCAAGTGCTATCGACACGTAAATGATTGCCGGAAGCAAGTGTCGATACCACCCTGTCGGCGAAAGACACAACCACCAAACTAAATGAGTGAATCCCGCACCCAACAAGACAGCTGGCATAACAGTGGTTACGCCCAGTTCAGATAATTTGCCGACTGCACTTCTAAGCAACCGCGCGACGCATATAGTGGATGCCAACCAAAAACACCCCATGTAAAACCAATTGCCAAAATAGGTCGGTAAGAGACCGACATTTCGGCCCAACGTGGAAATCAGATAATTAAGTTTCTCATTGGCTTGGACAAAATCGCCTATCCCCGCGAGCGACTGAGTACCAAGGAGAAAATTGTAGTCCGTAGAGTTAATCTCAGCCAACCCTAGAGATTGAGACTTCGCTGCAAAAAACTGCCAGGCTTGCCAGGCAGCAACCGGCATCAAAACGCCGGCCATAAACACAACCCCATGAGCTAAAGCAGTGGATTTTTCTCGTCTCGATAAATATTCACCCGCCAAATAAAGAAGCAGCGCGGGCAACGCTATGAGAGTAATGAGTTTCGTCTTGATTGCTAAACCAAG
>Ga0310810_10006526_pt1 | contig 13190 bp, 11 predicted proteins | sample NCmetagenome_FD_207641 | JGI IMG/M metagenome (GOLD analysis project Ga0310810, IMG submission 207641) | Soil microbial communities from experimental microcosm in Duke University, North Carolina, United States - NC | ecosystem: Engineered > Artificial ecosystem > Soil microcosm > Unclassified ... | reverse complement strand
TGCTGGCCACCCACCGCGCCTCGGCGGTCCTGTCCGACCTCGGCGTCGAGCCGGCCTTCCCGGTTGCCATTCCGCTCCCCACGCCGCTTCCGGCCGGCTTCGGGCTGGCGGGATTCGGCCCCCATCCACTCTTCTCGGGACTGCGCGATGGCGCGGTCGCCGGTCCGACCGCGCCACCCGAGCCCGGCGCGGTCTGGGGTTACGTCGGGGGCAGCCGGCCGCAGGTGGCCGGCGCCGTCGCCGTCGAGCGCCACGGGTTCGAGCTGCGCGAGCTGACCACGCTCGTCTGGGAGTGCGCCGTTGGCGCGGGCGGCGTGCTGTGCCTGGGGTTCGAGCCGAGCCTCGACGGCGAGTCCGGCGCGCGGCGTGAGGCCGAGCTGGTGCTCGCCAACGCGCTGGTTGGCGACGCAATCCCGCATCGCGAACGGGCCGGGCCGGTGGCCTTGTGGCCGAAGGCCGGACGCGAGGCGCTCGGGCGGCGGGCGCCCGCGTCGCTCCTGGTGGTGCCGGCCGACGCGTGGCCGGCAAGCTCGTTGCCGCTGCTCGATCTCACCCCGACCGCCGGTTGGACTCTGGCCGGGCGCCGCGCGCTCGTCAGCGCGCGACCCGGTCTCGCCGCGCGCGAGGTGTGGGCGCCGCCCTTCCGGATCATGCGTGACGCGGCGGTGCGCGACGCCCTTCCGTGCGCGCCCGGCCACCTGGCCGGCGACGAGATCGCCGGCGGCCTGGCGGTCGGCGGTCACCGGCTGCTGGAGCGGTGGCTCGCCGCCGCCGACACGCCGGTGGTCGTGTGGGAGATCGGCGGCGTCGACGGGGTCGAGATCGAGGCGGTGTGGGAGGTCGACCTGCGGCGCTCCTGGCCATTTCCCGACGGCGCCTACGGCGACCTCGAATTCACCGTGGCCGCGGACGGGGCGAGCCTCGTCGTCGAAGCGGCCGCCGGCCCGCGAGCGCGGTTCGGTGTTCGGGGCGGGCGGCTCGAGGTGGCTGTGCCGCCAGGCCGCCCGTTCCTCCGTGTCACCTGCCGCGGCGTCACCCCGCTTCGGATCGTGGCCGTGGCCGGCGTGGATTCGGCGGAGCTCGACCGAAGCATCCGCGTGCTCGAGCGGGACGGTGTCGGCGGGCTGGCGGCGGCGCGGGCTCGCAAGGCGGCGCAGCTGCAGCGCTACGGCACCGCGTTCGAGGCTCCCGACGACCTGCTCGCGCGGGGCTTCGCCTGGGCCCGCCAGCGGGGCGACGAGGCGCTCATCGGGGTCCCGGCGGTCGGTCGCTCGGTGCTCACCCCCTGCCCGTCGGGAGCGGGGGAGGGTGACTGGTGCTTCGGCGCGCGGGCGTGCGCCGGCGCGGCCGCCTTGCTCGTCGCCGGCCACCGCGACCCGGCCCGCGAGCTCCTCAAGTTCTTGGCGCAGGCGCAGCATCCGGGCGGCGGGATCCCGGCGTCGTTGCCGGTGGGAGGGCTGGCGTCGGCGCCGGACGCGTCGAGCACGCTCGCGTTCCTCGGGCTGGCCGAGCGCCTCCGCGCCTGGACCGGCGACGAGGAAGGACTCCGCCGCCAGGGGGATCCCCTCGCCCGGGCGCTGGCCTACCTGGCCGAGGTGGGTGGTCTCTCGCCCGACGAGCGCGTGCTCGACGCGCTCGAGGCCATCCTCGACCGCACCGCCGCGACGGCCATCGGCGCGCTCCGAGGAACCGCCGGTGCCGCGCCGATCCCGGACGGTATCCAGGCCCACGCCATCGTGGAGGCGGCGGCCGCCGCCCTGCGCCGGGGCCCGGGTGCCCTGCTCGGGGCAGGGGCCGCGCCCGCCCTGCTCGAATCGGTCGCGTCGTTGTGGGGGCTCGAGCCGGACGCGCCGGAGGCGGCCCTCGGCGTGGCGCCATCGCTGCCGGACGGCTGGAACGGCACCGCGCTGCGCCGGCTCCGGGTCGGGCGGAGCCTGCTCGACCTGGAGCTCCGCCGGCGTCCTGACGCCGTGGTGCTGCGGGTCGCGCATCTGTTCGGCCCGCGGATGGTGCTCACGGCGAGCCTCCGGGGCCAGGTGGTGGACGCCACCGTCGTGGACGGTGAGCCCCTGCCGGCCAGTCGAGCGCGGTTCGAGACCCACGACCGACACGAAGTGCGGTTTCATCTGCGCGGCTAGCCCTCGGCCGCGCGTGTTTACGGAAGGCATCGGGCGATGTACGCTTCCTCACCTCACCAAGGATCTCGATGAGCCGCCTCCGTCGTCTGCTGCTCGGTCTCGGCCTGGTCGCGGCCGCGTCGTGCCGGATCGAGGATCACACCCCGACCGGATCCCGGCACGACGAGGAGGCCGTGCAGGGCATCGTGACCCGCTACGCCCGCACCCTCTCCGATCGCGATTGGGTGTCGGCCCGGCGGCTGTTCTGGGCGGATGCGACCTACTCCGGCCCGATGCTGCCGATGGACGACGACTCGCATCAGGCGGTGCCGATCGATCTCGCCCTGGGCGTGCTCGCGCGGCGCCTGGAGGGCCTCGACGCCGGGCGGTTCGACATTCGCGTGCTCCGCGCCGACTACCGGCAGGAGGGCGATCTGGCGGGCGTGTGGCTGGTGACCCGGCGGGTGCTGCCGGTGGCCGGCTCCGTGACCGACCGGGAGTGGATCGAGCACCTGGTGCTCCGTCGGATCGCCGGCGAGTGGCGCATCCTGAGCCTCGCGGCCACCCCGTCGCGGCGGGGGAGCGCGCGTGCCCAGCCCTGAGCTCGCGCTGGTGGGCGCGGTGGCCAAGCTCCTCAACGAGGGGCTCGCCACCGAGGCCACCCTCGCCGCCGTAGCGGAGACCCTGCGGCGCGGCCTCCCCGCCGAAGGAGTGATCGTGTGGCTGCGGGAGCACGGCACCCCGGCGTTCCGCTCGGTCCAGGCACCGCCGGCACCCGACGGCCCGGCCCCGGTCCGGTCGCTCGACGCGGTGCCGCCCCGGCCGGACTGGCGACGCTACGTGCTCGAGCACCAGGGCGTGCGGCTGGGATTGCTGGAGGCGCGGCTCGGCTCGGGCACCTCGGACTCGGAGACGCTCCCGATCGTGGCGGACTTCCTCGCCCCGTATCTCGCGGCCTCCGAGCTCTCGGTCGACCTGGCCAGCGAGGTGGCGGCCCAGTCCCGCGAGATCGAGGAGCACCGCCGGTTCACCAGCCTGATCGTCGACAGCCTGCCGGTCGGCCTCTACGTGGTGGACCGGGACTACCGCATCCAGAGCTGGAATCGCAAGCGGGAGACCGGGATCCAAGGGCTTCGGCGGGACGACGTGGTCGGCCGCCCGGTCTTCGACGTGCTGACCCGGCAGCCGCCCGCCCACCTCCGGGCGGAGTTCGATCGGGTGTTCGCGACCGGCGAGATCCAGCAGACCGAGCAGGAGGTCACCGCCGGCGGCGAGACCCGCCGATTTCGGCTCAGCAAGATTCCCATGCGGCTGGACGGCGACGAGATCACCCACGTCATCACCATCGGCGAGGACGTGACCGAGTACCATCACGTGCAGCGACAGATCCTGCAGAGCGAGAAGCTCGCGGCCATCGGCCAGCTCGCGGCCGGCGTCATGCACGAGATCAACAACCCGCTCGCCACCATCAGCGCGTGCGTCGCGGCGATCGATGGCCGTCTGCCCGCCGGCCCCGAGACGGCGCAGGCGGAGGAATACCTGCAGACGATCGACCGCGAGGTGGACCGCTGCAGCCGGATCGTGGACGGCCTGCTCGACTTCAGCCGGCCGAAGGCCGGGCCCCGTCGGCGCGTCTCGCTCAACGCCCTGGTGGACGAGACCCTGTTCCTGCTCAAGCATCATCAGCGGTTCAAGCAGCTCCACGTCGTGCGCGCGCTGGCGCCGGGCCTGCCCGACACCGCCGGCAGCGCGGAACAGCTCACCCAGGTGCTCATGGCGCTCATGCTGAACGCGCTGGACGCGATGGAGCAGGGGGGCCAGCTCACGGTGCGCACCGGTCTGAGCTCGGCTCGAGCCGACGAGGTGGTGGTGGAGGTGGAGGATACGGGGATCGGAATCCCGCCGGATGATCAGGGCAAGATCTTCGAGCCGTTCTACACCACCAAGCCGCCCGGGCGGGGCACGGGGCTCGGTCTCTCCATCTGCTATGGCATCGTGGCCGACCACCGCGGCCGTATCGAGGTGGACAGCGCGCCGGGTCGGGGCGCCACGTTCCGGGTCTTCCTGCCGGTGGCCGCATGAAGATCCTGGTGATCGAGGACGACCGCACGGTCGGGCAGTACGTCAAGCGCGGCCTGGAGGAACACCACTTCCAGACCGATCTGGTGGACGAGGGCATGGAGGGACTGCGCCTCGCGTCGGGCGGGCGGTACGACCTGGTGGTGCTGGACCTCCGGCTGCCCGGCATGAACGGGCTGGAGGTGCTTCGCACGTTGCGCGACCGAGGGCTCACGACCCCGATCCTGGTGCTCACCGCGCAGGACGCCGTGGACTTCAAGGTGCAGGCGCTCCGCTCCGGGGCCGACGACTACGTCACCAAGCCGTTCGCCTTCGAGGAGCTGCTGGCCCGGGTCGAGGCCCTGGGCCGCCGGCCGCAGGCGATCCGTGACCCGGTGCTCCGGGTGGGCGACCTCGAGCTGGATACCGCCACGCGGGGCGTGCGGCGGGCCGGCGAGCCCATCGACCTCACCCCCAAGGAGTACACGGTCCTCGAGTACCTCATGCGGCACTCGGGACGGGTCATGTCGCGGACCCTCATCACCGAATACGCGTGGGACTATCACTTCGATCCCGGCACCAACATCGTGGACGTGGTGATCAACCGGCTCCGCAAGAAGGTGGACTCGGGCCACGCCCAGAAGCTGGTGCACACGGTGCGTGGCGTGGGATACGTCGTGAAGGTGTGACGTGCAGACGATCCGCCAGCGGCTGACCTTCTGGTACACGGTCGCGCTCGGGATCACGATCGCGGCGTTCGGCACGCTGCTGTACCTGGAGCGGCGGCAGTCGAGCCTCAGGGAGCTCGACCAGCGGCTCGGCCTCGAGGCCGACCTCGCGAACCGGTGGCTGAGCGAGTCGTACAACGTGCTCGGACGGATCGTCACCACGGCCGGGTCGAGCCCCTCGCTCGACCCCGGCATCAGCGCCTACCTCGAGGCGGTGCGCGACTACGTCGTGGTCACCGACACCAGCGGCAACGTGCTCGCCCTGTCCGAGGCCGCCCGCGCGCTCAACGCCGACGCCCTCCAGGCGCTCACCGCCCCGCTCGACTCGTTCCGGCTGCCCAAGCGCGCCGGCACCATCAATCTCGGCAGCGGGACCGGCGCGCTTCGCTGGCTCGCCGTCCGGGTGGAGGCCGCCGGCCCCGAGATCGGCGGCCTCATGGTCGCCACGCCCACCAGCCAGATCGCCTTCGGCCCGTCCGACCTGGTCCGCTCCATGCTGATCATCGCGCCCGTCATCCTCCTGGCGTCGGCCCTGGTGGGCTACTGGCTGGCCGGAACCTTCCTGCGGCCGGTGCAGGGCATCATGGACGAGATCGAGGCGATCTCGGACGGCCGCAGCCTCCACCGGCGACTCGCGGTGCCGATGTCGGGTGACGAGATGGCGCGGCTCACCTTGACCGTGAACGGCATGCTCGCCCGCCTGGAGCAGAGCTTCGGGAGCCTGCACCGGTTCACCGCCGACGCGAGCCACGAGCTCAAGACGCCGCTCATGGTGCTCCGCGCCGGGGTCGAGCGGGCCCTGGTGCACCCGGGCGTGCCCTCGGAGATCCTCCAGTCGCTGGACGAGACCCTGGCCCAGATCAACGAGATGACCGAGCTGGTCGAGAGCCTGCTGACGCTCGCCCGGGCGGACGAGGGGCGCGCGCCGCTCGCCGTCGAGGAGTCGGACCTTCGCGATCTGCTGGGCGACGTGGTGGAGACGGCGGGCATGCTCGGCGAGGGGTCGGGGGTCAGCGTCACCAGCACCATGCCCGAGCGGCCGGTGCGGATGGCGGTGGACCCGCACCGCATCCGGGAGATGCTGCTCAACCTGGTCACCAATGCCATCAAGTACACCCCGAAGGGTGGGACCATCGACCTCTCGCTGGCCGATCAGGACGGAGCCGTGAGCATCACCGTGCGGGACACGGGAATCGGCATCGCGCCCGGCGACCTGCCGCACATCTTCGAGCGGTTCTGGCGGGCCGATCCGGCCCGATCCCGCACCGGCGAGCGGCCGGGCACGGGGCTCGGTTTGGCGATCACGAAGTGGATCGCCGAAGCCCACGGCGGGGGCATCACGGTGCAGAGTCGGCCGGGACGGGGTACGATCTTCACCGTTCGCCTGCCGCGCGCCGGTGCGGCCCCGGTGATCGCGGTCACACGCGGCGTGGGCGCTGAGTCACCCGGAGCGCGCCGCGAGTCACCCTGAGCGGAGCGACGGGGGGTATGCCCCGACTCATGCCCCCTTCGCTCCGCTCAGGGTGACTCCGAGTCGAGAACGAGCTCCGCGACCCATGCTGCAACGCATCGACCGCCATCCGTTTCCGGGCTGAACGACCCATTCCGATCGCCCGCCTCCCCTTAGCTGCATAACGAAACGGCTAATTCGCTTGTCATGGAATTGTCATGTTCAGGCTACTGGCGGGTCATGGGGGAGATTGTAGCTTGTCGCTCACGTTGGTTCCTCCCCTGACGGAGGTTGTTGCGTGTTCGAGAATTTGATCGAGTCCAAGCCGAAGGGTACGCGGACCATCGGGCAGTCGGTGATGTCCCTGCTGGTCCACGGTCTCATCATCTTCGCAGCCGTGAAAGCGACCCAGGGTGTGGCCGAGACGATCAAGAATCGTCCGGTCGACACCACGATGGTGTTCCTCAAGCCGCCCCCGCCGCCCCCGCCGCCACCCGATCAGCCGCCCCCGGACGTCATCGTCTCCGCGAACCCTCCGCCGAAGGGGTTCCAGACGGTCGTGGCGCCGACCGACATCCCGAAGGACATCCCTCCGATCGATCTGAACGAGAAGCCGTTCGATCCGAAGGACTTCACGGGCAAGGGCGTGGAGGGGGGCATCGCCACGGGCATCGTGGGCGGGACCGGTCCCGTGACCGGCGAGGTGTTCCTGGAGGCGCAGCTGGACGACCCGGTCCAGCCGATCTCCATCCCGACGCCACGCTATCCACCGGTGCTGCAGAGCGCCGGGATCGCGGGCGCCGTGGACCTGCAGTACGTCGTCGACACGACCGGCCACGCGGAGCCGAACTCGTTCAAGGTGCTGAAGACGACGCATCCGGCATTCGTGGAACCGGCTCAGGAAGCGATCCGGAAGGGCGTGTTCAAGCCGGCCAAGTTCAAGGGCCAGCCCGTTCGCCAGTTGGTCCAGCAGCGGATTTCGTTCAAGGTCGGCCAGTAGGCCATTACCCTGCCCAGGAGGCACGGCAACATGAGTCTCGATCTGCTTCACCTGTGGGCCCAGATGGGTTCGTTCGCCAAGGGCATCGTGGTCATCATGGCGATCATGTCCATCTACTCGCTCACGATCGTCTTCACCAAGCTCATCCAGCTCAAGCGCAGCGAGTCGGAGACGCGGAAGTTCGCCCCCCAGTTCTCGCGCGCGATCCAGGAAGAGAACCTGGACCAGGCCATCTCGCTGGCCGAGAAGAATAAGAAGAGTCACGTCTCCCGCGTCCTGGGCGAGGCGCTGGCCGAAGTGAAGCCGCTGCTGCGGGACCGCGCCACCATCACCGCCGCCGACATCAACTCGGCCGAGCGGGCGGTGGAGCGCCAGATGCTGATCGTGCTGTCCGAATTCAAGCGCGGCCTGGGCGTGCTCGGCACGGTAGGCTCCACGGCGCCGTTCGTCGGCCTGCTCGGCACCACGATGGGTATCGTGAACGCGTTCGTGGGCATGGCGGCGCAGGGCGCCTCCGGCGGCCTCGCGGGCATCTCGGCCGGTATCGCCGAGGCGCTGATCACGACCGCGTTCGGTCTGATGGTCGCGATTCCGGCGGTGTGGGCCTACAACTACTTCACCACCAAGATCGAGAACCTGACCGTCGAGATGACCTACACCTCGAAGGAATTGATCGACTACCTGATCAAGAGCGTGGGGAGCGAGTTCGGGCGTTCGATCTTCACGAAGGAATTCCAGGCCCAGAAGGCGGTGACCGGCAGTGGCCATATCCACGGCTAACTCCGGGTCGTCGGCCGTCAAGGCGGACATCAACGTGACGCCGATGATCGACGTCATGCTGGTGCTGCTGATCATCTTCATGATCGTGACGCCGCTGATCGCCGCCGGGTTCAAGGCCACCCTGCCGAAAGGCAAGAACCTGGACCCGCGGCCCGAGGGCGACAACGAGGTCGTGCTGGGCATCGACGAGTTCGGCCGCTATTTCCTCAACGGCCGACCGCTGCCCGAAGGCACCCTTGGAGATCAGCTCCGCGGGATCTTCGCGGCGCGCACCGAGGACAAGATCCTCTACTTCAAGGCGGACAACAAGCTGAAGTACCAGAAGATCCAGGAAGCCGTCGAGACCGCGCGCCACAGCGGCGTGCGCGTCATGGCCGCCATCACGGAGCCGAAGAACACGGGCTTGTTCCAGGCGGACAAGGACAAGAAGGAGAAGAAGTAATGGCCATGACCGCCGGAGCATCCAGTGGAGGCGTCCAGTCCGACATCAACGTGACGCCGATGATCGACGTCCTCCTCGTGCTGCTGATCATCTTCATGATCACGCAGCCGCTCAGCCGGATGGCGATGGACGTGCAGGTGCCGCCGCCGGACGAGACCAAGACCAACACGCCGCCGCCGAACCAGATCGTGCTGGAGCTGGCGGATGACGGGAGCTACTCGATCAACGGGCAGCCGGTCCCCAAGGACCAGCTCGATACCCAGATCCACGCGATCTACGATCAGCGTCCGGCCAAGCTGTTGTTCATCAAGGCGGGGCCGAACCGGATCTATCAGGACGTGGTCGAAGCGATGGACGTGGCCCGCGGCGCGGGGGTGCAGATCATCGGATTCACGCCGCAGGAGGCGAACGCGTCGAAGTAGGACGGACAGTACCTGATCGTTCCACGCGGGGGCCGAGCATCGGCCCCCGCGTGTGCGTTACCCGCCTGCCGAAAGAGCGGCCCGGCGTGCCGGACCGGTCCGAATGCTCCGGCACCGGTGTCGCGATCGTCGACCGGCGCCGTCGGGCCGCGTGCCACGCGAGCATGCATTTCGGGCGTGCGTGGCGCTCCACACGGAGCGTCCCACCCTGACTGGAGGCATCGTCCCGCCCGTTATCTTTCGCCTCCACCAACCCGCACTCGATCGAGGGTCGTACGCGAGCTCCGGTTCCACTCCAGCTCAGCCTTCCCGGCCAGCGGCGTCGCTATGGCGGCCTGCTGCTGTCGCTGCTGGTCCACGCGCTGCTGATCGCGCTGGCGGTGCGGAGCGGGGAGCGCCTGTGGTCCCGGACGCTGGCCCCGGGCGACCCGGCCCTGACCGGCGGTGGTGGGGGCGGCGGCGGTGGCGGCGGTCCCCGGGTGGCCTATATTACCCTGCCGCCGCCGTCGGAGCCGAAGATGCCTCGGCAGACGCCGGTGACGGCGCCGCCCCGTCCGCGCGTCGATCCCGAGCCGGTCGTCACGCCGCCGGTGGCACCGCCGACTCCGGTCGTGCCGGCGCCCCCTCCTTCACCCGAGCCGATCGATACCCAGCCGACGCCCGCCGTCGCGTCTGCCTCGGCGGCGAGCCCGACCGGAACGTCCCCGGGCGCGGGGCCGGGCGCGGGGGGCGGCACGGGCGGTGGAGCGGGGCCGGGGATCGGTGCGGGGCAGGGACCTGGGGCCGGGCCCGGCACGGGCGGCGGAGGGCAGGGCGGGTCGGTGCGGCCGCCCGAGCTCCGCGACCTGGCCTTTCCCTTCGACACGCCGCCCAAGGAGCTGCGCGGCGCGTCGCTGGCGGTGACGTTCTGGGTGCGCGTGGATGGCCGGGTGGAGCGCTACGAGGTCGCGCCCGAGATCGCCGACCGCGATTACGCCCGCAAGTTCGACGAGGTGATCCGCGCGTTCCGCTTCACCCCGGCCCGCGCGCCCGATGGCAGCACGGTCGCCGGCACCACGACGGTCACGTTCACACTCCCCGGCAAGCGCAACTCCTAAGGCAGTCCTGGATCGCAATCCCCTCATCGAGGGCCTCAATGCACCGGCTGTTCATCCGGAAATCCGTGCAGGACTGTGAGAACGACATCCGCGAACGGGGCGGGCTCAAGCGCTCGCTGGGCAAGTGGCACCTGACGGCGCTCGGCGTGGGCGCCACCATCGGCGCGGGCATCTTCGCGACCACGGGCACGGCCATCGTCGGCGATCCCTCCCGGCCCGGCGCGGGGCCCGCGATCGTGCTCTCCTTCCTGCTCACGGCGATGACCTGCGGCTTCGCGGCGCTGTGCTACGCCGAGTTCGCCGCCATGGTGCCGATCTCGGGATCGGCCTACACCTACGCCTATGCCAGTCTGGGCGAGCTCACGGCGTGGATCATCGGCTGGGATCTGATCGTGGAGTACGCGGTCGGCAACATCGGGGTCGCGATCGGATGGTCGGGCTATTTCCGCGAGCTGTTGAGTCACTTCGGCGTCGCGATGCCGGCCTGGCTCGCGACCGACGTTCGATCGGCCCACATGGCGGCGGACGCGCTCGCGGGCGGGGCGACCGATGCCACCAGCCAGTATCTCGCCTCCGCCCTCACGACCGCGCCGCACCTGTTCGGCTTTCCCATCGTCGCCAACCTTCCCGCGTTCCTCATCGTCGCCCTCATCACCGTGATCCTGGTCATCGGCATCCGGGAGAGCGCCAACTCGAACAACGCGATGGTGCTGCTCAAGATCGGGATCATCCTGTTCTTCTGCGCGGTGGGCGGGACGCTGATCAAGCCGGAGAACTGGAACAACCCCGCGCTGGGCGGGTTCGCGCCCAACGGGTTCGCGGGCATCAGCGCGGGCGCGGCCATCATCTTCTTCAGTTACATCGGATTCGACGCGACCAGCACGGCGGCGGAAGAGGCGCGCGATCCCGCGCGCGACATGCCGTTCGGCATCATCATGAGCCTGGTGGTGTGCACCGTGCTCTACATCGTTCTGTCGCTGGTGATGACGGGGATGGCACCCTGGAACAAGCTCGGCACGCCCGAGCCGATGATCACGGCCCTCGCGCTGGCCGACGGGTCGCCCAGGCTGATCACCATCTCCCGCCTGATCGTGTCCCTCGGCGCGGTGATCGCGATGAGCAGCGTGCTGCTGGTGTTCCAGCTGGGCCAGCCGCGCATCTTCATGTCCATGTCGCGCGACGGGCTGCTGCCGCCGTTCCTCGCCAAGGTGCACCCGCGCTTCAAGACTCCGTACATCGGCACCGTCATCACCGGCCTGTTCGTGGCCACGTTCGCGGCCTTCGCCAACATCGCCGAAGTGGTGGACCTCACCAACATCGGCACGCTGTTCGCATTCGTGCTGGTGTCGGCCGGCGTGATCCTGCTGCGCCGGCAGGAGCCGGACCGCCGCCGGCCGTTCCGAGCGCCGCTGGTGCCCATCACCCCGATCATCTCGATCGTGACCTGCCTGTATCTCATGCTGCAGCTGCCCCGGATCACCTGGATCCGGTTCGGCCTGTGGCTGCTGCTGGGGCTGGTGATTTACTTCACCTACGGAATTCGGAACAGCCGGCTGGCGAAGCGGGGGACGTAACCGCGGCGGGCGTAGAGCGCCACGCCTCCTCCCGAGCGAAGCGAGGGACCTTGTCGGGAATGCCACGAGCCATTCCCGGACAAGGTCCCTCGGTCGCTTCGCTCCCTCGGGATGAAGGTGGGAGCTATCCTCGTCGCGCCCTCTCGATCCCGCCCTCTCGCCCTACCCGGCCCTCCCCGCCAGCCGGATCGCTCCCTCGACCGCGTCTACCCGGGTCTCGATCGGGGCCAGGTTGGTGTCTTCCCTGAGCCGGGCCAGCACGCTTCGCCGGAGCGGCCCGTCGGCTGACAACAGGCCCCCGGTGAGGGCCACGCCGACCGGCAGCTGCAGGTCCATCACCGGCACCAGGCACACCGCGAGCTGGGTCAGCTCGCGAGCCGCGTAGTCGCAGATTCCCTGCGCCAGGGGGTCGCCGTGCGCGGCCACGTCCAGCACGTGGGGCGCCAGCGCGGCCACCTCCGCCGGTGATGCGCCCGCCGCCCACCGGATGAGGGCCTCGAAGCTGTCGCTCCGCGACGCGGTCAGTACCCGCTCGCTGAGCGCGGTGCGCGGGCTGCGCCCGTCGGCGGCCCGGCTCACCGCGCCCAGCGCGGCGCGACCGATGGCATAGCCGCTGCCCTCGTCGCCCATCTGCCATCCGTAGCCGCCGATCCGGTGCTGCTTGCCCGCGCGATCCCGGCCCACGGCCACGCTGCCCGTGCCGGCGCTCACTACGATGCCGGAGCCTTCGTCGAACATCGCGGCGAGGGCGATCTCGATGTCGGTCGACACCATCACCGTGGTGGCGAGGTTCTCCCCCCGCAGCGCCTTGCGCAGCTCGTCGCGCTCGGGCTCGCGCCCGGCGCCGGCGGCGCCCACATAGAGCACGTCGCCGCTCAGCCGTCCCGCCCCGGCGAGCCCCCGGCGCACGACCTCGGCGATCACCGCCGCCGAGGCCAACGCGCGTCCCGGCCGGATCGCGGCGCCGGCCCCATCCGCCCGGGCGAGCATCTTCTCGCCGTCGGACACACCCACGGCCGTCTTGCTCCCGCCGACGTCGGCGCCAATCAGAATTCGGGTCACGGCTGGCTCGGGCTCGGGGAAGGAAGGGACGAGCGCCCCGGAACATAGCTCAGCGCCATCCCACTGCCGACCGCGAGCAGGGTGCCCAGCGGGACATACCAGGGCCACGCCAGCCGCCCGAGCGGCTCGAGCCAGGCGAGTCCCGGCATCACCGCCAGCCGCTTCGCGAACACGACCACCAGCATCAGGACCACCGTGGTCGCAACCGCGCCGACCACGTCCCGTCCCCGGGCCCTCGGCCAGCGGCCGGCCAGCAGGTACGTGCCCAGCAGCGGCCCGTAGGTGACCGAGGCGATCGAGAGCGCCAGCACCACGACCGGCGTCTGGCCGCTGCCGGAGGACGCATGGAAGAACAGCGCGCCCAGAATGAGACCGAGCGCCCAGACGGCGGAAATGACTCGGCCGACGCGGAGCAGGTGCGCCGGATCGCGCCGACCGGTACACGAGGCGTAGAGATCAT
>Ga0310810_10006524_pt1 | contig 13193 bp, 10 predicted proteins | sample NCmetagenome_FD_207641 | JGI IMG/M metagenome (GOLD analysis project Ga0310810, IMG submission 207641) | Soil microbial communities from experimental microcosm in Duke University, North Carolina, United States - NC | ecosystem: Engineered > Artificial ecosystem > Soil microcosm > Unclassified ... | reverse complement strand
CGTCTTCGTTCCCGTCGTGCTCACCATCGCAGCCGCGACGTTCGCCGTCTGGCTGGCCTTCGGACCATCGCCGTCCTTCGTCTATGCGCTCACGAACGCGGTCGCCGTGCTCGTGATCGCGTGCCCGTGCGCGATGGGCCTCGCCACGCCGACCGCGATCATGGTCGCGACCGGCCGGGGCGCCGAGCTCGGCGTCCTCGTCAAGAATGCGGAGTCGCTCGAGGCGCTTGCACGCGTCGACGCCGTGGTGTTCGACAAGACGGGCACGCTGACGCTCGGCCGGCCCACGGTGACCGACGTGGTGCCGGCCGCCGGCGTCGCCGAGGAGGACGTGCTTGCGTTCGCCGCCGGCGCCGAGCAGGGTTCGGAGCACCCGATCGGCGAGGCGATCGTCGCGCGCGCGAAAGAGCGCGGCCTCGGCCTGCCGCCGATCACCGAGTTCACGACCGTCCCCGGCCAGGGTATCGATGCCCTCGCGTCCGAGGGGCGGCTGCTGCTCGGCAATCGCACGCTCATGCAGGCCCGCGGGGTCGAGATCGCGCCGCTCGCCGCGCGGGCCGATGCGCTCGCCGCCGCCGGCAAGAGCCTCGTCTACGTTGTCCTCGCGTTTCGGCCGCTTGGCGTCATCGCGGTGGCCGACGCGCTGAAGCCGCACGCGCGCGCCGTGGTCGCGGCGCTGCGCGGTCGCGGTATCGACGTCACGATGCTCACCGGCGATGCCCGCCGCACCGCGGAGACCATCGCGCGTGAGGCGGGGATCGGGCACGTGCTCGCAGAAATCCTGCCCGAGGACAAAGCGCAGACCATCCGAAATCTCCGGGCGGGCGGGCGACGGGTCGCGATGGTGGGGGACGGCATCAACGACGCGCCCGCGCTCGCGCAGGCCGACGTCGGCATCGCGATGGGCTCGGGCACCGATGTCGCGATGGAGGCGGCGGGGCTGACGCTCATGCGCGGCGACCTGCGCGGCGTCGTCGCCGCCGTCGATCTCGCACGCCGCACGCTCCGCGTCGTGAAGGAAAACCTCGTCTGGGCGTTTGGCTACAACGTCGTGTTGATCCCGGTCGCGGCGGGACTGCTCTACCCGCTGTGGGGCGTTCTGCTCTCACCGATTCTGGCGGGCGCGGCGATGGCATTCTCGTCGGTGTCGGTGGTGACCAACAGTCTGCGTCTGAAGCGCTGGCAACCATGACCGCATCTCCGCCGCGCATTCTCCGCCCGACCCTCGGGCGCCGGAGTCCGCCGGAGGCGCCCCGAGGGCGAACATGATAGATCCCGTGTGCAAGATGAGCGTCGATGCACCGCGCGCCGCCGCGCAATCCACGTACAAGGGCCAGACCTATTACTTCTGCGCGGTCGGCTGCAAGCAGAAGTTCGACCGCGAACCCGAGAAATATCTGGCGGGCGGCTCGAGCCCGATGAGCGCGTCGGCTCCATGATCGAGCCGGCCGTGCTGCGCGGCCGGGAGCGCTACGAGCGCGTTGTTACCGGCCGCGTGGACAACACGCACGATGACGCGCTCACGCACACCGTCGAGATCGACGAGCCCGAGCGCGCGCTCGAGCTGGAGGTCGTTGCGACGCCGTCGCCCACGTACGCGATCCGCGCGGCGCGCTGTCGCGCTCTGCGGGGCGACGTCGCGGCGTCGGTGAGCGACGGCGTCGCGCGGCTCGCCGGCCTCGGCATGGTCAGCGGGCTCACCCGACGCGCCGCCGAGGCCGTGGGCGACGGCGCGGGCTCGGCGCTGGTGGTCGACGCAGTCGTCGAGGTCGCGCGCCTCGCCCGTCAGGTCGGGAAGCTGCCGCGCGAGCGCGCCGAGCGTGCCGCCGGCGGCGATGCGTGGCAGTGCTGGCAGCTCGATACGACGGGGTGGATCGACCTGCCCGACTCGTGCTTCACGTACAGCGACGCAGGCCGCGCGCTGTTCGGCACGCGCACGGTGACGACCGCCATGCAGCCGGACCTCTATAGCCCTCGCCCCGGCCAGCGCGGTGTCTTCGAGCGCCGAAAAGTCGCGCGCATCGAGCGTCGGAACGGGCGGCTGACGCTCTTTCACTCGATGCACGACAACGCGCACGGCTTCGAGGTCACGTACGAGATCGATGCCGCCGGGCGCATCGTGAAAGCCGAGCACGCAACTCCGCGGCTCCCGTACATGGGCGTGTGCTCGGAGCCACAGCGGAAAATCACCGCGCTGCTGGGTGAGACGGTGGACAACGGCCTGCGGCGCCGCATTCAGTCCCACCTCGGCGGGCCCACCGGGTGCGCGCAGCTGTACGACCTGACGTTCGATCTGCTCAAGCTTCTCGGACCCCGCTGACGCCGCGCGCTCAGCGGGACGCCCGGGCGACCTGCACGTCGAGATCGCGCTCGGCGGTGAAGTCGTGCAGGCCCACGGACGCCGGCGTTCGGTCCGCGAAGGCGGCGCGCGGCGCGAGGCCGACCAGCTCGGCCCGCTCGATCGCGATCCCGCGATGCGCGGCGGCCTCGGCCACGCGGTCGTACGCGCGTGGAATCGGCGTCACGCGGTGGTCCAGCAGATTCATGGACACCTGCACGCGGCCACGGCTGGCGAGCGGCAGCCCGAGCGCCTGCACCGCGGGCAGCCCGCCGCTGCTCGCGCGCACGGCGCGCGCGATGGCGCGCGCCGCGGCCAGGTCGTCGCTGGCGAGCCACACGTTGTAGGCGACGAGCACATCGCGCGCGCCGACGAGAATCGCGCCGCGCCGCGCGTCGAAGCGCGCGGGGCCGTCGTCGGGCCGGCCGTCGTCGGTCGAAAGGCGCGCCACGAGTGCCTCGTATTCGCCGTGTCGCAGCTCGCGGAGGCTGCGCCGCTCGGGGCGCGACGCCGCGTCGCCGTAGTAATAGACCGGTAGCGCGTGCCGCTCGGCCAGCGCGCGGCCGGTTGCGCGGGCGAGCGCGACCGCCTCGGCCATCGTGACAGCCACGAGCGGCACGAACGGCAGCACGTCGAGCGCGCCGACGCGCGGGTGGATGCCGTGATGCTGCCGCATGTCGACCTCGGCGAGCACGACGTCCGCCAGCGCGAGCGCGGCCGTCGCCACCGCGGTGGGCGGGCCGAGGAACGTGAACACCGAGCGATGGTGGTCGTGATCGGCGTGAACGTCGGCGAGGGTGACCTCCGGCGTCGCGCGGACCGCGTCCGCGATGCGGTCGAGCCGCGCGGCATCGCGGCCATCGCTGATATTCGGCACGCACTCCACCAGGGGGGCGATGGCACCACGGTATACTACGGGCGCGATGCCGCCGCTGCCACTCGGGAAGCTTCCCGGCGATGTGCTGCAGACGATCCTCGACAAACACGCGCCACGTGATCCACGCGTCGTCGTTGGTCCGCGCGTGGGGGAAGACGCCGCCGTCATCGATGCCGGCGACCGCTATCTCGTCGTGACGAGCGACCCGATCACCTTCGCGACCGACGAGCTCGGGTGGTACGCGCTGCACGTCAACGCCAACGACATCTTCGTGCGTGGCGCCACGCCGCGCTGGTTTCTCGCCACGCTGCTGCTCCCGGGCGGATCCACCGACGAGGAGCGCGTGCGCGCGCTGTTCGCGCAGCTGGGCGAGGCGTGCGACGAGCTCGAGGTCGCGCTGGTGGGCGGGCACACCGAGATCACGCACGGGCTCGACCGGCCGATCGTCGCGGGGACCATGCTCGGCGAGGTCGCCAAGGACAAGCTCGTGACGACCGGTGGAGCCCGGGTCGGGGATGCGGTCGTCATGACCAAGGGCGTGCCACTCGAAGGCGCGGCGATCATCGCGCGCGAGAAGGCGAGTGAGCTCCGCGCGCGCGGTGTGTCGCCCGCGCTGCTCCGGCGCGCCCAGGGGTTCTTGCGCGTGCCCGGCATCAGTGTTCGGCCCGAAGCCGAGCTGGCGTGCGAGCTCGCGCGGGTGCACGCGATGCACGATCCGACCGAGGGCGGCATCGCGACCGCGCTGCACGAGCTCGCCGACGCGGCCGGCGTCGGCCTGCGCATCGATCGCGATCGCATCATGGTGCTCCCCGAGGGCCGCGCGCTGTGCGAGGCATACGGGCTCGACCCGCTCGGCACGATCGCGTCCGGCGCGCTGCTGCTCACCCTCGATCCGGCCGACGCCGGCATCGTGATCCACGCGCTCGCGCGCGAGTCGATCGATGCGCACTTCATCGGACAGGTGGTCGACCGCAGGCAGGGCGTGACGCTCGTGTCGGGGACGCGATCGTCGCCGCTGCCGGTCTTCCCGCAGGACGAGATCACGCGCCTCTTCAGAGGGGCGTGAGCGTGCCGCTCGTCGGATCGACGTATCGTCCGGTCGCGCTCGGACGCGACGGCATGGTCGCGTCCGCGCATCCCTACGCGACGCTGGCGGGTCTCGATGTGCTGCGCGCGGGCGGGACCGCCGCCGACGCCGCGGTCGCCGCGAACGCCGTGCTCGCCGTCACACAGCCAGCGATGTGCGGCGTCGGCGGCGACCTGTTCGTGCTGTACTACGAGGCCGCGACGCGACGCATCCATTTTCTCAACGGTGCGGGGCGCTCGGGCTCGCGCGCCTCGCTGGACGAGCTGGCCCGCCGAGGACGTAGCGCGCTCCCGATCGTCGGACCGATGACCGTCAGCGTGCCGGGCTGTGTGCGCGGCTGGGGCATGCTGCTCGAGCGGTTCGGCACCCGACCGCTGGCCTCACTGCTGGAGCCGGCCATTCACTACGCCGAGGGCTTCCCGATCACCTCGCTGATGAGCCAGTACATCGACGAGTTTGCGCGGGTGACCGACGACCCGGAGTGGCATCGCGTGTTCCGCGCGGCGGGCCGCGCGCCGGCCCTCGGTGAGCCGCTCGCCCAGCCCGATCTCGCGCGTACGCTGCGCGATCTCGGCCGTGACGGCCCCGATCTCTTCTATGCGGGGCGCGTCGGACGAGCGATCGCCGAACGACTGGCCGCCGAGGGCTTTCTCACCGCGGACGACCTCGTCGCGCACAGCGGCGAGTGGGGCGAGCCGATCGCCACGACGTATCGCGACGTGCGCGTGTGGGAGACGCCCCCGCCGACACAGGGACTGGCCGCGCTGATCGCGCTGAACATTCTCGAGCGTGTCCCGCTGGCGCGGCGTGCGCTGCACTCGGTGCAGCACCTGCATCTGCTGCTCGAAGTGGTGAAGCTCGCGTACGCCGATCGCGACCGCTTCATCGGGGATCCCGCGCACGCGCACGTGCCGCTCGTCGAGCTGCTCGACAAGCGATACGCGGCGCGGCGGTATCGCGCGTTCGACGCGCGCAAGGCGCAGGCGTACACGGCCGGCGACCCCGACGGCGGCGACACGACCGGGCTCGTCGTCGTCGACCGGCAGGGCAACGTGGCCAGCGTCATCCAGAGCCTGTTCAACGCCTTTGGCGCCGGGATCGTGGTGCCGGGCTGCGGCGTCGTCTTGCAGAATCGCGGCCGGCATTTCGAGCTCGATCCGGCACATCCGAGCGCGCTGGCGCCGCGCAAGCGACCGTTCCACACGTTGATGGCCTCGATCGTCACGCGCGACGATCGTCCCGTGCACGCGCTGGCGACCATGGGCGGCAGCGGGCAGGCCCAGTTTCACATTCAGATTCTCACCAATCTCATCGATTACGCGCTGGATCCGCAGGAGGCCGTGGAGCGACCGCGCTTCCTGCTCGGCGCGTTCTATCCGGAGGACGCGGCGGATACGGTGCATCTCGAGAGCCGCGTGCCGCGCGCCGTCGCCGCTGCGCTCGTCGGCAAGGGCCACGCGGTGCGACCGGCGCCGGCGCTGTTCGTCCGGACCGGCCACGCCCATGCCGTGAGCTTCCGAGATGGCACGCTGCTCGGCGGCGCCGATCCCCGTGGTGACGGTGTCGCGCTCGGGTTCTGAGATGCGCGCATTTGCGCTCGCGTCGATGATCGTCGTCCTGTCGTGCAGCGTGGTGGCGGCCGCGGACTGGAGCACGATCGTCCCGGGCACGAGCACCATGGACAGCGTCCGCGGCCGGTTCGGTGGTCCGAGCCGGACCCAGACGCAGACGGTGGACGGCTACGAGACGACGAGCTGGGTGTACGACGGCGCGCAGGCACCGACCGGAATCGGTCGGATGACCGTCGATTTCGGACTGCTGCAGGCGGGAGGCTTCCAGCGCACTCTCGTGCGCTCGTTCCGTCTCGAGCCGCATCCCGGCGTGTTCACGCGCCAGGCGGTCCTTGCCGGGTGGGGCCGACCCACCGGCGTCCGCAAGGACGGCGACGTGGAGTCGTTCTTTTACGCCGAGGGGCTGCTCGTGACGTTCGACCAGGAGGACCGGTCCGCGGTCAGCATGCTGTTCACGCTGCCCCAGCCGACCGCCCCAGAGCAGTCACCGCGGTAACGAAGCCGGCGAGCGGAATCTCCACCCAGTCGGGCCGGTTGTTCGCCTCGTACACGATCTCGTAGGCGGCCTTCTCGACCTCGAACACCGCGAGCGCGCGCGCGAACGCGTCGTCGGATTCCGGCACGAACCGCGCGCCCGCCGTCGCCGCGCGATACGCGGTGACGTACGCATCCCGCGCCTCGCGCTCCCACCGCCGTCGCTCCGGCGCCGTGAGCGCGGCGCTGGCCGCGGCGTAGCCGAGTGAGCGGAGCATGCCGGCCACGTCGCGCAGCGGCGTGTGCTTGCGGCGCCGCTCCGCCAGCGGGCGAAGCGGCTCGCCCTCGAAATCGATGATCACGAAGTCGCGGCCGTCCTCGATGGCGAGCGTCTGGCCCAGATGGAAATCCCCGTGATGGCGGATCTTGGCGCGCCCCACGAGCGCGCCGAGGCCGGCCGCGCCGCCGACGTCGTCAACGGCCGGCAGCACGCGGCCGCCTGCCGCCTCGCGCGCGAGGACGACCTGCCGTCGAACGGCGTCCGCCCAGCCGGCGACGTCGCCGGGGGTGATCGTCTCGGCGGCGAACGCAGGATCGCTCGTCGGCGACGCCAGAGCCGTGTGCAGCTCGGCTGTGCAGCGACCGAGCCTGCGCACGGCGTCCAGCGCGCTGTCGCCCCCGGCGAGACGGTCGAGCAGAAACCGCCAGCCGTCGCGCGCCCCGCGCACGTATTCCTGGGCGACGGCGATCGTCACGACGTCGCCGTCCGCCGGGTGGTACTCGAGCGCGCCGGCCAGACGGGGCGTCCCCCGAAACGAGGTCTGCTCGGTGAGGAAGCGCGTGATCTCGAGCTCCGGATTGATGCCTTCGGCCAGCCGACGAAACACCTTCAGTATCAGTGCATCGCCGAAGACGATCGACGTGTTGCTCTGCTCGCCGCCGAGGCGTTGCACCGTCACGTCGACGGTGGGCGTGGCCGGCAGCGCGGGGCCGGGACAGCCGGACAGAACGCCGCGCTCGCCGCGCACCTGGCCACCACGCCGGATGACGTCGAGGAGCGCGTGGCCGAACACGGGGTCGTCGAGCGCGTCCGCGGCGCGGTTGGCTCCAAGCAGCGTCACGAGGTAGCGGTCGAGGTCACCGGCGGGCGCGTCCGCGAACCCGACCGCGACGACGTACAACGCCCCGGGACCGACACACACGCGGTCCCGGATCGTCGCCGCGCGAATCGATCGCGCCTTGCCCGCGAACCAGCGCTGCCGCGGCAGCCAGGTCGCGAGGTCGACGGGCGGAGACTCCTGCATCAGATCGCGGTCTCCTCGATCCCGTAGCGGACCGGCCGATGGTCACGACGCTGGAGCCGGAACCAGTAGTACCCATGGGGACCGAGGCTCAGGAAGTACGGTGCGCGCGCGATGCGCGGGAATCGATTGTCGCTGAGCATCTCGACGGGTTCCGCGCCCTCGTGCGCGGCGAGGTCGAGCTCGACGGGCTGGCTGCGGGCCGAGAGGTTCGCGACGACCAGCAGCGTCTCGTCGCGCCACGCGCGTAGATAGGCAAGCACCGCCTGGTTGCGCGGCCGCAGGAACTCGATCGTGCCGCGGCCGAACACGGCGGACCGTTTGCGCACCGCGATGAGCCGCCGCATGCAGTTGAGCAGCGAGCCCGGGTCTTTGTCCTGCCCGGCGACGTTCACCGCCTGGTAGTGATACTCGGGCTGCGTGATGACCGGCAGGTACAGCGCCGCGGGGTCCGCGGAGGAGAAGCCGGCGTTGCGGTCGTCCGACCACTGCATCGGCGTGCGGACGCCGTTGCGGTCGCCGAGGTACACGTTGTCGCCCATGCCGATCTCGTCGCCGTAGTAGACGATCGGGCTGCCGGGCAGCGTGAGCAGCAGGCAGTTCAAGAGCTCGATGCGCCGGCGGTCGTTGTCCATCAGCGGCGCGAGCCGACGCCGGATGCCGAGATTGAGCTTCATCGAGGGATCCGACGCGTAGGCGTAGTACATGTAGTCCCGCTCCTCGTTCGTCACCATCTCGAGCGTCAGCTCGTCGTGGTTGCGCAGGAACAGACACCACTGGCACGGGGGCGGGATGGCGGGCGTGTGGGTGAAGATATCCGTGATCGGCAGCCGGTCCTCGCGCCGCACGCCCATGTAGAGCCGCGGCATGAGCGGAAAGTGGAACGCCATGTGGAACTCGTCGCCGTCCGCGAAATACGGCCGGACGTCCTCGGGCCACTGATTGGCCTCGGCGAGCAGCACGCGGCCGCTGTACTCGGCGTCGATGACGCGTCGGAACTCTTTGAGGATCGCGTGGGTCTCGGGCAGGTTCTCGCCGCTGGTGCCCTCGCGCTCGATGAGGTACGGCACCGCGTCGCAGCGGAAGCCGTCCAGCCCGCGATCGAGCCAGAAGCGCATGACGTCGAGCATCGCCGTCTTCACCGCAGGATTGTCGTAATTGAGATCCGGCTGGTGACTGAAGAACCGGTGCCAGTAGTAGCGCCGCGCGACCGCATCGAACGTCCAGTTCGACTTCTCGGTGTCGGTGAAGATGATGCGGGCGTCGCGATATTTCTGGTCCGAGTCGCTCCACACGTAATAGTCGCGGTACGGCGAGCTCGGATCGGCGCGCCCGGCTTGAAACCAGGGATGCGCATCGGAGGTGTGGTTCATGACCAGATCCGCGATGACGCGGAGCCCGCGGTCGTGCGCGGCGTCGAGGAACTTCTGAAAGTCTTCGACGCTGCCGTACGAGGGATGGATGCCGTAGAAGTCGGCGATGTCGTACCCGTCGTCGCGCAGCGGCGAGGGGTACATCGGCAGGATCCAGAGGCAGTCGACGCCGAGATCGCGCAGATAGTCGAGCTTGCCCGTCAGCCCGGCGAAATCGCCGACGCCGTTGCCGTCACCATCCATGAAGGCTTTGACGTGGACTTCGTAGAACACGGCGTCCTTGTACCAGTCGGGCGCGCCCTGATCCGGCATTACTTCTCCAACACGAAGATCTGGGCGGGCGCGCGCTCGGGATCGAGGTCGACGTAGCCGCGCGGGCCGCGCCACTCGTACGTGGCGTCGGAGAGCTGCTCGTGCATGCGATAGGTCTGCTCCGCGGACAGCCCGAGCACCGAGAGCGGCACGTCGACCAGCGAGGTGTGCGTGGCGTGGGGATCCAGGTTGACGGCGACGAAGACGTGATCGTCGCCCCAGCTCTTGCCGTACCACAGAACGTTCGGATCGTCGGCGCCGTAGAAGCGAAGGTTGTCGTACCGCTGCAGCGCGGGATGGCGCCGCCGCACGTCGTTGATGCGGGTGATGTCGCCGACCAGGTTGCCCGCCGCGTCCCAGTCGCGGGGCTTCAGCTGGTACTTCTCGGAGTCGAGGTACTCCTCCGAGCCCTCACGCACGGGCACGTTCTCGCACAGCTCGTAGCCGCTGTAGATTCCGTAGAGTGACGACAGCGTCGCGGCCATGACGAGCCGGAAGCGGAACGCGGGGCGCCCGCCGCGCACGAGCGTCTCGTGCAGGATGTCGGGCGTGTTCGGCCAGAGATTGCCGCGGAAGTAATCGGACACGGGCGGGGCGGTGATCTCGGTGAAGTAGTCGATCAGCTCCTGCTTGATGTTGCGCCACGTGAAGTACGTGTAGGACTGCGTGAAGCCCGCTTTGGCGAGCACCTTCATCATCTTCGGCCGCGTGAACGCTTCGGCCAGGAAGATCGTCTCCGGATGCGTCGTCTGCACCGCCCGGATCAGCCACTCCCAGAACCGCACGGGCTTCGTATGAGGATTGTCGACGCGAAAGATCTTCACACCGTGCGCGATCCAGAAGTCGACGACGCGCTTCATCTCCAGCCACAGCGGCGCGGGGTCGTCGCCGCTGAAGTTGACGGGATAGACATCCTGGTACTTCTTCGGTGGGTTCTCCGCGTATTTGATCGTCCCGTCCGGACGGTGGAAGAACCACTCGGGATGCTCGCGGACCCAGGGGTGATCCGGCGACGCCTGGATCGCGAAGTCGAGCGCCACCTCCAGGCCGCGCCCCGCCGCGGCCTCGACGAAGCGGTCGAAGTCGTCGAGCGTTCCGAGGTCGGGATGCACAGCGGTATGGCCGCCCTCGGCCGCGCCGATCGCCCACGGGCTGCCGGGCTCGCCAGGCTCGGCGGTGAGCGCGTTGTTGCGTCCCTTGCGATGCGTCCGGCCGATGGGGTGGATCGGCGGCAGATACACGACGTCGAACCCCATCGCGGCCGCGCGGTCGAGCTGCGCCTCGGCGTCCTTCAGGGTCCCGTGGCGGCGCTCACCGCCGCTGCTGCGCGGAAAGAACTCGTACCACGCGGCGAAGCGCGCGCGGTCGCGGTCGGCGACGACTTCGAGCTCCTGCGCCGCCCGCGTGGCCACGCTGCGATCGATGTGCGCATCCATGAAATGCGCCAGACGAGCGTCGCGCGCGATCTCGACGGCGTCCGACTGTGACGGTGCCTGCTCCAAACGTCGCGCGTACGCCGCGAGCGCGTCGCGCTGATCGCCGGCGGGCGCGCGGCGCGCGGCGTCTCGGACGAGCGCGGCGCCCTCGAGCAGCTCGCTTGCGACGTCCTGCCCCGCGTCCACGCGCTTGGTGAGATCCGCCAGCCACGAGCGGAACGGATCGGCGAGCGCCTCGATCGTGTACACCCACCGCGCGTTCTCGCTCAGCGCGAACGCCCCCGCCCAGCGATCGTTGTCCACGAAGCGCATCGGCGTCTCGCGCCAGGCGCGCTCGTCGGCCCGGCGGTACAGCAGAAACGCGACGAGAACCTCGTGCCCTTCCTTGAAAATGTCCGCCGTCACGCGGAACGCTGTGCCGACTTCGCGCTTGACGGGGTACCGTCCGCCGTCGACGACGGGCGCAATGGCTTCGATCACGACGGTGCGTTTGAGATCCGCGGCGGCCGGCAGACCGCCGCGCGCGCCGGCCGTCCGGCGCGTCGGCGCCGGGGCGCCGGCCTCCTTGCGGACGGGGACGCGGTTTTTCGGAGGGCGAGCCATAGACGAGTGCTTAGCGCCAGTGTTCCACGAGATAGGGCTTCTGTCGCTCGAACGCGAGGGCGGCGTCCTCGAGCACGCGTTCGGTGGCATCGGCCCTGGTGGCGCGCGTGGCGTTGACATACGCGGCGGTGCGGCCGAGATAGAGCGGCACGAGCGAGCGCAGGAGGTGCTCGCGATGGACCACCGCATAATGGTGTCCGAGCGCGAAGTCGTACACGATGCGCGCCCACAGATCGTCGGGAAATCCGAACGTCGGCCCCGCCGTGCTCTCGAGCACGAGGACCTCGCCGAGCGTGTCGGCCGACAGGATGAGGTCCCAGATGCTGCCGAGATCGCGCACACCGAGACGGAACGCGTCGAGCATCGCGTCGACGTCGAGCGTGCGCGGGTCGACGAGCGGCCCGCGCGGTGTGCCAACCGTCGGCAGCGGCTCGCTGCCGCGCACTTCGAGCCACAGGTCCTGATGCCGGTCCATGAGCGTGAACACCGCGCCCACCGTCTCGGCCAGCATCGTCGGTAGATCCGCCGTGCGCGTGCGTGAGCGCACCGAGTGCGGCCCCAGCCACGCCTCCCACACCGCAAAGCCGTCCGCGATGGCGGCGCCCGTGATCCAGAGGTCGCTGACGTCGCGTCCCGACCAGTTCCACTTGGGGTGCACGAGCAGGTGTTCGATCAGCCGCGCGGACAGCGCTTGCTGCCCGCCGAAGGGCTGCTGGATGCGGCGGCCGTAGAGCGCGCGCACGAGCGGGGCGAGGAGCAGCCGCGTGATCGTACCTTCCCATCGATGCCGCGTGTACGCCGGGCCGACGAAGTCGGCCTTGTCGCCGAGGATCGGACCCGCGAGGTCGCGGACCCAGTCGGGTGCGATCGAGGCAACGTCGGCCTCGAGCACCACGCACGCGCGCGCCTTCAGCTCTTGCGCGGTGGCGAAGATGGCGCGGAGTCCTTCGCCGCGCCCGGGCACGCCGTGAAACGGCACGGCAGCGCGCTCGCCCGCGGGCGGCTCGTAGTGCGTCACCACCACGGGCAGCCCGGCCGTCTCGAGCGTCTCCGGCGTGCCGTCCGAGGAGCCGGCATCCGCGTTGATCAGTGTCGCTTTGAGATCGCCGAAGTGCTGGGCGAGCCCGGCCGCGGCCGTCGCGGCCACCGTCTTCGCCGTCTCGGCGTTGTTGTACGTCAGCAGCGCCACCGCGACGTCTGTTGTCATGGTATCGAAGCGGTGGCGTGCGGCTTGGGCCGTGGGTGGCCTGTTCTAGACACGTCTGGCTCCGCTCAACGGCGCCGATCAAACGGCACGCGGGGCCCGCTCACGGCGTCAGGTGGATCAGCAGCGCCATGTAGTCGATGAGCTGCCGGGTGATGAGGAACGATCGGCGTACGTGCTCACGGCCGGCGGCCCCCATGCGCGCGATGAGCTCCGGAGCGTTCAGCAGATGGCGCAGCCGAAACGCCGCGCCCTCCACGGAGCTCACCAAATAGCCCGTCACGTCGTACACGATCTGCTGGGGCAGCCCGCCGACGAAGCCGGCGATCACCGGCTTGCCTTTCCACATCGCCTCCGCGGCTCCGAGGCCGAACGACTCGCGGACCGATTTCTGGAGCACGATGGTCGCCGCGCGCTGCAGCGCGTTGATCTGCAGGGTCGCGTCCGGCGGCAGCTCGCGCACGAGCACGTCGGGGTCCGTGTGCGTGGTCTCGCGGAGCTCGCCGAGGATTTGCACGCTGTCCGGCTCGCCGCTGGACGTGCCGGCCAGTACCAGCCGCACGTCGTGGTGCTTCTTCACCATGCGGTAGGCGTTCACGACGCCGAGAGGATCTTCG
>Ga0310810_10006523_pt1 | contig 13194 bp, 7 predicted proteins | sample NCmetagenome_FD_207641 | JGI IMG/M metagenome (GOLD analysis project Ga0310810, IMG submission 207641) | Soil microbial communities from experimental microcosm in Duke University, North Carolina, United States - NC | ecosystem: Engineered > Artificial ecosystem > Soil microcosm > Unclassified ... | reverse complement strand
TGAACACCTGGACCGTGGGATGGCCGCGCGGCCCGTTAGGCAGCGCGTCCACGAGCCGAGGGGTGGCGCGGTTGACGCGGATCCAGTCGGCGACTGTCGGCGGTGTGAGACCGGCGGCGTGCGCGATTGCGGGAATGTGCAGCAGGAGGTTCGTCGATCCGCCGAACGCGGCGTGTACGACCATCGCGTTCTCGATGGCCTCCGGTGTCAGGATGCGCGCGAGCGAGATTCCGACGGCGTGAAGGCGTACGAGCGCCAGGGCCGAGCGCGCCCCAAGCTCGAACCAGGACGGTTCGCCCGACGGCGCGAGAGCACTATGTGGCAGCGCCATGCCTAACGCTTCAGCGACGACCTGTGAGGTAGCGGCCGTGCCCAGAAACTGACACCCGCCACCCGACGAGCCGCACGCGCGACAACCCATCTCGGCCGCATAGTCCAGCGTCACGAGATCGCGGGCGAACCGAGCCCCCAGGCTCTGTACCTGACCGGCGTCTTCAGCGCCTGCCGCTGGCAGCGTGACGCCACCGGGGACGACCACGGCGGGAAGCGACTTCGTCCCCGCGAGCGCGAGCATGGTCGCGGGCAGCCCCTTGTCGCACGTCGCGATGCCGATCACGCCGCTCGCGGTGGGCAGCGAGCGAATCAGGCGACGCATGACGATCGCGGCGTCGTTCCGGTAGGCGAGGCTGTCGAACATTCCGGTCGTGCCCTGCGTGCGCCCGTCACACGGATCGCTGCAGAACGCCGCGAAGGGAATCGCCCCCTGACGGCTCAGCGTTTCCGCGGCTTCGCGGACGAGCAGCTCGATCTCCCAGTGGCCGGTGTGATACCCTAACGCGACGGGCTGCCGGTCCGCGCCGCGAACACCGCCCGCGGTGCTCACGATCACGTATTCGGGACCACCCAGCGCGGCGGCGCTCCACCCCATGCCCACGTTCTGCGTGAGGCCGAACAGGTTCCCGCTCGGCGCGTCGATGAGCATCTCCGGGGTGAGGGGCAACGCGCCTGGAGGCCCTTCACCGACGATTCGGCTCGCCGAAACCACCTCGGCGGAGCCGAGAACTGCTTCGAGTGGCGCTGGCGTTCGGACGGATGACATCAGTGAGGTTCGCTGGGGAACGGGCTCTGAACTAGCGGGCCCACTGGGCAGATGATAAGGTCTGCCCCGAGTTACCTGCCAGATTTTGGGTGCCGATGAGTGCCAGGATCGACCAGAGGACCATGCTCGAGACCCCGCGGCTCCGTTTCGGCGTGATCGGCGTGAACCACTCGCACATCTATGGCATAGTGGACGCCGTCGTGCGCGGCGGTGGCCAGCTCGTGTCGTTCCACGCGAGCGAGCCCGACCTCGCGGCGGAATTCGCGGGTCGATACCCGGCGGGCCAGCAAGTGAGTGACGAGCGCGCGATTCTCGAGGATTCGTCGATCCAGCTCGTGCTCTCGTCCATCACGCCTAACGAGCGCGCTCCGCTTGGCATTCGCGTCATGCAACACGGAAAGGATTATGTGGTCGACAAGCCCGGGATGACCTCGCTCGCTCAGCTGGCTGAGGTGCGTCGGGTGCAGTCGGCGACCAAGCGGATCTACTCGATCGTGTACAGTGAGCGCTTCGAGAACGGCGCGACCATTCGTGCCGGGGAGCTGGCGCAGGCCGGTGCGATCGGCACGGTAATCCAGACCGCCGGCTTCGGGCCGCACCGCATTCACCCGCCGGACCGGCCCGATTGGTTCTGGGACCCGACGCGACATGGCGGGATCATCTGCGACATCGCGTCGCACCAGTTCGATCAATTCCTCTACTTCACCGGCTCGACGACGGGCGAGATCGTTGCCTCGCAGGTGCGTAATGTGCGACACCCCGAGCATCCAGCGTTTCAGGACTTCGGCGACGTGATGGTTCGCGGCAACGGCGGCACCGGGTACATTCGGGTCGACTGGTTCACCCCCGACGGCCTGCCCACCTGGGGCGACACGCGACTCACGATACTCGGTACCGATGGCTACATCGAAGTGCGAAAGAACGTGGATCTGGCGGGGCGCGCGGGCGCGAATCACCTCTTCGTCGCCGATCGCGACGGCGTCCGCTACATCGACTGCAAGGCGGTGGACGTGCCGTTCGGACGTCAGCTCGTGGACGACGTGCTGAATCGGACCGAGACCGCGATGACGCAGGCGCACTGCTTCCTCTCGATGGAGCTCGCGCTCGTGGCGCAGGAGAAAGCCCACGTGGTGACGTGAACATCGGTCCTGTTCGGCTGGCGAATCAGCATGTCAGCCGCCCGACGTTCCGAGATCCCGCCGACGTCGTTCGATGGCTCGGTGCCGTGCAGGCACAGGACTACGTGGGAGCGCTCTGGGCGATCGGGCTTCGCACCAAGGGTGCAACCGAGGCGACCGTCGAAGCCGCTGTCGCGCGCCGCACGATCGTTCGCACATGGCCGATGCGTGGAACGCTGCATTTCGTGGCGGCCGAGGACGTTCGTTGGATCCTCCCTGTCCTGACGCCGCGCGTCGTTGCGGGTGCACAGAGCCGATTCCGCCAGCTCGGACTGGACGGTGCGACGTTCACCAGAGCCGCTCGTGTCGCGGAGAAGGCGTTGGCGGGTGGTAACGTGGTGCGCCGCGACGCGCTGTATGAGCTCTGGAAGGCTGCCGGCATCGCGACCCACGATGCGCGCGGCCTTCACCTGCTCGGCGTGCTGTCCCAGGAGGGTGTCCTCTGCTTCGGCCCGCGAGACGGAAAGCAGCAGACCTTCACGCTGCTCGAGGAGTGGGTGCCGACCGCGCGGTCGCTCGAGCGCGACGCCGCGTTAGGCGAGCTGGCTCGGCGCTACTTCACCAGCCATGGTCCGGCGACCGTTCAGGATTTCGCATGGTGGGCTGGCCTGACGGTCACGGACGCGCGCATGGGGCTGGAGTCGGCGAAGCACGCGCTCGAGAGCGCAGACGTGAACGATCGCGAATTCTGGTTCGCGGCTTCGCGTCCGGCGAAGGGAAAGTCGGACGCCGCGTTTTTGCTGCCGCCGTGGGATGAGTTCACGGTGGCCTACCGGGATCGGAGCGATATCCTGGACCCCAAATACGCGAGGCGAGTCAATGCTGGCGGAGGCATTCTCAGCCCGGTGATCGTGGTACGGGGCGGCGTGGTTGGCACGTGGAAGCGGGCGATCAAGAAGGACACGGTGACCGTGACGCCGACGTTCTTCAAGGCGCTGAACGGGGCGGATCGCGCGCTGGTCGCTGCCGCGGTCGAGCGATATGCCCGGTTCCTCGGCTTGTCCGACGGGATCCTGGCGAAGTAGCAGGCCGGGCCTTGCGGTAAGACCAGACTTTTCCGGGAACAGCGATGAAACGGATATGGCGGAAACGGCCCGATACTGCCTAACGGGCCGGCCTGCTCATCCCGACGAGCCGATTTTCTTCGGAACGGCCTCGGGCAGCCAATCCAATGCATCCCGAGGTCGTTCCATTCTCAAGTCCCGGCTCGTTGGGAGAGCCAGCGTCGATGCAAAGCCGGATCCGGCAGTGTCCGCCCGATCCGCTTCATTGCAGTTCCCGAAAAGGCTTGCCGCCGCGGCGATACCTGAGTGCCGCGCCAGGCCAGGCCCTGATTGACACCAGAGATCCATGCCCTTATATGTCGGATGTCGAAATGTCGCCTCCCGAACTGTGGACATCCGAACCCTACACCCATGGCTCAGACGACCCTCGAGCTCCTCCAGGGCACCCTCGACCTCCTCGTCCTGAAAACCCTCTCGTGGGGCCCGGCCCATGGGTATGCCATCGCCCGCTGGACCCAACAGCTGACCGGTGACGCATTCAAGCTCGGTCAGGGCTCGCTCTACCCCGCGCTCTATCGGCTCGAGGAGCGCGGCTGGATCGAGAGCGAGTGGCGCCTCTCCGACACGAACCGCCGCACGAAGGTCTACAGGCTAACGGCCGTCGGCCGCGCGCAGCTCAAGGCCGAGACCGCGGCGTGGACGCAGTTCGTGGAGGCGATGGGCAAGATCCTTCGGACCACGTCACAACCGGCGTAGTCCGTGAATTCCTCCAGCGGGTGGCGTCGGCTGCTCCGGCTCCCGCGCGGCGACATCCGCCGCGGCGTGGAAGACGAGATCGACGCCCACCTCGCGCTCCTCACCGCCGACTTCGTCGCGCAGGGCATGTCGCTCGCCGACGCGCGTGCGCAGGCGGAACGAGAGTTCGGGGCGGTGGGCAACATCCGTGACGAGTGCATCGCGATCGAGCGCCGCCGGCGTCGTCGCGTGAACCTCAGCGAGGCTGCCATGAGCATCCTGCACGACATTCGCTACACCGCGCGATCGCTCCGCGCGAACGCGGCGTTCGCCACTGCCGCCATTCTCTGCACCGCGCTCGGCGTCGGCGCGACGGCCACGATCTTCAGCGCCGTGTACGCGACACTGATCCGCCCACTCCCATTCCAGAAGCCCGACGAGCTGGTCGCGGTCTACGAGGGGATACCGGCGAAGAACCTCACTGGCGTCAACATCTCGTATCCCGACTACACGGCCTGGCGGGATGAGAGCAAGAGCTTCACGGCGCTCGGCATCTGGACGTGGAATTCGCCGTCCTTCACCGGAGAGGGTGTGGGTGGTGCGGAGCGCGTCGAAGGTGCCGAGGTGACCCCGAACCTGTTTCCACTGATGGGCGTGCGTCCGATACTTGGCCGCACGTTCGCGGAGAGCGAAGGCGTGCAGGGTAACCACCACGTCGTGCTTCTGGGATACGGGCTGTGGCAGCGGCGGTTCTCCGGCGATCGGAACATCGTCGGCCGGACGGTCACGATCGACCTGAAGCCATATACGGTTGTCGGCGTCATGCCGCGTGGCTTCGCGTTCCCGGACAACGGCCAGGCGTGGGTTCCATTCGTTCCGTACCCGGACGAGCTGCATGGCAACCGCGGGTATGCCGGCGCCATCGGCCGACTCAGACCCGGCGTCAGTCCTCAGCTGGCCCAGCGCGACCTTGACGTCATCATGGAGCGTCTCGCACGGGAGTTTCCCAACGAAAACGAGGGCTGGCACGCCGAAGTCGTCCCGATACGCGACGATCTCGTCGGGAATTTGAAGCGCCCGCTCCAGGTGTTCGCGGCCGCCGTCGTGCTCGTGCTGCTCATCGCGTGCGCGAACGTCGCGAACCTCACGCTCACGCGCGGCGCCGCCCGCCAGCGTGAGATCGCGGTTCGGACGGCGCTCGGGGCCGGCCGCGGACGGATCGTCCGCCAGCTGGTGACCGAGAGTCTCATCCTCTCGGCGTTAGGCGGCGTGCTCGGCGCGGTGATCACCGTCTACGGCGTCCGTCTCCTTCGCCTCGGTTTCCCCAACGACGTGCCGTACTACATCCCGATCGGCATCAACGTGCCGACGCTCGTGTTCGCGGCGATCGTCTCGGTGTTCTCGGGGCTGGCCTTCGGCATCATTCCGGCTTTCCGCACGACGGACGGTTCACTCGCCCTGGCGTTGCGCGAAGGAGGCCGCGGTGGAAGCGACGGCCCATCGAGGGGACGACTCCGCAATGGAATCGTCGTCGGCGAGCTCGCGCTTTCGGTCACGCTCATGATCGGGGCCGGCCTGCTCGTGAAGAGCTATCGTGCGCTCGCGAGCACGACGCTGGGATTCGAAGAGAAGGGAATCCTGTCGTTCCGGATCTCGCTGCCCTCGGCGAAGTACGAGAGTCGCGCGCGTCGCCTGGCGTTCTACGAGACGCTCCAGGAGCGACTCCAGGCGCTGCCGTCGGTGGCGTCGGTCGGACTGGCGCAGGGGATTCCATTCAGTGGCTGGAACGTCCAGGCGTCCATTGTCGCAAAGGGGTGGCCGAAGGCGAAGCCGGGTGAGGATTTCATCTCCCACTACCAGTACATGTCGCCGACCTTCCTTCGAACGATCGGGGTTCCGCTTCAACGTGGGCGTGGGTTGGCGGAGTCGGATCGCGATACGGTGAACGTGGTCGGGGTCATCAACGCCACGTTTGCGCGACGCGCGTTCCCGAATGAAGACCCGATCGGAAAGCAGGTGCAGATAGGTGGAGACTCGACCAACCCGTGGGTCACGATCGTCGGGGTGATTCCGGACTATCGTCACTATCGATTGCCGGAACCAATGGGACCCGGGCTATATCTGCCGATCGCGGCCTATCCGCCGTACACCGAGACCGTCGCGATTCGCGTCAAGTCTGGGGATCCCGCGACGCTGATGCCCAGCGTGCGAAGCCTGCTCCGCGAGCTCGACCCGGACATGCCGCCTTACCGGATCGTGACGTTCGAGCAGGCGGTCGGGCAGTCACTCTGGCGCCAGCGTTTCCAAGGCCTGGTGATCGCCGTGTTCGCGATCCTTGCGGTGCTGCTGGCGGCGGTGGGGATCTACGGCGTCATCTCGTACTCGGTGGCGCAGCGCACGCGCGAGTTTGGTGTCCGAGTGGCGCTCGGCGCTCAGATGCGAGACATCGTTGGAATGGTGGTGCGCCACGGTGCACTCCTCGCCGCGTGGGGCGTCGTGCTCGGAGTACTCGGCGGGGCGCTGCTGACGCGGTTCCTCGCAGGCCTGCTCTACGCGACGCAGCCACGCGACCCTGCCGTGTTCTCGCTCGTCGCGTTAGGCCTGGGACTGGTGGCACTGGTGGCGGCCAGCGTCCCGGCGTGGCGGGCGACCGCTGTCGATCCGTTGGTTGCGATGCGGCCGGATTAGTTGGCGCCCGGTAAGCCTCCGTTGTACACGAGCCTCCGCCAAAGCCGGAACGCGGATCTACGCGGATCTTCGAAAAGGCGATCATGCGGATCGCTCCTTGTGAGCGTACGGCTCGCCTCGCAAGCGGCCGAGATTCTTTGTTCAACTGCCTCGGGAAGCCACAACACAGCGTCCCGAGGCAGTTCATTCAAGAAACTCGGCTCGTTGGGGACGGAGACGTAGATGACGAGGAGCGATCCGCATAATCGCTGTTCAAGATCCGCTTCATCCGCACACCGGCTGTGGCGGAGGCTCGAGGCAAAGCGATGGCGGCCGTTGTGGCTAGAATCGTAGTCCTGTCCCCAACACCACACGCTTGTCGCGCGAGTTCGTGAACATCACGCTGAAACCGGTCGCGGGATTGATCAAGCCGAACCACAACCCGCCGCCTACCACCGTGTGCCAACCGCCCGGTGAGTCGCCGTCGAGATAGACCCGCCCGGCGTCAGCAAAGCCCAGCGCGCCAATGTCGATCGGCAGCCAGGTACGAAGGGATACGATCGGCACGCGGAGCTCGGAGTTCCCAAACAGCGATGCGTCGCCTGCATACCGCTGTGGTGGTGCACCCATCAGCGTGTCGAGCCCGCCCAGGAACGCGGCCTCGTGGAATGGCGCATCGCCCCAAACCCTCTTGCCGCCGCCTCGAAACGCCAACACCGGGTGCAGCGGGAGCGGAAGCGTGAAGTACGTCGCCGCGCTCCCCGACACCTGCGAGAACGGATTTTCCACGTCCCACATCGCCGGGAACGTGCTGCTGTTTGCATCGATGAAGAACCCGTGCTTTGCCCCGTGCGGCTGATCGCGCCGATCGTATCGCAGACCAAGCCGCAGGCCCGCCTGACCGAAGTGGCCGAAGCCATACGGCTGCTCGGCCGCGATCACTCGACCGGCGTTGGCCTCGGTATACGAATACTGGACGATCGGGCCAAACGAGAGATCGCTGTCGCGACGGCCTAACGCGAGCGCCACGGCCGGGCGCAGCAGCCATTGACGCTGGTCGATCCGGAATCGGTTCTGCTGCTCCTCTCCACCCGGCGTCTCGTTGCCGAAGCCGTAGAAGTTCACGAGCTCGAAGTCCGACATGCGGCCTACCGCGGTGAAGTGCAGGCGCGAGCTCTCGAGCCGTTGGTCGCCGAGCAGGGTGAGTCGCCACCCCGGTACTCCCGTGGCATACTCCGCGTCCAGCCCGAGCATGGTTCCGTACGGCTCCTTGCGGAACCCGTACCGCATCCAGCGAGCGCCGACCCGTGGAACTGCGCCAAGCCCACCGGCTCCGAATCCCGCCACCGGCGTGATGGCCGTACCGTAGTCCTCGCTGGGATACTGAACGGCGCCTGTGTCGTTCACCCAGGGGCGACGGCTGAAGAGCGTGTCGCGCGACGAGTCGGGGCCGTAGTAGATACCGCTCACGTGCCCGAGGTCATAGAGGCGCGCCCGGTGTCTGCTCGCGACACGCGACGAGTCGGCCAGGCTGTTCGTGCCGTTGCCGCCGATCACGCGGACCTTCACGTTCGACGTAACATCGCCCCTAACGACGGCCGAGTCGTCGCCGTCGTGCAGGTAGACGCGAACCTCTTTCGTTTGGCGCGGGTCGAAGCGGCGATGGAAGTAGGGCGTATCGCTGCCGGATTCGACCGCGACGTCGACGAGGCCACCGGGCAGGTACGTCACCGTCGCGCGATCGTTTCTGTCGGTGGCGTGAACCTCGACGACCTTCGCCAGCACGTCGTAGAACTTGTTGGCGACCCCAGGAAGCCCATCGCGGCGCTGCTTGAGCTTCGCGGCGAACGACGGACCGACATGGGAGTACTCCGGTGGAAGCCGACGCACCGCGGAGTCGATCACCGCATCGGTGATCCGGTGCCGGAGTGCGAGGGCGATCGAATCCCAGACCGGTTTCTCGAGGTTCGATAGGAATCGCCGGTCGAGCTCACGCGAGTTGTCCGACAACGCATCGATGCTCTCGTACTTGCCATGGAACGTGGTGAGGAACGGCGCCGCCGGTCGTACCATCCGCGCCAGGAGTCCATCGTAGGTGTTGAACGCGTGATCGCGGTCGCGCGCAATCGGAACCCAGCGCACGGCCTTGCCGGAGCCGAAGCGCGCCCACTTCCAGTTGCCGTGATGGCGATCGCCGTCGGCGACGAGCATGTCGGTGAGACGGGCGTTGAGGAACGCCTTGGTGTCTACCGATTGAGTCGGCAGGCTGTCGAGCAGCGGGAGGAGCTCCTGCGTATCGATCACGTCGGATGCGCCACCGAAGCCGGGGCCTTCCTCGGGCTTGTGCGGATACTCCTCGAGCGTACCGAGGATGTCGACGAAGTCCTTCCGGAACTTGCCTAACGACGAGTCGCTCGGCAACATGGTGAACGTCGGCGTCGGGTGGAGTACGCCGGCCGCGTCGGCAATCGGGGCGATGATAATCCCGGATGCCGGAAACAACCCGCTGACCTGGTCGCGGAAAATCTTGGCGAGCGCGGTGCCCTCGAGCCGCTCGGGTGGCGTCGCGGAGGACTTGTCGACGGGACGAAACACGAACTCGGTGCCGATCGGCGTAGCGAGTCGAAGGTTCTTCGTCTGGTGGCCGCCGCCCTCCTTCAGCGGTTTGAGGCCGCCGGCGTAGGTGTCGAGATCCACGACTGGGACGCGCACGGGAGTCGTCCAGAGATCGCGATACGTGTCGCCGAGGAAAAAGCGCTTGAACCCGGTGGACGCGTAGCGGGGGCTCGCGGCGATCGTCACGCTGTCGCGGCTCACGATGCGAGGAGGAGGCGGCTGCCTGGGCTCGCGGGATTGTGCGGCGGCCGCCGACGGACCAGCTAGCGCGATCGCGACCATCGCCGACAGCCTAACGAGCAACGAAGGTCGGCCGGCGTGCATCGTCAGGGCCATGGGTAGAGCGTGATTACCGCAGGCCGATGCTTTGCCTCGTCACCGATGATCAGGATGCTGTCTTTCGTGATCGCGACGGACTCGGGCTGGTCGTGGTCACCGGGGAGCTTGCGAGAGAACACCACCTGCCCGCCGGGGGTGATTCCCACGATCACCTTCTCGTTGGCGATCAGCACGTAGTTCCCCGTGAGCGGGTCGACTGTGATGTCCGACGGATGAAGTTTCTTCTCGCCGAGCGACTTGAGAATGTCCTTCAGCGGGACCGTCAGGCGCGACAGTCGCGGGCCACTCCCGTCGAGCCTCCAGCGGTAGATGACCAAATGATCGCGCAGGTGCTCAATCCCGACGTTCTTGCACGCGAGCAGCAGCGAGTTGAGGGTGGAGTCGAACGCCAGCCCCTCGAACTCGCACTCCTTGCCGAGTCGTGTATCGTGCGTCGTATAGTCGACGCGCTCGCCGTTCGCACCCTCGCGAAACTCGTACAGCGTGCCGTTGCTCGCGAGCAGGAACACGAACCCGTCGGCGACGGTGATCGCTTCAAGGTCGGCTTTGATGGTCGGGTGTCCCACGACGAACTGTTTGGTGACGATGCCGCGACGATAGTCGATCTCCGAGATCTGGCCATGTTCGTCGCCGTGGGCGAGCAGCCGGCCGTCGCGCGTGAGCGCAATCCCCGACAGCTCGTCGAGGTCCCGTGGCATGACCCAGCGCGCGACGGCCTTCCGCTCGGCGGTGGTGTCTCGTGTGGTCGTGTTGCGTTGGCTGAGCGAGTGTTCCAGTCGGGTCTCGCGCTGCACGAGCGTCGTGCTGTCGGCGTGCGCCTCCCTCCTGGCTGCGTCTGCCTGCCGACACGCGCCCGCGGCTATGCACGAGGCCAGCGCGGCGGCGGCAATGCCTCTCGGAGTCATCCCGACGTCTTCACGGTTTCGGCTTCCAGCTCCTGCTCCTCGAGCGCTTCGCTCAACTCGAGGTCGCACGCGACCAGCTTGCTGCCGACCGCCGAGCGAATCTCCGTCATCAGCGTGTCGCCCGGCATGGACTTCCGGAGCTTGACGAGGTACGACAGCTCGGTCGGCTTGCCTTCGCTGCTCACGACCTCATCGAGGATCCACCGCTTCGTGAGGCGTTCCAGCACATCTTCGATGCCGGGCTGAACCGAAGCAGGCTCTTCGGATGTGAACGTAAGGAGCGCATTGAACCGCGGCTTCTTCTTGCCGGAGATGCGCCTAACGCGGTTGAACCGCTCGGCAAGCGCGTCGACCTTCTGCGGCGTGAGCGCGAGCACGATGTCGTGATCGTGCACCTGGCCGCTGCCATTCCCGTTCGAGTGACCGTTGCTCTCCGCCAGCAGCTTGAGTGGCTCGGCCCAATGCTGTGATCCCGCGGTCGTCACGAGGGCGTTACGGCCGAAGTCGGAGCGCCAGATGAACAGCATGACGAGGTTGAAGATGACGGACGCGACCGCTCCGACGGTGATCACCTGCACGCCCGCGGCGAACCCGATGCCGATCGCGAGGAAAATGAAGACGGTGTCGCGCGTGTCGCGGAGGGTCGTGCGGAACCGCACGGCAGCCACGACGCCCGCGAGGCTGAACGCCAGCGCGAGGCTGTTCCGAACGATGAGGATGACGGCCGCGACCACGATCGGTAGCAAGATCAGTGTTTCGACCACCGACTGGTTGTGCCGCTTCGTGCGACGCGCGGACATGTAGACCCACGTCACTGGCAGCATCAGGAGCAGCGTCACGACCATCGACAGGCTGGTCGTGATGGCGAGCTGAAGGCTCGACGGCAGCTTGGCCGCAGGTGATTCGAATTGACTGGAGTTCAGACCGTCCTGCAGGATCTGCGGGGCCGCAGTCAGCTCCTCCAGACGCTCACCGGACGCGATCTGACCGACGATGGGGAAGAAGTAGATGAGGGCGGCAAACACGCCGCCGAGGATCACGTAATACGCGAGCAGACGTCGGATCGGCCGATCGGATCCGAGGGTGACGGTGTCGATTACCTTCTTGAATGACAAGTTCATAGGTCTCCGTTGGTGCGCCCTTTCCCGCACTCTTCGGGTCGCTATATGGCAAAGGGTAGGCCACGCGACGACCCTCCGTGTGCTGCGCCGCGTTGATTGCGACGGGCTGCCGCACCAGTTTCAACCTCGCGCGCCGCCGAGCGCGCTACTACAAACCGCCTTATCGACTGGTAACCTTGTATGCCGACGCTCAATCGCCGCGAGCTGATCGGAACCCTGGTGGCCGGTGCGGCCTGGAGCGTGGCCGGCTGCCGCGACGCCGGAACACGCGCTGCCAACGCTGCGCCTGCGCAGGCCAAACCCATCACGCTGCCTAACGGCACAGTCGACTGGCGCGCGGTGCGAGAACTGTTCCCGCTCTCGAAGGACCTCCTGCATCTCTCGACCTTTCTCTTCGTGTCACAGCCGAAGCCGGTTGCGGAGGTGGTCGAGCACTATCGGAAGCTCATCGACGCGGACACGGTGTGGATCGAACGAGCGGCGTTCGATGAGTCCGAAGGCCATCCGTTCTCGGCGATGAAGCGTTCACTCGCCGGCTATATCGGCGGCTCGCCCGACGAGCTGTGCCTGACGTCGAACGCGACGCAGGCGCTCGCGATGGCGTATCACGGCCTTCGCATCAGGAAGGATCAGGAGATCCTGACGACGGAGCACGATCACTACTCGCAGCACGAGTCGATTCGGTTTGCCGCTGAGCGCTCGGGCTGTGGCGTCCGGTACGTCTCGCTGTACGATGATGGCGCGAAGGCGAACGCGGCGGAGATGGTGTCGCGGCTCGAGCGCGCGATCACGCCGAAGACGCGCGCGATCGGCGTGACGTGGGTGCATTCGTGTACGGGCGTGAAGCTCCCCATTCCCCCGGTCGCCGAAGCGGTGGCACGAGCGAACCGTGGCCGCGCCAGCGCCGACCGATGTCTGCTCATCGTGGACGGCACGCACGGCTTCGGGAATCAGGACGTGGATGTCGCGAAAATGGGCGCTGACTTTTTCGCGACCAGCACACACAAGTGGCTGTTCGGTCCGCGCGGCACTGGATTCCTCTGGGGCCGAGCCGACATGTGGCCCGAGATGCGACCGACGATCCCGACGTTCGATCCCGAAGCGCCCGAAACGTGGGCGGCGTGGATGAACCGACAGCCCTTGCCACCGACGAAAGCTGCGTACGTGTCGCCTGGCGGTTTCCTCGCGTTCGAGAACTTGTTAGGCGTGAAGGCCGCGGTCGAGCTTCACGGATCGATCGGCCGCGGCCAGATCGCGGCGCGTGTCCGAGAGCTCAACGGCGCGTTTCGCGACGGCGCGGCGAAGATCCCCGGCGTGACACTGCACACCCCGATCGATCCCGAGGTGTCAGGCGGGATCTCGTGCTACGAGGTGCGCGGGCTCAAGGCGGACGAGGTGGTCCAGCGCTTGAACAAGAAGAACATCCGGACCACGAGCTCGCCGTACAAAGTGTCGTACGCGAGAGTGGGTGCGGGCATCGTGAACTTCCCGGAGGAGATCGATACGGTGCTGGGTGAAATCCGAAGCCTC
>Ga0310810_10006521_pt1 | contig 13195 bp, 12 predicted proteins | sample NCmetagenome_FD_207641 | JGI IMG/M metagenome (GOLD analysis project Ga0310810, IMG submission 207641) | Soil microbial communities from experimental microcosm in Duke University, North Carolina, United States - NC | ecosystem: Engineered > Artificial ecosystem > Soil microcosm > Unclassified ... | reverse complement strand
CCAAAGGCGACCAATCCAATGCCCGCAAACAGAACTCCCCATGCCAGGCGCTCCCAGTTTTCGGTAAAAGGCCGGCCTGGGCCGGCCCGCTCACGGTAGACACACAGCAACCCTAGAGTTCCGATCACGGCCCAGGGAACATTGGAGACTACATCCATGAAGTTGGGGATCCCCAGAATTCTGCGTTGGTCCGCAAAATCGAAATAAGAGGGCGGATCGGTAAAGCGAGGACCGAAAAACAGGAGTCCCGCCGCGACTACGGCGAGGCCCACGAGGATTGCGGCTCCGCGGTCACGGTGCAAAAATCGCGCCTGCTCGCTGTGAGAAGCCATCATCCTATTGTCCCCACCCACGTGGCCGAGCCGTCGTCAAGGCCGGCTCGCGGACGCAGTCCGGTTTTCCCGCAGTGCGTTGATTGCCCGGGTCAGGCGTGTACTAAGGAACCGTCGTTATTTTATTTCCGGACGATGCCTGAGCCGGGATCCCGAACCAGTTGGTTGAAGCGCTGCTCCTCGCTCGGAACGCAGAACAATTCCTGAATCTCGGTCTTGGGCGGAGCCAGCCGGAAGGTCTTCTTTTCGCTCACCCACGGCTTGGTGTACGCCTTGGGCGCATTGATCACCATGTTTAGCTCCAGGGTGTCGCGATCGACGCGATGGTAGCGCTCCTCGAGCGTCATATCCTCGCTGACCGGATTGCCGAAATGATCGAGCCACGTGCGCTCGTCAAAGCCAAGCGACTTCACGACGAACGTATCGCCGTCCCATTGGCCGATGGAGTATCCCATCCATAGCGGATCTGGATCCTTGGGAAACTGCCGGCCATCGGTCCAGATCGTGCGGTAGGAGTGCGCCCATTCGAAAAACTGGGTGACACGATTGGAACTCTGCAGCAGCTCCATGGGGTAAATGGAGACTTCCAGAAATATGTTGCGCGGCATTCCTAATGGGTCGCAGGTGCTCATCGGGTCATTGCCCAACCCGCCGGGCACCGCGCGGGGCCCATAAACGGGTTTGGCGGCGTCGAATCTGGCTTTGCCCCACGGGGTCATGGGGGGAGTTTCATTGCTCATGGTGAGCACGCCGCCGGAGCGTCTCCAGACGCCATTAAGATCGTGCGGATCGTGAGGAACGGACGGCGCGGGGGGCTCGGCGGCTTTCCCTTTGCCCCTCCCTTTGCCCTGACCCTGCCCCTGTAGCAACAATGCGGGAGCGATCGCCAGGATCGCGGCGAGCAATATATATCTCGACATGGCTATTGTTCGGGGCCGATCTGCAGAGGCTTGCCGTTGACCATCATATTCGCCCTGCTGAGCAGTCCGACGGGCGTCCCAAACTTGTTCGGACGGAGTGTGGCAGTGATCTGGTCGCCGGCTTTGAGCGTGTTCTTGTTCCAGCCTGCGTTCTTAAGAACTCCCGGGCTGTTCATTTCGCCCGCCCAATGCACAACATTGCCGGCCGCGTCCTTCACGTCAAATAGCACGTAAACATGGGGATTGGACCACACGAATTCCGTGACTGTGCCCGAGAGCGTAACAGTTTGCGCGGTTGTGGAGTAATTACTGGTTCCGTGGTGGGCGAGCAGCGGGAGGCAAAACAAGCCGCACATGAACGCGCATAAACGCAAATAGGATCCAGGCATGTAGGTAGCTCCTATTAACTGCAACGATTGTACACCAACCCCATCGACACGAAGGAGTGTCAGGAGTATACTGTTCTCCGTTGTCCGCGAGGTTGGGATAGGGGGCTTAGTGTGCGTATGAGACTGGTTATTCTTCTGCTTGTTGCCGCTGTTGCTGTCTTCGCGCAAAGCGACCGCGGCACGATCACCGGCACTATCGCCGATCCGGCGGGGGCAGTGGTCGCCAATGCGCCGGTTGAGGCCAGGAATGTGGGCACCGGAGCGTTGTACCCGGTCGCAAGTTCCGCCACCGGCAACTACACCATCGCTCAGTTGCCCTCCGGGAACTACGAAATCAACGTAACCGTGCCCGGGTTCAAGAAATACACCCGCCAGGGGCTCACGGTCCAAGCCGCGCAGACTGTCCGTATCGATATTTCCCTCGAAGTCGGCAGCGCCTCGGAGTCCGTCACTGTTACCGAAGCCACTCCGCTGCTCAAGACGGAGAGCGGCGAGTTGAGTCACGTCGTCACCACGGAGCGCATGGATAACCTTCCTCTTCTGCAGACCGGGGCCATCGCCGGCAGCGGCGGTATCCGGAATCCGATCACCGTGGTCGCGCTGATGCCGGGCTCAGCCCTGGTACAAGGCGGTACCGGCCCGGTGGTCCGCATTAACGGCGGAGTGATCGCTTCGCAAACTGTCCTGCTGGAAGGCATGGACATGTCTAATAGCCTCGGCCAGGGCGCCTCGCAGCAGAATCAGCCTGGAGTGGATTCGATCCAGGAGTGGGCCATTCAGACCAGCAACTACGCCGCGGAATTTGGGCAAGCTGGCAGCGCGATCATGAACGTAACCATGAGGTCGGGTACCAACCGGTTCCATGGATCGGCCTACGAGTACTTCGTGCACGAGAAGTTGAATGCCGGGCAGCCCTTCACGAATGACGGCAACGGCAGCCTGGTTCGCAGTAAGACCAGGCGGAACGATTACGGTTTCACTCTGGGCGGCCCGGTGTGGATTCCGAAAGTGTACGACGGGCGCAACCGCACGTTCTTCTTTTGGAACTGGGAAGAATACAGAATCGGCACCAACGTGTTACCAAACGCAATTTCGGTCCCGACGGCGGCCTATCGCCTGGGGGACTTCAGCGCCGCAAGGTTGACGTCAAAATTGGGTACCGATCCATTGGGCCGCGACATCTTCGCAAACCAGATTTACGATCCGAAAAGCCGGCAAACGGTCGGCAGCCAGGTGGTCACCAACCCGTTTCCGGGCAATGCCTTTAGCGCCAGCAGCTTTGATCCAGTGGCGGCAAAGGTCCAAGCCTTGATTCCGTCGCCCACCAATCCTAGCCTGATCAACAACAACTACATCACGACGTATACGCAACAAAGAACCACCGACGTTCCGTCGCTCAAGATCGACCAGGTCCTTGGATCGAAGGACAAGATTTCCTTCTTCATGAACCGCACCAAGACATTCTGCTGGTACTGTGCCGGGGCCGAGGGCTTGCCGTTGCCGATTACGGCGACCATCGGCACCGATATCCGCGCGCACAGCGAGCGCCTGAATTGGGACCATACCCTGTCGCCAGCGCTGCTGTTGCATTTGGGCGCGGGCTTTTCACAGAACTGGCTCGGCAGGCCCCCGCTAGCGACCAACATTGATGCGACCGCGCTATTGGGCCTTACCGGACCGTTTACGCAGCCGGCGACGTTCCCAGTTTTCTCGGGCCTTTCCACCGCGCAAGGCGGCATGGCCGGCATGGGTTCGACCGCCAGCCAGGTGGACGATGTTTTTCAGCAGTTCTCCTCCATCGCCAGCCTCACCTGGGTCAAGAACAACCACACCTTCAAGTTCGGCGGAGAATTGCGCAACCAAGGCGATTACAACCTGAACAGCGGGGCTCTGAACGGCACATACGCGTTCAGCAACTCGGAAACGGCGCTTCCGTACGTTCGTGCGAGTTCCGCTACCTCGCTGGTGGGAGGGCAGCCCATCGGATTCCCCTATGCCAGCTTCCTGCTGGGTTTGGTCGATACGGCCAACGCCAAGCCATCCTCGGCGGGACGCGTTGGAAAGCATCAACTGGGGTTCTATGCGCAAGATACCTGGAAAGTGACGCGCAAACTCACGCTGGATGTCGGCCTGCGCTACGATTACTCGACCTACCTCAAGGAGCAGTACGGGCGCACTCCGAGTCTGGCTCCAACTCTGGCCAATACCGCGGCCGGTGGCCATCCGGGCGCGGTTCAGTATGAGGCGACGTGCAACTGCAACTTTGCCCATAACTATCCATTCGCGTTCGGTCCGCGACTCGGCGCGGCCTATCAGATCAACTCGAAAACCGTGCTACGCGCCGGTTTTGGGATCGCCTACACCGGGACGCCTCAATACAACCTGTCCGGGGGAGCCGCTTCCGCCAGCAATCCCATCGGACCCAATGCCGATTTCGGACGGGAAATCATGAAACTCAGCACCGGAAATCCGCTGACGCGAAGCCAGATTGCGTGGCCCAACTTCAGTCCCAGCTACTACCCGGTTAATGCCATCGTCGGTGGTGGACCGCCGCAAGTCGTAGACCAGAATTCGGGCCGACCGGGCAGGCAGTATCAGTGGAGCGTCGGGTTGCAGCGCGAGGTCGTCCGGAATCTGGTGGTGGAGGCATCGTATGTGGCCAACCGCCAGGTCTGGATGTGGGGAGGCGCCGTGGGAACAGGTGCGGGCGCTCTGGTCAATTACAATTACCTGAGCACGCAGCTTTTGAGCAGTTATGGACTCAGCCTGAGCAATCCGGCCGACGTGACGATCCTGAACGCGACACTCGGTTCGGCGGCTGCCGGCCGGTTCCAGAACAAGGTGCCGTTCGCCGGATTCCCGCTGACCTCCACCGTGGCACAATCGCTGCGGCCGTTCCCGCAGTTCAGTTCCGGACTCGGTACGTTGTGGGCGCCGGTGGGCAAAGCCTGGTACGATTCGCTTCAAGTAAAAGTGACCAAACGGTACTCGCATGGACTGGACTTGACGTACGCGTTTACGTGGCAGAAGGAAGAGGACACGCTCAGCCTGGTGAATGACGTGCAAAACCGGCCCAATGCCAAGAGCCTTTCGGCCAACTCGAGGCCCTTGATCAGCGGTATCGGCATCAACTATACCTTGCAGAAATGGGGAAAGAACAAGATCCTGTCCTACGCAGTCCGCGATTGGACGTTTGGGGGGTTCCTCCAGTACACCAGTGGCTTGCCGTTTGCGCCTCCCGCCGCGAATGTGACGCCGACGCTGAACGCAGTCAGTTTCCAAAGCACGTTCCAGAATCGTGTGCCGGGCGAGCCAGTGTTCACGAAAGACCTCAACTGCCATTGCTTCGATCCCAGCACGACGTTCGTTCTGAATCCGAAGGCTTGGAGCAACCCTGTCCCCGGTCAGTTTGGAAGCGGCACGTATTACGGAGACTTCCGCCAGCAGCGTCGGCCTCTCGAAAATCTGTCCCTCGGGCGGATCTTCCGGATTCGTGAAGCCATGAGTCTGAACCTGCGTGTCGAGTTCACCAACATCTTTAACCGTACGTACTTCAACAACCCGACTGCGACGAATCCGCAGGCCGCGCAGACCAGGGTGAATAATAGCGACCCGAATAGCAGAACCACCGCCGGTTACGGATTCATCGACACCACCTCGGTGCCGAGTTTGCCGCGGCAAGGGCAGATCGTAGGCCGGTTCCAGTTCTGATGGAGCTTTAGCGAGAGAAACAAGGCTATATCGCGGCTCCTGCGGGAGCGCGGGAAGCTGGAGGTTCATTGGCACGCCTGAGCCCGTTGACCCGACTAGGATGTCGCTACGCACTGGGCGCGGCATTCTGCGGCTATACGCTTCTCGGGACGCTCTCGCTTCCAGGCCAAGGCCCGCAAGCGCGATCGATCACAGAAGGCGCCTACTCCACTGAACAAGCGGCACGCGGCCAGCAGCTTTACAAGACCCAGTGCGCGGCATGCCACGGCAGTGCAATGGAAGGCACCAGTGGACCGCCGCTGGCGGGAGACAGTTTTCTCTCGAACTGGAGCGCCCGGTCGCTGGCGAATCTCGTCGACAAAATTCAAAAGACCATGCCCTTCAACTTGCCGGGAAGCCTCTCCAGGAGCGGGTCAACGGATCTCGCGGCTTACGTTCTCCAGGCTGGCAAGTTCCCAGCAGGACAAGCCGAATTGAGCGAAGCCGCGCTGGCGCAGTTCGTGTTCCCCACGGTGCGTTCCCCGACGCCCAGCGCAGCGAACGCCGCGGTCGCTTCTCTTTCGCCGCCCGAAGGCAATCTGGCCGAACTGATGAGGGCCATCGCTTTTCCGAATTCGAATATCATCTTCAATGTTCAGCTCAAGGATCCTGGCGCTCAGGCGAAAAAACCGCCCGCCGCCGCACCGTTTGATTATGTCGAGTGGGGATCCACTGTTTATCCGGGATGGCTGGCCATCGATCAGGCCGCTGTTGCGATCACGGAAACGGCACCGCTCCTTCTGACGCCGGGACGCCGATGCCAGAACGGCAGGCCTGTCCCCGTGGATCGCGCCGACTGGAAACGGTACGTGCAAGATCTGGTGGAAGTCGGAAAGCTCGTCCGCCGGGCATCCCAGGCGAGGAACTTTGACGCGTTCATCGATATCAGCGACAAACTGAACGATGCGTGTGCGAACTGTCATAAGGTGTACCGCGACAAGGGCGGCACCGAGGGTAGTGGAGCCACTCGATGCCAGCCGCCACTGGAGGGGAAATAATCATGCGTTTGAAGATACTCATTTCGACAGCCTGCGTGCTCTCCGTTTCAGGATCGTTGTTCGCCCAGGAGTGGGTTGAGTTTGCCAGCCGGGAGGATCGTTTCACGTGTAATTTCCCGACTCAGCCGAAGATCACGGAGACCACCTACCGGTCCCAGCACGAAGCCGATCTGCCGGCGCGCGTCTATAGCGCGACGCAAGGCCAGAGCCGTTATTCGGTTACCGTCGTCGATTTCAACCAGGCCCAACGGATCCTCACGGAGAAAGCCAAATCCTGCCCGGCGGGCGCCGAACCCTGTCTGGGGGGTCCGGGCGATGAGGGGCATTGGAAGTCGGATATCCGCGGAGCGATTGACTTCGCCTCATGGCAACTCATGAAACGGGACGCCAAGCTGACGCTCTTTGTGTGGGGTGTCGTCGACCAGGTCGAAGGACATCAATTGCAGCTTACGAACGCCGACAAATCGCGGACTTTCGCGGGAATTTACATGCACCAAAACAAGCTCTACATCATCGAAGGAACCGTGCCGCCGGGTTACCCGGAGCCGGGCCTGTTTCAGCAATCGCTGGGCTGGCTTGACGAGAACGGCGTGGGACTCCGGTATCAGTCCACCTACAACAATAACTACCCGCCGCCCCCGCGCGTGAATCGAGCCGGTCGAGGTCCAGGTCAGGGGCAGGGTCGGATTGACGCACCTGGCGCAAACGCCGATCCAGGTAAACAATAAGGAGGCAAGTATGCGTTTCAAAACGGTTTTTGGTGTTGCAGTGATTTGTGTCGTAACCGCGGCTTTACCCATGTGGGCGCATCACTCCCACGGCAACTACGAGGACACATTTATGGATATCCAGGGCGTGGTCAAGGAGGTGCATCTGGTCGTACCGCACTCCTGGATCTACCTGGAAGTCAAGGATGAAAAGGGCGAGCCGCAAATGTGGGCCCTGGAAGCGACCGGACGCACCGGGCTTCAAAGGATCGGAGTCACGCCCGATTACGTCAAGCCGGGCGACGCCGTAAAAGCACGCTGCCATCATCTCAGGGACGGTTCCAACGGCTGCCTTCTGGGATTTCTGAAAGCCAAGGATGGAACCGTCAAAGATTGGGATGGCAATAACGCGCCTGCGCCCGCCGACTTCTAAGAGTAGTCACACGCTCTCGATCGTGCGATGGCGCGGCCCCCGGCCCAATCATTCGTAATATGGGCCTAGCCGTTCGCCCCAAGAAAAAATGAAAACTCTCGCATTTTATATCGCCGTGGCATCTCTGGCGGCGGCTTCCTGCGCCCAGGCCGTCGTTTATGAGGGCGGCCGTCTCATCGTCGGCGACGGGAGCGCGGCGATTGAGGGCGGCATGTTGGTCGTCCAGAACGGACATATCACTGCGATTGGCCCCGCGATCAAAGCACCTGCGGGCGCAACCCGTGTCAACCTGGCCGGCAAGACCGTGATGCCCGCGATGATCAACGTCCACGTTCACATCGGCTACGAGAAATACACAAGTTGGGGTGCGGAGAACTATACGGCTGAGAACGTGCTCGACCACTTGCAGCGGGAGGCGTTTTACGGCGTTGCCGCCACGCAATCGGTCGGCAGCAGCCCGCTCGAGGCATCGCTCCAATTTCAGCGCGACCAGCAGCGCGGTAAGTTTCCAGCAGCGTCGAGATTCCTCTTCACGCCCGGATACGCTCCACCCAACGGCGGTCCGGACGAAGTCCTGCGCGAAGCGACCAACAAACTGCACGTCATCAACGAGGTCTCGACTGCCCAGGAGGCACGCGCCTCGATTCAAAAGATGGCCGGTCAAGGGATCAAGGCCGTGAAAATCTGGGTGGACGACCGTCGCGGCACATACCCCAAGATGACGCCCGAGGTTTACCATGCCATCATCGGCGAGGCGCACAAGCACGGAATTATGGTGCATGCCCATGCGACGACGCTGCCAGACCAGAAGGCCGTCGTGAGGGCGGGGGCCGATGTGTTGGTCCACCTGGTACAGGGTGAAAAGCTGGACGACGAGTATCTTGCCCTACTGAAGGAAAAAAAGCCTTACTGGGCTACCGTAATCTCTCTGGGCGATCCCACCGCCGTATGCGAACCCGATCCGTTCTTCGAGCAGGCGCTGCCCGCAAGCGTGATCGCCAAAATTCGCGCCACGACGGAGCGGCGCCCGCTGGCGCCAAGCTGCGGTCCGCCCGCTGCGACTGCGGCCACGCGTGAGGCGATCCTCGCGTACAATTTCCCGAGAATGATTGCGGCGGGAGCAAGAATCGTGTTGGGCACGGACACCGGCGTTCATCCCGGCCACACGTTCGGTTCCGGTGAGCATGTGGAATTGGCGCGTTGGGTGCAGCTGGGGTTAACGCCGTCGCAGGCGATCACCGCAGCGACCGAGCGTCCGGCAGAACTGCTGGGGCTCAAGGACCTGGGGACGCTCGCCGTGGGGAAGCGCGCCAGCTTCATCGTTCTCGATGCAAACCCGCTTGAGGATATCCGAAATACCCGCAGAATATCGAGCGTGTATCTGGATGGGGCCAAATTCGATCGCGAGGCTTTGCTCGCGCATTGGAAGAAGGCCGGTATGAAATCAGTGGAGTGACCCGAAGCGGCTGAATCTTGCCAGCGCTGTCAAGCCGGAACCAGGTGGGGCGCGATGATGCGAAACGTGGACTTGGAGCGGTTCGCATTCGATCTGTTTATGGATTAGACTGGCTTGGGGGTCCATGCAATGAGACTAACCATGCAAGTGAAACTGGGCGTGGCGGCTGCCGGTCTGGGCCTGTGGCTCGGGGCTTTACCGGCCTTAGCACACCACTCCTTCGCGGCGGAATACGATGAGAAAAAACCGGTGAAAGTCACCGGAATCGTGAAGAAGGTGGAATGGACAAATCCTCATTCCCGTATGTATGTGGATGTGAAGGATGCGAAGGGTACGGTCACCGTCTGGAATTTTGAATTCGGCAGCCCCAACCATCTGTTCCGCGCCGGTTGGACACGCAATACGGTCAAGGAAGGCGATCAGATCACCGTCGAGGGCTGGGGGGCCAAAGATGGTTCCCACATGGCCCAAACGCGCCAGGTCATCCTCGCGGATGGACAGAAGGTTCCCGGTTTTGCGGCCGGCGGTGAGAGTGGCGGCGCGCCGACTCAGTAATTGCCGGCGGAGTTGGATCGGCAAGCGTGCGATTCGACACGCGGAAAGAGGTTGGAGATGAGAACCCGTTTCGCTTGTTCCACCATCATCGCATTGGCGCTGGGCGTCTCAGTTTGGGCACAGGGACCGGCGGGTCGAGGCGGTGGCCGCGGCCCCACGGCACCTACCGGACCCGCGCCGCGCCTGCCCGATGGGAAGCCCGACCTCAACGGCCTGTTGAATGGCGGCCTCAGTTCCCAGGACATCACTCTCAACCTGATCGCCGGGGAGCAAATCGTCCTTACGCCCGCCGCCGATAAACTGATGAAGGCGCGGCGCCCCAAAGACGATCCCGAAGCCAATTGCCTTCCCGCGGGAGTACCGCGCATGGCCCCTTATCCGTGGCGGATTGTGCAGCAGGCCACGCACGTCTTCATCCTCTTTGAGGCCAATATTCACAGCTACCGCCAGATCTTCATTGACGGCCGCCCACACACGCCGGAAGCCAACCGGTGGCCGAGCTGGTACGGCGATTCCGTCGGCACTTGGGACGGCGACACGCTCGTTGTCGACACGGTCGGATTCAACGACCGGTTTTGGTTCGACGCGAAAGGACATCCGCATACCGACCAACTGCACACCATCGAACGTTACACGCGGAAGGACCTGGGGACTCTTGTGGTTGAAACCACGATTATCGACCCCGGCTCCTACAGCAAGCCATTCAAGGTCGGTTATACCGCCCGTTACGCCTTGAAGGACGATCTGATGGAATACATCTGCGCGGAGAACAACCAGGACGTAACCCACATCACAACTCCCACGCCGTAGAAGGAACCACTCCGCTCTTGCTTTCTAAGGGATCGAATTTGAAAGCAAGAAACGGGGTGTGATGGACCCGGAGATCGGCTAATCTTCTTTCATGCCGGCCGTGAAAAACAAAATCGAGAAGTCCTATCTAGGCGATCAGGAGCGCTGGGATGCCGTGATCCGTCGGGAGAAACAAGCGGACAGTGCCTTTGTTTATTCCGTGAAGACCACCGGCGTCTACTGCCGTCCCTCGTGCCCGGCCAGACGTGCACGTCGCGAGAACGTGGATTTTCACTCTACACCGAAAGGCGCCGAGCGGGCGGGATTTCGTCCCTGCAAGCGCTGCAAGCCGAACGATCCCACAGCTCATGGTGAACATGGGGCCATCGTGGCCAAGGCGTGCAAACTGATGGCCGACGCCGAAGAACCACTCTCGCTCGACGCTCTAGCTGAGGCCATTGGCATGAGCCCGTGGCATTTTCACCGCCTGTTTAAGTCGATGACGGGCCTGACGCCGAAAGCTTATGCGGCCGCGCATCGTGCTCAACGAATGCACCAGGAACTGGCGCGCCGTGGGACGGTGACGTCAGCGATCTACAATTCGGGATTCAACTCCAGCGGGCGCTTTTATGCCGAGGCCAATAAGAGACTCGGGATGAAGCCCACGGAGTTCAAGGCCGGCGGCGATGGCGCGACCATCCGATTCGCCGTCGGTGAATGCTCGCTGGGGTCGATCCTGGTTGCCGCTTCCGATTTGGGGATCTGTTCGATCGCAATAGGCGACGACCCCAACGCTTTGGTGCGAGAACTGCAGGACCGCTTCCCTAACGCCGAACTGATCGGCGGCGATAAGCGCTTCGAGCGGACGGTGGCCCGGGTGGTTGCCTTCGTCGAGAACCCGTCGGCCCGGTTGGAATTGCCGCTGCATGTCCAAGGCACAGCATTTCAGCAGCGGGTTTGGAAAGCTCTGTGCGAGATCCCCTGCGGTACCACCTGCACCTATTCGGAACTCGCGGAAAAGCTCGGCCGGCCGAACGCCACGCGTGCCGTCGCCGGAGCCTGCGCCGCTAATAAGTTGGCCGTGGCTGTTCCGTGTCACCGCGTCGTGCGGACCGACGGTTCACTCTCCGCTTACCGCTGGGGCGTCGAACGAAAGGAAAAGCTACTGAAGCTGGAAGGTGCGAGGGTCTAGTCGCGCCGACCGCATCATTTTCCGACCATGTGCTTTGGGTCCCGGTTGTTCTCTTCGCAGATGCTCTCGATGAGATCGGTATCCGGTATCAGGCGCCAGGCAAGATTTACTGTCCACGGCTTCGTATAAGCCTCCGGATCGTCGATAGTGACCTGGATATCCATGTGCCCGATCTTCGGTCGAGAGAAACGTTCGGTGACGCGCAGGGCTTCAGTCCCTGGCAGCCCTCGCATGTCGAGCCAGGTCTTGCCGTTTTGCCCGATCGTCTCCACGACGAACGTGTCCTTGTCCCAATGGCCGATCGAATACCCCATCCAGGTCGGCTCCGGATTCTTGGGAAGCGACCGCCCGTCGGTGAAGATCTGCCGGTAGATCGTGCGGGATTCGTGTAGGAGCAGCGTCAGATCTTCGGTCTGCACCAGCTTGAGGCCGTCGGGAATGTTGTCCTTCTCCGGAATTCCAGACGGCAGGCAGGACACGCCGGGGTGATCCTTGCCGTTATTCGCGATGCGCTGATTGTACAGATCCCGTGCCCACGGCTTGAGGGGGACGTCTTCCGGCTTAAAGTCGGCGGCGAGGTTGAGCAGGTGTTTGGTTGCATTTTCCGGCATCCAGAAGCCGGATAGATCGATTTTGCCGTAAGATGTGCGCTGGGCGGCGGCGTTTAAATCGACTTTGCCATCAGCGGTGCGCGGCACTCGCTTCCACGGATAGGGGTCCCATTGTGCGCTGGCCACGTTGGCGACGGTCAACATCGCCAAGGCAGCAAGTGGAATGCAGGGCGTTTTCTTAATTCGCATTGTCACGCTTGACCGGTTTTCCATAGACTTCGATCCAGGCGACGTCGGAGTACCCGCCTGTGCCATGGCCGCTGCCGGGAGTGAGATCGGCGAACCCGATCGCGTCAACCTTGCTCAGATCCACTTTGTCCAGCAGGGTCCCCTTGGTCTGAACTTTGGGCATATCGAGTTTGAGCCAGCGCACTTCGGACAAATAGAATTCGCTTTCGTGATAATCGAAGATGTTCGCGTCGACGTGATCTCCAATGAGCCACGTTCCGTCGGCGAGCTTCAAAACGGGGCGAACTTCATGGAATCCCGACGTCTTGGTGTACCAACGGATTTTTGCCTTGCCGGTGAGATCCACGAAGCTGCCTTTATGACTCAGCGTGAGCGCGCAGGATGAGGCGCAGAGTCCGGTCCAGATGTGAGGCACATTTCCCTCGCTGGTTACACCGAAGTCTTCCTTGCCGGCGCCATATATATTCAACTGCAGGTCCGGGTTCACGACAAAGTCTTGCGTGACCGGCACATTGCCGGGGGCTTGTTTCCACGTTTCCCTAAAGAATAGGGGTGGCGGTTGAGGCGCTTCGCCCCTGCCACCGCGCCCGCCAGGTTGTTGCGCAAACGCGCCGGTCGCGGTACCCAATAAGATCCAAGCAAAGATCTGTCGCTTCATAAAACCTCCATCGGCAGCTTATCACAACCCTCCCCATTCATTCGTACGATTGTCTACAATAATCCCACCATGTCAAGATTTCTTCCACACGGTCTGACGCGCCGGCAGGCGCTCGAAGTGCTGGGAATCGGCGCCGCAACCGCTCTAGTCTCCAGGGACGCATTCGGGCAGGCACCAATATTCCCGAAAGGCGCGATCATCCGAACCATCCTCAAA
>Ga0310810_10006520_pt1 | contig 13196 bp, 11 predicted proteins | sample NCmetagenome_FD_207641 | JGI IMG/M metagenome (GOLD analysis project Ga0310810, IMG submission 207641) | Soil microbial communities from experimental microcosm in Duke University, North Carolina, United States - NC | ecosystem: Engineered > Artificial ecosystem > Soil microcosm > Unclassified ... | reverse complement strand
CATGATTCCGAACATCCACCAGCACATCGACAAAGTCATCGTGATCGTGATCGCGCTCTCACTCCTCCCGGTGGCGATCAAATTCGCCCGGGAAAAAATGAAGTCCTCAGACGGCTAAGTCGGACCAGCCGAAGCACAAAGGTTGTTTCAAAAAGTTAGGGCGGGTCGGACGCGGCGCGCGCAACCGAGTCGAGAAGCTTCCTCGATTGACGCGCGCCGCCGCGAGAAACGGCAGTACGTTTAGAAACCGTGTGCGCGCCGGCGCTCCGGCGTTTTGCCGGCTTTGACCGCGATGCGGCTGATACCGTTGAGACGGCTCATCCGAATACTCCGCCGCGCAGGCATTTCTATTTCCACCGCGTTCGAGCGCATCTTTTCCTGAATGCCGCGGCGTAGATAACTCGGGTCTAGATCTAGAGTTTCACAGACGTTCAGGAATGAAAACGGTTCCCTCTCCTCGTGATCGAAGAGCCATTCATGGGCTTCCTGAAACAACTTGATCCGCATCGGGACCGGCTGCTCGCAATACTTCAAGATGCACTCGATGGCGTCCGCGAGGATCGCCAACATCAACTCCTTTTCCGGCTCCAGCGAGCGCCCGCGACTGAAGATTTCCAGAAACTGCTCGGGTGCCACGACATCGCCTTCAAACAAGCCCCCATTATTTTCCATATTCTCCCCTCTTCCATCCGCCAGGCTCATTCATTTTTCCTGATCGGACGGCCTCGAGCCCCGAATGTCTATGACAAGCGCGGGACCCGGTGATCTTGCATGTTGAAGAAGCGAGCCGGAGGCCGCCAAACTGATTGCGCCCGGCTCGTTCACCGCAGAAGGAGAATTGACGGACTAAATTCGATAGACCTGTTGGAAGCTGAGAATATCCTGGCTAATGGATAAGCCGTAGCCGGCTCGATCGCACACGACTTCGGCCGGCGGAGGGAAATAGAATTTTCTTAGGACACAGCCAAGCGCAATCTTGGCGATCACGCTGCCGCGCGTCGTGTTGGTCAGTCCGTCCGGGTAAGGCATATCACCGATATCATTTGACGAATCCGGCGATACGTAGGAAGTTTCTATGGTGATCGTCGTGGAAAAATCGTTCTTCAAGCTGTCGGAGTAAGCGTTCGCTGAAGCGGCGCTGATCAAGATCAAACACAACAAAGCTCCGAACAGATGCCGGATCATGATGCGGGCGACTCTATTGATTGGCGCGACGATTGTCAATCATATTCTCTAGTGGCCAAGTCCGCCACGATTGTGCGGCGTTAACCCAGGAATCTCGAAATTAGTTCTAGATTAAAAAGCCCGCGGAAGCTGTTACCGGCGTGGTTGAACCGGCGGCATGCGAAAGGGAATTCCGGATTTCTTGAGTTCCGCTTCGTAGATCGCGCGAACCTGTGGCGGCTCGTCTTCGTGCTCGAGCAGATGCCCACCTTCATGCTCGCTCAGGTTGGGTCGCCACGGATGACCCACTTGACGCAAGCCACGGCGCAAGGCCAGATGGCGCGCGGCCCCCTTGCTCGTCGTGAAATGATGATGATACCAGCCTTCCGGCGGAACCAGCAGGCTTCCCGGCTGCCAGTCGACCCGCACCATCTCGTTCTCCTTTCCGGGGTACCACATCATCGAATAGCCCATGCCCGCGATAACGATCACCTGCGCGCCCGGACCATGGCGGTGCGCTTTCTTGTAGGTACCGGACTCGACCGCCATGATGTGGCCAACCATGGAATTCCCAGAAAGATGAATGCCGAGGCGGCTGAAGCCGATGCCTCGTTCCGGGTGCGGATCGAGCACGACCGTGCTTAAATCGGGAATGAAATTCACCACCCGGTCTTCCTGCTCGCCGGGCTTCATCTCGCTGCTGAAAAAGTTTTTCTGTCCGCTGAAGCGATCACCGAATTCGTAGTTCGCGTTGAACATGAAATCCGGAGAATTGTAAAGGTTCATGACCAGCGGAAAATTATTGGCCGTGGCCAAGCGCACCGGTTCCGTAGCCGAACCATTGTGATGCTGATGGCGCACGTTGAGCGGCGGCGAAAAGAGACTGGCCGGCTGCCATTCCAACGTGATCGGTTCATGGCTGCCATCGCGCCAGAACTGAGTCGCGCCGCGGCCGGAAAGAATCAGCACCTGCTCTTCGTACATGTGGCGCAGCGGCTTGAGACTCTTTCCGGGCGGGATTTCCGCGATCAACACGCCGACAAAACCCTGGGAGCCTTCGAGGTGGCAGTACGCCGCCGGCCCACCCCAACGCTCCCAATATTTTAGCGGCGCGGTCTTGAGATCGGCGACGCCATAGCCGGTGATAACCGAAAGGCCGTCTCTTTCGCAGAACTCGAGAAAAGCCGATTTGCGCGCATATCTCTTCGCCGAAGCTTCATCGAGCGGCATGGATGATCCCTGCCTATTCCCTGATGCCTACCTGCCCGCCGAGCACGCGGGCGAGCAGTGCTGCGCCAACAACCAGGGCGACAATGATCACAGCCACTACGGTAGCCTTTTCGAACTCGGCGCCGGCGGCGAAGTCGAGCATCAGCAATGACAGCGTGCGCGATTTGCCGGAGCCGAGAAGAACCACCGTGCTGATGTCGCGGGCGGAGGAGATGAAGCCGATCAGCCCGACGGTGATCAACGCCGGCATCGCCAGCGGCAGGATTACGCGGCGAAACGTGTGCAGCCAATTGGCGCCGCACACTTTCGAGGCTTCTTCCAGATCTCGGCCGAGCTGGATCAAGACGCTTTTGATCATCTGGGTGCCGAACGGCATGCTTTTGATCACCATCGCGATCATCAGCAGATAAATCGTGCCGTAGATCGGCAAAAATATCCGGGTCTGGAGGAAGGTCCAGAGGAGCGCCATGCCCAGGAGAATGCCAGGGATCGACCACGGCAACCAGGAAAGAAAATCGAGAAGCCAGCGGCCGACATAGTTCGTCTTCACGATCATGTAGGCGATTAAGGCGTAGAACAACACGCCGATGATCCCTGCGCCCAGGCCGATGGCGATCGTATTCCATAGGGAGCGAAGCAACACGGGATCGTTGAGCGTGGCGCGCCAGTTGTCGAGGGTCCACGGGTCGGCGATGCTGAAAAAGCCGAACAGGCGCATGAATGTGCCGATCAGCAGCAGAAAAGTCGGCAAGATGGTCACGATTAATGCAAACGTCAAAACCAGAAAAAACGCCGGATAACGCCAGCGGCCGAGCTGGGTCGGACGGATGCTGAAGCCGCGGCCGGTGATGGTCTCATAATTTCTGCCGGCGATGTAGTGGCGCTGCAGCGCTACCATTAAGAGAAGCAGGCCGAGAAAAACCGTGCTCAGCGCCATTGCGGGAGCGAACTGTGGCGGCTCCCAGGTCACCAGCTCATGAATTTTGGTCGAATAGACCTGAAGCCCGATAGGCGTGCCGAGCAGAAGCTCGATCTCGAAAGCTTCCAGCGAACGGATGATGCCGAGTATCGTCGTTACCAGGATCGCCGGCATCATCACCGGAATCACGATGCGAAAAAAAGTGCGCGAGCCGCTCGCGCCGGAAATCTTCGAGGCCTCCTCGAAAGCTGCGTCCAGGTTGCGAAACGCCGGCGCGAGCAGCATGACTTTGACGCTGATCGTGCCGCCCATGTGCGCCCAGACGATGCCCCAGAAGGAATAAATATTGAAAATCGGCTGACTGACGATCCCGACATTCACTAGACCCTGATTCAGCACCCCGTATTTGGGATCGAGGAGTAGAATCCAACCCATTGTTTCGGGTAGCGCCGGCAGGAAGAAAGACAGCCAGAAGAAAAATTCCAGCATGCCTTTCATGGGAATATCCGTGCGCGCAAGCAGCCAGGCAAAAAACGACCCGACGACGAGAGAGATGCTCTGGCGCGCCAGGGCGAGCGTGAAGGTATTGCCCATCGCCTTGAGAATGCCCGGCGTATTGAACGCTTTGACCCAGCCTTCGAGGCCCCAGACGATCGGCTGTCCAGGCCGCGCGGTCTGGAAGCTGTTGAGGATCATCAAGAAGAGCGGCGTGAGCACGAGAAAGCCGACCACCAGGATTAGGACGGCCATGGGCAGCGAAAACAGGGCGGGCCGGCGTAAAGAAAACGGCCAGGCGCGGTCGAAGGCCGACACCTCCGCCATTGTTTGCGATTTTTCGCTCATGTCGTGCTTGCGCGGTTATACGGGTCGGAAGGTTGTTCGTCAATCGTCGTTGGCCGCAGCGTCGTAGTTCATGTCCGGCACGATGCCGTGTTTGGCCAGTTCCGTTTCGTAGGTGGTACGGATCGCAGGATCTTCGTCGCCGTATTCGATCAAAGTCCCGCCCGCTTTCACAGAAGTGTAGACGCCGGCGCGGATTGCGGCGACACGGATGCCCAGGGGAAATTTCTGGCTGCCGCAGCGCAGCGCGAGTTGCAGCGCCGGCTCCGGTCCGGTGTTGAAATGCTGATGAAACCAGTTGGTCGGCGGGCTGAACACGCTTCCGGGAACCCAGTCAACCCTCACCACCTGATCGCCGAAGCCGTTTTCGTAGGGCCGCGTGCCGAGGTGATTCGGCCACATCAGCGAATAGCCCTGCGAGCGCAAGATCACCAGCACGGCACCGCCGCCGTGAAAATGCGCCTTGTGATAGCGCCCCACCGGCCACTCGGCGAGATGGCCGATCAAAGTATTATTGGAGATCTCGAATTGAGTAAGGTTGACCCCCGTGCCCTTTTGCTCCTGGGCGTCGATCGTAGCCCTGCGCGCATCGGGAATGAAATTGGTCTCCCAGACCCACTGGCGATTGTTCGTCGCGAGATAGCGCTCGTTGCGCGGCGTAAAATAATTCTCCTCGGCGTCATAGCGGTCATGGAACGCGAAATCGCTGTTAAAGACGAACGGCTCATTATGATAGTGGTCCAGCGCCATCGGCGCGGTGGTGACCGCGAGAAACAACGCAGGGTCATTGGAGTAGTTGATCAGGCGGTGCAGCGCATTCATCGGCGGTGAGAAGAGACTCCCGGTCTTCCACTGAAGATTCTGCGGCACGCGGTCGCGCTGTTGAATCTCGGCGACGCCCTCGCCGTCGAGAACGTAGATGATCTTCTCATAGAGATGGCGCTCGGGCTCGGTCGAGAGGCCGGCGCCGAGCCGGCCGACGTAAACTCCGGTGATGCCTTCGAGGCCGCGCAGTTGCAGGTACGCGCCTTCACAGCCCAGCCGCTTCCATGGTTTGAGCTGGATGCGGCGCACGTCGCTGACGCCGAAGCCTTCGATGACCGGGATGCTTTCCTTTTCGATAAAGCGCTCGTAATAAGTTTTTGCGCGCGGCCGCGCCGTGCCGATGCTGACGACTTTAGAATCCATATTCCTTCCATCTCCTTTTGATGGTTTCCGCTATTTCCGGAGAAATCGAGGTGCCTACTGCCGGATAGCGATTGCCGCCGTACTGTTCCTGCGGTTGGAGCTGCCAGTTGATCGTCGCGTCGATCAAAACCCGCGTCCAAGTGCCGTGGCCGTACTTGACCGAGTTGCGGTCTTCGAGCGGCACGCTCGGGTCGAGCATGGAACCGCTGGTGCCGGCGAAAAAGGAAATATCGCCTAGACCGGCATTGACCCGATAGCAGAGCGCCCATTCGATCGCTTCCCAGTCGTGAATGTCGATATCGTCGTCAACGACGATCACGTGTTTCGCCGCGTAATTGCCGAGGTGACATCCCCAGAGAGCGTTGGCCACCTGTTGCGCGTGGCCGCGGTGCGATTTGCGAATCTGCACTCGCAGCGTCTCAGGCCACTTGCCGCGCCACACGCCGGTGACATTCGGAACGCCGGCTTGATCGAGATACTGCCAGGCCATCGCGGAAAACGTCGCCGGCGTCCAGGTGGTCCCTTCATTGGTTCTTCCCGGACTCGCGCCGGTCAGGCAGCCGTGAAAGATCGGATCGTTGCGGTGCGTGATGCATTCGACCCGAATCGTGTGCTTGGGCGAATGGCTGCCGCCGTAATAGCCGGGATATTCGCTGAACGGGCCCTCGAGCGTAAACGTCGTCGGGTCCGCCGAGACGAACCCTTCGAGGACAATCTCTGCGCTGGCGGGAACCAAGAGATCGCTCAGCTCGCATTTGACCAACTCTACCGGCGCGCCGCGCAGCGATCCCGCCATTTCATATTCGGGATAATTCACCGGCGTCGATGCCGCGAGAAACAGCGTCTGGTCCCAGCCGATCACTACCGCGACAGGCATTTCCTGGCCGCGGCTTTTGTACTTGCTGAAATGCTTGCCCCAGCCCTGGGTCATGGCGAGGAGCACACCGATGGTGTTTTTGCCGGTGATCATGCCGCGGTAGGTGCCGCCGTTGAGCACACCGGTGTCAGGATCGCGCGTGACCACGGTCGCAGACGTCATGATATAGCGCCCGCCGTCGAGCGGATTCCATTTCGGCACCGGCAGTTGATTTAAATCGATGGCGTCGCCGCGCAGAATATTTTCTTTTACCTCTCCTTTGGCGACGCGCACGGGTTGCAGCGGATGGGAAAAACGCTCTTTGAAGATCGGCACCATTTCGCGGTATGAAGTCGTCTCCGGCACGCCGATAAAACGGCAGACACGCTCGCGGGTCCCGGTGCCGTTCGTGAAGAGGCGCGGACAAAACGTGCTTTGATGGCCCTTGATATTTTCGAAAAGCAGAGCCGGACCGAACTGACTCGAGATCTCGCGCGTGATTGCACCGATCTCTTCGTTACAATCGACGGCGGCGCCGATACGGCGCAGGTCGCGCCGTTCATCGAGGTCGTCGATCCATTCTCTCAAATCAGCAAAGGCCACGAAGATTCTCTTCCTCTAACCAACCTTCCAGCACTCAACTGCTCCAACAGCGCATTTCTACGTCCCCAGCACCTTGCGTGCGAAGGTTGCCGCCGGTTCGCGGATCTTGTTGATCTTTTCTTCCGATTGATTTTCCAACTTGTGGTACTGATCCAGCGTCAGAAAATCCTTCGCCGAAATCACGCCGTATTCGCGTAGCCACTTGGTCTCCACGTCGAGACGGCGCGTACCGACGCCCATACTGCGGGAAAAGACTTCCTGCCCGTCATGGCTGAGCAGCCAATTGATAAAAACCCGAGTGGCGTTGGGATGCGGCTGATTCTTGAACACGACGACGTGGCCGTAGCCGCCGCTCACGTATAGACCTTCCTTGGGCACCGGCAGCGCCACCACCGGAAGATTGGCCTTGATGAAAGGATAGAATTCCGAATAGCCGATGCCAGAAGTGACGGCTATTTTGCCGCGCGCCAGATTCTCGGCTAACAGGCGCAAATCGCGCGTGATGAAAAGCTTCTGCGCAACCAAACGGCGGAGATACTCCTCGCCCTTGATGTAGTGCATGTAGGACCACATGGACGAACCGGAGCCCGGCGTGCGCGGGTCGCTGATACCGATGCGGCCTTGGAGTTTCGGGTTCAGCAGATCGTCGAAGGATTTGAACTCGTTCGGCTTGTACTCGTTGGGATTGCTCCAAAGGCTGACCGTCTGGTAGGCCACAAAGTTGTAAACGAAGCGCCTGGCATTATCGATGTAGATGTGCCCGTTCCACCAGTATTTAGGATCTCTCACTTCCGGCAGAATAAGAAATGGGTCCACCGGCTCGAGAATGTTTTCCGGCAGAAGCCCGGTCACGATGGATTCTGTGCCGCCGATGTGCAGGTCGAAGTATTGCGAGCCGCCCTTGGCTTCGCTGACCATGCGTTGAATGATTGCGCCGCCACGCGCAGGCACGAACTCGGTGGCGATGCCGTAGCGGCGACTGAAGGCGAGCTCCATAGTCTTACGCAGCTCCGGGCTTGGCGGAATCGAGGCGACGATCTTGCCTTCTTTCTTCGCGGCCTCGACGATCCGGTCCCAATCCGCCGGTTTGGGTTGCGCCGGCGCGGGCGCCGCGCTCAGAGTCGTGACCACTAGCAGGATTTTGCTGAACAAGAGACAGCGTGGACGGATTCTTTTGCCCGTTCCCTTCACTCTACTTGAACATCCTTTCCGCAAGCTGCATGGCCGGTTTGCGAAATTTCACCACGACATCCTCCGAACTGTTTTCCAATTCGTCGAACTTTTCCGGCGTCAAAACTTCCTTGGCCGCGGGATGGCCGAATTCTCAACCAAAAAGCTTCCGCGCCAGCGCCGCCGCGGGCTCACGCAAACGATTAACCTTTTCTTCCGACTGATTTTCGCGCTTTTGATATTGGTCGAGGGTCAAACTGTCCTTGGTCGCAACCACGCCGAACTCTTTCAGCCATTTGGTATCGACATCCAGGCGGCGTGTCCCCTGATGCATGGATCGCGAGTAAACTTCCTGCCCTTCGCGGCTCAGAAACCAGTTGACGAATACTTTGGTGGCATTCGGATGCGGCGCATTTTTCAGCACTACGAGATGGCCGCTGCCGCCGCTCACGTAAACTCCTTCCTTCGGCGTGGGCAGCGAAGCCACCGGCAGTCCGGCTTTGACGAAAGGCGCATAAGAATAGTAAGTCAGGCCGATCGCGAGCGCGATTTTTCCCTTGGCAAGGATCTCCGCGAGCACACGCTGGTCGCGGCTCAATAATGGTTTCTGCGCGGCGAATTTTTTGAGGTATTCTTCCCCCTTCAATTCACGCAAGTAGGACCACATGGATGCGCCCGACCCCGGTGTGCGCGGGTCGAGATAGCCGATGCGGCCCTTCCAGCGCTCGTCGAGCAGATCGTCGAAGGAGCGAATGTCCGTGGCCTTCATCAGCTGGGTATTGAACCAGAGGCTTTCGGTCTGATACGCGCAGCTTCCGTAGATAAAGCGCTTAGCGGTGTCGATCCAGATGTGACCGCCGTACCACTGTTTGGGGTCCCGCACTTCGGGAAGAATCATCATCGGCTCGAGCGGTTCGAGAATGCCTTCCGACAGAAGGCTGGTTACGATCGACTCGCTACCGCCCATGTGCAGATCGGTGTAGCGCACGCCAGCCTTGGCTTCATCGACCATTTTCCGCACGACCGCGGATGCACGTCCGACGACCGGCTCCACGTCGATGCCGTAACGTTTCTCGAAGAATTTTTCGATTTCGGCGCGCAGCTCGCTGCTGGCGGGAATCGAGACGACGACTTTACCCTCTTTTTTGGCAGCCTCGACCGTCCTTTCCCAATCCGTTCCGACCGGTTTGGTAGTCTGCGCACGCGATTCGCTCGCGAAGACTCCCAAGAGGACCAACAGCGCCGCGGCGGTGAATGTGGTAAGTCGCATGGCTCTCACAACTCTGCGTAGCTGAATTCCGGCATTTCCATGGGCACGCCGATCTTCCCGATCTCGGCTTCAAAGTCGCGGCGAATCTGCGGATCCTCGTCTTCGTATTCGATCATAGTGCCGCCGTCGCGCACGCTGGTGCGCACGCCCTCTTTATTGATAGCGCGCCAGCAACCGAGCAGATACTTTCCTGACTGCCCGCTGTAGCGAAACGCCAGTTGGCGGGCCTTTTCACTGCCCGTGTTGAAATGTTGATGAAACCAGCCGCTCGGCGGACTGAAGACACTGCCCTCGCGCCAATCGACTTTCACGACTTGATCGGCATGACCCGCCTGATAAGGCCGAATCCCTGCTTCCGGCGGCCACATGAGCGTGTAGCCCCGGGACCGGAGGATCAGGAGAATTGCGCCGCCCTGATGAAAATGCGCCTTATGGTAACGCCCCACCGGCCACTCGGCGATATGGCCGACGAGAGTGCTGCCACCCATGTCGAAAGAGGTAATCTTCACGCCGAATCCCTTGGCTTCCGAGGGGTCGACCAGCGCCCCGCGCGCGTCGGCGATAAAGTTGGTTTCCCAATTGATAAAGCCGCCGACCTGTTTGCGCGTGTTGGTCGGCACGAAATAATTGCTCTCGCCGTCGAAGCGATCGTCGAACTTGTAGTCGCTGCCCATGACGAACGGCATGTTGTGCAAGAGATCGATCATCAGCGGCGCGCTGGTGACGGCCAGAAAAAAAACCGGCTCGCGGCTGCCGTTGATCATGCGATGGCGCGTGTTGAGCGGGATGGCGAACAAACTGCCTTGCTGCCATTCAAAATGCATTTTGCGGCCGTTGTCTCCCGGTGACCAGATTTCCGTCGCGCCGAAACCGGCAATGATGTAGATCAGCTCTTCGTATAAATGACTTTCCGGATTGAGCGTGCCGCCCGGCGGGATCTCGCCGACGTACATGCCGGTAAACCCTTCCATGCCCTTAAGATCGATGTAGGCGCCTCTGCCGCCTGTGCGCTTCCACGGCTTGAGCGGCAACTCGGTCACGTCTTCAACGCCATATCCGTCGATGACCGGAATCCCCTCTTCCTTCAGCCACAGCTCGTAACTGGTTTCGCGCTTCGCCACGTCAGTGTCCTTTCACAGGTTTGGATTGGAAATAATCGCCTTGAGCCACTTTCTCCGCCAATCGATCGTCTTCGTCGTCCCACAAGCCGAGCGGATAGCCATACCAAGGTGTTTTAAGGTTGAGCTTCGGCATCTCGGCTTCCTGCCAAATCTTGAGCGCGCTCTCCATATAGGATTTTTTTGGTAAACCCACCGGCGGGAACGGTCCCTTGCGGGTCGCATCGATCAGTAACCCCGAGCAACCGACCGCGCCCGGGAAACTCCGCTCCTCGCGGCCGCGCATAAGCGAATGCGCCGATGGATCGAGCAAGGGAACTCTGCCAGTGATGATCTCCGCATCTTGATGCGGCTGCATGGAGAAACTCATCGCCCACATCACCATGTCGGGATCTTTCGGGTCGATGTCTTCGTCGACGACGATGATCATCTTACTAGTCGGATCCATCCCGGCCGCGGCGTGCAGCGCCTGCTTGGGCTTACTTGGGTGGGATTTTCGCATGCGAATCACCCACCAATTCCAGCCGCCGCCCATTTCCGGACAGGAAACCTCCAGCACTTCCGGCATGGCACAGGCGTAGCGCAGGTGGTTGTAAAGCATCATTTCCCGGCAGGTGCGCGAGATGCCATTGGACTCGCTGGGCGGCAGCCCGACGAGAATCGCCGTAAAGATCGCATCCCGCCGCATGGTGATTGCCTTGACGTCGATGACGACGCGGTGTTCCCGCTCAACCATTAGATAACCGGGATAATCGCTGAACGGCTCGCCGCGCTCTTTGCGATCGAAGGACATTTCGCCTTCGATGATAATTTCGGCTTCCGCCGGAACTTCGAGCGGAATCGTCTGGCACGGAACAACGTCCACAGGGCGATTGCGAATACCGCCGGCTACTGCGAGCTCGTCGATGCCATAGGGAAGATTGGCTGCGGAGACGAAATTGATGTCCGGCAGAGCACCGAGCACGATGGCGACCGGCAACGACTCTTTTCGCGCGACCGCGCCGCGATGATGATAGAGCATCGCGTGATGCGTCGGCGCGATACCGGCGATCAGTCGATCCTCGGCGCGAAAATGACCACTGTACATGCCGACATTGCGCACACCGGTCTCGGCGTCTTGAGTGATAAACGGCGCCGTGGCGCGAATGCCGCCGCTGAATCCCGGTTCCTCGACGGGCGCGGGCAAACTGGTCACGCCGAATTTCTTGAGCGCGTCGCCGATATAGACGATCTCCTGCACCGGCGCGCGCGGGACGCGGCGCGGCTTGAGCGGAGCAGCCAGAGCGTTTCGCCATTTTTCGTAAATTGCCAGCGGCTCGTCGCAACCCAACCCGAGCGCGGCGATTGCGCGTGACGAGCCGTACATGCCGGTGACGACCCGGATATCGTGGCGGCGCCCGCGGCTGTCGATAATGTTTTCAAAAAGGAGCGCCCGTCTCTGCTCGTCGGGGATGCCGCGGTATTGGAGCCGCATGAGCGGCATCAATTCTGTGTCCTTGTTGATCCGGCGGGACCAACGATGCAGCTTGTCGCGACGCTCGAGCGCGTCGAGATAAGCGCGAAAATCTTCGTAGTATTCTTGCCGCATGCGCGCGGGAAATCCTTTCGCCGAGATGCTATTTCAATAGCGCTTGCGCGACTTTTTGCGCCGGTTCGCGGACCTTTTCGAGTTTATCTTCGGACTGATTCTCGACCTGGAGAAATTCCTTCACGGACATCCGGTCCTTGGCCGCAATCACGCCGGTTTCTCGCAGCCACTTCGTGTCGACATCGAGTCGGCGCGTTGCCTGCCCCAAAGCTTTCGAGACAAGCTCCTGCCCTTCGCGCGACAAGAGCCAATTGACGAAGATTTTGGTCGCGTTCGGATGGGCGGGATTCTTGATAACTGCCAGATTGCCGCTGCCGCCGGTGCCGTAGGTTCCTTCTTTAGGCTGGGCCAAGGATCTTACCGGCAGGCCAGCTTTAAGGAACGGAACGAAACTGTAGTGAGTCAGGCCGATCGTGACGGCCACCCGGCCTTTGGCGAGACTCTCGGCGAGCACACGCTGATCGCGGCTCAGAAACAAATCCTGAGCGACCAACTTTTTCAGAAACTCGTCGCCTTTGACGCTCCAGATAAACGACCATTGAGAATCGCCGGCGCCCGGAGAGCGCGGGTCGAGAAAACCGATTTTCCCTTTCCACTTCGAGTCTAGGAACTCATCATACGATTTCAATTCACTCGGCTTTGCCAAATCGGTGTTGTACCAGATGCTTTCCGTCAGGTAGGCCTGAAACATATAGGCATACCGCTTGGCGCTGTCGACCCACATGTGTCCACCCCACCACTGCTTGGCGTCTTTTACCTCCGGCAAGATCAGCCATGGTTCGAGAGGATCCAGGATTCCTTCATCGAGCATGCCCGAAACCAGCGATGACGAACCGCCGATGTGCAAATCGAAATAGCGCACGCCGGCTTTGAACTCGTCCGCCATCCGCCGGACCGCGGTGCTGGCGCGCGCCGTGAACATCTCGACCTCGATGCCGTAGCGCTTTTTAAAGCCATCCTCTAACTGCTTGCGCAACTCGGGGCTGGCGGGAATCGAAACGGTGACTTTTCCCTCCTTCCGCGCTGCTTCCAAGGTTCGGTCCCAGTCCGCCAGCTGGCCGGTCTGGGCACGCAAAGGCAACGGCATCAAAAGAAGCGATGTCAGGAGAATGAAACGAAAACACATCGAAGTGATCAGCACACGCAGCGCAGTCCACCCGTTTGGGACGGAAATTCATTACGAATGGGGTGGTTAAGATTTCTTTATAGTGAAATATTTTAGGTGTCAAGTAATTCAGGCCGGTTGTGGC